>Ga0265325_10002432_pt1 | contig 12571 bp, 10 predicted proteins | sample 41420metaG_FD_202090 | JGI IMG/M metagenome (GOLD analysis project Ga0265325, IMG submission 202090) | Rhizosphere microbial communities from Carex aquatilis grown in University of Washington, Seatle, WA, United States - 4-14-20 metaG | ecosystem: Host-associated > Plants > Roots > Rhizosphere...
CAGGGCTGGTGAGCGTCGCCTCGCCACCGGAGGCGCTGGCGGTCAATGCCGCCCATCTGACCGCGATCATGCTCAAGCCGTTCGACGGCGCGGCGGGGCTGGCGGCGCTGCTGTCTGACAAACGTCTCAATGCCGTGGTGCTGGGGCCCGGCCTCGGCGTCGGCGAGGAGACGCGCGAGCTGGTAATGGCGGTGCTGGCCTCGGGCGCCAGCGCGGTCCTGGATGCCGACGCGCTGACCTCCTTCCGGGACCACCCGGATACCCTTTTCAATCACCTGCATGAACGCTGCGTCCTGACCCCTCACGCGGGCGAATTCGAGCGGCTGTTTCCCGGCCTGCTGGATGCTCCGGATGGCAAGGTCGAGGCCGCCCGTGCCGCCGCCAGCCGGGCCGGCGCGGCGGTGCTGCTCAAGGGCGCCGACACCGTCATCGCCGCCCCGGACGGGCTGGCCGCCATTAACGCCAATGCCCCTCCGACCCTTGCCACCGCCGGGGCGGGGGACGTGCTTGCCGGCTTCATCGGCGGCCTGCTGGCCCAGGGGATGGGCGCCTTCGAGGCCGCCGCCGCCGGGGCCTGGCTGCATGGCGATGCCGCCGGGCGCTTCGGCCCCGGCCTCATTGCCGAGGATTTGCCGGAAATCCTTCCGGAAAGCCTGGCGGCTCTAGCCTCAGTGAAAGACACTTGATATAGGGCACCGCCCCAGGACGGGCATATCGTTGGCCCGCATCGGCGGGCGTGGCGGAACTGGTAGACGCACTCGGTTTAGGTCCGAACGCCGCAAGGCATGGGGGTTCAAGTCCCTCCGCCCGCACCAAACGTAAGAGAACAGGACGTTGCAAATGCAGATTACCCAGACGGTTTCCGAAGACCTGCACCGCCAGTTCACGGTGACCGTTGCCGCCAGCGAGCTCGACAGCCGCATGACCGCGCGGCTGGAGGAAATGAAGCCGCGGGTGAACCTCAAGGGCTTCCGCCCCGGCAAGGCGCCGATCTCCTTCCTCAAGAAGCAGTTCGGCAAGTCGGTGATGGGCGAGATCGTCGAGCAGACCGTCAACGAGGGCAGCCAGCGGGTTGTCACCGAGAACGCGCTGAAGCCGGCCCTGCAGCCGCGGGTCGAGCCGGTGGGCGATGTCCAGCAGGTGGTGGACGGCAAGGCCGACCTCACCTTCACCGTCACGGTCGACCTGATGCCGGATTTCGAGACCACCGATGTCGCCAAGCTGGCGGTGGAACGCCTTACTGCCGACATCACCGATGCCGATCTCGATGAGGCGCTGGAGCGCCTGGCCAAAAGCACCCGCGGCTTCACCCCCCGTCCAGAGGGCTCGGCCGCCGAGAAGGACGACACCGTGCTGATCGATTTCGTCGGCAGCGTCGACGGCGTCGAGTTCGAAGGCGGCAAGGGCAGCGATTTCAACCTCACCCTCGGCTCGGGCCAGTTCATCCCCGGCTTCGAGGACCAGCTTGTCGGCGCCAAGGCGGGCGAAACCCGCGACGTGAAGGTCACGTTCCCCGCCGCCTATCAGTCCGCCGAACTGGCGGGCAAGGACGCGCTGTTCGTGGTCACGGTCAAAGAGGTGAAGGCGCCGGACGCCGTGGCGATCGACGACGAGCTGGCCAAGAAGCTGGGTCTTCCCGATCTCGCCACCCTGAAGGACCGCATCCGCGACCAGCTCAAGACCGACTATGCCGCCGCCAGCCGCATGCATCTGAAGCGCCGCATCCTGGACGCGCTGGACACCGCCCATGATTTCCCCCTGCCGCCCGCCATGGTGGAGACCGAATTCACCAACATCTGGGCCCAGGTCGAGCAGGAGCTGAAGAAGGAAGGCAAGACCGCCGCCGACGAAGGCAAGACCGAGGACGAGCTGAAGGCCGAATATCACGCCATCGCCGAGCGGCGGGTGCGCCTGGGCCTGGTGCTGGGCAAGATCGGCGAGCAGAACGGCATCACCATCGCCAATGACGAGGTGCAGCGCGCCATCATGGCCCGCGCCCGCCAGTTCCCCGGCCAGGAACAGAAAGTGTTCCAGTTCTATGCCAGCAATCCGGGGGCCCAGGCCGAAATCCGCGCCCCGCTGTTCGAGGACAAGGTGGTGGATTTCATCGCCGAACTGGCCCAGGTCGCCGACCGCAAGGTGGACAAGGAGACCCTGTTCGCCGATCCGGATGACACCCTTCCGGCCAAGGAAGGCTAGGATCGGTCCCGGTCGCAATCTGTAAAGGAAGCGCTATATACTGTCGGCGTTCCCCCCGAATCAGAAGGCGTGCCCATGTCCAATCCGGCCGAGTATTACAACAACACCCTGGTGCCGATGGTGGTCGAACAGACCGCCCGGGGCGAGCGCGCCTTCGACATCTATTCCCGGCTGCTGAAGGAAAGGCTCATCTTCGTCACCGGGCCGATCGAGGATTACGGCGCCAGCCTGCTGCTGGCCCAGCTGCTGTTTCTTGAGGCCGAAAACCCCAAGAAAGAGATTCACATGTACATCAACTCGCCGGGCGGGGTGGTGACGGCGGGCCTGGCGATCTACGATACCATGCAGTACATCCGCCCCGCCATTCACACCTACTGCATCGGCCAGGCGGCGTCGGCCGCGTCGCTGCTGCTGTGCGCCGGCCAGAAGGGCCAGCGCTATGCCCTGCCCAATTCGCGTATCCTGGTGCACCAGCCCAGCGCTTCCTTTTACGGCCAGGCGGTGGATATCGCCCGCCATGCCCAGGAGATCGTCAAGATCAAGCGCCGGCTCAACGAGATCTACGCCAAGCATACCGGCCAGACGGTGGAGGCGATTGAAAAGCTGCTCGATCGCGATACTTATATGACCGGAGAGGAAGCCAGGGCCTTCGGGCTTATCGATCAGGTGATGGTGCGCCGCCCGGAGACGGGCGAGGCGGCCTGAGCCGGCCGTGAGTGCGAAGTTCCCCGATTTTCCCTGAAATTCCGGGGGCTTGGGCCGGATTAAACAAATCTTGATCCGGTCGGCAGTAACATGGTCGAATGTTGGGTGATTGGGTGCTTCGGAGCTCCCGCGCATTGTGCAAAGCAGCATCAGCCGGATAGGCTGGGCTGTGTGAAGGGCCGGAAAGGCAAGAAGGTCCCGAAGAGATGAGTAGCAAGGGCGGCGGCGAGTCCAAGAACACGCTTTATTGCTCCTTTTGCGGCAAGAGCCAGCATGAGGTGCGCAAGCTCATCGCCGGGCCGACCGTCTTCATCTGCGACGAGTGCGTCGAACTCTGCATGGAGATCATCCGGGAGGAGAACAAGACCTCCTTCATGAAATCCAAGGAGGGCGTGCCCACTCCCCAGGAAATCTTCAAGGTGCTGGACGATTATGTCGTCGGCCAGAGCCACGCCAAGAAGGTGCTGTCGGTCGCGGTCCACAACCACTACAAGCGCATCAACAGCTCCGGCAAGAATGGCGATGTCGAGCTGGCGAAATCCAACATCATGCTGATCGGCCCCACCGGCTGCGGCAAGACCCTGCTGGCCCAGACCCTGGCGCGCATTCTCGACGTGCCCTTCACCATGGCCGACGCCACCACCCTGACCGAGGCCGGCTATGTCGGCGAGGACGTGGAGAACATCATCCTCAAGCTGTTGCAGGCCGCCGACTACAATGTCGAGCGGGCGCAGCGCGGCATCGTCTATATCGACGAGGTCGACAAGATCAGCCGCAAGTCGGACAACCCCTCCATCACCCGCGACGTGTCGGGCGAGGGCGTGCAGCAGGCCCTGCTCAAGATCATGGAAGGCACGGTGGCCTCGGTGCCGCCCCAGGGCGGGCGCAAGCATCCCCAGCAGGAATTCCTGCAGGTCGATACCACCAATATCCTGTTCATCTGCGGCGGCGCCTTTGCCGGCCTGGACAAGATCATCTCCTCGCGCACCGCCGGCACCTCGATGGGCTTCGGCGCCAATGTGCGCGGCCCGGACGAGCGCCAGACCGGCGAAATCCTGCGCGAGATCGAGCCGGAGGACCTGCTCAAATTCGGCCTGATCCCGGAATTCATCGGCCGCCTGCCGGTGCTCGCCACCCTGGGCGACCTGTCGGAGACGGCGCTGATCGAAATCCTCACCCGCCCCAAGAACGCGCTGGCCAAGCAGTATCAGCGCATGTTCGAGATGGAAGGCGTCAAGCTGCGCTTCCAGGAAGAGGCGCTGCATTCGATCTCCCGCCGGGCCATCCTGCGCCGGACCGGCGCGCGCGGCCTGCGCTCCATCCTGGAAGGCATCCTGCTGGAGACCATGTTCGAACTTCCGACCCTGTCGGGCGTGCAGGAAGTGGTCATCACCGCCGACGTGGTCGATGGCAAGGCGCGGCCGCTATACACTTATTCCGACAAGGCCGAAGCGCGCGAAAAAAGCGCCTCCTGAACCCCATTGTCATCCCGGACGGCGCGATAGCGCCGGTCCGGGACCCATCGGACCGCGGCGGGATGGGTCCCGGCACGCGCGCTGCTGACGCAGCGCTTGGCCGGGATGACAGGTTGGCATTTCACGGCATGTTCAAAAGCCCGCACCAGAACTGGATGCCTCTGCTGGTGTCCACGTCCGTCTTGCTGACGAAGCCGAGCTTTCCGTCATCGCCGATGCGATAGATCGACAGGCCGGCGCTGACGGTGCTGCCGTCCTCCAGCATCATCGGCGTGGTGCTGGCGGCGATCAGCACCTTGCCCGCCGGATCGATGGTGAAGGTGCGCAGTTCGAAGCCATGGGCGTCGGCATTCTGGATGCGGGTCGGCTCGCCGGTCGCCTGGTTGATCGCCCAGACCGCCACGCTGTTCTCGCCGCCGTTCCACACCTTGCGGCCGCCGGCATCGGTCATGGTGCCCGAGCCGCGATTGGTCTGGTAGACGAATTTGCCGCTCGGATGGCAATGAATCGGGCCCACCCCCTGGCCGGGATGCTTGGCCTTGCCGTCGGGATCGACCAGGGCGTTCTTCAGGAACAGCGGCTCGGCGCTGAAGGTGCCATCCGGCTTCAGGCCATAGACGCAGAGGCTGTTTTCCCGCTCCAGCGAGACATAGACGAAACGCCCGCTCGGATGGAAATCCAGATGCCGCGGGCCGAAGCCGACGCCGTTGCCATGCGGCGCCAGCGACTGGAGATTGCCGAGCTGCCCGTCCTTGAAGCCGAACACTTCGATATGGCCGGGGTCCTCGGGCTTGGCGGCGGTGGCGTCGTTGCCCCGGCTGCACAGGGTCACGGTGCGGCCCGACGGTGTCGGCCGCACCTGATGGGCATAGATGCCGAAATCCGGATTGCCGGCCTGCTCGACCTTGTCGCCGATGGTGCCGTCCTGGTTCAGCCGGTGCACCGTCACCATGGCGGGGATGTTGTAGGCGATGAGTAGGAAGGCGCCGGCATGGTCCACGCTCACATGCAGCGGCCGCACCGGCAGCAGGGCGGGTTTGCCGTGCGGCGTCAGTGTGCCATCCGCGCCCACCCGGTAGGCGATGGCGTAATGGTTCTTGTCGGCGCCCGCGATGCCGGTTGGACCGGTCGGGGGCTGGCCATTGCTCGCCACCACATAAAGATAGCGGTTGGAAGGATGCGGCCAGGCATATTGCACATTGGCGGGCAGCATCACCGAGCCGCGCCGGGTCAGCGTCGCCGCCGCGACATCGAGATCGGACAGAATCAGCTCCGGGCCGGCACTGGAGTAGAAGGGCACGGTTTTTCCCGCCGCCCGGGCCGGGCCTGCGCCGCCCAGCGCTGCCGCTCCGGCAAGCACGGTCCCGAAAGTGCGGCGGTTCAGCATGGCCTGGTTCTCCCCTGGTTTTTCGCCCTTATATCAGCCGGGCCGGGGGCCGGTCCCGAAATCTATATATGGACGCGTCTTCCATGCCACGCCCGGGCGGAAAATGCGGGTAATACGGGGTATTTCGGGCCTGCCGGGGAACTTCCAGCCCCACATCTTGAAACCGCCCGTTAGGGGCGCCACTTTATCATGTCCGAAGCCGGCCCAGCTGATTCCCAGGCCAAAAGGGCGGTTTCTTAGTATGGCTTTCGCCCAATTGGGGGAGGCCCGATTACAAGCCGGCGGGCTGTCCGGCAGGAGCAATAACATGGCGGATGACGCCACCAAGAAAGACGAGATCAGCAGCCCGGCATCGGCGCCGGTTCTGCCGCTGCGCGACATCGTCGTGTTTCCCCACATGATCGTGCCGCTGTTCGTGGGCCGCGAGAAATCCGTACGCGCCCTCGAAGAAGTGATGAATGACGAGAAGCAGATTCTGCTGCTGACCCAGAAGAACGCCGCGGAGGACGACCCCACCGCCGAGGGCCTGCACACCATCGGCACCCTGGCCACCGTGCTTCAGCTTCTCAAGCTGCCCGACCAGACCGTGCGGGTGCTGGTCGAAGGCAAGGCGCGCGCCAAGGTCACCGGCTTCTCGCCGCGCAGCGATTTCTTCCAGGCGACCATCGAGCGCATTCCCGAAAGCGAAGCCGCGCCCAAGGAAGCCGAGGCGCTGATGCGCACGGTGAAGTCCAATTTCGAGCAGTACATCAAGCTCAACAAGAAGATCCCGTCCGAGACCCTGGCGGCGGTGCAGCAGCTCGACGATGCCGCCAAGCTGGCCGACACCGTCGCCTCGCATCTGTCGGTGAAGATCGGCGACCGCCAGGCATTGCTGGAGACCTTCTCGACCACCGAGCGGCTGGAAAAGATCCTCTCCCTGATCGAGGCGGAGATCGGCGTGCTGCAGGTCGAGCGCAAGATCCGTTCGCGCGTCAAGCGCCAGATGGAGAAGACCCAGCGCGAATATTACCTCAACGAGCAGCTCAAGGCGATCCAGAAGGAACTCGGCGAAGGCGAGGAAGGCCGCGACGAGATGAACGAGCTTGAGGAGCGCATCCGCAAGACCAAGCTCTCCAAGGAGGCCCGCGAAAAGGCCCTTGCCGAAGTCAAGAAGCTCCGCTCCATGTCGCCGATGTCGGCGGAAGCCACGGTGGTGCGCAACTATCTGGACTGGCTGCTGTCGCTGCCCTGGGGCAAGAAGAGCAAGGTCAGGAAGGACATCGTTGCCGCCGAGCTGGTGCTCAACGACGACCATTTCGGCCTGGAAAAGGTCAAGGAACGGATTCTCGAATATCTTGCCGTGCAGCAGCGCGTCGGCAAGCTGAAGGGTCCCATTCTGTGCCTGGTCGGACCGCCGGGCGTGGGCAAGACCTCGCTCGGCAAGTCGATCGCCAGGGCCACCGGGCGCGAATTCGTCCGCATGAGCCTGGGCGGGATGCGCGACGAGGCCGAAATCCGCGGCCACCGGCGCACCTATATCGGTTCCATGCCCGGAAAAATCATCCAGTCGATGAAGAAGGCCAAGACCGCCAATCCGCTGTTCCTGCTCGACGAGATCGACAAGCTGGGCGCGGACTATCGCGGCGATCCCTCTTCGGCGCTGCTGGAAGTGCTGGACCCCGAGCAGAACGCCACCTTCAACGATCATTATCTGGAGGTCGATTTCGACCTGTCGGACGTGATGTTCGTCACCACCGCCAACAGCCTGCACATGCCGCAGCCGCTGATGGACCGCATGGAGATCATCCGCATCCCCGGCTACACCGAGGACGAGAAGGTCGAGATCGCCCGCCGCCACCTGATCCCCAAGGAGCTGAAGGCCCATGGGCTGAAGGAAGACGAGTGGAAGATCACCGATGCGGGCCTGCGCGACCTCATCCGCTACTACAGCCGCGAGGCCGGGGTGCGGAACCTGGAACGGGAGATCGCCAACCTGGCGCGCAAGGCGGTGAAGGAAATCGTCTCCAACAAGGCCAAGTCGGTCGAGATCACCCACGAGAATCTGGGCACCTATGCCGGCGTCCGCCGCCATCGCTATGGCGAGATCGAGGGCGAGGACCAGGTCGGCGTCGTCACCGGCCTGGCCTGGACGGAAGTGGGCGGCGAGACGCTGACCATCGAGTCCGTGATGCTGCCCGGCAAGGGCCGCTTCCAGGCGACCGGCAAGCTGGGCGACGTGATGAAGGAATCGATCGACGCGGCGCGGTCCTATGTCCGCTCCAAGGCGACCAGCTTCGGCATCAAGCCGCCGACCTTCGACAAGATCGACATCCACGTCCATGTTCCCGAAGGGGCCACCCCCAAGGACGGTCCCTCTGCGGGCCTCGCCATGGCGACCTCGATCATCTCGGTGATGACCGGAATTCCGGTTCGCCGCGACGTGGCGATGACCGGAGAGGTCACCTTGCGCGGCCGGGCGCTGCCCATCGGCGGGTTGAAGGAAAAGCTGCTCGCCGCTCTGCGGACGGGGATCACCACCGTGATCATCCCCAAGGAGAATGAGAAGGATCTGGCCGAGGTGCCCGACAATGTGAAGGCCGGGCTCAGGATCGTGCCGGTGTCCACGGTGGGCGAGGTGCTGAAAGTGGCCCTGGTGCGCCAGCCCGAGGCGATCGACTGGATCGAGCCGGAGGCGGTCGCGCCGGTGGCCCTGCCGGACGGCGACGATCCGGTGGTGACGCATTAACCAAAGTTGACAAGGACTTAAGCAGAGGCCCGGAAATCGTTCCGGGCCTCTCTTTTACAGCTTAAATGAGGGAAAAATCCCCTGATTCCGCCCTTTTTCGCTTTGACGGGGTCACCGGCACCCCCCTAGACTCCCTCTTGACGGGACGAATCGCGCGAAGGAGCAATCCGTGAACAAGAACGATCTGATTCAGAAGCTGGCCGACACCCAGGGCCTTCCCAAGCACGACGCCGCCAAGGCGGTGGAGGGCACCTTCGACCTCATCGCCGCCGCCCTGAAGGCGGGGGACGAGGTGCGGCTGACCGGCTTCGGCGTGTTCGTGGTCGCCACCCGCGCCGGCGGCAAGGGCCGCAATCCCCAGACCGGGGAGGAGATCACCATCAAGCCCTCCAAGCAGCCCCGCTTCCGCGCCGGCAAGCAGCTGAAGGATTCCCTCAACTGATTTTTGCGGGCACGGCCCGCAAAAATCATCCCCGGCGAGCGTCGCATCGGCAGATGCGGCGCGAGGGAAGGGGATCCGTTTTCCCGTACTTGTTATAAGTTCGGCAGCCGGGCGGTTAGCTCAGTTGGTAGAGCATATCGTTTACACCGATAGGGTCGGCGGTTCGAGCCCGTCACCGCCCACCAATTTATCGCCGCCATCGGCGGCGATAAATTGGTGCCGAAGCGGCGCCAGCGACAGCGTAGCGCGCCGCGAGGCGACGGCTGAGTGGCGGATCACCGCTTTGCGGTGACAGGAATGGTGCCGAAGCGGCGCCAGCGACAGCGTAGCGCGCCGAGCGCGCAACAACTGGGGACAGCATGCCGGAGGCGGTCTATGACGGGCATGGGAAGGGCCATGCCCTGGCAGAGGGCTATGCGCTGCGTCGCCGGCCGGACCCGCGCATCGCGGCCGCGATCATTTCGGCGCTCGCCGACGTGCGCAGCGTCGTCAACATAGGCGCGGGAACCGGCTCCTATGAACCCGCGGACCGGATCGTGCAGGCGGTGGAGCCCTCGGAACGCATGATCGGCCAGCGGGCCCCAGGCGCGGCGCCGTGCGTGCGCGGCTCGGCGGAAGCGCTGCCGTTCGATGCCGGTGCCTACGATGCCGCCATGGCGATCCTGACCATTCACCACTGGCCGGACTGGCGGGCAGGCCTCCGGGAAATGCGCCGCGTCGCGCGGCGGCGTATCGTGCTGCTGACTTTCGATGCCGAAACGTCAGACTTCTGGCTCACCCGCGACTATTTCCCCGAAATCAGCGCCGACGATCGCCGGATCATGCCCCGGCTCGGCGACCTGAAAAAGGAACTGGGAGAATTTCAATCGACGCCGGTCTTCGTTCCACATGACTGCACAGACGGTTTTCTCGGCGCCTATTGGCGCCGGCCCGAAACCTATCTCGACCCGGACGCGCGCAAATCGATGTCCTCGTTTGCGAAAATCGACGCCGATACGGGCTTGAGGAAACTGGCCGCCGATCTGGAAAGCGGCGCCTGGCGCACACGCAACGCGGATTTGCTCGCGCGCGAAGCGCTGGACATCGGCTATCGCCTGCTGCGGTGGGATTTCGATGCGGGTTCGCGCTAGCGCCGGTACGCCGAAGCGGGCCGAACGTTGGCGGTTTCGCCCGCCGCGCCGGGAACCGTTGTTAGGAATTTTTCAACCCGCGCCATCGCTTCGCCGCAATCCGCCGCCGTTTGTGGCGGCATTGTGGTTTCGTGGCGCGCGGGGTGCCAATCCGCACCATCTCAGTAGAACTACCTACCGTTCATCAACCCCTCGTTTGCCGTTGCTCCAGCCAATCTTTGCCGTTCCCGGCCATCCGCGCGCACTGTTTGGGCGAGGCGCAGCGAAGGGCGCCGATCCGCGAGCTGGAGGCTTTGATGAAAATTGTCCGTACTGCGGTCACAGCGCTTGCGTTATGCGCCATGACCAATGCCGCTTGGGCGAGCGCCAATTGCGCCTCGCCCGCCGATCAGATGGCGCTGAAGACCGCGGCGGTCCAGCAGCAGCTGATGGTGGCGGCGTTCATGTGCCACGATGCCGACGCCTATAACCGTTTCGTGATGGCCTATCAGGGCGAGCTGCAGAAGTCCGACGCCGTGCTGAAGGCGTTCTTCGTCCGCCGCGGCCGCCATGGCGAGGCGGACTATGATTCCTACAAGACCCGCGCCGCCAATCTCTATGCCCTGAGCGAGGCGCGCAACGACCGGGCCTTCTGCGCCATGGCCGGGGAGTTGTTCGCCACCGCGCTGGCAAGCCAGGCACCCCTGGCGGCGTTCGTGGCCGCGGCGCCGTCCTCGCCCGACTTCGCCGATGTCTGCGTCCAGAAGGTCGAGGAAATGCGCGAGCGCAATCCGGTGCATGTCGCCCAGGGCCCGGCCGCCGGCGACGGCCAGTAGCCTCCCGGACTTGTTCCGGTCCGTGAAATAGACCAGCCTGTCCCCGCTCACGCGGCGATCAACGCCCGGAGCGGGGAGGCGGGTCATGCGGAACATCCTTCTGGCGCTGCCGCTGGCGGCAATCGCCGGATTATCGCCCGCTCTCGCCAGGTCCGGCGCGCTCAGATATGCGCCCGGTTATTCCGGCATGCGCGGCTTCAATTATAATCCGGTCAGCGCGAAAAATGGCGATGACGCCCGGCTGAAGGATTTCACCTGCGCCGCTCGTCATGCCGCACTGAGGGATTTCACGGCAGCCTGAGAGAGTTCATCGCCGCACCCCTTGCCACTGGCAGGGCCCGGCTCTTATCCTCGGTCCGCGCGGCGCTCAGAACCGCGTTAGGGCAAAGACGCGGCCGCGGGCCGCCGGGGCGACAGGAACCGATCCCATGACTCATCAGACGCTGGACCCGGGCTTCCGGTCATTGCTGGACGATAGCGCGCCGGTCCGCACGCTGGGCTCCGGCTTCACTTTCACCGAGGGGCCGATCTGGCATCCCAAGGACCAGTTCCTGCTGTTCTCCGACATTCCCCCCAGCATCCGCCGCTGCTGGAACGCGAGCGGGACCAGCGAAGTGCTCAGTCCCTCCAACAAGGGCAATGGCATGACCTATGACCGGGACCTGAACCTGCTGGTCTGCGAGCATGCCACCTCCAGCGTGGCGCGCTTTTCCGGCCGGCGGCGCGAAGTGGTCGCCAGCCATTTCGAAGGCAAGGAACTCAACTCGCCCAACGATATCGTGGTCGCGGCGGACGGCGCGATCTGGTTCAGCGATCCGACCTATGGCCGCATGCCGGTCTATGGCGTCGAGCGGGAATGCCAGCTCGATTTTCGCGGCGTCTATCGCATCCCGCCGGGGGGCGGGGCGCCGCAACTGGCGGTGGAGAAATCCCTGTTCACCCAGCCCAACGGGCTGTGCTTCTCGCCGGACGAGAAGCGGCTCTATATCAACGACACCGACCAGGCCAATATCCGCGTCTTCGATGTCGAAGGCGGCAGGCTGAAGAACATGCGGGTGTTCGCCAGCGGCATCGCCGACAACGCGCTGGCGGGCCGGCCCGACGGCATGAAATGCGACGCCAATGGCAATATCTGGTGCACCGGTCCGGGCGGGCTGTGGGTCTATGCCCCGGACGGGCGCCAGCTCGGCAAGGTGGCGATCGCCGAGATGGTCGCCAACCTGCATTGGGGCGGGGCGGACTGGCATACCCTGTTCATCACCGCCTCGACTTCTCTTTATGCAATCGAGACCAAGGTGGCGCCGCACAAGGAAAGCTTCATGAGCGGCACTATCTGAGTACCATAATAATCGGGTGGGAGCGGGAGATGGCGGGATTGCGCAACGGACTTCTGGCGGCGGCGATGCTGCTGGCGCCTTCCGTGGCGCTGGCCCAGGTGCCGGGAATGACCTTTCCCGCCGATCCCTATACCGCCTCCAGCCCGCTGTCGCGCAGCCATGTGCCGCTGGCGCAGCGCATCGCCCATGGTGCGGGGCCGAGCTATCCGCATCATCCGTCCGTCCATAACGGCTCCGGCCCGATGGATTACATGGCGCTGTTCGACGGCAGCGGGAGGACGGCGCAATTCAATCTCGGCGTCAACCTGTTCTTCCTGCATCGCGGCGTGCTGCCGCCGGGCGGCGGCATCGGC
>Ga0265325_10002436_pt1 | contig 12563 bp, 8 predicted proteins | sample 41420metaG_FD_202090 | JGI IMG/M metagenome (GOLD analysis project Ga0265325, IMG submission 202090) | Rhizosphere microbial communities from Carex aquatilis grown in University of Washington, Seatle, WA, United States - 4-14-20 metaG | ecosystem: Host-associated > Plants > Roots > Rhizosphere >...
AGGCGGAGCGCGCGGCGCATCACGTTCACTTAGGGGCGCAATGGGCGAAAAATAAGACCTGAATTCGAGCTCTTATGTCCGCACCCGCCCGCCGTCGACATTGATGGTTTGGCCGGTGATGAAAGCGGAATCGTCGCTGGTCAGGAACGACACCGCGCCGACCAGGTCCTCCGGCACCTCGACCCGACGGATCGCCTGCAGATGCGCGACCGCATCGAACTCCTCGTCCATGGTCTTGAAGCCCGGGCGCGGCGCCCGCGCGATGGTGCCGGGCGAGCGCGTCAGGCCCGGCGCGATCGCATTGACGGTAATGCCGTGCGGCGCGAGATCGGTCGCGGCAGCGCGGGTAAAGCCGACAATGCCGCCTTTGCTGGCGACGTAATGCGCAAAGCCGGTGACTACCGAGCCGAGCGTCGACGACGCCATGTTGACGACGCGGCCCCATTTGCGCGCGATCATGTCCGGCACGAAGGCCGAGGTGACGAGAAACGTGCTGTCGAGATTAGTCGACATCACCTTGCGCCAGTCGGCGAAATTCATCTGCTCGAACGATTTCTGCGGGAAAATGCCGGCGCAGTTGACGACAATGTCGGCATGGCCGAATTGCTTTCGCACTGCCGCCGCCATTTTGGCGACCGCGTCCGGCTCCGACACATCGCATTGGAAGGTCGCGGCCTTCCGGCCCGCGGCTTCGACCATTTTGACGGTGGTGCCGCCATCGACCAGATCGACGACCGCGATATGCACGCCATCTTCAGCGAGACGTTTGGCGAAAGCTTGGCCGATGCCATTGGCGGCGCCGGTGATCACAGCGATCTTGTCCTTGTGGCCGCGGGCCATGTGCGTCCCCTTTTATTTCGAAACATCATTTGTCATCACCGGGCCGCGCGCAAGCGCGAGTTCCGGTGATCCCGCTTAGGCGAGCAGTGCCCATCTAAGCGAGATGGCCGGGACAAGCCCGGCCATGACAGAAAAAGGCGTCGATGACGTGTTGGCTATGGATTCCGGGGTTCGTGCCCTCGGCACGCCCGGAATGACAGTTCACATGCTCAGCGACCGCTTCGCCACCGCCAGCGCAGCTTCCTTCACTGCTTCCGACAAGGTCGGATGGGCGTGGCAGGTGCGGGCAATGTCCTCGGCCGAGGCGCCGAATTCCATCGCCAGCACGGCTTCCGCGATCATGTTGCCGGCGTCGGCACCGATCATGTGCAGGCCGAGCACCCGGTCAGTCTTGGCGTCGGCGAGGATTTTGACGAAGCCGTCGGTGGTGTGATTGACCTTGGCGCGGCCATTGGCGGTGAACGGAAACTTGCCCACGTTGTAAGCGACGTTCGCCGCCTTCAGCTCCTCTTCGGATTTTCCGACCGAAGCGATTTCGGGGAAGGTGTAAACCACGTTCGGAATCGCATCGTAATTCACATGGCCGGCCTGGCCGGCGAGGATCTCGGCAACGGCGACGCCTTCATCCTCGGCCTTGTGCGCCAGCATCGGACCGGCGATGACGTCGCCGATCGCCCAGATGCCTGGCACGTTGGTGGCGTAATGCGCGTCGACCGCAACGCGGCCGCGCTCGTCGAGCTTCACGCCGGCGTCCTTGAGGCCGAGCCCTTCGGTGTATGGCACGCGGCCGACCGATACCAGCACGACGTCGGCTTCGATCGTTTCCGCCGCGCCGCCCGAAGAACCGGACTTGGCTGGCTCGACCGTCACTTTGAGGCGATTGCCGGACGAGTCGACCGCCGTCACCTTCGACGACAGCTTGAAGACGACGCCCTGCTTCTCGAAGATGCGCTGCGCCTGGCGGCGCACTTCGCCGTCCATGCCAGGCAGTGCGCCGTCGAGGAATTCGACCACCGTGACTTGCGCGCCGAGCCGCCGCCACACCGAGCCGAGTTCGAGCCCGATCACGCCGGCGCCGATCACCAGCAGTTTCTGCGGCACGGCTTCGAGCGACAGCGCGCCGGTCGAGGACACGATGCGCTCCTCGTCGATCGCGATGCCCTTGAGCCGCGCGACGTCCGAACCGGTGGCGATGACGATCGATTTGGTGTCGAGCGTCTGCGTCTTGCCGTCGGCGCCTGTGACCTCGACCTTGCCCGGCGCGCCGATCCGCCCCGCGCCATGAATGCCGTCGATCTTGTTCTTCTTGAACAGGTAATCGACGCCCTTGACGTTGCCGTCGACGCCTTCCTGCTTGAACGCCAGCATCGCCTTGAGATCGAGCTTGGGCTCGCCAACGCCGATGCCCATTTTGGCGAAGGAATGTCCGGCGTCCTCGAACAGTTCGGAAGCGTGCAGCATCGCTTTTGACGGAATGCAGCCGATATTGAGGCAGGTGCCGCCGAAGGTCGGCATTTTCTCGACCACGGCGGTCTTCAGCCCAAGCTGCGCGGCGCGGATGGCGCAGACATAGCCGCCAGGGCCGGAGCCGATCACGATGAGGTCGTAGCCCATGTCCTTCTCCAAACAACGCTGCGGCAGGCCGTCTAGGTTTTGATAACATTCACAACAGCCGCAGCGCCATATTTATACGGTGGATACGGCGCTGTCGCAGAATTGTAATCGTGCCCGCGTGGCGAAATCCCCAGCGATCCCATTGACATCGCATGAACGTGGCGGACCCGTTGAATTGCGAGGATCGCAGTCGCTGACCGGCTCGAACCTGCTATCGGCACGGCCGGCCAAATGCTAAAATCATCGACAATCAAATATCGTCGGGGAGGTCGGTGTGGTTGCCGCCGCCTCCGTGGAAACGTATCGGGGGGTGCCAAAATGTTACGCGATAAATTGCGTTTAGTCGTCTTGGCTGCGGGCGTCTTGCTTGCCGGCCTGCTGCCTCTGTTCGCGAGTGATGTCGGCTCAGTTCCCGGACATCAGCCGGTGCTCCGCGAGCGGCCCAAGGTGTTACCCGCATCGGCCTCCGGTCTCAGCGTGTTTTACCGCAGGTTCGGCAAGTTCCGATTGTCGGTCAACGGCGCCGGCAGCAATGCCGCCAGCTTCACCATCAAGGTCAACAAGCCAGACAAAGCAGCGATCGTTGACAAGGCCTTCCTTATGTCGGCGTCGAACAACAGCGCGACCATCTCAAACGGCGACGTCACGCTCAATGGCAAGCCAGTGACCTGGACCAATTCGGTCTTCAACGCCATTCCTCCCAGCTACCCGACATTCTTCAACAATGTCCTCGGCGATGTCACCAGCATCGTGAAGCCCGTGATGGACGCCATGCCGGCGGCCGGCAACAAAAACTTCACGATTGTCGAGAACGCCAGCAAGAATACCTCCATCGACGGCGAGATTCTCGTCGTGGTGTTCAAAGTGCCGACCGGAGCCAGCGAAACCATCGCCTTGATGTTCGGCGCGCAGCAACTAGCCGGCGATCGCTTCGAACTCAGTTTGGATGAGCCGATCGATCCAAAAGATGCGAACTCGGTGCTCAATATGGGCCTGGGGATTTCGTACAGTTGTCAAACAAACGGCCTCTGCGCAGAAGCCGGCCAGCAGTACAGCACCATCAATGTGAATGGAAAGCGTGTGACGAGCTCGGCCGGCGGCGAAGACGACGGCACTGCCGCCAACGGCGCCCTGATCACGGTCGGCGGGGTTGGCGACAGCCTCAACACGCCGGCCGATCCGAATGCAACTCCGACCGGCCCGCGCAGCGATGACGAACGATATAGCCTGCTGAAATACATCGACAAAACGACCACCCTGATCAATGTCGACACGTTCAACCCATCAAACGACGACAATATCCTGTTCGCCTATTTCGAATTCAGCGCGAAGGGCGAAATCAACAAGGACACCGACGGCGACGGTCTGCTCGATTCATGGGAGCAGAAGGGTTACGACCACGACGGCGACGGCGTCGTCGACGTCGATCTTCCGGCGCTGGGCGCGAATTACAAGCACAAGGATCTCTTTATCGCCTACGCCTATATGGCGCAGGGCGGCACCGACACCGCCAATCACAAGCCGTCCGCAGCCGTACTGGCTAGCGTCACCGACGCCTTCAAGAACGCCCCGGTCAGCAATCCGGACGGCAAAACCGGCATCAAAGTCCATTGGAAGAATCTCGGCCAGGTTCCGTTTACGCAGAACCTGAACATTACGTCGAGCAACTGGGCCGAATTCGACGCGATCATGGATCCGCTGGTCAGCGAGGCCGAGCGCGTGATCTATCACCGCTTACTGCTCGGCGAGCAGTACGACGGCGGCAATTCGAGCGGCATCTCGCGCGGCATTCCGGCGAGTGATTTCCTGGTTACGCTGCCGCCGAACTTCTCGGCGCACGGCATCTCCGGGACGATCATGCACGAGCTGGGACATAACCTCGGGCTGCATCACGGCAACGTCGATGACATAAATTACAAGCCCAACCACCTCAGCATCATGAGTTATTCCAACCAGTTCAACTGGCTGATCATGAACGGCAACCCGAAGCTCGACTATGAGCGCTTCAGCCTGCAGGACCTCGACGAGAACAATCTCAATGAGGCTGCCGGACTGAGCCGCACCGCGGGCGCCGACACGCCGCTCGCCGCCTACGGCGTGCGCTGGTGGACGGCCGGTAACGGCTTCGTCAAGAACAGCGGCGCCGACCGTAACGTCAACTGGAACAATACCGGCACCGCAACCCAGAACCATATTGCCGTCGATATTAACAACGGCACCAATGCTGCCGATTCCAAGACGGTGCTCGCTGCGGGCTCGATTGAGTGGAACAACCTTATCTTCAATGGTGGCCAGATCGGCGCCAGTGGCGGCAAGGCCAAGACCAGGCGGTCGAACATCGAAATGATGCTGATGCCGAATGCGCTCAAGGAGCTGACGACCGACGATTACTACCGCATGCAAAACAGCACGATCGAGGTCAAATAACCGGCCATCGATCCAGCCCATCGCCGGGGCCGCGAAAGCGGCTCCGGCTTTTTTCTGCCTTGTTCGACGCGCTGATTTGGCCAATGCGGCGGCCGATCAAACTCATTGCCCGCGCTTATGGCTGCGCCGCCGCGATCGCACTGGGGGCCGCAGGCGCTGCGAGCCACCCCCACGCCCAGAGCCAAGACGGCATCAGCCTCGATCACTATTTCCGGCTATTTCCGCACTTCCCCAGCGAAGTCAAAGCCGAGATGCATGATGGCCGCGTCGTGCTGTCGTGGACCAAGCCGCCGCCGGCGCCCGAAGGACACATCGGTTACGACCGGATGATTGCGGCCTATAAGATCTTTCGGCTCGGCCTAGGCGATAATCGCACGCTGATCGGCAAAACCCTCGCCTTGACGTTCACCGATCCAAAGCCGCCCCGTCCGGGCCAGCATCTGCGTTACGCTATCGTCGTCGTCCCCCGCTTCGGCAACGAGAGCCTCCAATCCAACGTGGCTGAGATTGAGGTCCCGGCGAAATAGCGCATAAGCGAGCTTGACGCCGGTCGAAATCGCGCTCAGCCGCCGCTCTCTCAGAGGTCCAGCACCAGCCGCGCCGGATCCTCGAGGCATTCCTTGACCCGCACCAGGAAGGTGACCGCTTCGCGGCCGTCGACGATGCGGTGGTCGTAGGACAAGGCCAGATACATCATCGGCCGGATCTCGATCTTGCCACCGACCGCCATCGGCCGCTCCTGGATCTTGTGCATGCCGAGGATGCCGGACTGCGGCGCGTTGAGGATCGGCGTCGACATCAGCGACCCATAGACGCCGCCATTCGAGATGGTGAAGGTGCCGCCCTGCATGTCCTCGATCTTGAGCTGGCCGTCGCGGGCGCGCTTGCCGAGCTCGCTGATGGTCTTCTCGATGATCGCGAGCGACATGGTCTCGGCGTCGCGCACCACCGGCACCACCAGGCCGCGCTCGGTGCCGACCGCAACGCCGATGTGATAGTAGTTCTTGTAAACGAGGTCGGTGCCGTCGATCTCGGCATTGACCGCCGGGACTTCCTTAAGCGCCTGGATGCAGGCGCGCACGAAGAAGCCCATGAAGCCGAGCTTGACGCCGTGCTTCTTCTCGAACAGCTCCTTGTACTGATTACGCATGTGCATGACCGCGTCCATGTCGACCTCGTTGAAGGTCGTCAGCATCGCCGCGGTGTTCTGCGCCTCCTTCAGGCGCCGCGCGATGGTCTGGCGCAGCCGCGTCATGTGGACGCGCTCTTCGCGTGACGCATCGTCGGGTGGCGCCGGCGCCCGCATCTGCACGCTGGCGGCGGTCGCGGCGACCGGCGTCGGCGCCGCGGCGGCGCGCTCGATCGCCGCCATCATGTCGCCCTTGGTGACCTGGCCGTGCTTGCCGGTGCCGTCGATCTTGCCCGGGTCGATGCCGGTTTCCGACGCCATTTTGCGCACCGAGGGGGGCACCGGCATCGCCGTCATATCGGAGTCTTTCGCCGGGGGCGTTTGCGCCTCAGGCTTGGGAACTGCGCGCGGCTGTGGCACTTCCTCGGCGGCGTTGATCGGCGTGCTGGTGCTGGTCTTGGTGTCGGGACGGCCGGCCGAGGCTCCAGCCGGCGTGGCGACCGGCGGTTTCGGCGGCGCCGCGGCCGCGGCACCTTCCTTGATCTGGCCAAGAACGGCGCCGACTGCGACGGTGTCGCCCTGCTTCACGGCAATATCGCCGAGCACGCCGGCCGACGGCGCCGGCACTTCGAGTGTGACCTTGTCGGTCTCGAGCTCGACCACCGGCTCGTCGGCCGCGACGGCGTCGCCCGGCTGCTTGAACCAGCGGCCGACGGTCGCTTCGGTGACCGATTCGCCGAGCGTGGGAACGCGGATGTCAGCCATGATCGTCTCTCTCGGATGTCATCATCCGCGAAAGCGGATGATCCAGTAAACGCTAACGCCAGTTTTCATCGCACCGCGGTGACTACTGGATGCCCCGCTTTCGCGGGGCATGACGGTTGGTGGTCTATTACCCCAGCGCCTCTTCCAAAAACTGCTTGAGCTGCGCCAGGTGCTTCGACATCAGCCCGACCGCGGTCGAGGCCGACGCCGGACGCCCGGCATAGCGGACCCGTTTGCTGCCGATCCCGATCTGATTGAGGATCCATTGCAGGAACACCTCGACGAAGAACCAGGCGCCCATATTGCGCGGTTCCTCCTGGCACCAGACGAACTCGGCCTGCTTGAACCGCGACAGCTCGGTGATCAGCGCCTTGGTCGGGAACGGATAAAGCTGCTCGATGCGCAGCAGGTAGATGTCGTCGATGCCGCGCTTCTCGCGCTCCTCGTAAAGATCGAAATAGACCTTGCCGGAGCACAGCACGACACGGCGGATCTTGTCGTCGGACACCAGCTTGATCTTCTCGTCCGGCAAAAGCTGGGCGTCGTCCCACAGCAGACGGTGGAACGAGGTGCCGCTGCCAAGCTCCGACAGCTTCGAGACGGCGCGCTTGTGGCGCAGCAGGCTCTTTGGCGTCATCAGGATCAGCGGCTTGCGGATTTCGCGCTTCAATTGCCGGCGCAGGATGTGGAAGTAATTCGCCGGTGTCGTGCAGTTGGCGACCTGCATATTGTCTTCGGCACACATCTGCAGGAAACGCTCGAGCCGCGCCGAGGAATGTTCCGGCCCCTGCCCCTCATAGCCATGCGGCAGCAGGCAGACAAGGCCGGACATGCGCAGCCACTTGCGCTCGCCCGACGAGATGAACTGGTCGAATACCACCTGCGCGCCATTGGCGAAGTCGCCGAACTGCGCCTCCCACAGCGTCAGGGTATTGGGCTCGGCGGTCGAATAGCCGTACTCGAAGCCGAGCACCGCCTCTTCCGACAGCATCGAATTGAGCACCTCGAAGCGGCCCTGCTCGCCGCCGAGATGGTTGAACGGTGTGAAGCGATCCTCGGTCTCCTGATCGAACAGCACCGAATGGCGCTGCGAAAACGTGCCCCGCTCGCTGTCCTGCCCCGACAGACGGACGCGGTGACCGTCCTTGAGCAGCGAGCAGAACGCCAGCGCCTCGCCGGTCGACCAGTCGATGGCGTCACCGGTCTCGATCGCCTTGGCACGGTTATCGAGGAAGCGCTGGATGGTCTTGTGGACGTGGAAGTTCGCCGGCACGGCAGTGATGGTCTTGCCGATCTCGCGCAGCTCTTCGACCGGAACGCCGGTATTGCCGCGGCGCGGATCGTCGGCCTCCTGAGCCGCCTTGAGCCCGGACCAGCGGCCATCGAGCCAGTCGGCCTTGTTCGGCTTGTAGCCCTGGCCGGCGTCAAACTCGGCGTCAAGATGCGCGCGCCAGCCGGCCTTCAGTTTGTCGATCTCGGCGTCGGTGATGACGCCTTCGCCGACCAGCTTCTTGCCGTAGATCTCGAGCGTGGTCGGATGCGACCGGATCTTCTTGTACATCAGCGGCTGCGTGAACGACGGCTCGTCGCCTTCGTTGTGGCCGAACCGGCGGTAGCAGAACATGTCGATGACCACGGGCCGCTGGAATTTCATGCGGTATTCGGTCGCCACCTTGGCTGCGAACACCACCGCTTCCGGATCGTCGCCGTTGACGTGGAAAATCAGCGCCTCGATCATCTTGGCGACGTCGGACGGATAAGGCGACGAGCGCGAATAGCGCGGATAGGTGGTGAAGCCGATCTGGTTGTTGACGATGAAATGCAGCGAGCCGCCGGTGCGGTAGCCCTTGAGGTCGGACAGGCCGAAGCATTCCGCCACCACGCCCTGGCCGGCGAAGGCCGCGTCGCCGTGAATGAGCAGCGGCAGCACCATGGTGCGGTTGTCCGGCGTGGCGCCGTGCTGCTCCTGCTTGGCGCGCACCTTGCCGAGCGTCACCGGATCGACGATCTCGAGATGCGAGGGATTCGGCGTCAGCGACAGATGCACCTTGTTGCCGTCGAACTCGCGATCCGACGACGCGCCGAGGTGATATTTCACATCGCCGGAGCCTTCGGTCTCGTCCGGCGTCGCCGAGCCGCCCTTGAATTCGTGGAACAGGACGCGATGCGGCTTGCCCATCACCTGGGTGAGCACGTTGAGCCGGCCGCGATGCGGCATGCCGACGCAGATTTCCTGCACGCCGAGATTGCCGCCGCGCTTGATGATCTGCTCGAGGCCGGGAATCAGCGACTCGGCGCCGTCAAGGCCGAAGCGCTTGGTGCCGGTGAACTTGACGTCGAGGAATTTCTCGAAGCCTTCCGCCTCGACCAGCTTGTTGAAGATCGCGCGCTTGCCTTCGCGGGTGAAGGCGATTTCCTTGTCCTTGCCTTCGATGCGTTCCTGAATCCACGCCTTCTGCGCCGGATTTGAGATGTGCATGAATTCGACGCCGAGCGTCTGGCAATAGGTGCGGCGCAGAATGCCGACGATCTCGCGGATCGTTCCGAATTCGAGGCCTAGTACCTTGTCGAGGAAGATCTTGCGGTCGAGGTCGGCCTCGCCGAAGCCATAGCTTTTCGGATCGAGCTCCGCCTCGTCGGGTTCCTTCTGCAGTCCGAGCGGATCGAGCTTGGCGTGGAAATGGCCGCGGATGCGGTAGGCGCGGATCAGCATCAGCGCGTGCAGCGAATCGCGCGCGGCGTTCTGCACGTCGCTCGCCGTAATGTCGACGCCGGTTGATTTCGCCTGCGCCTTGATCTTGTCGCCGATCCGCCGGCCGGTCTCTTCCCAGTTGCCGTCGAGCGCGGCGACCAGATCGTCCTTCGGCTGCAGCGGCCAGTTCGGTTTCGCCCATGACGGGCCGCGCGCACTGCTCTCGACGTCCTTGCGCTCGTCCTTCAGGCTCTGGAAAAAACTCTGCCACTCGGCGTCGACCGAGGCCGGATCCCGCTCGTAGCGGGCATAGAGATCCTCGACGTAGTCGGCGTTGCCGCCGTAGAGAAATGAAGTGCGGGCGAAAGCGGCGTTCGCGTCTTGGCGAGACATGACAATTCGATCCTGACGACGGGCGGAAAGCCCGTTCAATGCAATGCGTGGGCGCGCTGGGAAAGGCGGCTGTGGCCGGCGATGTGATCCTTAACGCTATTTAAGACGCTTATAAGTCAACGGAAGCCTAAGAACTGAATCAGGATTTCAATACTTCGACCAAGGTCTTGCCGAGCCTGGCCGGGGATGGTGATACCTTAATCCCGGCTGATTCCATTGCCGCAATTTTAGACTCCGCGTCGCCTTTGCCGCCGGAAATGATGGCCCCGGCATGACCCATGCGGCGGCCAGGGGGCGCGGTCCGCCCAGCGATAAAGCCGACCATTGGCTTTTTGCGGCCGCGCTTGGCCTCGTCCTTGAGGAATTGGGCGGCGTCTTCCTCGGCCGAGCCGCCGATCTCGCCGATCATCACGATCGATTCGGTCGCCTTGTCGGCCAGAAACATCTCCAGCATGTCGATGAATTCGGTGCCCTTGACCGGGTCGCCGCCAATTCCGACCGCGGTGGTCTGGCCGAGGCCCTCGCGCGTAGTCTGGAACACCGCCTCATAGGTCAGGGTGCCGGAGCGCGACACGATGCCGACCTTGCCCGGCTTGAAGATATTGCCCGGCATGATGCCGATCTTGCATTCGCCGGCGGTCATCACTCCCGGGCAGTTCGGGCCAATGAGCCGCGACTTCGAGCCCGACAGCGCGCGCTTCACCTTGACCATGTGGCTGACCGGGATGCCTTCGGTGATGCACACGATCAGCGGGATCTCGGCCTCGATCGCCTCGGCGATCGCGTCGGCAGCGCCCGGCGGCGGCACGTAGATCACACTGGCATCGGCGCCGGTCTTTGCGTGCGCCTCGGCGACAGTGTCGAACACCGGCAGGTTGAGATGGGTCGACCCGCCTTTGCCGGGCGAGACGCCGCCGACCATCTTGGTGCCATAGGCGATCGCCTGCTCGGAATGGAAAGTGCCGTTCTTGCCGGTGAAGCCCTGGCAGATGACCTTGGTGTTCTTGTCGATCAGGATGGACATTCGCTGCGCCGATTTCTTTCTTAACCTCCCCCTGAAAGGGGGAGGTCGGCGCGCCAGCGCCGGGTGGGGGTCAACTTACGGGATTTCAGGACGGTTACGTTTTCCGCTGTGCGCTCAAGAAGGCCGGCGAGATTTTCTGACACATCTGAATTCCAAAATCGCAAGACCGTGACGCCGCGCTCTCGGAGCCATTGGTCGCGCTCATGGTCGGCCGTCATGTGCTTACCCTGCGCATGCTGCCCGCCATCGAGCTCGACTGCGAGTCGCAGTGAAGGACTGTAAAAATCGAGAATGAAATTGCCCGCTGGATGCTGGCGCCGAAAGTCAGCGCCAAGCTGTTTGTTGCGCAGTTTTTGCCAAAGCCGCATTTCGACATTGGTGGACGCAAGCCTGAGTTTGCGCGCGCCAGATGTCTTGACGGCCGTGCGATTAAATTTTGTCGTAGCGACCCCCACCCGGCTCGCTTCGCGAGCCGACCTCCCCCATTCAGGGGGAGATGAAGCGAGATTGTCGCGCGGACCGACCATCACGCGGCCTTTTTCACAGCAGCGACAATCTTCTGCGCGGCGTCGTCGAGATCGTCGGCCGAGGTCACGTTGAGCTTCGACTCGGCGATGATCTTCTTGCCGAGATCGACATTGGTGCCTTCGAGGCGCACGACCAGCGGCACCTTTAGCCCGACTTCCTTGACCGCGGCGACCACGCCCTCGGCGATCACGTCGCATTTCATGATGCCGCCGAAGATGTTGACCAGGATGCCCTTCACGCTCGGATCGGAGGTGATGATCTTGAACGCCGCCGAGACCTTGTCCTTGGTGGCGCTGCCGCCGACGTCGAGGAAGTTGGCCGGCGCCATGCCGTAGAGCTTGATGATGTCCATCGTCGCCATGGCGAGGCCGGCGCCGTTGACCATGCAGCCGATGGAGCCGTCGAGCGCGATGTAGTTGAGATCGTATTTCGAGGCTTCGATTTCCTTGGCGTCTTCCTCGGTCTCGTCGCGCAGCGCCGCGATCTCCGGATGCAGGAACAGCGCGTTGTTGTCGAAGTCGACCTTGGCGTCGAGACAGATCAGCTTCTTGTCCTTGGTCACCACCAGCGGATTGATCTCCAGCATGGTCATATCGGTCTCGACGAAGGCCTTGTAGAGACTAACGAGCAGCGGACCGAGCTGCTTGGCCAGATCGGCGTCGAGCTTAAGCGCGTGCGCGACCTCGCGGACGTGATGCGGCCAGACGCCTTCGACCGGATCGACCGAGACGGTGGCGATTTTCTCCGGCGTGGCGTGCGCGACATCTTCAATGTTCATGCCGCCTTCGGTCGAAACCACGATCGCGGCGCGCGAGGTTTCGCGGTCGACCAGCATCGACAGGTAGAACTCCTTGTCGATCGCCGAGCCTTCCTCGATGTAAAGCCGGTTGACCTGCTTGCCATGCGGGCCGGTCTGATGCGTCACCAAAGTCGAGCCGAGCAGCCGCGTCGCTTCCTTCTTCACGTCGTCGATCGATTTGACGACCTTGACGCCGCCCGCCTTGCCGCGGCCGCCGGCGTGAATCTGCGCCTTGACCACCCAGACCGGGCCGCCGAGCTTTTCCGCGCCCTTGACCGCCTCGTCGACGCTCATCGCCGGCTCGCCGCGCGGCACCGCGACGCCGAACTTTTTCAGCACCTGCTTGGCCTGG
>Ga0265325_10002437_pt1 | contig 12562 bp, 7 predicted proteins | sample 41420metaG_FD_202090 | JGI IMG/M metagenome (GOLD analysis project Ga0265325, IMG submission 202090) | Rhizosphere microbial communities from Carex aquatilis grown in University of Washington, Seatle, WA, United States - 4-14-20 metaG | ecosystem: Host-associated > Plants > Roots > Rhizosphere >...
ATCTTCGCGCACGTGTTCCCATTTGAGTGTTTGGATTTCACCAAGGCGGCAACCCGTAAAGATGAGCAACTTGAACGCGGCAATGACGTACTGGGACTCGGGGCCTTCGGTGTAACCGCCTTGACCATCCGGCCGCCGACAGGTGGCCGTACCAAGGGCTTTGCCGAGACGGGTGAGTTCTTCGGGGTTCAGGTATCGCTCACGCTTTTGTTCCCGGTACTTCTTGACATGACGGCAGGGATTGGACCCATCAGGCCGAAGACCCCAGACCTCGGCGAGATTGAACATTTTTGAGAGAACGCCGAGCGTTCGATTTGCTTGATACGGGATGTGCGCGAGGGAGTGGTGGAGCTCCGCAATATCGGCGCGCGCGAGAGTTCCAACGCGCCTATTGCCGAGCTTCTTATTAATGAACAGGTCCAGAGAACGGCGGTACTCGCTCAGTGTGCTCGGCTTGCACCGTACCTCGACATGTTCCCGCATGAAACGTTCGCCCAGGTCTTTGATAGTGCCTGACGCCGCGAGACGGCGGCGGGCCGCCCCAGGATCGATGCCGTCTGCGATGGCAGCGCGTGCTTTCAGTGCAAGGCCTCGCGCCTTCTCGGCGGTAATATCACCGGCGCGGCCGAGGCCAAGCTTCCGGTCGGCACCGCCGAAGCGGTAGCGCAGGAGGAAAGTCTTCTCTCCTGATCTATGGATGCGTACGGCGAAGCCGTGTATTTCGTCGTCAAATACGAGGTAGTGTTTCTCTCGCGGATGCGCGGCATCGACGGTGCGTTTTGTCAGTTTCGCCATGCTTACACTCTTGCTCGTGGCACCACCGTGGCACCACTTGAACGCAAATCAGGTCGGAATCCATCGTCTGGTATCGCAAAGAAGGCAAGAGAAAAATGAGTAAAATCAGCAACTTGTCGTGCTGCATCGCAAGAGAGCGGGGACAAAGGTAGCCACCTGGACGACCTCATAACCTGAAGGTCACAGGTTCAAATCCTGTCCCCGCAACCAACAAATGACTTAGGGACGGCGTCCGCGCCGGCCCTAAGTTGTGCGGCCGGGTTGGCAATATTACCGAGGTTCAATAAAAGACCGCACCGAACGCGTGTACAATTGGGGCGGAGCGGCCTAGTACCCCAGATATGTCCCACAAACAGATCTTCTTCGACGCTTCCGGCCGGCGTGCCGCCCGATTGTCCGTTCTGGGCTGGGCGGGCGCGATCCTGAGCACGATTCTCGGTGTCGCGTTCGTGGCGAGCATCCTGGCCACGCAACGCGTAGCCAGTCCCGAACTGCCCATCCGGATGACGGCCAACAACGCGCTGGTGCGCAAGGCGGTAGATCCCGACTTGCTGAAATCGGCAGGCCGGCTCGCCGCCGAGGCCCGGACTCGCCAAATGCTCGTGCGTCAATGGAAGTTCAAGAGCGAGCATGATGTTCCGTCGCGAGCACTTTCGGCCGCGCTGCGTCCCGTGCCGGGGCGGCCTTTGACGCTGGGTTTCTATGCGAACTGGGACGATAACAGTTATTTCGCGCTGAAGCGTGAATTGCCCAAACTCGATTGGGTTTTGCCAAGCTGGCTCTCCCTCGAAGGGCCGCAGATGGCGCTCAAGATCACGCTCGACCACAAGGCGCTGACCCTCGTGCGGGAGGAGCGGCCCACTGTTCCGATCTTGCCCGTGATTCAGAATGAAGCGACTGGCACCTGGAACGGCCCCGGCCTGCAAGAGCTGCTGGGCGATCCCGCGCGCCGCAAGGTGCTCGAAAGCGGAATCGTGTCATTTCTTGAGACAAACAAGCTGCAGGGCGTTGTCGTCGATTTCGAGGAAGTCCCGCAAGCTGCCTATGCGGATCTTTCCACGTTCCTCGGCGAACTTTCGGCCAGCTTCGCGCTGCACGGTTGGATCGTCGTCGAGGCGGCGCCCTACGCCGACGCGGGTTGGCCCTATGCGACCTTCGCCAAAGTCATCGATTATACGATGCTGATGGCGTACGACCAACATGACGAAACCGGCGTGCCTGGCGCCATCGCCGGCGAACCGTGGTTCGAAGATACGCTCGACAAGCGGATGAAGGAACTGGCGCCGAACCGTACGATCATTGCGATCGGCAATTATGCCTATGATTGGCACGGCGGTGATTCCGCAGACGATCTCAGCTTCCAGGAAGCCGTCGTGGCCGCGCGCGATTCCGATGCGCGTGTCGATTTTGATCCCGACACCAACAATCCGCACTTCTCGTATATCGAAAACGACAACGTGAAACATGACGTCTGGTTTCTGGATGGCGTGACGGCCTACAATCAGATTCACGCCGCCGACGTTTTTCAGCCGGCGGGCTATGCGCTGTGGCGGCTGGGCAGCGAGGATCCCTCGGTGTGGTCCGTGTTCGGCCGCCGCTATGGCGCCACCGCGCCCGCCGAGCTGACGCACATTCCGACCAATCAGGACGTCGACTTCGAAGGTGAAGGAGAAATTTTGCGCGTCGAGGCAGATCCCGCCACCGGCAGCCGCACCTTCGAAACCGACGCACAGAGCGGCGATATCGACGACGAAACCTACACGAAGCTCCCGACGAGCTATGTCATTCGGCGTGTCGGCTCGGTGCCCAAGGCGCTTGCGCTGACATTTGACGACGGACCGGATCCGCAATGGACGCCGGACATCCTCGACATTTTGAAGGAGAAGAACGTCAAGGCGACATTCTTCATTATCGGGGCCAATGCGGAGGGACATCCCGGGCTCATCCAGCGCATCCTGGCCGAGGGTCATGAGATCGGCAACCACACGTTCACCCATCCCAATCTCGCGGAAACCTCCGGCGAAGCCGACAGGGTCGAACTCAATGCGACCCAGCGTTTGTTTGAAGCTCTGACGGGCCGTTCGATGCGCATGTTCCGTCCGCCCTATCTGGGCGACGCCGAACCGGTGACTGAGGACGAAATCGTTCCCGTCGAGATCGCGCAGAATCTCGGCTACATCACCATCGGCGTGCATGTCGATCCGCTCGACTGGCAATCGCCGACACCAGAGCAGATGGTGCAACGTGTGCTCAAGGCGGTGAACGATCCCAATCCCGACACGCGCGGCAACGTCATCCTGTTGCACGATTCGGGCGGCGACCGCTCGCACACCGTAGCCGTGCTGCCAGCGCTGATCGACGATTTGCGCGCGCGCGGCTACCGCTTCGTGCCGGTGTCGCAGCTCGCCGGCCTGACGCGCAATCAAGCGATGCCGCGTCTGGCGCCGAGCTTCGAGCTGTATGCCGACAGAATGGTGTTTCTCACCCTGAGCTGGCTCGGCAGCTTGCTGTATTATTGCTTCCTGGGGGCGATTTTCCTCGGCATCGGCCGCTTGTTGCTCCTGGCCGGCCTCAGCCTATGGAATCGTTTGCGCCCCGGCGCCCTTCACGCACCACCTGAAACCGCCGACCTCGTGGTCTCTGTCATTATTCCCGCTTACAACGAAGAGAAGGTCATCGCCTCGACGGTGGCCGGCATCCTGAACAGCGATTACCAGAACCTTCAGATCATCGTCGTGGATGATGGCTCGCACGACAATACTGCGGCGGTCGTGCGCGAACGCTTCGGCAGCGAAGCGAAGGTAACTCTGATAAGCACGCCGAACGGGGGCAAGGCCAAGGCTTTGAATATCGGGCTGGCGGACGCAAAAGGCGACGTCGTTGTGGCGCTGGATGCTGACACAGAATTCGAACGCGAGACGGTTTCGCGCCTAGTACGCTGGTTTACCGATCCCACGGTTGGCGCCGTGGCCGGAAACGCCAAGGTCGGAAACCGCGTCAACACCATCACGCGCTGGCAGGCGCTGGAATATATTGTGGCGCAGAATCTGGAACGGCGCGCGCTGGCAGCGCTCGGTACGCTCACAGTCGTGCCGGGCGCCGTGGGTGCCTGGCGGCGCTCGGCGCTCACGGCCTGTGGCGGCTTCACGTTCGACACTTTGGCCGAAGACCAGGATTTGACCATCGCAATGCAGCGCGCGGGTTTCAAGGTGCGCTTCGACGATACGGCGATAGCCTGGACCGAAGCCCCAGCCACGGTGCGCGGTCTCGCCAAGCAGCGCTATCGCTGGGCCTACGGCACCCTGCAATGCCTGTGGAAATACCGCGATATGACGTTCAATCCGCGTTATGGCGCGCTTGGTCTGGTCGCCTTGCCGCAAGTGTGGTTGTTCCAGATTCTGCTGACGGCGCTGGCGCCGATCGCCGATCTTTTGCTGGTGTGGCAACTCTTGACCCAGTGGGTTGCCTACGTTCAGCACGGTGCGGAATTCTCGAACGACAATCTCTATACGGTGGGAGTCTATTACTGCGTCTTCCTGCTGGTCGATCTGGCCGCCGCGACGTTCGGGTTCCTGATGGAAAAGCGCGAGAATTGGAGCCTGCTGTGGTGGCTGACGCTGCAGCGCTTCGGGTACCGTCAGTTGATGTATTATGTCGTTGTGCGTTCGATCAGCTCGGCGCTCCGGGGCGCGCTGGTCAGCTGGGGCAAGCTTGAACGTGCCGGGACGGTGAAGTCGCCCGGCAAGGCTCATTTGGGAACATAGAACGATCCAAAATCGTCTTCGTGGTCGAGCCGGTAAGCCCGTGCCACTGCGTTGTGCACGTTCTCGCCCAGGGAGTAGGGCGAATCGGGATCGAACTGAATGACGGCGAAGCGGCGCGCCTCGATCAGGCGGACCAGTGCCGCGTCGCTGCGCGCGCCCGTGTCGAACTGCTCTCCGATGTTGAACACGTCAACGCCTTCGGGTTTGTCCGCCCAGTAGCAGAAGGACTGCATCTCGCATAGCGCCGGTCCCGGACGCACCGCGAGGAAGCCGATGTCACTTCGTGCAAGGCTCGTTTCTTCACGCATGGGATGGCGCCAGTACTCAAAACTCCACCAGTTGCTGTCGGCATTGGCTCCAGCGGCGAAGAGCAGCGGCGCACCGAATGCCGCCGCCAGGAATGGAGCGCGTACGCCAACCGCGATCCGGTTAAGCAGCAATGCGCTACTCAACGCCAGGGCGATGTCGGCGTCGAACAACACGTTAGCGTCCACTCCGGCCCCGCCGAGAAAACTTATGCCGAGCGCCGTGCCGCAGAGCGCATAGAGGGCGCAAAGATGCACAAAGCGGTCCTGCTCGCAGCGGAGCGCGAGCGCGGCGAGACCCGCAAGCGGCAAGAAACTCCAATTGAGCCAGGTTTCGAGTCCGCTGCGCAGGTCCGCGAGCGAATAGAGGCGTGCCGAAACCAGCTGTGCAAGCAGCCCTGTTCCGTAAACAGCTTGAAAGACGACAAGGCCAAAAAGCAGGACCGACAAACCGAACAAGACAAGACGCAGGGCTGCGCGCCGATCGTAGAAGGCCAGCCATGCCGTCATGCCGAGCGCCATCGCGACGACGTTGTGCTTCACGAACGCGGCCAGCACGAACAGCAACGCGCTCACTGCGACCGACGCAGTGTTGCGCGGCTCGCGCAGCAGCAACAAAAATCCCGTCATGGCGATCGCATGCGCCAGCATTTGCGGATCGTCCATGCCGACGTAATCCGTGAAGGCCAGCAAGCCGCCGACGAAGAACAAGGCCGCGAACAGCGCCTCCATGCGCTCGCAGCCCATGCGGCACGCCGCGGTGAATATCCCGAACGTGACGACGCCAAGCGACAGCAGCGAAACGATCCGGCCGGCAACGATGTTGTCGCCGAGAAGGCGGCCGAGCGCGCCGACAAAATAGAACGACAAGGGCGGATAATTGTCGACCATGAAGCTCTGCGGACCTGGATAAAGCGGTCCCGCGCCCATGGCTGCCGCAGCGTGATAGGCGTTCCAGCCTTCGTTGGGATCGAGCGGAAGGCGAAGTCCGATCACCGCGATCGCGTGCCAAAGTCCCGCGGCGCAGAACAGCGCAGTCGCGAAAACCACGAGTTGCAGCGCGCGAGAAGCTTGAAGGGTGCTCATCGCTTGGCGCAGATGCTCGTTGGGTGGATGTCGTAAAGCGAGAAAAAACTCCCGGCATGGCGCAAAGTCAGGAACTTCGGTACCGGGCTTGGTTCTCCCTCGCCGTGGATGACCACGGCTTCGTCGAAATGGCACTGGAAGAATTTGAGGTAGGGAAACACCTCGTCGATGTCCGTATCGTCCTTGCTTTGCCCCGCCGCAAGATCGTCCAGTTCGGATACATCCGGCGGCGATCCCTGTTGAGCGCTGGCCGCCGCGATTGCGCCGAACGGCGGCCTAAGCTGCACAATATGCTGGCCTTTGGTCGCGAACATCAAAGGCGTGAAACCCCCGCGATCCAAAATCGCGAATTCCGCCATGTGCCAGTACGGCTGGTCGGTTTGCGTGTCCATGGCATTCGCGTCCAACACGGTCACGAGCTTGGAGCGTTCGGGAATATCGCGCAGTGCGGCGCGAAACTCTCCGTATTGCAGATCGTAGGTGCGCCAATCCTGTTCCAGCACCGACGCATTCCAGGCCAGTGCCAGCAACAGCAAGCCGGCCGCGGCAGACTGCAGGCGGCGTCCGAAATCCAACTCCATAGACGCAAACAAAACCGCGCCCAACACGCCCGGTAAACGCAGATGCACGCCCCAGCCGCCCAATGCCCATTCCGGCGCGACCAGCGTTAGGCCGGCAAGCGCGATTACCAGGATCTTCATGGCGGGATGAACCCGCAGCTTGCCGTACAGAAGTCCCGCCAGAATCAGAATCGCAAGCGCGCCGGTCAGCAGATACGCCGGCTCGGAAAAATAGGATTGGATCGCCGCCCCGAAACGATCGCCGATCGTATCCGCGAAATCGAAGGCGAGTTCGCCGCTGGCCATGCCTGCAGGTTTGAAGAACAGGAAGGCGACGGCGACAGGGGAAAAGACGAGCGCGATGGACGATGCACGCCGTACCGCTGTCTTCAAGTCAAAGGCTTTTTCGGCCCAAAGCTGCGAAATTTCAAAACAGCCGACCATCGCTAGAAAAATGAATACGGCGACCAGATGGCATATATAGAGCGCAAGAACCGCCAGCGCGAAGCCCGCGAGCGTGGCATAACTGCGCCATCGGGCGGTTGCGATCCACGCTGCGAACATGACGAAGCATAGGCCCGCTGCGAAATAATAGTTGAAGAAGCCCCAGGTGAAATTCGCATTGTAGGCAAAAAATGCACCGGCGAGCGGTGCCGCGTCGGTCTTGCCCAGCAAGGCACGCTGGATGGCCGCCGGGCCCAACACCCACATCGCGACGGCGACACTGAGGAACAGTTTGGCTGCAGTCTCCAGCCCCATGACCTGCGCCAGGGCGGGTACGATGATTTCCGAAGCGAGATTGGGAACGAGCATCCAATGTACGTCGTAGAACGTCGACAAAGGTGCCGCCTGGCTGCCTGCCGCGATCAGGCCAAAACCGGCGATATGGGCGGGGTAATCGGGCATCGCGGGGGAATGCACGCACCACAACGGGACTATGAGAATGCAGGCCGCAAGAGCCAATGCCGCCGCCGGCCAATCGCGCCCCAAGTGTCTCATCACCGATCGCTACCGCTCCGTTCCGGGTGGCAGTCTGTAAGGCCCATCGATTGAGTCCTCCAGCGGGCGGATTGGCACAGTCTGTCCGCTGTTTACCCTCCGGCAGCAACCCCGGCGGACGAGGCCGCCAATCCGGTGCAACCCTTGGCTGGGGAAGTCCGCGCCACACTATGATTAAGTGGGCATGCCCCAACATTCAGCGGACGCCGATTCCATGTTCCGTACACTTCGCAAGTATGGTTCAATCGCATCTTGAGAGGAAGGCTGACGTAGAGCAAACCAACACAAAGATGTGCAGGCGGGCAGGGTCCGCCATTTCGGCCTGGGACCGATCGATGGGAAGAAAAGACACGAGCACGGACGAGCCCGGGTCTGCGGAATTGCTGACCTATGCCACGTTCGAGTTCATCGAGCAGTTGGAGCAGCAAGAGGATATCGCGTCACTTCTTGGGGCGTTTCAGAAGCTCATCGAGCGTTTCGGGTTCAACAGCTACTGCATCGGAGATCCTGCGTCGCCAACCAAGCCGCGCGCCAACCGTGTTTGGGGCATTGCCTGGCCGCAGGAGTGGATGAAGCGGCACGCACACCACAATTACATCGCAGCCGACCCGGTCATCCAGGAAATGCTGGTCCGCAACACGCCTTTTCGTTGGCGTGATGTGCGCGTGGCCGAAGACGGCTTGTCGGGGAAAATCATGGACGAAGCCGGAGAATTCAAGATGAGCGACGGCTTCGGGCTGCCGATCTACAGCCCGGACGGCACGGTCATCGGAATCTCCATGGGTACCGATCGTTACGAGATTAGCAAACGCGATGAGGCGTGCCTGCATCTCGCCGCCATCTATTTCCATGCCAAGCTCGAACGGATGCGGGCGCTGGAAACGCCGCGACCGCTCTTGCCTCGGCTGACACCGCGCGAGCGCGAATGCCTGTCCTGGGTGGCCGCCGGCAAGACCGATTGGGAAATCTCACAGATCCTGAATATCTCGCAGCAGACGGCGCACGAACATGTTCAGAACGCGCTTGTCAAATTGAATGCGACGACGCGCGCGCAAGCCGTCGCGATTGCCTTGTTGACAAGGCAGATCAGCGTCTAGCCTTTCGCCCGGTCAGGCATATAGCCGAGTAGAATAAACCACTTGCCGCGGCATCTTCATCCCCCGCATTCGGGGGGATGACAGAACTCGTTTCCGATCGTGAACTACGGCGGCGTCCACGATCCAAGGAGATGAAGATGATTGACGTCGTCACCAGCCAGAATGCGATCGCCTACCAAGCCGCGCTCGAAGAGATGTATCGGCTGCGCCACCGCGTTTTCGTAGAGAAGATGAAATGGGAGGCGCTTCGCAAGCCGGACGGCCGCGAGATCGACCAATTCGACAACGACGACGCGATCTATCTCCTGCTACGCGAAGACGATGGTCGCGTCATCGGCGGGCATCGCCTGCTGCCGACCACCAAACCGCATCTGTTCACGGAATTGTTCAGCGACATGTGCAACGTGCGGGGACTGCGCTCCGGCGAACGCATCTACGAATTGACGCGGACCTGCACCGACAAGGAAGCGCTCGGCAAGGATCGCGAAATCTGGGGACTCAAGCACGTCATGGTCGGATTGTTCGAGTTCTGTGTCCGCGCCGGCATCGAACAGCTCACATTGCTGACACCGCTGAACACTCTGTATCGCTGCCTGTTGACGGGTGTAGAGGTAAGGCCGCTCGGCTTGCCGCGCGATATCGACGGCATACCGCAAGCCGCCGTCGCGTTCATCACCAGTCAGACGACACTCGACAATGCGCGCAATTTCCTCGGCATCAAGGAGAACATCGTGCGTTACGTGACGTCGAATGGCGAAACCCCGCTCAGCGAAATCGTCGAAGGCGCGCGCAAGGCGGCTGCCTAGCGGCGATGCGGCCCTTGGATCTGGCTCGTTTTCTGACCGAGCGCTTTTATGATTGGGAATTGCGCGGGCGCGGTTGGCAGACATGGAATTACGCCGTCGACGTCGAACCGCCGTTCCGGCCGGTATCCTTCGAGCCGCCCGCGCGCACCAACGGATCTTCCGCACTGGCGCGAGCCCTGGCGGCGCTCGAAGAACGAGAGGCACTGCGATTCGAAGGTTGGGAGGAACCCTTCGCAAACCCCGCAGCGCCAGCGGATGTGCTTGTCCATATCCCACTCGAGATCCCGCCGGCGCAGTCTGTCAGGGGGCAGTCCAATCCTCTCGTCCTCGCTCCTCTGGAGAACCATCGGGAGTGCCTGGCCTTTGAGATTGCGGCCGAAGGTCCGCGGGTGCGGGCACAACTGAGCACTGCGTACGCACCCGGCTGCGATTCGAATGAGGACATTGTTCCCCGTGTGTTGCAGGCGTCCCCGAAATCCGTAACGTTCGTTGAACTCGGGCTGGCGCAGGAGTTCCTCGTGCCGTTGCCGGCCGACGATTCCGCATATGCGCGCGTTTTGCGCACCCTCTCGCAGCTCGGCGAAGACGAAGCAGGCCTGCTGCAGATTTTATTTCAACCCACCTGCGAACCTTGGGCCGACGAAATGCTGCGCGCGGCGCTCGGTCCCGAAGGCGACGGTCTGTTCGGCGGACAGGACGATCTGGTCAGTCCGTGCCGCCGGAAAGTCAGCAAGACCCTCTATGCTGTCGTGGTCAGGATCATGGGCAGTGCACCCGCCGCAGCGCGCGCGCGGTCCATTGCGGACGGCGTAATAAAGGCATTCCGCGCGCCGGCAGCGGCGTCCGCCAACATGCTGATTGCGCTGCCCGACCGGGACGACACGTTCACTGACGAGATCGTCGCACGAATTTCCCGTCGCAGCGGCATGATCCTCAATCGCGACGAACTTGCGACCTTGGTGCCTTTCCGACTGCCTGCGGAATTTGCGGACACGGTGCAGCAAGCCCACGGCGCAAATGAAGCTCTGATCGCCGGTTGCAGAGTTCCATCACGTGCACGAGATGCTCCTGCCATCCGCCGTAGGATCATTTCACCGCAGGAGGGTTTGCTTCGGCCCGCCATGCTGGCGCGCTTTGCGCGTCTGCAGTCTGGCTAGATTAGGTGCGAACCAGTTCGACCTGAACGACATTCGTGCGGCCGGTGCTGAATGTCGCCGCGCAGATGCCGAGATAATACTGCCAGTTGCGCAGGAAGCGTTCGTCATGGCCGAGCGTCACGATCTCGGCGCTCTTGGCGCGCATGCGCGACGACCATTCGCGCAAGGTCTTGGCGTAATCCTTTCCGAAGCAGAATTGGTCAGCGACTTTGAGGCCGGCGCGCTCCGCTTCTTCGCGGAAACGCTTCAGGGACGGCAGCATGCCGCCGGGGAACACGTAGTGCCTGATGAAATCGCTGCGCAACCGGTAGTCGGCAAATAGATCATCACGGATGGTGATGGTCTGGATCACCGCCCGTCCGCCGCGTTTCAACCGTTCGGCCACGGCACGGAAATATTGCGGCCAATATTGTTCGCCGACCGCCTCGAACATCTCGATGGAGACCACCATGTCGAACAGGCCGCGCGCCTTTCGGTAATCCTCGAGCAGAAAATCGGCCGCTCCTTTCAAGCGTGCGATGGCATAGCGATACTGCGATGGCGAAATCGTCAGTCCGGTCACTTTATGACCAATCTCAGCTGCGCGCGAGGCAAAACCGCCCCAACCGCAACCGATCTCCAGAACCGATGAGCAGGGTTGAAGGAATTTTCCCAGAATGCGTTCGTACTTGTTACGCTGAGCATCTTCGAGAGCCTTCGCGGTATCGCCGAAAAGGCCCGAGGAATAGGTCATGCTCCTGTCGAGCCACAGCGAATAAAAATCGTTGCCGACGTCGTAGTGCGCCTCGATGTTGCGTTTGGCGCCGCTCACGCTGTTGCGCCGTACGATGCGGTCCTGGATCATCAGGGCCAGGCGGTTGAAGAGGCTGCCGTTGGCGTATTCTCCAAGCGCGTTCATCAGGAACAGCGACACCAGCTTTTCGATGTCGTCGGTGTCCCAGGCGCCGTCGACGTATTCCTCGCCCAGCGCGATGTCGCCGCGCGACATGATCCGGCGAAGGACATCCCATTCGTGGATCACAAAACGGGCTTGCGGGCCTGGAAGGCGCCCCCGCACGGTTTCCATTTCGCCATTCGGCGCGACAAAATCGAGTGTGCCGAATTCCAGCCGCGAGAGCGCCTCGCGCCAGCGTGCTTCAATGATCGAATTCGAAATCAGATTCATCACAACCCCTTTCGATTCGAGAGGCAGGACGCACGAACGCCGTCGAACAGACATCTTAAACCAACGCCCCAAAGCGCCGACAAGCCATTCACCGAAGTTTTTGTCTGCCGCGCTAACATTTTGAGAAAGTTGAATTTTTTTCATTTTTTTTTGGTTGCTGTGATGTGCGTCCAGGCGGCTCTTGACGCGGGAGGCGTGGGCGGTCACCAAGGCGCCCCGATGACCCCTATGATCACGCCTCATAGCGAACCCAAGTCCGACGCCCATCCGGCCGCAGACGTGCTTCTGTCCGTCGTCATCCCGACGTTCAAGGAACGCGGCAACGTCGCCGAACTGATCAGGCGGCTCGACCGCACGCTGGTGGGGATCGGCTGGGAAGCGGTCTTTGTCGATGACAACTCGCCCGACGGCACGGCGGACGCCGTGAAGGCCATTGCTTTGCACGATCCGCGCATCCGCTGCCTGCGCCGGGTCGGCCGCCGCGGGCTGGCCGGGGCTTGCATCGAAGGCATGCTGTCTTCGAGCGCACCTTATATCGCGGTGATGGACGCCGATCTGCAACACGACGAACGCGTTCTGCCGGCGATGCTGGCGAAGCTTCAGTCGGGGCAGTTCGATCTCGTTGCTGCGACACGCTATGTCGAAGGCGGCAGCGCGGGGTCCTTCAGCGAGAGCCGCGGCAAGATCAGCCGCATCGCCACCCGGCTCACCCAGCGCGCCCTTGGGACCACGCTGAGCGATCCGATGAGCGGCTTCTTCATGATGCGCCGCGATGTGTTCGACGTCATGGCGCAACGCCTGTCGCCGGTGGGGTTCAAGATTCTGCTG
>Ga0265325_10002438_pt1 | contig 12562 bp, 12 predicted proteins | sample 41420metaG_FD_202090 | JGI IMG/M metagenome (GOLD analysis project Ga0265325, IMG submission 202090) | Rhizosphere microbial communities from Carex aquatilis grown in University of Washington, Seatle, WA, United States - 4-14-20 metaG | ecosystem: Host-associated > Plants > Roots > Rhizosphere...
AGTTCTGGGGCGCGCCGTCCCCCGGCAGCGGCGGCAGGCCTTTCATCCGCTCGGCCTTGAACTCGGTCATGCCGGAGCCGCCGCGGCCCGGCGCCTCGGCATAGCCGTCCTCCGCGCGGTGATTGTAGAAATTCCATTCCAGCACCGGAATGCCCAGCTTGCCCATATTGACGATGGTCTGCTTGATCTTGGCGATCTCCTCGTCCCGGCCGGGCAGGCCGCGGACGATCTTGTTCATGTTGGGGTCCACGGCGCCCTTGTAGGCCCAGCGGATCATCATGATGCCGATATGCATGTCGTGCTTCTTCAGGGCATCGACCCGGGGCTGCAGATAGTCCATCCCCCAGGGCTGTTCGGGCACTGCCTGGGTGTCGATCCAGTTGATGCCGATCTGCTTGAGGTCGATCGCCTCCTGGTCGCTGAGCAGGTCCTCCATGTACAGAGTGAGCTTGGGCGTGTCGGGACCTTCCTGGGGCTGGCCGATGCGCTTGTTGGGGTGCGGGTTGTAGGGCGCGTCCGGTCCCTGCTGGGCCCCCGCCGGCGTAATGCCGGCCATACTAAAGCCCGCCGCCGTGCCGGCCAGAAACGCCGCGCTTGATGTCTGCATCAACCCTCTGCGGGTCAGTCCGTTCTTGTAACTGGTCATGTCTCTCCCCTGGTTGCGGCGCCCGTCCGGTCGTGCCGGCGAGCGGGGCATGGTGTCAGATTGGCGGGAAAAAAGCGCGGGTTTTTCGCCGCGGCGGGAGCGCGTAAAATGGTTTATGGCGGTTTTTTTCAGGCCGCCGCCGCCCATTCGGTGGCCCGGCTAAAGCGCCTTGCCGAACCAGAAGTGGCAGTAGGGGTCGGTGTTGAACGGGGCGATGTCGCGATAGCCCAGCTTGCGGTACAGCGCATGCGCCTCGGGCAGGGCGCGATTGGAATCCAGCCGCACCGTCCGGTAGCCCATGCCGCGCCCCACCTCTTCCAGCGCATCCATGATGGCGCGCGCCACGCCCTTGCCGCGCGCGGCGGGCGCGGTCCAGATGCGCTTGATCTCGCCGGTCTCGTCATCCACCCGTTTCATTGCGCCGCAGCCGGCAATCGCCCCGTCGATCCGGGCCAGCAGGAAAATGCCGCCCGGCGGCAGGAACTGCGTGTCGGGCGCGGGCGGGTCCTTGGCGCGGGTGAATCCATTCTCGAAACGCCGCTCCAGTTCCCCAAAATACTGGTCCAGGCACCAGCGTGCAGCGGGATGGTCCGGAGCTTCGGCACGAATGTCGATCATCGCCGCTTACAGGAGCCCCAGCGACTTGAAGCTGGCATGGCCGCCGCGCCCGATCACCAGATGGTCGTGCACCGCGATGTTGAGGGCCTTGGCGGCGGCGGCGATTTCGCGGGTCATCTCGATGTCGGCCCGGCTTGGGGTGGGATCGCCGCTGGGATGGTTGTGCACCAGGATGATCGCCGAAGCGCCATGCTCCAGGGCGCGCTTGACGATCTCGCGCGGATAGACGGGGGTATGGTCGATGGTGCCGCGGGCCTGCACCTCGTCGGCGATCAGGATGTTCTTGCGGTCCAGGAATAGCACCCGGAATTCCTCATTCTGGATGCGCGCCATCGCCGCCGTGCAATAGTCGAGCAGCGCCGCCCAGGACGACAGGGCCGGCCGCCCGATCACCTGGCCCCGCGCCAGGCGCTGGGCCGCGGCCTCCACGATCTTGAGTTGGCCCACCACCGCCTCGCCGATGCCGGGGATTTCCATCAGCCTCTCGCGCGGCGCGGCGATCACTTCGGCGAAACTGCCGAAACGGGCGATCAGGGCCTTGGCCAGCGGCTTGGTGTCCCGCCGCGGCACGGCGGCGAACAGGGTCAGCTCCAGCAATTCATAGTCGGGCATGGCGCCGGCGCCGCCGGCGAAGAAACGGGCGCGCAGCCTTCCGCGATGGCCGGCATTGGGATTGACGGGTTGATCGGCGGGCGCAACGACGGGCGGGATGAACATCGCCCCCGCATCCGCCACTTCCACGCAGTCAGATATAGGGCGGCTTGTGCCAGCCTTTTGGCGAGAGGGTGAAGATCTCGACCCCATCTTCCGTTACCCCAACCGAATGTTCGAATTGCGCCGACAAGGAGCGGTCGCGGGTCACCGCGGTCCAGCCGTCATTCAACACCTTCACGCCATAGCCGCCAAGATTGATCATCGGCTCGATGGTGAAGAACATGCCGGGCTTGAGGCCGATGCCCTGACCCTGCTTGCCGTAATGCACGATGTTTGGCAGGGCATGAAACACCTTGCCCAGGCCATGGCCGCAGAAATCGCGCACCACGGCGCAGCCTTCCTGGCCTTCGGCGAAGCTCTGGATGGCGTAACCGATATCGCCGGTGGTGTTGCCGGGCTTCACCATGGCGATGCCCCGCAGCATGGAGTCATAGGTGATATCGACCAGCCGTTCCGCCTTGCGCTTGACCTCGCCCACCGGATACATCCGGCTGGTGTCGCCATGCCAGCCGTCCAGGATCACGGTGACGTCGATATTGACGATGTCGCCGTCCCGCAGCGGTTTGTCGCCGGGAATGCCGTGGCACACGACATGATTGATCGAGGTGCACAGGGTGTTGCGGTAGCCGCGATAGCCCAGGCAGGCCGGCACGCCGCCATGGGCAAGGATGTAGTCATAGGCCGCCTTGTCCAGCGCCGCGGTGGTGACACCCGGCTTGACCAGGGGCACCATCAGGTCCAGCACCTCGGCGGCCAGCCGCCCGGCCCGCCGCATGCCCTCGAAATCGGCCGGATTGTGCAGCGTGACTGCAAAATGCGCCTTGCGGGCCGCCTCGAAGATTTCGCTGTCGGGCATGATGGTCATGGCAAAACCGATGTAAGACGTGAAACCCGAATGTCCAGACCATTGTAGCCGGGAACCCCCTAATGGAACAGACAAAAGACAGCGGGCCAAGAACAGCCGCAGTATTGGTCATCGGGGACGAAATCCTCTCCGGCCGCACCCAGGACACCAATACCAATTACATCGCCCGGTTCCTGGGAACCCTGGGCATCGACCTCAGGGAAGCCCGCGTGGTGGGCGATGATGAGGCCGAGATCGTCGCCGCCCTCAATGCCCTGCGGGCCCGCTTCGATTTCGTGTTCACCACCGGCGGCATTGGCCCGACCCATGACGACATCACCGCCGACGCCATCGCCCGGGCGTTCGGGGTGGGGATCGATTATCATCCCGAGGCGCTGAAGCTGCTGGAGGCGCGCTATCCGCCCGGCGAGTTCAACGACATGCGCAAGCGGATGGCGCGGATTCCCGCCGGCGCCAGCCTGGTGAAGAACAGCGTGTCCGCCGCGCCGGGTTTTCACATCGGCAATGTGTTCGTGCTGGCCGGCGTGCCGATGATCATGCGGGCGATGCTGGAAGCATTGGCGCCGCTGCTGCCGCGCGGCATCCCGGTGGAAAGCATCACCGTGACGGCGCCGATCGCCGAAGGCCGCATCGCGCCGGGCCTTGCCGCGATCCAGCGACAACACGGCGATGTGATGATCGGCTCCTATCCCTATTACACAGAGACTGGCTATGTCGTGCAGTTGGTGGCGCGGGGCCGCGACTCTGCGGCGGTGGAAGCGGCAACCTGCGCCATCGAAAATATGCTTAAGGAATTGGGAACCATTCCGGCACGATTATAGAGCCACAGTTGCGACAAAATTCCCCTGTTTAAACACGGGAATGTCGATCGGTTCTGCAAGGGTCGTTTCATGAAATCGCATCGCGTGCTGGCCGGGATCGCCGGTGTTGTGTTGATGGCGGCGGCGGGCGTGGCGGTGGCGGCCAACCTCACCTCCAGCCAGACTTCGGACTTCTATGCGCCGGGCAAGCACCAATTCTATGTCTGGTGCGCGGGTGGAACGGATCATGTCGCCTACCAGACGGGCGCCTCTGCCGATGATGCCCAGAGCCGCCTGTACAAGGCCGAGAAGGCCGCCGGCGCGACCAAGTGCTGGCCTATCTGGCAGGGCCGCATCTCGTCCTGATCGCGCGGGTCTTTTGTGCCCTGAGCGCGTCGCTCGTCGCTCATGGGCTAATCGCCCACATCGCTCCTCGCTCCTGCTCAGGTCACAAAATCCCTCGCGCTAGTCACCGAGTTTGAGTTCCTTCGCCTCCGCGTCGAACGCAGTCATCGCGGCGCGGTTCGCGGCGAATGTCTTGCGCGCGGTGGCCAGCGCCTCCTTCGCCTTGTCGTCCTGGCCCAGCACATGATAGGCGCGGATCAGGCGCTGCCAGCCCATCGCGTCATTGGGATCGGCCTTCAGCCGCGCCGCCAGCCCCGCCACCATCGCCAGCGGATCGGGGGCGCCCAGGCCGCCGGATGCCGTCAGCATCGCCATGCGGTCGACCAACATCTGATGCAGCGCCGAGTTGGCCGGCACCTCGGCGGCCAGGCTTTGCCACAACGCCAGCGCGCCGGCCTTGTCGCCATGTCCGGCCCGGGCGAGGCCGAGATAGAAGCGCGCCGCCATGTCCTTGGGATCGCCCGCCAGCGCCGCGGTGAAGGCGGCCTCGGCCTCGGCGCCGACCGCGCCGCCATCCTGCTGCACCTGGGCTTCGCCATAGGCGGAAAAGAGTTCCGGATCGCTCAGATGCCGCTCCCGGGTCAAGGCGATGGCGCGGGCAAAAGCGCGGGCCGCGTCGCCGGGATCGTGCAAGGTCATGTAGGCGCGGCCGAGATAATTCCAGCCCGTCACGTCGCTGGGCGTCTGGCGCACCCGCGCCACCAGCAGCGGCACCAGGCCCTTGATGTCGCGCCGCTGCGGCGGCAGGGAATCGCGCATCGCCAGCCCGGGCTGGCCCAGCATCCAGTAGCCGCCGCCGCCGATGCCCAGCAGGAACAGGGCGATCGCCCCGGCCAGTAGCCAGCGCCCTTTGATATCCTTCTGCCGCGCCAGCGGCCCGACCGCGAACGCGATGGCGGCCAGCGCGATCAGGGCGAACACCGCGATGGGGATGGCGATCAAGACTGGCCTCGATACTTGTTGCGCACCAGCGCCACGATCATGCCGCGGATGGTGCGCGCCTCCTGGTCGCTGAGGCCGGAGCGCAATATCATGGCCCGCATGTTGCGCACCATGCTGTCCTTCTTGGCCGGAGGAAAGAAGAAGCTGGCGGCATCCAGTTCCCGCTCCAGATGCTCGAACAGCCCGATCAGGTCGCCGCGCGGCGCGGGGATGGCGGTGGTGCGGCGGGTGCGGCTGGCGGGGGTGCTGTCCTCCGATTTGAGCCATTCATAGCCCAGCAGCAGCACCGCCTGGCCCAGGTTGAGCGAGGACGCCTTCAGTTCGCTGGCCTTGACCTGGGGCAGGGGGGCGGTGGGAATGGTGATCAGGGCGTCGCACAGGCTGATCTCGTCATTGTCCAGCCCGGCCCGCTCGCCGCCGAACAGGATGGCACCGCGGATGCCTTTGGCCGAGGCCTGGCGCAGCCGGGCGGCGGCCTCTTCGGGGGTCAGGATGTCGCGCACCACATCGCGCCCCCGCGCCGTGGTCGCCAGCACCAGGCCGAAATCGGCCAGCGCGGCGGGGGCGTCGGGATGGAGGGTGGCGGCGGCCAGAATGTCGCCGGCGCCCGAGGCCAGCATCTGCGCCCGGTCGTTGGGCCAGTCGCATTTGGGGGCGATCAGCCGCAGTTCCGACAGCCCGAAATTCTTCATCGCCCGCGCCGCGGCGCCGATGTTTTCCCCCATCTGGGGATGGCTGAGGATGACGGCGGGTGCGGACATATGCGCCTTTGACGGGTTCTCGCCGCCCCGCTATAGCCGGGGTCCGCCCCTTTTTCGAGGATTCTCCGATGGACAAGATCAAGGTCGCCAACCCGGTCGTCGAGCTCGATGGCGACGAGATGACCCGCATCATCTGGGACCTCATCAAGAAAAAGCTGGTGCTGCCCTATCTCGACATCGACCTGCATTATTACGACCTGTCGATCGAGAACCGCGATGCGACCGAGGACAAGGTGACGGTCGAGGCGGCCGAGGCGATCAAGAAATACGGCGTCGGCGTCAAATGCGCCACCATCACCCCGGACGAGGCGCGGGTGGAGGAGTTCAAGCTCAAGAAGATGTGGAAGTCGCCCAACGGCACTATCCGCAACATCCTGGGCGGGGTGATCTTCCGCGAGCCGATCATCTGCCAGAATGTGCCGCGGCTGGTGCCGGGCTGGACCCAGCCCATCGTGGTCGGCCGCCATGCCTTTGGCGACCAGTACCGCGCCACCGATTTCCGTTTCCCCGGCAAGGGCACCCTGACCATCAAATTCGTTGGCGAGGACGGCAAGGTGATCGAACATGAAGTGTTCAAGTCGCCGGGCTCGGGCGTCGCGATGGCGATGTACAACCTGGACGATTCGATCCGCGATTTCGCCCGGGCCTCGCTGAATTACGGGCTGGGCCGCAAATATCCCGTCTATCTGTCCACCAAGAACACCATCCTCAAGGCCTATGACGGGCGCTTCAAGGATCTTTTCCAGGAAGTGTTCGATGCCGAGTTCAAGGACAAGTTCAAGGCGGCGGGCATCATCTATGAGCACCGCCTGATCGACGACATGGTGGCGTCCTCGCTCAAATGGTCGGGCGGCTATGTCTGGGCCTGCAAGAATTACGACGGCGATGTGCAGTCCGACACGGTGGCGCAGGGCTTCGGCTCGCTCGGGCTGATGACCAGCGTGCTGTTCACCCCCGACGGCAAGACGGTGGAGGCCGAAGCGGCGCACGGCACGGTGACGCGCCATTACCGCGAACATCAGAAGGGCAAGTCCACCTCGACCAATTCCATCGCCTCGATCTTCGCCTGGACGCGGGGCCTCGCCCACCGCGCCAAGCTGGATGGCAATGACAAGCTGGCGAAATTCGCGCACAAGCTGGAAGAAGTCACCGTCGCCACGGTGGAACAGGGCTCCATGACCAAGGACCTGGCTTTGTTAGTAGGGCCCGACCAGAAATGGCTCACCACCGAGGGGTTCCTCGACAAGGTCGATGAGAATCTCAAAAAGGCGATGGCTTGATTGGCGCCTTGAACGGCCGGCTCCCGCCGATCTCGTGCCCTAGGGCACCCCGACCGTCACGGGATAATACCGGGCTGCTATCAATCCCATGGGCAGCGCAGGGGGCGGCGTCTCGACAATAGTCCGGCAGCCGCCGGGCCGCTCGAATTCGCACAGCACGCCGAAGCAACGCAGCTTGCGGTAGCCGGGAAAGGACGACATGTCCCGGGGATGACTCGTGTCGCTCACCAGAAAATTGTAACCGGGTCGATCCTTCTCGAAATCCCCGCCATGTGCGCCCTCGCTGTCATAGAGCCGCACCCTGCGATGCAGAAAGGTATAGCCGGGGATTTTCGAGTAATCGTGTTTGAAATAGCCGACGCCGCACAATTCAGGTCTCAAACGCAGATCGTAGGCAACCCGGACCGCATCATAGCCTTCGTTCCACATGTCCTTGTAGTCGCGTCCGATCAGGTCGATCAGCAGCAATCCGCCCCAACAGACGGCAAGAATGGCGCTGACGCTGCGGCCGGCTTCAAGGCGCCCTCCGGCTTTCCAGCCGTGGCGGACCGCCCGGGCCAGTTCTACCATCCCGAAGCCCGCCAGGATCGAGAGCATCATCACGCAAGGCGTTATGAAACGATATTCCTTGTGGACGATCAGCGAATGGCTCGCCAGGATCACAAGCGCCATCACCAGCAGCAGCTTTGCGCGGCGCGCCCCCAGCAGGGCCAGCGCAAAAAATAACGGCATGGCGGCGCCCCAGTTGGCGGCCATTTGCATGAAATAGAACCACCAGGGTGCCACGCCGAACGCGGCCGCGTGATTGTCCAGCACGTTGAATTGCACATTGTGCCACAAGGGCTCGAACGGATAGTGCCAGGTCATGGCATCGAAAATGCCGTCCAGCGCGATGGCGGCAAGAACGCCCGCGCCGATCGCGATGGTGCGCCGCCGCGACCAATTCCAGACCAGCAATACAAGAAGCGCGGGCAGCAACTGGACGCGCAGCATCACCGCAGCGCCGGCCAAAACGCCCGACCAGAAAAGGCGCTGGCGATTTTCCACCGGATGGCCGGGTTCGGCCAGGTAGCAGGCGACGATAAGCAGATGTCCGCCCAATACTTCTCCGGTCGCCCGCCCGCCGAAATAGACATTGTCGAGCCAGCCTGCCGAAACCAGCGCGACCGCGATGCCGCCAGCCGTTCCGTAAACGCGCCGGCCCCAGAAAAACGCGCACAGCGCGACGCAGGCAGCCGGCAGCGCGAACATGGCCCACACCAGCGCGAGATAGACCTGCGGCCCCGCGCCGAACAGCCCTGCAAGTTTCATCGGGCCCGCCACCATATAGCCGAGCAGCCAGGAGCGGGCGGAATAGGCGAATTCCCAGGGCACCAGGCCGTAGCCGAACGCCAAGCGATGGCCTTGCTCCATCGACTGGTACACCTCGTCGGGTCCGGACATGTTGGGATGGATGACCAGCGGCATGAACGCCGCGAAAAAGCCGACGGCGAATACAAGACCAGCCGCTGCTGATCCGTGCTCATAGCGTTTGAAAAAATCCCGTGCCAAAGCCGCCCCTGTGCCGTGATCGACCTTACATGAATTATTCAACGCCCGCGATACGCGGATAGCCGCTCAGATGCGCCACTTCCGGGCTGAGGGGCAGTAGCGGAACGGGCGACTGGAGAAGGAGAGCGCAGGCGCCGGGGCGGACGAAAAGACAGACGGTGCCGAAGCATTTCAGGCGGCGGAACGCCTCCGGCATCTGCGCGAAGGGACGGGTGGTGTCCTCGATCAGCACATTGACGGCGGCATATTTGCGGGCGCCGCCGGGATCGCCGTCATTGATCGCAAAGATCGGCACCCGGCGATGCAGGAAGCTGTAGCCGCCGGCGATATAGGCGTCCTTCCGATTGTGTCCCAACCCGCACAGCGCCGGCAGCTTGCCGGCATAAAGCTCCGCCTCGATGACGGCGTTCGAGGTCCGCCAGAAATCGTGATAGTCGCGGCCGATGGCGCCGAGTCCGGCAATCGCCGTCCAGCACAGGCCGACGCAGGCGGCAAGCCAGAGCGGCGCGGGGTCTTGCGTCTTCGCTCCCAGGCCGCTGGCCATCAGGCGGGTCAATTCGACCAGGCCGAAGCCGGCCAGGATGCTGAGCAGGGTGATCGCCGGCAGGATGAAGCGGTATTCCTTGTGCCCGACCGCCATGTGCACCAGCAGGATGATCGCCGCCATCGCCAGCAGGATGGGCTGGCGCCGCGCTCCCAGCAGCGCCAGCGGCACGAACAGCGCCGCGCTCGCGCCCCAGTTGCTCACCATCAGGATGATGTAGTCGTACCAGGGTGTAGCGCCGAAGGCGGCGGCGCTGCCGCCGAGCAGCATATTGAAGCGGAAATTCTGCCATAGCGGCTCGAACGGAAAGCTGCCGGTCGCAAGGTCGAGCACGCCGTCGGCGGCAAAGCCCAGCAGCGCGCCCAGACTGAGATACAGCAACCGCGGCCTTGACGCGCCCGGCCAGATCCACAGCAGCGCCACCGCCGGAGCGAGCTGCATGCGCAATGCGATCGCCGCACCGGCCAGCGCCCCGCCCAGCAGCCAGCGGCCGCGCGACGAAGGCTCGTGCAGGCCGAAATAAACCCCAAGGATCAGCAGATGCACCGCCACCATTTCGGTGAGGCTGCGGCCGCCGAAATAGACATTGTCGATCCAGGACGCCGACACCAGCGCGGCGGCGGCGGCCCCCGCCGGGTCGTAAATGCGCCGTCCCCACAGGAACACGCAAAGCGTCGTGGCGGCGCCCAGGGCGGCGAAGGTGGCATGGACCAGCGGCAGGTAAAGCGAGGGGCCCCCGCCCAGCCATTTGGCGATTTCCATCCCGCCCGCGGCCATCACCCCCAGCGCCCAGGAGCGGGCGTGATAATCGAACTCCCAGGGCACGAAACCATAGCCGAAGACCAGGCGATGGCCCGGCTCCAGCCCCTGGTACACCTCGTCGGCATGGGCGATGGCAAAGGTGAGGGACAGCGGCAGGAAGCGCAGCAGGAAACCCGCCGCGAAGACGGCGAGCGCGATCAGCAGGCGGTTGCGGCGTTCTGCGGACGCCGCGTCGTGAGCAATCTGGGAAGGGGGCAGCCCGGTCTCCACGGCTTTGAAAGCGGTGCGGCTACTCCGCCGCGCTTCTGGACGATTTCTTCTGCTGATACATCGCTTCGTCGGCGCGGGCCATGGCGATGTCGGCATTGTCGCCGGGTTTCACTTCGAAGGTGCCATAGGCGAAGCTGGCTTCCAGCGGCTGGCCCTCCCAGACCGCGGGCGAGGCGCGCAACGCCGCCGCCAGGCTGTCGGCCTTTTTCTGCGCCTGCTCATGGGTGGCGTGGGAGAGCAGCACGCCGAACTCGTCGCCGCCCAGCCGTCCCACCGTGTCGGTGTCGCGCACATTGGAGGTGAGCACCGTGGCGAACTGGGTCAGCACCGCATCGCCCGCCGCATGGCCGTGGCTGTCGTTGATCTTCTTGAGGTAGTTCATGTCGAAATAGATCAGGCTGGCCGGGGTCTTGTAGCGGCCGGTGACCGCGATATGGCGGGTCAGCTCGCGCACAAAGGCACGCCGGTTCAGCACCGGCAGCAGCTGGTCCTGGTCGGCGGTCTTCTCCAGCTCGTCCAGCCGCGAACGGGTCTGGGTCAGTTCACGGCGCAGGGTATCGACTTCGCTCATCAGCCCCATGATGGCGTCGCGCACCCGGGGGGTGAATTCGTTCTCTGGGATACCCAACACGCTGGCGGCCTCCACAGCCTCAACGCCTGAGGTGGGCGCCACGGTCCCTGCCGCCCGGGCATAGGCGCTGGCCGCGACCGAGCGCGTGCCGCGCGGCGGCGGGGTGCGGTCGATCTTCATCGGTCGGTCTGCCCTCTCATAAACCCACAGCTTCTGCCGCGCGCCATGAACCCCGGCTGAACAATGGTGAATCATTCCCCAACGAAGTGTTAACAGGCGTTAAGACGGCTCTTTCCTTGGCTTTTTGCCCGCCTATACTGCCCGGCCCCGCGCATACCCCCGCGCAACCCAACGGCAGGCGATTCGAGCATGGCATCCCCCGGAAAGGCCAAGTCCCCGCCCATCGGCATCATCATGGGCAGCCAGTCCGACTGGGTGACCATGACCGCCGCCGCCGCCATGCTGAAGGCCCTGGACGTCGGCTATGAGGTGCGCATCGTCTCGGCCCACCGCACCCCCGACCGCATGGCGGCCTATGCCAAGACCGCGGCCGGACGGGGCATCAAGGCGATCATCGCCGGGGCGGGCGGGGCGGCCCATCTGCCGGGCATGGTGGCATCTATGACCACCCTGCCGGTGCTGGGGGTGCCGGTGGAAAGCCGGGCCCTGAAGGGGCTGGACAGCCTGCTCTCCATTGCCCAGATGCCGGGCGGGGTGCCGGTGGCGACCTTTGCCATCGGCGAGGCGGGGGCGAAGAACGCGGCGCTGCATGCCGCCGCGATCCTGGCGCTGGGCGATGCGAAGCTGGCGCGGCGCCTCGATGCCTGGCGGGCGCGGCAGACCAGGTCGGTGGCGAAGAAGCCGAAATGAGGACTCTGGACAGGCCGGTACCGCCGGGCGGGGTGATCGGCATCATTGGCGGCGGGCAGCTGGCCCGCATGCTGGCGCTGGCGGCGGCGCGGCTGGGATTGAAGACCCTGATCTATTGCGACGAGGCCGATGCGCCTGCCTTCCAGGTGACGCCGCTGCAACTGGTGGCGCCCTATGACGACCGCAACATGCTGCAGGGTCTGGCGCAGGTCTGCGACGCGGTGACCTTCGAGTTCGAGAATCTGCCGGCGGAGGCGATGGAATTCCTGGCCGGGCAGGTGCCGGTGCGCCCCGGCGCGAAGGCGCTGGCGATCACCCAGGACCGTTATTCCGAAAAAAGCTTTGTCAAATCTTTGGGGCTTGGCACCGCGCCCTTCGAAGAAGTGAACACGGAAACCGGTGCGCGCTCTGCTTTCGAGTCGATCCGCGGCTCCGCGATCCTCAAGACCCGCCGCCTTGGCTATGACGGCAAGGGGCAGGCGAAAGTCGCCAGCGCCGAAGAAGCCGCGCGGGCGATGGCGTCTTTCAAGGGCGCGCCCTGCATTCTGGAAGGCTTTGTCGATTTCGCTTTTGAAGCCTCCGTGGTGGCGGCGCGGGGCGCGGACGGCAGCTTCGCGGCCTACGATCCGCCGGAGAATATCCACGAAAACCACATCCTGCGCCGCTCGGTGGTGCCGGGGCGCTTGACCAGGCCGCAAAGCGATGAAGCAAAAGCCATCGCCAGGAAAATCGCCGATGCGCTGGACTATGTCGGTGTGCTGGCGGTCGAGCTGTTCGTCGGCCGTGATGGCGCGCTGACGGTCAACGAGATCGCGCCCCGCGTCCATAATAGCGGCCACTGGACCATCGAGGCCTGTGCCTGTTCCCAGTTCGAGCAGCATGTCCGCGCCGTGGCGGGCTGGCCGCTGGGCGATCCCGTCCGCCATGCCGACGCGGTGATGGAGAACATCATCGGCGCCGAGG
>Ga0265325_10002439_pt1 | contig 12561 bp, 9 predicted proteins | sample 41420metaG_FD_202090 | JGI IMG/M metagenome (GOLD analysis project Ga0265325, IMG submission 202090) | Rhizosphere microbial communities from Carex aquatilis grown in University of Washington, Seatle, WA, United States - 4-14-20 metaG | ecosystem: Host-associated > Plants > Roots > Rhizosphere >...
CCGCTTACAAACTCTTCCTTCCGAAAAGGTCAGCCACAAGGCGGCGCCGGAATCGTGGTCGTCCAAAGAGGAGTTGGGCCATCTGCTGGACTCGGCGGCCAACAACCATCAGCGCATCGTCCGCGCGCAACTCGAAGACAAGCCCGCGATGCCGACCTACGACGGCGATGCATGGGTGGCGCTGCATGGCTATCAGCAGCGCGACTGGCACTCGCTGATCGAGCTATGGGCGGCGCTCAATCGGCAACTGCTGGCGGCGGCGGAAGCGGTTCCGGATTCCGCCTGGTCGCGTACCCTGACCATCGCCGATTCCAAGCCGCTGACGCTGAAGTTCGTCTTCGACGATTACCTCGACCACATGATGCAGCATTTGCGGCACATCGGCGTCGAGGTGGACGATCTGGCGGCAAAAGCTCGCAGCGCTGGATAGGGTTACTGCCCGAACTACACGGTCGACGCCAGCTTCGCTTTTCCATCTGGGGCGGAATTTACTCTTTACTGGGCACCCTCCCCCTCCCCCACCATCTAGAATCAATGACTTACGAAAAAATTTCCGCCAAAGTCTTGAGTCCGTGAGACTTATATGTATAGGCTTGAGCCGCTGGGACTTAGGGGCGGTTCCGGCAACCCGCATCGCCCCACTCGCAACTGCCTTTCAAAGAGCTTTCCGGTCCGCACGCTGGGTGCGGGGGGTTAAGACACAACAACTACGTCCTCGCATTACGGTGATAGCGCGCCGCCTTGGCTCTGCGCAAGGACACCGGTCACGGGCGCACGTGACCAACTTTTCATGTCGCCCGGGGCCAAACCGCGCTATAGTTCCTCGCAACATTGCCCCTCGGCTATGTGGACAGCGGCCGCGGTAAAACAACATCGCGCAGTACACACTCGGTTCGATCGCGATTGCGCAAACAACGAGGAGAAGAGTGAAATGCACGTGCGTGCTACTTGGTTAATTATGCTGTGCCTGGCCCTGGCCGCTGTGCCCGCCACTGGCCAGGTCCTTTATGAGGATGGTCCGGTGAACGGCACCACCGACGCCTGGACCATCAACTTCGGCTACATCGTCAGCAATACCTTCACGCTGACGGGCAGTGCCACAGTTGGAGGCTTCGATATCTACACCTGGGAATACCCCGGCGATAAGGCCCTGACCGTGGATTGGTCTGTGACCTCTGGCGAATTCGGGGGTACCACGTACGGCAGCGGCACCGCCAGCCTTTCGGACCAGTTCCTCTCGGAAAATCAGTATGGTTTTAACATCGACAAGCTCACGGCCAGCAACCTGAATCTGAATCTGGGGGCAGGCACGTACTGGCTGAACCTGCAGAATGCCGTGACCGAGATGGGCAATCCGCTCTACTGGGACGAGAACAGCGGCGCCGGATGCCACTCCCAGGGGTGTCCCTCCGAGGTTTCGGAGAATGACGTAGGCACGATCCCCCCGGAATCGTTTGACGTCACCGGCACCTATGGCACGGGGGCGACTCCCGAGTCCGGCAGCATCCTGCTATTCGGCTCAGGAATTCTCGCATTGGGCGGTTGGGTGGGTCGCAAATTGTTCTGAGTCTTCTTGCAGGGCGGAGCGTCACGGGAGTTCCGGCAGTGGTCTCGCGGGGAGATCACACCGTAGCCGCAGCAGTCAGTACTCAGCATTCAGCCAAGGAGGTAGGTCGTGGGGGCTTGCGGACAACAGCGACACCTGATTTTCGGCAGTAGCCAATTGGCGGCAGTCTTTGCGCTGGCGACAGTTCTGGCGCTAATGGCGCTGACGGCATCTGCGCAGGCGCAGACCTATACCGTGCTGCATAACTTCACGGGCGGAGCGGACGGGGCGTTCCCCTACGTCAGCCTGAGCATGGATGGTGCCGGCAACCTCTACGGCGTCGCATCGCTGGGAGGTCTGACCGGCGCCTGCAACGGCAACGGCTGCGGTACGGTTTACAAATTGACGCAGAAGGGCTCGGGGTGGATCTTAAGCCCGCTGTACGCCTTTACGGGAGGCAGCGACGGGGCCACACCCTACGGCAGAGTGATCGTTGGTCCGAACGGCACGCTCTACGGGACCACGTATTACGGAGGCAACTATAATTTCCCCTTCGGTAGCGGCGTGGTCTTCAACCTTCGTCCTCCGGCGCACAACCCAGGCAAGGTTTTCAGTCCCTGGACAGAGACTGTGCTGCATCAGTTCACATCGCCCCAGCAAGACGATGGCGCGAACCCGCAAGGTCCACTTGCCTTTGATCCCACGGGTGTCATCTATGGAACCACCTTCGCAGGAGGGATCGAGTGCTATGACGCAGGTTACTGCGGCACGGTCTACCAGTTGACACCCAACGGAAGCGGCTGGACGGAGAAGGTTCTTCACGAATTCAACGGCAGCGACGGGGCATTTCCACAGTCCGGCGTCATCCTCGACCCGTCCGGCAACCTCTATGGCACTACGTGGGACGGCCAGGGAACAGTGTTCGAGCTGGCGCGCTCCGGCTCGGGATGGACGGAACATATTGTTTATCAATTTGGATCTCCGGGTCAGGGATATACGCCGGCTGGGGGCCTCTTGTTTGATCCGGCGGGCAATCTGTATGGAGCGACTCAATACGGAGGTCCCACCGATGGCGGGAGCGTGTACCAACTGAAGTCCTCGGGCGGAGGCTGGACGAGGAGCGATATTTACTCTCTCACCGGCGGAGGGAGCGGTGGTATGGCCAGGGACACGGCAGGAAATCTGTACGGAACCACGTGCGAAGGAGGCGCTTATAACAGCGGAACGGTTTACAAGCTGATACCTTCCGGCGGCGGCTGGACGCAAACCGTCCTTCACGATTTCACCAGCAACGATGGCTACTGTCCGCTCGACAACGTGATCGTCGATGCCGCCGGGAATATCTATGGTACGACCTGGGCGGGCGGATCCAAGGACTACGGGGTGGCGTTCAAGATCGCGCCCTGAAGAAAGCCGGCAGCAAGCGGCTGCGAGATTCTGAGAACAGAAAAAGGCGCGATTGCTCGCGCCTTTTCTTTTCCAGAGATACTACTGTGCAACTACTGCGGCCGGCTGGCCGGCGGAACGATGCCGTTCGAACGCAGGTATTCCACCATCTGGCCGTAGTGGTCGAAGGGATGAGAAATCATCCCGATCGCCAGGCCCAGCTTGGAGACTTTGTTGGGGCCGAACGGGCTCTGCACCTGCTCCAACACGTTGGTCTCGTTGAGGCTGTTGGCAGCCTTGTGAGCGTAGGCGAAGGAGTCCTTCAGATACTTCATGATGTCGGCCTTCGAGGTAATGTTGTCGGGCCCGTTTTCGCTCTTCAGATCGAGCGGCGGCTTCTCCGCCATGATCCCCGCTCCCAGCGCGTAGTTGGCGGTGGCGATGTGCTTCACCTGCTGGGCAAAGGTGCGCACGCCTTTGAACTCACCTTGCGTAGGCGCATAGCTGTACTTGTCCTCCGGCATGGCGTCGGCGGCGGAAACGACCTCTTTCTCCACGTTAGTGAGAGAGCGATCGAAGACCATGGCAAAGGTCGGTTTCTGGTCAGGTTTGGCCTGTGCCGCCATCTGTGCGTTGGCTGCCGCAGGAGCGCCTGCTGCGCCAACCGCCAGCAGCAGAATCGCCATTGCAAATTGCTTGTTCATTCGAGAATGCCTCCAATTGGGATCTGTGATTACGGGGGCCGGGGTGTGCTGAAGCATTTTAGCGCAACTCTCGATATCTGGCGGTAGAGCGGGCCGCTTCGGCTGCGCTCAGGACAGGTAAAAGGCGCCGCTCTGCCCGTGCTAGTCCATCCCCAGCGCTTCCGCCCGGATTTGGCCGGAGTGGAGACGGAACCACAGCGTCGCCAGAATGCCGAGCGTCAGCCCGATTGCGGCGTACGACAGCGAGCGGCTGATGCCCCAGCGCTCGGCCACTTCTCCCCACAACGCGGCGCCACCTGCCAAGCCACCTTGCAGGACGAGCAGATACATCGAGATGGCGCGGGCGCGCATGTGTCCCGGACACATGGTCTGGGCCGAAACATTCAGGCTGGCCAGAATCTGGATCCAGGCCACGCCGGCGACAAACATGGTTAGCGACAGCATGGCGAAGCCCTGCCAGCGGCCTCCGGCAAAGGTGGTGAAGGCGAAGACGGCGGTCGAAATCGCGACCAGAGTGTCAGCCGAAACTCTGCGACGGAAGAATGGGATGAGCGTCGCACCCAGCAGCGCGCCCACTCCAAAGAATCCGAGCAGCAGGCCGTAGCCCTGCGAGCCGAAGGGATGCGCCAGCAGCGGCAGCAGCGCCGGCAGCGCGCTGGCGGAGATGCTGAACACCGCGCTGCGTACCAGCACGGCTTTCACTTCGGACGATTGCCGCATGTGGCGGATGCCCGCGAACATAGCGCTTGTCATGTGGTCGAGGCGCAGCGAGCTGCGGCCCGGCTTGCGCCTCCACTGATACAAGAAATAGATGACGCCGAAGAACGAGACGGCGTTCAGCAGAAACGCGATCCCTGAGCTGGTGGCGGCGATGACCAGTCCGCCAAGCGCCGGGCCGATGGCGCGGGCCACGTTGAATCCGGCGGAGTTGAGCGCGATGCCGGCGGTGAAGTTCTGGTGCGAAACGATCTCGGGTGTGATGGCCTGCCACGCAGGATCGTTCAGCACCGCACCGAAGCCCATGAGAAATGTGAACACGAGCAGAAGGCCGGGCGTGATGCGGCCCGCGAGCGTCAGCACGCCGAGCCCGGCAGCGGCCACCACCATCCACGTCTGGGTGAAGAGCAGGAGCTTGCGGCGGTCGACCACGTCGGCAATCGCGCCCGCGGGCAGGACCACCAAAAACACGGCTATGCTGCCGGCCGCCTGCACCAGTCCAACCATCAAGGGCGACATGGTGAGCGAGGTCATCAGCCAGCCGGCGCCGACGTTCTGCATCCAGGTGCCGGTGTAGCTGACGACGGCGGCGATCCAAAGAGTACGGAAGAGGGGCTCGTGCAGCGGGCCGATGACGCTGCGGCGGCGCGGCGGGGCAATCGGCAGCTCGGGGAGCGAGCCTAATTCCGACATGGGCTCAGTGCCCTCGCCTGTCGCCGGGTTGACGATGGGCGCAAGTCCGTCGTGCCATGCTCCGCTCGTGGCCATCGGCAATAAGACTGCGCATCGGGGCAAAAGTAATGGCAGTTTTGCACACCCAGGCGCCGGACGTTGCGAGACGCTGGCAATCCGTGACCAGTCGCGTCATGCAGCGGCCTCCACGGAGGCGAAGGGCCATTCGCGACGTCGCCACGAGCGCACGAAATAGATAATTAGTCCGGCAATAAGAATGACCACTGCGTACCGGATTTCGCGAATGAAGTTTTGGCGCGCCAGAAGAATGAAGACAAACCCTGCAATCGCCACGAGCGCGGGCACCGGATACAGCCACATGCGGAAGGGCCGCGGCAGGTCAGGCCGGCGCTTGCGCAGCACTATCACGCCGATGGCCTGCACAATGAATTGCAGCATGATGCGGATGACTACCAGCGCGGCAATCACGTCGGCGAGTCGCAGGAAACAGAACAGCATGGCAACGCCGCCCAGCGCCAGCAGCGACACCGTAGGAAAGCGGTGCTCGGGATGCACGCGGGCAAAGACACGAAAGTAGTTGCCGTCGAGCGCCGCCGCATACGGCACACGGGAGTAACCGAGCAGCAGCGAGAACACCGACGCGAACGCGGTCCACATGATGAGTGCGGCGGCGAGTTGCCCGGCCCAGCTGCCATAAATCCGCTGCATGAAGACGGAAATGACGTAGTTGTTCTGATCGTTGGAGAGGGACGCCATCTCGCGCCACGGAACCACGCCCAGCACGCTGATGTTCATCACGATGTAGAGGGCCGCGACGGCAAGAATCGAGATGATGAGAGCGCGCGGGATGTTCCGGCCCGGATTCTTCACTTCCCCGCCAATGAAGCAGACGTTGTAGTAGCCCCAGTAATCGTAGGTCGCGATCAGCATGGCCGCGCCCAGTCCGGTGAAGAATTGGTGCGACAGATGGAATGCTCCGGGAGGAAAATCGAAGGCGCGCGCTGGGCTGAAGTGCGTCAGCCCGGCCACGATCACCCAGAGCACCGAGCCGATTACGACGACCCACAGCAATTCTGCCAGCTTGCCGATGGCAGTGATTTTCCGGTAGAGCAGGAAGACCACGACCGCGCAGGTAGCAATCGCGACGAAGGTGCCCGGCATCACGACCAGCCGCGCTTCCAGCGTGCCCACCAAAGGCACCGGCAAATGCAGTGTGTGTGCTGCGATGATGCGTTCCAGCCCCGGGCTGAGGTATCCGGCGTAGTGAGCCAGGCCGATGCAGCCGGAGGCCACGGAAAGCGGGGCGCTGAACGACAACTGCCAGATGAAGAGAAACGACAGCAACCGGCCCAGCGTCTTGGGGCCGTAGCTTTCTTTCAGATACTGATACGAGCCGCCAGCGTTGGGCATGGCCGCGCCCAACTCGGCCCACACCAGTCCATCGCAGAGGGCGAGCACCGCGCCGACAATCCAGCCCAGCATGGCCTGCGGGCCACCGGCGGCGCTGATAATCAGCGGGATGGTGATGAACGGACCCACGCCGATCATGTCGATCATATTCAGCGTGGTGGCGCTGGTGAGGCCAATGCCGCGGACCAGATCCGGCTGCTGTGCCGGATTATTTCGGCTCATGGCCCACGCTCAGCAGATTCACGTACAGGCGAATCGCGCCGGGCACGCCGAAGGGCAACTGGCGGAAGAAGGCGTAGCCGGTGTAGATGTAGTAGCCCTTGCCATACTGCGCCACCAGCAGCCCGCCCTTCTGCGCCTCTTGACCGGGATCGTTCGACGCCAACAGCGGCGTGTAGTGCGGGTCCCACGTATCCATGAAGTACAGCCCGCGCTCCTGCACCCAGCCATCGAAATCATGCATGGTGAGCTCATTCGGATAGTGGCAAGCCGCGCTGTGCGGGTCGAGCACCGTGACCGGCGCCGCTTCCACCGTCACGCGCTCGCGGCTGAGCTGCGCTGGGTATGGGGTGAAGTGTCCAGCGTTGAAGTCGCTGGGCGAGGTGTTGTACTGCACCAGGAGCGTGCCACCGTTCTTTGCGTAATCGAGCAGGCGCGCGTTGTTCTTCTTCACGTCGTCGCGGGTGTCGTAGGCGCGAATGCCGAGAACGATGGTGCCAAAGCGGCTGAGATCGCCGTGCGCAATGTCGTCGGACGTGAGCAGCGTGACATCGAGCCCGACCTGCCGCAGCACCGTAGGAATGTCGTCGCCCGCGCCCATGATGTAGCCAACTTTGAGGTCGGGAGGGACTTTCACCTCGACCACGCTGGCGCGTTGCACGGCCGGCTGGTAGTAGAAAAACCCGCCCAGGTCGGGACGGGCCACCAGACTGTAACCTTCGTTGTAGTCGTGGCCATCGGCGTTGAGCAGGGCGCGCACGTGGTAGCGCGCTTCCTTGGCGCCATCGGGCAGCACCTTGAACTCGGAGGCATGTTCGCCGCTCTTGGTGAATTCGATGGTCGCCGACTGCGGCTCGGCCTTCCAGCCTGCCGGTATCTCAGGATGCACGGTCCCAGCGGCGCGATCGCCGGTCGAGCGCACCACCACACTCAACTCCGCCGATGGATCGGCACCGGCGGGAATGATCTGCGTAGTCGGAGAGGTCTCGACCGAAAACGGCGGCACGACCGACAGCGGCATCGACCAGGCATCGCCCTTGGTGTCGTGCATAGGAGTGCGGGCAACACTGCGAATGCTGTTAGTTTCGCCCTCGGCGGTGTAAGTTACGTGCGCCCAAACTGGCGGCGGCGGCAGTGCCAGGGTGACGTACTCCGGATTGTCAATCTGATAGATGGTGTCGGTCTCCGGACTATCGCGATGGAAGTACGCCCTGGTGAGCTGCGCGTCCGCCGGAGGCGTCACGCGAAAAGTGATCGCACATCCATCGCCGGGCGCGATGCGCTTCGGAACCTTGTCCATGAAAATTTCGGACTTCCAGCCCTGAGGAACATCGAGCGCGAACTCTTTCACATCAAGCGGCAGGGTGCTGCCGTTGTGGAACTGCGCCATCAGCAGAAATGGCTTCCCGGCAGTGATGACGGCGGCCAATACATCGCCATCCCCAGTGGAAAATGTTTCCGCCAGGGGGCGGCCATCGGGCGTGCCCGGGCCGACAACCAGATCGAGCGCGAGCGCCAGGTTCGCGGCCTGCTCGAACTGCTGCTGCTTGGTGCGCAGGTCGGCGAGCAAATCCGCCTTCTCAACCGCCGATAGCGATGAGCTCTCAACCTTGCCAATCAGCGCGCGCGTAAGCTCCAACCCGTCGAGCAGAGGTGTCACCGCCGCCTGGTCATTCTCCTCAACCGCCAGTGTTGCTTCATTCACGTCCCTGGTAATCGCCCGTAGCTGCGGACGCATCCACGGAACTTTTGCTTCGTCTGCGCCCAGCCGCCTCGCCAGGCCTGGCAGCGAGGTGTCGATTCCGTCGAAGAAATCGGTCTCGTGCGTACCCGCCGCAAAAGGATTCGGCACCACGGAATCGATGAGCTTGTAATAGCTGTAGCGCTTGCCCTCCGGAGCCGTCCACGCCCCGGCGCCTTGCGAGAGCTGGTGCTTCAGCCCCTTCCAGCCGAACTGTACGTAGGTTTCGCCGAGCAGCGGGTCGAGTTGTGACGTTTCCAGCTGAATCGTCCAGTCCTCGTCGGCCCGCACGTTGTCCATGTACAGCTTTTTTGCCTGCCAGGGCTGCAGACCCTCGTGAATCTGCTCGGGAAAGCGGGTGGGATCGGCGGCAGCGCGAAACGCTTCGCGGGTCAGGATTCCCGACGCCTGATGATTACCGTGCCCATCGCGCGAGCTGCCCTGAAAGCGGGTGCAGATCACGTCCGGCCGGAAGGTGCGGATCACGCGCACCATGTCGCCGAGCGCCACGTCGTGGCCGTGCCACATCTGGAAAGTCTCTTCCGGGGTTTTGGAAAAGCCGAAGTCGGCGACGCGAGTGAAGCGCTGCTCTACCCCGTAGTAGCGGTCGGCGGCCAGCAGCTCCAGGGTGCGGACGATGCCCAACTCGTCGAAGAGATTGCTGCCAACTTTGTTCTGCCCGCCTTCGCCGCGATTCAGCGTGAGCTGCAACACGCTGACCCCGTGTCCGCGCGACTCCAGGGTGAGCATGCCTCCGTCTTCGTCGTCGGGATGAGCGACGGTGTGCATCAGCCGGGCCGTGGTGTGCAACCGGCGGAGTGTCAGTTTCAAGCCGGTCGAGCCGGTGTCCACCGCCAGCGGTTTGGTGTCGACCCACGGCGATGGGACTTGCGCGGACGCTGTCGTCCAGAGCAGCGCGAGCAGCAGGCATAGCTGCGCGATCACAACGGGGCGCGATTGCGGGCGTGCAGTGCGATTAGGAATGGCCATTCGTGGTCAGGAACAAAATCCTTAAGATGAAATACAGAGTACACAAACCGCGCGCCCGGCGCGAGGAATGCGAGCACGTCGGCCGTAGAACCCTATTCAACCGCGGATTTACGCGGATCTACGCGGATTCTTGCCGGTGATTGATCGTTCCCTTAAGAATCCGTGTTCATCCGCGTAAATCCGCGGTTGATTTTCTTGCTCATCCGAAATGCTTCACGGGCGGAGAGAGAGCCTAGTAGGCTACACATACGCCTCGTGTACATAGCACCACTTCCAGTCGCCCGACTTGAACGCCTTCATTACCGGGTGGCCGGTTTCTTTGAAGTGCTTGTTGGCGTGCTGACCGGCGGAGGAGTCGCAGCAGCCGACATGCCCGCAGATTAAACATTGGCGCAGCTCTACCCAACGCAGTCCTGCATCGACGCACTTCTGGCAAGCCTCTCCACTCGGTGAGACGTTAGGGTCCGCCTGCTTCACATGTTCACACTTCGCCATGAGGCCTCCACATAAATCAAGAACATAGACTTGGATGATTAGCCCTGCACAACGGATTCCCACAAAGCGGCCGACAGGATCGCGACAAAGCGTCACAGCGGTCCACGCTATCGCCTGTCTATAATGAAATCTCATCACGGATTCCTACATGATTCAAACCCTGTTCGGCAGTACCGAAGAAAAACCGAGTTTCCTGCAGCGCATGAAGGAGGCAGTCACCCGTACGCGGGAGAGCCTCAGCGAACGCATCGATGACATCGTCGCGCTGGGCAACGAGATCGACCGCGACACGCTCGACGACCTGGAGGGCACGCTGCTCGCCGCCGACCTGGGCACGGCAACCACCTCCGCCGTGCTGGAATCGTTGCGCGAGAAAGTGGACCGCAAGCAGGTGGGGAATGTTGAAGAGCTGAAGCGGGTCCTGAAGGACGAGCTGTTGGCCATCCTAAACACCGCCGAAAAGAAGCCGGTGCAGAAGGTTGATGGCGAGCCCGAGGTCATCCTGGTGGTCGGGGTGAACGGAACGGGCAAGACCACGACCATCGGCAAGCTGGCCCACGTGCTGCGCGGCCAGGGCAAGACGGTGCTGTTGGCCGCCGCCGATACGTTTCGCGCTGCTGCCATTGAGCAACTGGAAATCTGGGGTGACCGCACCGGGACCGAAGTCATCAAGAACAAGCCGGGCGGCGATCCCGCGGCCGTGCTCTTCGATGCGATGCAGGCGGCCAAGGCGCGCAAAACCGATTACGTCATCGTGGACACGGCTGGCCGTCTCCATACCAAGACGAGTCTGATGGACGAGCTGGCGAAAATGCGGCGCACCGCCCAGCGCTTCAGCGCCACCGCTCCGCACGAGACCCTTTTAGTCATGGATGCCACGACCGGGCAGAATGGCCTGCAACAAGCGCGACTGTTCACGCAGTCGGCGGGAGTGACCGGCATCGTGCTGACGAAACTGGATGGCACCGCCAAGGGCGGAGTGGTGGTCGCCATCTCGAAGGAGCTGGGCCTCCCAGTGCGCTACGTCGGCGTTGGCGAGAAGGCCGGTGATCTGCTGCCCTTCAATCCCCAGGACTTTGTAAATTCGCTGTTCGACTGAACATGAGCAACCGCCCGACCGACGAGCAGTTCATGCAGCAAGCGTTGGAGCTGGCACGCCGCGGCGTGGCGTTGACCTCGCCGAATCCGTGCGTAGGCGCAGTGCTGGTTACCGGAAATGACAAGATCGTTGGACGCGGGACGCATACCTACGACGGGCGCAAACATGCCGAAGTGCTAGCCCTCGAGGAAGCCGGAGCGCAGGCCCGCGGAGCGACCCTCTACCTGAACCTCGAGCCTTGCACCCATGTCGGCCGTACCGGCCCGTGCACCGACGCCGTGATCGCGGCCGGTGTGAAGAGCGTCTTCGTCGCCATGCGCGATCCCAACCCGGAGGTCGCTGGCCGCGGAGTTGCGAAACTACGTACCGCCGGGATTGAGGTGCAGGAAGGACTGTGCGAGGCCGAAGCCAAGAAGCTCAACGAGGCTTTCGCAAAATACATTCGCCACAAGATGCCGTTCGTCATCCTTAAAACGGCAATGACGCTGGACGGCAAGATTGCTTCGCCTCCCGGAGATAGCGGGGGACCGGGCTCGCTGGCGGCGAGCGGCGGCTGGATTACCAGCGCCGAGGCCCGCGTCCACGTGCATGAACTGCGCCATGCCAGCGATGCCATCATGGTCGGAGTCGGCACCGTCATCGCGGACGACCCTCTGCTCACCGATCGCACCGGCCAGCCGCGCCGCCGGCCTCTGTTGCGCGTGATCCTGGATTCGCGTCTGCGCCTGCCGCTGGACTCGCGGGTGGTGAAGACGGCGCGCCAGGACCTCATCGTGTTCTGCTGCTTTGCCGAGGAGAACAAGCGGCGCGAGCTGGAATCGCGCGGCGTAATCGTGGAGCAGGTTCCCATGCGCCGCACGCCGGAAGACGGAACGATCATGTTTCCTCGCGCTGCGGCGGCCGTCGATGGCCGGCCGGATATGGATCGCGTGATGGCCAAGCTGGGTGAGCGCGAGATTACCAGCCTCATCATCGAAGGCGGTGCGATGGTCAACTGGGCCGCGCTGTCGGCGGGCATGGTGGACAAGATTTTCTTCTATTACGCGCCCAAGATTCTGGCTGGCACAGGCTCCATTCCGTTCGCTTTGGGAGCGGGATACCAGCGCATCAGCGACGCCGCCTCGGTGAAATCGCTGACCCTGCACCGCTTCGGGGAAGATTTCGCCGTCGAAGGATATCTCCGCGATCCCTACGCGGACGAGATGAGTCTGGTGGCTTCACCTCGGGAAGAGTAGAGTTTGTCTGGCTCTGCCTATATGCTGCTGGGGTGGCGGCAACGCCGCCAGGCGCGCTCAGTCGCGTGGCTCCCTCGCGCACCAGGGATTATTAACAAAGGGAGGGCTTCTTCGGCATGGCTGAAGCCATGCCCCTTCAAAACCGGATGGATGGCTTCTACCACTTCGGCAGGCCATCCAGAAATTTGCGCAGCATCACACCAAATTCCTGGGGCTTCTCCAGCGCAGCGTAGTGCCCGGCGTCGGAGATCACCCGTAACCCGCTGCCCGCAATCTGCTGCCGCATGAGTTCGAACTCGCTCTGGGGAATGCTGTCCTCTTCCCCG
>Ga0265325_10002441_pt1 | contig 12559 bp, 5 predicted proteins | sample 41420metaG_FD_202090 | JGI IMG/M metagenome (GOLD analysis project Ga0265325, IMG submission 202090) | Rhizosphere microbial communities from Carex aquatilis grown in University of Washington, Seatle, WA, United States - 4-14-20 metaG | ecosystem: Host-associated > Plants > Roots > Rhizosphere >...
GAATTGTCCGTCAGAGTGATGGCTGCCGTGAAGGAGCCAATCGACGGGGGCGTGAAAGTCGTGCTGAGCGTGCATGCGCTTCCCGGCGCGAGGCTGGCAGGACAATTCTGCGTGAGGGCGAAGGAAGCGCCGTTGGTTCCGGTGAGGGCTATGCCGGCGATAGCCAGAGGAACGCCTCCCTGATTCGTAAGAGTCACGGTCTGCGCGGCGCTCGTGGTGCCCATTTCCTGATTGTCAAATGTGAGGAAGCCGGGAGAGAGACCAACGGCGCTGATTCCCGTTCCGCTCAAGTTGATCGACTGCGGGCTGCCGATCGCGCTGTCGGTTATGAAGACAAAGGCGGGAGCCACGGACCCGACGATGATCGGCTTAAAGATTACGCTGATGGTGCAGGTGCTTTGGGGGCCCACGCTGGTGCCGCACGTGTTTGTCTGAATGAAGTTGCCTGCATACAGACCTCCAACGGCAATGCTGGTAATCGCGAGAGGAGTGGCCGCGTTGTTGGTTAGCGTCACGGTCTGTGCAGCGCTGGAGGTGGTAAGCGGCTGTTTCTGAAAATTCAGGGTCGTGGCCGAAAGAGCCACGGTACTGATGCCCGTTCCAGTCAAGCCGAGCGTTTGCGGACTGTCCGTCGCGTTATCGGTGATGGAGATTGCGCCATCGAGTTCGCCGATGGCGAGGGGCTTGAAGCTGACGGTGATCGTGCAGCTCCCTGCAGGCGCCAGGCTGGCACCGCAAGTGTTCGTCTGCGAATAATTGCCCTGGGCGACGATGCCGGAAATGGCAAGGGGAGTGGCACCCACGTTTGTAAGCGTTGCGGTTTGAGGAGGGCTCGCTGTGCCGGCCAATTGAGGCCCGAACGCCAGGGAGGTGGGCGACAGGGTAACCGTGCTGTATCCAGTTCCGGTGAGCGCCACGGTCTGCGGGCTACCGGCCGCATTGTCGACCAGGTTGAGCGACTGTGCTTGAGCCGAGGCAGAAACCGGATTGAACGTTACGCTGATGGTGCAGGAAGCTCCAGCGGCAACGCTGGTACCGCAATTGTTCGTCTGGTGGAAGGAGAATCCGATGGCGATGTTATAGATTGTGAGAGGGGTGGGACCGTTATTCGTCAGCGTAACCGTTTGCGGAGCGCTCGTGGTGTTTACGATCTGTTGCCCAAAGGCCACGCTGGCGGGCGAAACGTTGACGGCGCTGAGCCCCGTACCGGAAAGCTTGATGCTCAGGGGATTGCCCAGGCTCTCGGCAATGCTGATAGAGCCGCTGTCCGCGCCCAACACAGAAGGCTGAAAGGTCACGCTGATCGCGCAGTTGGCTCCAGCGGCGAGGCTGGCGCCGCAGGTGTTGGTCTGCGAGAAATCCTTTGACGAAGTGATGCCTGTGATAGGAAGCGATTCTTTCCCTGCATTCGTCAGCGTCACGGTTTGGGCGGCGCTCGTTGTGCCGGCGATCTGGGCCGGAAAGGCTAGGCTGGTGGCTGAAAAACTAATGAAGGGAGCGTTGCTCCCAAAAAGCGCCAGATTATTCGCATCGACCGACCCAAGGCCGGTGGCCTGATCGTATCCGGGAATTGCGGCGTACCCGAATGAGCCCGTCGTGCAATTGGGAGTGTTCAGCACACACGGGACTTCATTGTTGCCCGACGTGATGTCGTGGAAAGCGCTGGGAGACGTCTGTGAAAACTGATAGAGCATCGGATTGATGATGCCGAGGCCCGGGGACGGGATCACACCTTTCGCAACCAGATATTGATTCAGCAGGGCGACGATTCCCGCCAGGCTGGGAGCGGCCGCCGAAGTTCCTCCGAACAGCAGCGTTTGATTATTGTTGATGACCTGATATGGATCGGCGTACGCAGAGGAGGCGAGGGCGACATCCGGCACGTCCCGAAACCCGTCATTCGGCACTCCGGGCGCGACCTGCCAGGAAGGTTTGGGAAAAACCGCGCTTGCGCCTCCACCGCTGGCGGCCAGTCCTATGACATTAACTCCCAAAGCGTAGGTGTCGTTCCAGGTGGTCTCGGGAACGTAACCGGAGCCCGCCGGTTGCGTAAAGGCCGTTCCCCCTACAGCAGTAACCTCGGGACTGCTGGCCGGGTAATTCACTTCCAACCCATCCATAGCTTCTCGGCCAGGGACGAAATCCTCGTCGCACCCCGCCGCGCCGGAATCTCCGGAGGATACGAAGATGCTGATTCCCATGCTGCTGCTTTTCTGCAGATCGGGTTCAAAGAGGCCCGGATCGGCCTGCGGTTCGCAAAGCCCGAAACTCATGCTCATCACCGGAGCGAGGTCGTTGTCGATTGCGTAGGTCAGAGCGACAATCGCGTCGGTCGCGTAGACATAGATAATCGTCGCGCCGGGGGCCACCGCGCCCGACCATTCCAGATCCAGGTTCTGCTCGCGGACTTCCCCCGAAGTTAGCGGCAGGGGCCCGGGATCCGCGCCCCCCAGCATGGCCTGGGGAGCACTCACCGGAAGATTGAAGGTTTTTCGAAAAGCAGCGACATCGGCAAAATCAGGCTCGGATTGACCGACAATCACGATCTTCTGGCCGGCCCCGTTGAAGCCCGCGTTATAGAGCGGCGTTACGTCGTAGATCGAAGCGAACAGACTGGGAGTCAGTGTCACCAATTGCGCCGCGTCCGGGAGCTGTGAGGCGTCCGCCGGGGCGATGACGCTTTTCTTGAGCAGCGGCCTGGGCCGAAAATCGTGCAGGCCTCCAATTCCCGTGACGACATCGGCGAATGCCGCCGGGATGGACGGCTGTGAAACGTTGGCAAAGTGCTGCTCACCGTTAATAAGAAAGCGGTGTATCTCCGTCTGGAACGCGCTTCTTACCTGTCCGGCCGTTCCATCGAAGGCGATGTAATTGCGGCCGCGCGCGACGTGAGTGACTGTGAAGCCCTGCTGTTCCAGCCAACCGGTAAGCGTGACGACGTCCGGCTGGTCGAGCCCGAAACGGTCCGCGTACTGCTCGGGCGTAAGCCATTTGTGATAACTCAGGGAAGAGGGGTCCTGCTGGTCGTTGAGCAACTGGGAAAGAGCCTGCTGCTGCTGGACCGATGGCTTTAGCTCGAGCGTCATGTGGCTGATTTGAAAGGACGGGTCGACCGCCCCCTGGTCGTACTGCGGGGAAGCCCTGGAGGGAATCCGGCCCGGAAGGCGGACGACGTGCGCTGCGTCGACCGGCTGCGCGATTCGGATGGAGGGTCCGGGACCTGCCTGGGGAGCCGCTCTCATCCCAGGAGCCAGAAACCCCCACGCCATCAAAACATACGCAACGCCTGCTGCGATGCCCGGCCTCACGGAACCTTTCCTCCGTCCTGATTCGATAGCCCGTTCACACATGACAAAAAACGGCAGCCAAAACTGAAGGATCCCAAGGAGATCCTGCAACGTACGTGGGGAGGCCGAAAATATCAAAAGAGGTGTTAACGTTCAAGGAAAGTATCGGAGTCTTAAACTCCGGCCACTGGCCGGAGAAAGTTCAGTGCTACGGGCAGCAGGCGCCGGGGGGAATGGGGTTGCCGTGCGGGCAGGTTTTGGGATGGCCGAGGAAGGTGCAGATGCGCTGGTCGAGCTCGGTGCTGATGATGTGCTCGAACTTGCAGGCGTGCGAATCGGCCTCGTCGGCGGCTACTGAAAAAGTATCGGTGAGCAGACGCTCGGCGAGGCGGCGACGGCGGATGATGTCGCGGGCGCGATTTTCGCCGCGCGGGGTGAGCGTCACCTGGCTTTTTTGAACTTCGAGCAGGCCGAGGTCTTTCAGCCGCGAAATCAGGCGCTCGGGGTCGTGCGCGAGGCTGTTGCGGATGCCTTCGATCTCCGGCGTGGCGCCCTTTTCGGAGAACAGCCAGACCTGCTCGAGCAGGTGGTCAAACTTGATTTCCTGCTCGGCGGAAAATTCCGTGATTTGCGCCAGGCGGCCGTGGGCCAGATCGATGCGGCGGTCGGCGAGCTGGCCGATGGAGGGGTCGTGCGTGACCATCAGAATCGTGTGGCCTTCGTCGTGCAACTCGCGCAGCAGACGGATCACCGTTTCCTGATTGCTTTCGTCGAGGTTTCCAGTGGGCTCGTCGGCGAGGATCAGCTTGGGGTGATTGATCAGCGCCCGGGCCACCGCGACGCGCTGCTGTTCGCCTCCCGATAATTGCGAAGGCAGGTGTTCGACGCGGTCTTCGAGCCCCACTCTTTTCAGCGCGGCGCGGGCCTCCGTCTCATCCGTGGTGCTGTGAAAATACTGCGCCAGCATCACATTTTCCAAAGCGGTGAGATAGGGCACCAGATGAAACTGCTGAAACACGAAGCCGATTTTCTCGGCGCGAAAGCGCGTCAGCCCTTTTTCGTCGAGACGCGCCACGTCGATTCCGCCCACCACGGCTTTGCCGGAAGTGGGCGTGTCGAGCCCGCCCAGAATGTTGATCAGCGTGGTCTTCCCCGAGCCCGAGGGGCCCATGATAGCGATCCACTCGCCCTCTTCGACGCTGAACGACACGCCGTCGAGCGCGCGCACGTTGCCGAATTCTTTTTTCAGGTTCTCGATTTGTACGACGGCCGCCATTTTTGCGTTCGCTATTCCCCTCGCAGAATCACTGCGGGCTTCACTTTGCCGAGCAGACGCAGCGGCAGCGCGCCGGCCATCGCCACCAGCACCATCAGCGCGATCGTCAGAGGGAAAATTTCCCATCGCGGAGCGATTGACGCGCCGAACACCCTTTGGCCCATCCACTGCGAAAGCACCACACCCGCCACGCAGCCGATCAATCCGCCCACCGCGCCCAGCACGCCTACCTCGGATAAAAATAACGCCACGATTCGCGAGATCGAGCCGCCGAGCGCCTTCATCAGGCCCACGTCCTCGCGGCGTTCCATCGCCAGCGCGGCCATCGTCGCGAGCACGCAGAGCGCGGTGAGCACCAGAATCAGCACCACCATCGAGACGATCAGCAAGCGCGTCCGGCTGAGAAGATTTCCCTCGGCTTCGGTTACCTGGCGGATCGGCCGGACATCATATCCCGGAATTGCCCTCCCGAGTTGCCCCGCGTAGGCCGCAATGCTCGCCGAAGTGCCACTGACGCTCAATTGCACCAGTTCAATTTTTCCGTGCAGGGCCGCGAGATTTTGTGCTACCGCGAGATTTACGAACACCTGATTGTCCTCGGTGCCGCCTGCGTCCACGATTCCGGCGACGGCTAGCTGCACGCTGCGCCCGAGGTAGTCGAGCTTCAGCTGATCACCGGGAGCGAGATGGAACTGCCGGCCCACATTGCGGCCCACGAGGCAGCGCGTTTCGTCCTCACGTGACAGGATCCATTCCCCGTTCAGCTTCCATGTGGGTTCGAGCTTGCGCGCTTCGTCGAGCCAGGTCCCAGCTACCACCACCGGCCTGCCTGCATCGCGCGCCACCACATAGATGTAGGGCGCGGCGGCGACCACTTCCTTTGTGCGCAAGCGTTCGACTTGCGCCAGCACGGGCTGTTCGTCAATTAGCACGGGCAGTGCGGGAGACGAAGAGGGCGCGGGGGCTTCGGCGGATTCGCTGCTATTTGGCGCGGCGTCCGAATCGGCGGTGCGGGACGAGATCACCAGGTTGGCGCCCAGGAGGCGAAATTCCTGGGTGAGTTTGCGGCCGATATCAAGATCGAGGTTCAGCAGCGCGGAAATTACAGCGGCGCCGCTTATGACCGCAATCAGCGCCACCACGAGGCGTCCGCGGCTTCCGCGCAATAATTTCCAGAGAAGACGCGTGAACATCACTCGCCCCGCAGGATGGGGGCGGGATTGAAATGAGCCGCGCGCCGCAAAGGGATCAGGCTTCCCACGACCGCCACGATGGCGGCCAATCCGAGCACGACCGGCAGCAGAACCAGCCGCGGCGAAGCCGGCGAACCAAACACACTCGCGCCCAGGACCCTGGCGAGCAGGGCGCCAAAGACAAATCCGACCGCGCCACCCCCGAACGCGAGCATCAATTGCTCCGCCAGAAAAATGCCGCCCACCAGGGCGTTCGTCGCGCCAATCGCTTTCATGATTCCGATTTCGGCTCGGCGCTGAAGTACCGTGGTCGCGGAAGTGGCCGCGACCGCAAGCGCGGCGGCGATCAGCGCCGCGAGTGTGACGATCCACAGCAGCGTGCTGACGTGCGAAAGAATGCGGCCTTCGGTGTCGGCCACGCGGCGAATCGCCCGCACGTCGGTGCCGGGCAACACCTGCTCGATCTGATAGCTGATCGACGAAATGTAGGGGGAGCAGAACCAGCGGTCGTATTCGGTCGGCGTCAGCGACTTCGGATCGCGCTCGGAAAGGCCGTCGGCGGGCTTGGTCAGGGCGCTTACGAAAAGCTGGCGGAATCTGCCCGCTTGCCCGGACATCGCCTGCGCAACCGACAGCGGAACGAGAATGGCGTTATCCTCCGCATCACCCGTGGAGACGATGCCGGTTACACGAAGCGCGATGGGCTGCGCCGAACCGCCCGGCGTGTTCAGCGCGCTGACATAAATTGTTTTCCCCGGCTCCGCGCCGGGATGCTGCGCAGCAAAGGCCGCGCCCAGAATGCATTCGTTCTCGCCTTCGCGAAACCACCTTCCCTGAATTTTCCACCACGGATGCGTCACGCTAAGGCCCGTCTTGAAATTTGTACCGTCCGGGACCGGGACGTTGTGCTGATACCACGTGCCAATCATCGTGGCCGAAGCGTCGTTCGCCTTCGAAACGCCCTGCGGCGAAATGCGAACAGAAACCGGCACATCGAGAAACGGCGTGAACCCCAGAATGTTGTGCCGCCAGAAGATCGTTTTCAATTTTCCGAGGTCCGCTTCGGGCAGATAGGCTCCCTGGTCCACGGGACGGTAGTCCACGCCGCCAATCTCGAGCGGAAGCGAATCCGATTGCGGCGTCACCAGAAGATTCGCGCCGAGGCTGCGGAATTCGCGCGCGAGGCGGTCGCCCACTTCGAGCGCCACCGTGAGCGTCGCCGTCGCCACAGCCATGCCCACGACGAGCGCGGCGGCCGTCAGCAGCTTCCGGCGTGGGTTCCGAACGAAGGACTCTCCTACGAGGCGAGTGAACATAGTTTCAAGGATGAATAGTGGCCGTGGCGTTCGCAAGCGCCGAGAGATCGACGATCACCTCTCCGTTTTCCACTTGCGACTTCACCGGAATCGGATTGCAGCCGCCGCTCTCGCCGATCGACGGAATGTAGATGGTCGCTCCGCAGTTGCGGCAGATCACGTTCTGCCCTTCCTGGCGATAGCCGGTGGTACCGCAGATCTGGCAGGCATCGAGCGCCGTCGCGTAATCTCCATTGCCGCGGTGAATCACCAGGAAGCGGATCACCGTGCTATTCACGTCCGCCGTATAGAAATGGACGCTCGAATCCTGAAGATCGCCCAGCGGAATGCGCACCTGATTGTTCTGCGCGACAAGTTCCCGCGCCGGCTCCTGAGCATTCGTGGCGCGGGTGTAGACAAACTCCGCCGCCAGCGACAACACCACCAAGATGCACAGAATCGCCGCCGCGAAGCTCCAGCGGCGCTGCCGCCGGAATTCCCATTCGCGCATGCGCCGCTCCGCCGGATTCAGCGAGGCATCTTCGGCGGGGCGCTTCCCGCTGAACCATTCGCGCAGCACAACGAGTGCGGCCGCGCCCAAAATCACCACGAAGAAGAACAGCTCGTTGCGCACGATCGGCCCGATCGTGGCCATCTCCATCTTGCTGGACCAGATCCACATCGCCTCGCTCAGCTCATGGACGCCCGTCAGCGCCAACTGGAACGCGACGACCATCAAAATTACGCTGGTCGCCGAGAAAAAGCGGTGTAGCGGAATCCGCAGCGTGCCCTGGAAGAAGAAAAGCCCCACCGCAACGGCGATGGCGATGCCCAGTGCGGTACCGATCCACACCTGCACGCCCTCGGTGGAAAGCTCCACGGCGCGCAGGATGAGCACCAACTCCGCGCCCTCGCGCACGACCATCATGAATACGAAAGCGCCCACGCCCCACCCGGCGGCGGCCGTCGACTTCTGTGCGTAGGCCTCGACGCGATCCTCGATCTCGCGCTTCAAATGGCGCGCCACGCGGTTCATCCAGACCACCATCGTGACCACGAGCGCCGACGCCACCAGCATCAGCACGCCCTCGAAGCCGTCCTCGCTGACGCGCCAGTGCTGGAGCGCCACGGCGGCTGCCACGCTCGCGCCCACCGCAAGGGCCACGCCCACCCAGGCACATTTCGCCAGCGCGGCGCGGCCCGTGCGGTTCAGATACACGAGTACAATGCCAACGACGAGCGCGGCTTCCACACCTTCGCGTAAAGCAACCAGCAGAGCTGAGAGCATGCGTTCCCAATTAAAGCCAGTTGAAACTGAGTTACAACTGACTACTTAAGTGTAGTCTTACCGCCGCGTTAAGATCAAGAAATTTTCCTTCCGCGCGGAGGGTTCCGGCTCACCGATCCTTGTACAATATGCATCTCACTGTCCTTATGTTCCGCTCTCCTCGCCTACATTCGACGCTCTCGGTGGCTGCCCTGGCTCTCTGCCTGATTACGGCTGCCATTCGGGTGCCAGTGGCCCACACTCAGGCGCCCGTTCCCGCGGCCGCAAGCCAGGCTTCGCCTCCAACGGCTACCACCGCGAAGCCGGCTATAAAGCCTGAGCCAAAGAAAGCCAAAGAGGCTTACAAAAGGGGCCTGCGCGCCGAGAAAACTCAGGATTGGGAGGCCGCTCACGATGCTTTCTCGGACGCAGTCGACTGGGACCCTACGGATCGTGAGTATCTGCTCCACCGCGAAGTCGCGCGGAGCCAGCTCGTGCAGGCCAAGATGGACCTCGCCGAGCGCGACGCGGTTTCCGGCCGCCTCAAGGATGCCCGTAGCGAACTCATCGCGGCCGCCTATCTGGACCCGGCGAACCGCGTGGTACGCGAACGCCTCACCGAACTGACCGCCCTTGAGCCCGCCACGGCGCCATCGCAGCCCAGGGAAGTAGAACTCGCCGGAGAGACGCATCTGGAGCATCAGGCGGGCACCAGAAACTTCGACTATCGCGGCGATACCCAGGGCGCCTACGACCAGGTGGCGCATCAATTCGGCGTCGAGGTTGCGTTCGACGTCGACCTGCGCCCGCGCACCGTGCGATTCCAGGTGAGCGATGTCGATTTCCCCACAGCGATGCGCCTGCTGGGCGACATGACCGGCACGTTCTGGCGTCCGCTCGCACCCCACCTGTTTTTCGTCAGCGAGAATACGCCGCAAAAGCGCAAAGACTACGAGCCTTCGGTGGTACGCAGCATCCTGCTTCCGGCTTCGGAAACTCCCGAGCAAATGACGGAAACCCTGCGCCTGGTCCGCGACATCACCGGCATCACCCGCTCGAATCTCGACACGGCTTCGCGAACCATCACCCTGCGCGCTTCCCCGCAGGCCATTGCCGTGGCGAGCGGCTTGATCGACGATCTGCAGAAACCCACCGGCGAACTCATCCTCGAGATGGAGGTGCTCGAAGTCGACCGGAATACTGCCCGGCAGCTCGGGATCACTCCGCCGCAAACTAGCCAGATACTTTCGCTGAACACGCAGGAAGTTCAGGAGGCCCAGCAATCCTTGCAGGGTCTGGTCAGCGTGATCACTGCGCTGTTCGGCCAGCCCACCTCGCTTTCCGGGCTGACCACGAGCCAGATCACTTCCCTGCTCGGTTCCGGGCAAGTGAACCTGAATTCCCTGATTCCGCCGGTGATAGCATTCGGAGGAGGCAAGAGCACCTTCGTAGCAACGGTTCCGGGCGCCGCCGCCAATTTTTCCGAGATGCTCTCGCTCGTGCAGCATGGCCGGCGCATCCTGCTGCGCGCGCAGGACGGGCAACCTGCTACGTTCTTCGTGGGAGATCGTGTCCCCGTGGAGCTTTCGAGCTTTACCGCGAGCCTCTCCGGCACCGGCACGAGCGTCGCGGGCTTGTCGGCTTCGGATTTTCCGACGACAGCCTACAGTGTGGGCAACGGCCCCACGTTTGTATCCACCGCGAGCCTTCGCGACAACAGCGACGACGACCTGATCGTGTCGAATTTTACCGACAACACCGTTTCCGTCCTGCTGGGCGCGGGCGATGGAACTTTCGGCGCACAGACGACGTTTCCCACTGGAGTTGGTCCCGTGTGGATCGCCACGGGTAGTTTTCAAACTACCCTCAACAACCAGAACATCGATCTTGCCGTCGCCAATCAAACCGCGAATACGATCTCCATCCTCCTCGGAAACGGAGACGGAACCTTTCAAGCGAAAACGGATATTGCCGCGGGCAGCGGGCCCGTGAGCGTTGTCGCGAACAACTTCCATGACCTGAACGGCCTCGGAGCTCTGGACCTGGCCGTCGCCAACCACAACGACAACACGATTTTTATTTATCAAGGGAATGGCGACGGCACGTTCAAGCAGCCTTCCGTAATCCAGTTGCCCTCCGGATATAGCCCCGCCGCGCTGGCCGCAGCGGATTTTAACGGCGACGGCCATCTCGATCTGGTGGTTGCAGACGAAGGGAACGCCTCGGTTTCCGTATTTCTCGGCAATGGAGACGGCACCTTCCAGCCGCGCGTCGATTATGCGGTTGGCAACTCGCCCGTGTGGGTTTCCACGGGCGATTTCAATGGCGACTCGGTGCTCGATCTGGCGGTGGCGAATAAGCAGGACAACACAATTTCCATTCTTTTGGGGAACTCGAACGCCGTTGCCGCCGGGGCAACCGCCACCGGTAACGGCACCTTCGGCACACAGGCAGTTTATCCCGCAGGAACCAGCCCCACTTCGATTGCGGTGGCCGACTACAACATCGACGGCCGGCCCGATCTCGCGGTCGCGGCTCAGGGCGACAACGCCATCTCGCTGCTGCTGAACTTGGGCAGCGGCACGTTCGGCCCCAATTTCGAATTGCCCGTGGGAACCAGCCCGGTTTCGATCGTCACTGCGGACTTCAGCGGCGACAGCCGCCCGGACGTCGCGATAGCCAATAACGGGTCGGCGAACGTTTCCGTGATTTTGAATTCGGCGAACTTCTCGCCCAGCTCCTCCAATGCCTTCACGGGCACGGGCTTTCCGGGCGTTCAATATATCGACATCGGCTTGAAGGTGAAGGCCACGCCGCGCATTCATCTGAACAATGAAGTGACGCTGCAACTCGAGTTCGATATCAGCAGCTTGAGCGGGCAGAGCTTCAACGCGATTCCGGTGATCAGCAACGACACAATTACGCAAACCGTGCGCGTGAAGCAGAACGAAACGGCCGTTCTTGCAGGCGTCCTGCAGAAACAAGCGTCGAGCGCGATCAATGGGTGGCCCGGCATTGCGGAAATACCGGAATTGGGCTTATTCGCGAGCGACCAGAACAGGCAGAATCAGGACACCGAACTCCTAATCCTGGTGACGCCCCGCATGGTTCGCTATGCGCCCCGCACAGATCACATGATCTACGCGGGACAGGGCGAGCCCGAAGGGCCGGGGGCCGCCGGCACAGGCGCCGCCCCGCTTCCTCCGCAAATTCCGGGACAGCCCGCGCCCGCCGAAACACCTTCGCAGCCGGCGGCAACCGGACTCGGAGCGCCTATTGGTGGTCCGCCCCAACCCACCACGGACGTCGGAACGCCCATCGCGCCGCCACCAACACCGCAGCAGCCGCCACAGCAACAGCAGGCCCCGCAGCAACCGGCGGCTCCGGCGCAGCCCGGCGATCAGCCTGCGCAACAACCTGCTCAGCAGCCTGCCCAACAACCTCAACAACAGCCTGGTCAGCAGCCGCCAACACAACAGCAGCCACCGCCGCCGCAGCAACAGCAATAATCCCGCCGGGCCATCGGAGTCAAAGCCGATTTTTGATCAAGAAGCTGGTTTACGGCGAGGAAATTGTCGTCAGGGCGTGGCTTCCAGCACGAGCACCGGCTGGTAGGTTCGCGGAACCACGGGTTCGGCGATGGCGATCAATTGGCCTTGCTGGTTGAAGACGCGCAGCCTCGACGGCTTCCAATCGCCTGAGTCGAGCTGCTCCGGAGCGCCCTGGGCGGCCGTTACGTGGCCGGGCTGGATCTGCGCGAGCGGAAGATTGAACTTCGCGCCATGCCTCACGCGCTTCTCGATAATCGGCAGCACGTTAGCGCGGGGCAAATCCGGCAACAGATTTTCGAGACGTATCACGCGATCGCCGATTTTCCCGGCCTTCGCGTCCTGCTCCAGCTCCGTGAGCGGTACGGCGTGGTCCAGCGTGAACTCGCCTACCGCCGTGCGAACGATCTCCGCCAGATGCGCGCCCGAGCCCTGCAGTTTGCCGAGATCGTTCGCAAGCGACCGGATGTAGGTTCCCGAACCGCATTCCACGGCAAAGCGCGCGACGGAGCCTTCGACGCCGGTCAGACGGAATTCGAAAACCTCCACTTCCACGGGCCCGAGGTTCACCGGTTTATGCTTCCGGGCCAGCTCGTGGGCGGGCCGACCTTGAATTTTCTTGGCTGAAAAGGCCGGCGGAGTCTGCTGGATCTTGCCCAGGAACTGCGCAGCGAGAGATTCGAGTTGCGCCGC
>Ga0265325_10002442_pt1 | contig 12556 bp, 11 predicted proteins | sample 41420metaG_FD_202090 | JGI IMG/M metagenome (GOLD analysis project Ga0265325, IMG submission 202090) | Rhizosphere microbial communities from Carex aquatilis grown in University of Washington, Seatle, WA, United States - 4-14-20 metaG | ecosystem: Host-associated > Plants > Roots > Rhizosphere...
CATACTGTCAAGCTCCACCTTCCGGACAGCGCCGTCACGCACACCTCCGAGATCAGGTCCCAGAGGGGCCAGAGCGTTCCCCGGTACCACTCCGGTCCCTCGTACTCCGGCGCGCGATCGGGACGCGGTGCCCGGTAGCGCCACGTCGCTGCATCGAACGCAGCAGCGTCTTCGGGCGTCTCGACCGCCCACACCCGTTGCCAGCGTTGATACTTGCCGGGACTCCCTCCGACGTGGTCCCATTTCGATGATTCTGCAAAATTCGAATTGTCGTCGCACTGAGCGGCCGCTTCGGCGTTTTCGGTGCCCTCCTCCTCGATCCACGCTTCGGCGTCGCCCGCCGCGCGCGGCAGCGACGTCCCCCATAGCCGTTGCCGGTACATCACCGCGCAGAGGTCCAGAGAGAGCGTGCACTTGGAGATGTATTTGGACAGGTAACGACACGTCCCGGATGGGTCCCAGACCTCCTCCGTGCGGCTCCACTGGACCACACGGCCGATACACTCGCCCCAGATCGCGCGCAGCCAGCGGAAGCTGATGTACTCCGTGTTGGTCACGAAGTGCAGGTGCGGGAACCCGCTCACGTGCGGCTCGATGCACCACGCGTACTCCAACTTTGACTCGCGCATCCTCTCGCGCAAGAACTGCGCGCGGTGTGCGCGCGCGCGATCGACCGCTTCGGCGCTCACCCGGATCACATCGTCCCTTCCTCGCGCTAGCGCGATCTCCAGGCGCTTGATCAACAACGTGCGCGCCCGGCGCACGCGGTGCCACCCTTGACGGACCGACAACCCCCACGGCGGGAACCCGAGCGTGTGGAACTGCGTCCACCCCCACGCCACGCGGGCGCACTCGCGACGCCGGATGGCCGTGTCACAGCGGTCGCACGCGCGGGTGCCACAGAATTTCTGCACCACGAGCCGGTGTTCCTGGATGCCTGCGGTGACGACTTCGTACCGCCGGAATGCGCCGTATGAGGTGCCGCACCCCTCCGCCCTCCGCGCCATCTCGCGTGCGCGTTGGCGCTCGACCTCTCCGAGGATCAGCCCCTCGTGGCGTGGGCGCTCCCGTAGCCCGTATGTGTGAGTTGACCCAAGCCCTAGCGAGGATACCGGCACCCCGAGCCCGACCAGCTCCCGAAGCTCCTCGATCCGGCGCACCTCCGCGACCGTCCGGGCCGCGGCAATCACCGCTTCCGCCGACTGCCGGGCGCGCTTCCGCCGCTCCTCCGAGCGCACGGTGGCGCGGTCGCTGCCGCGCTGCGCCGCTGGCGTCCTCAGGAGCCCAGGATTGACACTTTTCGGACGATCGGGTAGTGTTGTGACGGACATCGCTTGCCCGCTTCCACGGGCGCAATGAAAAAGCCCCGCCGTGGCCTCTCCCGGGCCCGTGCGGGGCTTGTGCTGTCAGTGGACGACCAGGACCGCCGCCGCACGCAGCAGCGGCGCCAGCGCTTTCGGCCACGCTGCGAGCAGGTACGAGCTCACATCGGGACGCAGCGTGCCGGCGCGACGCGCCATTTCCTGCAGCAGCTCCCGAGCGGACGCCAGCCATAGACCGTCTGCTGCGTCGCGCGGCTCCCCCTCTGACACCAGCCCGCGGTCGTACTGCGCCACGAGCTTGCCGGCGAGGCGGATCAGCGTCACGTCCTTCACGTGGCGCAACAAGACGACTTCGCTCATCCGACACTCCGGCCGTGCGCGGGCTGGCCGCCGCCGAATGTGCGGCGATTGGCGACCGATCGCAGCGCCATCAAGACGCGCGTGCTCGACACGCGCCGCAGGAGTGTCTTGCGCAGAGCGCCGAACTCGCCCCACCTCCGGATCGCCTCGATCAGCACCGCAGCCGCGTCCTTGGCCCAGTCGGATTCTGCATCCGACTCCACCTTGGGAAACGTCAGGCCCGAGTCGATGTGCTGGATCCGGAGCGAGCCGGCGAGTCGGATCAATTCGACATCCGTCAGATCACTGGCTGACTTCCGCATCGGCCATCACCTCCACGTCCTGGTCGTCCGTGATGATCAGCGCCCACAGGTAGTCGCCGCTGTCATCCATCACCGACTCGTACGGAGAGCGATTGTTGGGGTGCCAATCGTATGCCGCCCAGAGCATCACCCGGCGCAGCTCGTGCGCCAGCTCCGTGAGCCGCGCGACCGCCGCCCTCCTCTCGATCGTTGCCGTCCGCCGGGCGATCGCCGACCGCTCCGGCAGGCCGCACCGCGCCGCGAGCTCCGTTTTGATCTCCTCTCCGCGGCCGCACTGAGCCAGATTGCGCGCCTGTCGGGCGAGATCCTCGACGCGCGTCAGCGTCTGTGTGATGTCCGTTGCGGGGATGGGGAATTCCGAAACCGGGCGCGCGGCGCGAGGCCTGGCGCGCGTTGGCGTGTCCGCCATTGCGTCCTCCGTGGGGTTGGTCGCGGGGCCGCGGTGAAATGGCCCCCGACCGTTGCAACGGCCGAGGGCCCGCTAAACCCCACGAGATTGACTCGTTGGTGCGTATGGTAACGCCGAGACCGCCCCGGCGTCCACCCCCTGTTCTAGACCGATCGTCTACTGCCCCTTGCGGCGCGGGGGACGTCGGCGGAAGCCGTTGATCACGCCGGTGATGTCCGCACCGCTCGCCGTCTTGGCGTTCGTCTTGAGCGCGGCGATGAGCGCCGCGACGTGCGTGTCGGTCGGGTCCCAGTCGATGCCGTTCGTGAAATCGCTCTCGTTCGGCCCCCCGATTTGGATGTGGGGCCGCGTTCCGTCCGCGCCCTGCAACGTCAGGTCCAGCTTGTCCGCCGGTCGGGCGTACGGGCCGGCGGTCGGCGTGCCCGGAGCGGTGTTGAAGGCACGGATCAGAATGCTCTGATTGATCATCGCACTCTTGGACAGCTGCGCCGCCGCGGCCGCGATGTCTCCGGCCGTCCCCGTGGACGGGTCGGTTTCTTCGTTCGAGACGTTATACCTCATCGTGGCGTGCTTCCCGCCGTCGTCCAAAAACTCAAGCAGGAGCTCGTTCGTCGGCTCCGGATCGAAGCTCATTTCTATCTCCCTCGCGATCGCGATTCTGCGTCAAATTTTTACGTTTCGTGAACCTTTATAAACGACTACGCTGCCGGCGCGATCGTCTACTTCTTGAGCATCTTCCGCGCCGTACGGCGCCGCGCGATATCCGGCCCGGATGTCAGCGCGTTGCCTGCCGCGTCGAGCGCGCCCGCCATCACGGCCGCGACGTACGCAGCCGGGTCGCCCGCGGTGCAGTCCACGGTCTCGTCATCATCCTCCAGGAGCGATGGGTCGAGACCCGGCAGCTTGAACGTGTGCGCGGACTCCGCCCCCTGGAACACGAACTCGAGCTTGTCCTCGTTGACGTACACCGCGTTCGCGGTCGCCGTCACCGTGTTCGGACTCGACGCCGTGAGCTCGATCCGGATCGCTACGGCGCGCGTGACGTTGTTGATCGCCGTCACGATTGCCTGCACCGCCGCATTGTTCGGGTCGACTACCCCTGGCCCGACGTAGAACGACACCTTGAACTCGATATTGTAGATCGTATTGTACGTCACCGTGACGCGCGTTGCCGGAGCTGCCAACTATGCCGCCCCCTTCGCCGTACCGCGGAGCTGCGACCGGGCGTTGATCGCCGCGGCGCGCGCTTCGGCCTGAGCCCTGTCCGTTGACGCGTACATCACGCGCTTCCGGCGCTCGCCCTTCGAAACCGTGATGGCGGGCGCTCCGGCGCTCTCCTCGACCGTCGCCGTGTCCCCCTGGAGCACTACCCAGTGCCGCGTCGGCGCGCTCGACCGCGCCGCGCCGCCCGGCGGGTGCGCCGGCCGCGCCGGCACTCCCTCCGCCTTGACCTTCTTCTTGTCCACCCGACAACTCCTCCTTGTTACCAGACGGTCGCGTGCGCGACCGCTGACCGGGCTTCCCTGGCCCGGTCACGCTTCCTGACGCGACCCGCGCAAGAACGGACCCGCGGGATTGCCCGACCCGTCGCCGCAAAACGCCTGCCACTGAGCCTGAAGCGCTATGATGTTCGTGTTTTCGAGATCTATCGTATACGTGTCGTCGTCGAAGATCTCCTCCTTTGGCCCGACCAGCGCGAGGCGTTGCTGTTTTTGGCTCACACTGTTCTTGCTGAACAGGACACCGCGATCGTACGCGGTGCAGTAAGGGCCTTCTTCCGGAGTCACGTCGCGATTGAGCGTCCCCTGGAACTGGAGGCAGACGATCTTTGCATCGGTGCACGCCTCGATTGCCGTCACCAGTGCTTCGTATGCCGCTGCGACCGTCGATGATTGATCCTGTGTCGCCAGGAAATTCTCTGCCGTTTGCCCGTTGATGTCTTGATACGTCAAGATCACCTGGTTAAAGAACTGCCCCATCACGCATTCGCCTCCCTCAACATTTCCGCCACGGACCGGACCGTGGACTCCAGGTCGCCCGCCGACTCGCCGATCCCCTCGACCACCGAAGCCCAGCATCCATCGAGTTCGTGCACTGAGAGTTCCCATCTGATCATCCGCAGCCGCTCTTCGACCGCGTCCAAGAGACGGACCGATCGGAGCGTGGCCGCCTCCAGACGGGACATCCTTCGCCGGGCGTCTCCGATCCGCCAATCCTGGGCTCCGATGTCCCTCGCCCGCCCTTCGCTATTTTGAAGGTTTTCTAACCGTCGTCGCGTCATCGCGTCTCCATCTTCACTCGCGAATAGATCGAGAACATTGACCCGCCGTTATTGATCGAGAAGTCAACATCTTTCGACGCAATTTCGGTCAGTGGTCCCACCAGAGGCGTGAGATCCACGCTGCCGGCCGATACCACGCTGGCGGCCTGAGGCGACGACGAGGACGGCGTGATCCCCTCGTAGAACGGGTAGGCCGATGCCGGATCGACCACCGTGATGCAGACGAAGTCGAACGCGAGCCCCTCCTGCAGGTCCGCTACTCCGGTCCACATCTTGTTGTTAGCGCCCGTGATCACCAGGTTATTAGTGTATGACGACGTTGCGAATAGCGGATTGAGCGCCAGCCCTCCCCATATAGCGTTGCGCATACCCCAGAGGTTGGTGTCTGCGTCCACCAGCACATCGCGGGCGCCGACCGTGTTCGGCAGCGCGCGCGGCGCGGTGTACCACCCGGGGCGCGACGTTATGTATGCGAGCGGGAAGCGCCCGATCACCGTCACGGAGTCGAGCGCCAGCAGGGTGTAGACCGTCGTGTCGGTGTCGCCCGTGATGGTGAGTTCCATCCCGTCCAGGGAAGCGTGACCTACGTTCGCGCTCGTGAAGACAAATGCAAACGTCCAGGTCTCCTGGATGACGTACTCCGACCAGAGCGCGACGCACCGCTGCCACACGGACCCGAAGTTTGTGTGCACCTCGTTGACGTGGATCGTACTCATTTCAAACTTTCTTGAATTGGGCCTGGCGGGCGAATGCCGCGACGCGGCCTTTGACCGAGAACATCGGGTTCCCTTGGTTGATGGAGATCTCGAAGTCTTGATCGGCGATCGCCTGCACCGCTTCCGTCAACCCCGATAGATCCGCTACGGCGATCGCGACATTGCTCGCCGGTTGTGTCGGGGCCGCGTACGGGTTGCTGGCCGTGAAGATCTCTCCGACCCCCGAGGGGAAACGGAGCGCGTCCGCTTGATACGCTGTCATCAGGTCCGTCGCGTACCGAGTCACGCTGGTGTACGTCACGGCCGCGCCTCCAGCCGCGTCGATCGCGCCATCATCCAACACCGTGGCGGTGCAGCCGGTCATTGCCTCGATCGCCGACGCCTTCGAGGCCACGAAGTAGACGCGGAACGCCTCTTCCGTGTCCGATGCCGCATACCCCGAGTCGGTTTTTATCGCAACGTCCAGAGCGACGCCTGGCGTCTCCAACACCTCTCGCAGCGATGGCACCGCATCGGGATCGGCCTGTGCCGCAGCGAAGATGAACTCGAACGAGTTATCGCTGAACAACCACGTGAATGCGATGGCGTAGCACGACTCGTACGCGAGCACGTACGGCCCTGTCAATGAGTACGAGCCGAATGGCTGCGCCAGGAATCCGAACTGGACTAGTGCGGGGTAGACTTGCGCGAGCGCTTCGCCGGGCGTGTTCGCGATGGCCCACAGCTGCGTAAAGTCAGACACTCGCCACTCCGCCGGACTCCGGACCGCGGGCGCTCACCCTGCGGTCGTTTCAACTCGCCAGCTGGCGAGTACACCATACCTTGTCACATACTGTCAAGCTCCACCGTCCGGACAGCGCCGTCACGCACACCTCCAAGATCAGGTCCCAGAGGGGCCAGAGCGTTCCCCGGTACCACTCCGGTCCCTCGTACTCCGGCGCGCGATCGGGACGCGGTGCCCGGTAGCGCCACGTCGCTGCATCGAACGCAGCAGCGTCTTCGGGCGTCTCGACCGCCCACACCCGTTGCCAGCGTTGATACTTGCCGGGACTCCCTCCGACGTGGTCCCATTTCGATGATTCTGCAAAATTCGAATTGTCGTCGCACTGAGCGGCCGCTTCGGCGTTTTCGGTGCCCTCCTCCTCGATCCACGCTTCGGCGTCGCCCGCCGCGCGCGGCAGCGACGTCCCCCATAGCCGTTGCCGGTACATCACCGCGCAGAGGTCCAGAGAGAGCGTGCACTTGGAGATGTATTTGGACAGGTAACGACACGTCCCGGATGGGTCCCAGACCTCCTCCGTGCGGCTCCACTGGACCACACGGCCGATACACTCGCCCCAGATCGCGCGCAGCCAGCGGAAGCTGATGTACTCCGTGTTGGTCACGAAGTGCAGGTGCGGGAACCCGCTCACGTGCGGCTCGATGCACCACGCGTACTCCAACTTTGACTCGCGCATCCTCTCGCGCAAGAACTGCGCGCGGTGTGCGCGCGCGCGATCGACCGCTTCGGCGCTCACCCGGATCACATCGTCCCTTCCTCGCGCTAGCGCGATCTCCAGGCGCTTGATCAACAACGTGCGCGCCCGGCGCACGCGGTGCCACCCTTGACGGACCGACAACCCCCACGGCGGGAACCCGAGCGTGTGGAACTGCGTCCACCCCCACGCCACGCGGGCGCACTCGCGACGCCGGATGGCCGTGTCACAGCGGTCGCACGCGCGGGTGCCACAGAATTTCTGCACCACGAGCCGGTGTTCCTGGATGCCTGCGGTGACGACTTCGTACCGCCGGAATGCGCCGTATGAGGTGCCGCACCCCTCCGCCCTCCGCGCCATCTCGCGTGCGCGTTGGCGCTCGACCTCTCCGAGGATCAGCCCCTCGTGGCGTGGGCGCTCCCGTAGCCCGTATGTGTGAGTTGACCCAAGCCCTAGCGAGGATACCGGCACCCCGAGCCCGACCAGCTCCCGAAGCTCCTCGATCCGGCGCACCTCCGCGACCGTCCGGGCCGCGGCAATCACCGCTTCCGCCGACTGCCGGGCGCGCTTCCGCCGCTCCTCCGAGCGCACGGTGGCGCGGTCGCTGCCGCGCTGCGCCGCTGGCGTCCTCAGGAGCCCAGGATTGACACTTTTCGGACGATCGGGTAGTGTTGTGACGGACATCGCTTGCCCGCTTCCACGGGCGCAATGAAAAAGCCCCGCCGTGGCCTCTCCCGGGCCCGTGCGGGGCTTGTGCTGTCAGTGGACGACCAGGACCGCCGCCGCACGCAGCAGCGGCGCCAGCGCTTTCGGCCACGCTGCGAGCAGGTACGAGCTCACATCGGGACGCAGCGTGCCGGCGCGACGCGCCATTTCCTGCAGCAGCTCCCGAGCGGACGCCAGCCATAGACCGTCTGCTGCGTCGCGCGGCTCCCCCTCTGACACCAGCCCGCGGTCGTACTGCGCCACGAGCTTGCCGGCGAGGCGGATCAGCGTCACGTCCTTCACGTGGCGCAACAAGACGACTTCGCTCATCCGACACTCCGGCCGTGCGCGGGCTGGCCGCCGCCGAATGTGCGGCGATTGGCGACCGATCGCAGCGCCATCAAGACGCGCGTGCTCGACACGCGCCGCAGGAGTGTCTTGCGCAGAGCGCCGAACTCGCCCCACCTCCGGATCGCCTCGATCAGCACCGCAGCCGCGTCCTTGGCCCAGTCGGATTCTGCATCCGACTCCACCTTGGGAAACGTCAGGCCCGAGTCGATGTGCTGGATCCGGAGCGAGCCGGCGAGTCGGATCAATTCGACATCCGTCAGATCACTGGCTGACTTCCGCATCGGCCATCACCTCCACGTCCTGGTCGTCCGTGATGATCAGCGCCCACAGGTAGTCGCCGCTGTCATCCATCACCGACTCGTACGGAGAGCGATTGTTGGGGTGCCAATCGTATGCCGCCCAGAGCATCACCCGGCGCAGCTCGTGCGCCAGCTCCGTGAGCCGCGCGACCGCCGCCCTCCTCTCGATCGTTGCCGTCCGCCGGGCGATCGCCGACCGCTCCGGCAGGCCGCACCGCGCCGCGAGCTCCGTTTTGATCTCCTCTCCGCGGCCGCACTGAGCCAGATTGCGCGCCTGTCGGGCGAGATCCTCGACGCGCGTCAGCGTCTGTGTGATGTCCGTTGCGGGGATGGGGAATTCCGAAACCGGGCGCGCGGCGCGAGGCCTGGCGCGCGTTGGCGTGTCCGCCATTGCGTCCTCCGTGGGGTTGGTCGCGGGGCCGCGGTGAAATGGCCCCCGACCGTTGCAACGGCCGAGGGCCCGCTAAACCCCACGAGATTGACTCGTTGGTGCGTATGGTAACGCCGAGACCGCCCCGGCGTCCACCCCCTGTTCTAGACCGATCGTCTACTGCCCCTTGCGGCGCGGGGGACGTCGGCGGAAGCCGTTGATCACGCCGGTGATGTCCGCACCGCTCGCCGTCTTGGCGTTCGTCTTGAGCGCGGCGATGAGCGCCGCGACGTGCGTGTCGGTCGGGTCCCAGTCGATGCCGTTCGTGAAATCGCTCTCGTTCGGCCCCCCGATTTGGATGTGGGGCCGCGTTCCGTCCGCGCCCTGCAACGTCAGGTCCAGCTTGTCCGCCGGTCGGGCGTACGGGCCGGCGGTCGGCGTGCCCGGAGCGGTGTTGAAGGCACGGATCAGAATGCTCTGATTGATCATCGCACTCTTGGACAGCTGCGCCGCCGCGGCCGCGATGTCTCCGGCCGTCCCCGTGGACGGGTCGGTTTCTTCGTTCGAGACGTTATACCTCATCGTGGCGTGCTTCCCGCCGTCGTCCAAAAACTCAAGCAGGAGCTCGTTCGTCGGCTCCGGATCGAAGCTCATTTCTATCTCCCTCGCGATCGCGATTCTGCGTCAAATTTTTACGTTTCGTGAACCTTTATAAACGACTACGCTGCCGGCGCGATCGTCTACTTCTTGAGCATCTTCCGCGCCGTACGGCGCCGCGCGATATCCGGCCCGGATGTCAGCGCGTTGCCTGCCGCGTCGAGCGCGCCCGCCATCACGGCCGCGACGTACGCAGCCGGGTCGCCCGCGGTGCAGTCCACGGTCTCGTCATCATCCTCCAGGAGCGATGGGTCGAGACCCGGCAGCTTGAACGTGTGCGCGGACTCCGCCCCCTGGAACACGAACTCGAGCTTGTCCTCGTTGACGTACACCGCGTTCGCGGTCGCCGTCACCGTGTTCGGACTCGACGCCGTGAGCTCGATCCGGATCGCTACGGCGCGCGTGACGTTGTTGATCGCCGTCACGATTGCCTGCACCGCCGCATTGTTCGGGTCGACTACCCCTGGCCCGACGTAGAACGACACCTTGAACTCGATATTGTAGATCGTATTGTACGTCACCGTGACGCGCGTTGCCGGAGCTGCCAACTATGCCGCCCCCTTCGCCGTACCGCGGAGCTGCGACCGGGCGTTGATCGCCGCGGCGCGCGCTTCGGCCTGAGCCCTGTCCGTTGACGCGTACATCACGCGCTTCCGGCGCTCGCCCTTCGAAACCGTGATGGCGGGCGCTCCGGCGCTCTCCTCGACCGTCGCCGTGTCCCCCTGGAGCACTACCCAGTGCCGCGTCGGCGCGCTCGACCGCGCCGCGCCGCCCGGCGGGTGCGCCGGCCGCGCCGGCACTCCCTCCGCCTTGACCTTCTTCTTGTCCACCCGACAACTCCTCCTTGTTACCAGACGGTCGCGTGCGCGACCGCTGACCGGGCTTCCCTGGCCCGGTCACGCTTCCTGACGCGACCCGCGCAAGAACGGACCCGCGGGATTGCCCGACCCGTCGCCGCAAAACGCCTGCCACTGAGCCTGAAGCGCTATGATGTTCGTGTTTTCGAGATCTATCGTATACGTGTCGTCGTCGAAGATCTCCTCCTTTGGCCCGACCAGCGCGAGGCGTTGCTGTTTTTGGCTCACACTGTTCTTGCTGAACAGGACACCGCGATCGTACGCGGTGCAGTAAGGGCCTTCTTCCGGAGTCACGTCGCGATTGAGCGTCCCCTGGAACTGGAGGCAGACGATCTTTGCATCGGTGCACGCCTCGATTGCCGTCACCAGTGCTTCGTATGCCGCTGCGACCGTCGATGATTGATCCTGTGTCGCCAGGAAATTCTCTGCCGTTTGCCCGTTGATGTCTTGATACGTCAAGATCACCTGGTTAAAGAACTGCCCCATCACGCATTCGCCTCCCTCAACATTTCCGCCACGGACCGGACCGTGGACTCCAGGTCGCCCGCCGACTCGCCGATCCCCTCGACCACCGAAGCCCAGCATCCATCGAGTTCGTGCACTGAGAGTTCCCATCTGATCATCCGCAGCCGCTCTTCGACCGCGTCCAAGAGACGGACCGATCGGAGCGTGGCCGCCTCCAGACGGGACATCCTTCGCCGGGCGTCTCCGATCCGCCAATCCTGGGCTCCGATGTCCCTCGCCCGCCCTTCGCTATTTTGAAGGTTTTCTAACCGTCGTCGCGTCATCGCGTCTCCATCTTCACTCGCGAATAGATCGAGAACATTGACCCGCCGTTATTGATCGAGAAGTCAACATCTTTCGACGCAATTTCGGTCAGTGGTCCCACCAGAGGCGTGAGATCCACGCTGCCGGCCGATACCACGCTGGCGGCCTGAGGCGACGACGAGGACGGCGTGATCCCCTCGTAGAACGGGTAGGCCGATGCCGGATCGACCACCGTGATGCAGACGAAGTCGAACGCGAGCCCCTCCTGCAGGTCCGCTACTCCGGTCCACATCTTGTTGTTAGCGCCCGTGATCACCAGGTTATTAGTGTATGACGACGTTGCGAATAGCGGATTGAGCGCCAGCCCTCCCCATATAGCGTTGCGCATACCCCAGAGGTTGGTGTCTGCGTCCACCAGCACATCGCGGGCGCCGACCGTGTTCGGCAGCGCGCGCGGCGCGGTGTACCACCCGGGGCGCGACGTTATGTATGCGAGCGGGAAGCGCCCGATCACCGTCACGGAGTCGAGCGCCAGCAGGGTGTAGACCGTCGTGTCGGTGTCGCCCGTGATGGTGAGTTCCATCCCGTCCAGGGAAGCGTGACCTACGTTCGCGCTCGTGAAGACAAATGCAAACGTCCAGGTCTCCTGGATGACGTACTCCGACCAGAGCGCGACGCACCGCTGCCACACGGACCCGAAGTTTGTGTGCACCTCGTTGACGTGGATCGTACTCATTTCAAACTTTCTTGAATTGGGCCTGGCGGGCGAATGCCGCGACGCGGCCTTTGACCGAGAACATCGGGTTCCCTTGGTTGATGGAGATCTCGAAGTCTTGATCGGCGATCGCCTGCACCGCTTCCGTCAACCCCGATAGATCCGCTACGGCGATCGCGACATTGCTCGCCGGTTGTGTCGGGGCCGCGTACGGGTTGCTGGCCGTGAAGATCTCTCCGACCCCCGAGGGGAAACGGAGCGCGTCCGCTTGATACGCTGTCATCAGGTCCGTCGCGTACCGAGTCACGCTGGTGTACGTCACGGCCGCGCCTCCAGCCGCGTCGATCGCGCCATCATCCAACACCGTGGCGGTGCAGCCGGTCATTGCCTCGATCGCCGACGCCTTCGAGGCCACGAAGTAGACGCGGAACGCCTCTTCCGTGTCCGATGCCGCATACCCCGAGTCGGTTTTTATCGCAACGTCCAGAGCGACGCCTGGCGTCTCCAACACCTCTCGCAGCGATGGCACCGCATCGGGATCGGCCTGTGCCGCAGCGAAGATGAACTCGAACGAGTTATCGCTGAACAACCACGTGAATGCGATGGCGTAGCACGACTCGTACGCGAGCACGTACGGCCCTGTCAATGAGTACGAGCCGAATGGCTGCGCCAGGAATCCGAACTGGACTAGTGCGGGGTAGACTTGCGCGAGCGCTTCGCCGGGCGTGTTCGCGATGGCCCACAGCTGCGTAAAGTCAGACACTCGCCACTCCGCCGGACTCCGGACCGCGGGCGCTCACCCTGCGGTCGTTTCAACTCGCCAGCTGGCGAGTACACCATACCTTGTCACATACTGTCAAGCTCCACCTTCCGGACAGCGCCGTCACGCACACCTCCGAGATCAGGTCCCAGAGGGGCCAGAGCGTTCCCCGGTACCACTCCGGTCCCTCGTACTCCGGCGCGCGATCG
>Ga0265325_10002444_pt1 | contig 12552 bp, 8 predicted proteins | sample 41420metaG_FD_202090 | JGI IMG/M metagenome (GOLD analysis project Ga0265325, IMG submission 202090) | Rhizosphere microbial communities from Carex aquatilis grown in University of Washington, Seatle, WA, United States - 4-14-20 metaG | ecosystem: Host-associated > Plants > Roots > Rhizosphere >...
TCCGCGCGCCAGTTGTATCTTGGCCCGCAACCGTTGGCTGTGACTCACGTGAGGCATCGTACGAGTATCAGGGACGCGGGGCCAGAATACAGCCTTCGAGCGAAGATCAGAACCCTGGCCGGCGCCGGGCAGCTAAGGCCAGCTAGAAAACGATCCCGATCTTGCCCTGACCGTGCGCGGCTACGGCCGCCGCGGCATGAGTCTGGAGGAAGTCACTCATCTTCATGTGCACGCTGATCATCGAATCCACTTCGGTGCTGCTGAGACTTTCGATCAGGGCCTTGTCCGAATCCGAGAATTGGGCGGTGGGAGAAATCAAACCGGCATCGAGCAATCGTTGATAGTTTGTCATGCTAGACCTCTTTCTTGATGTTGTGTCGGTGCAGCCTTCGCCGACCGATACGGCACTTGCCTTTCAAGCAGTTAGCCGCAATGGCTTGGCTCGCCAACCATGCCAAGGTCAAACCTATGCCTAAACCGTTGGAAACGGCCATTATAGCCCGTCGCAGCAGGATTGAAATGGCAAGTTCCGCCAAGCTATCACGTCCTAACCCATTGTCAAGGAGGAATATTCGAGCTTGGCTGGCGATTCGTCCGTCCCAGCGGCTAGCCGAAAGGCATCAGCCTGCAATGGGTGGAGGGCGCTGTCCACATTCGGACAGCGGGTTCGCGTTTGTGGGCGAACTGCCTCGCATAGTGCTCCTCATCTGATTGTTTCAGCGCGAGATAGTTCCGCAACCCAGTTGGCAGTCCATCTGCAATACCTTATTCCGGAGACGCGATGGTTGCCACCGAAGAATCGACGATCCTGGTTGCCGAAGATCAAGAGCACGTGCGCGAAGCGCTCGCTATGCTGCTGCGCGCCCACGGCTATTCGGTGACGCTGTGCGCTTCTCCGAGTGAGGCGCTGACCGCCGCACAGCGGAAGACTCCCGATCTTGCCGTCGTGGACATGAATTACCAGCGCGATAGCACTTCGGGACTGGAAGGTCTGGACCTGATCCAGCACCTGCGGCAAGTCGACGGCACAGTTCCGATCATCGCGCTCACTGCGTGGGGCAACGTGGACCTGGCGGTCAACGCCATGAAGTCCGGCGCCTCCGACTTCATCGAGAAGCCCTGGCACAATGACGCGCTGCTGGAGAAGGTGCAGTTGCTGACGCAGCGAGTGCAGCAGGTGCGTTCGTCACAGCGCATCTCCGACCACGAGCGCGAGGACGCCCAGCAATTGCAGACGCGCATTGTGCCGCAGCGTCACCTGAATGCGGCCGGGATCGAGTTGTTCGGCGACTGCATTCCAGCGGGCGTGGTTGGCGGCGACTATTTTGGAGTCTGGCAGCCGACAGCCGACTCGCTGCACTTCTGCGTGGCCGATGTCTCCGGCAAGGGGACGCCGGGAGCGCTGATCGCGGCGATGCTGTACGCGTCGGTCACCACGCTGTCGTCTTCCAGCAACAGTCCCGACCTCATACTGAACAGTGTGGAAGCCATTCTGCGCGACCAGCTGGGCGAGGGACATTACGTCACCATCTTCTATGGCGTGCTCGACCTGAAGACCCGCGTGCTGGACTTCGTGAATGCCGGACATTGCCCGCCAATTCTGCGGCGCGGGAACGGCGCGATTGAGTCGCTGGAGCCGACGCGTCCGGTGCTGGGACTTATGCTGGAGGCAACGTCCCGCTCGGAACGGCTGGCGCTGTCTGCCGGCGACCGTCTGCTGCTCTACACCGACGGCGTTACTGAGGCGGCCAGCGACTCCGGCGAGGAGTTTGGAGCGGCGCGGCTGGCTGCGCTCATGCAGGATTCTCAGGAACAATCTCTGCCTCAACAGTACGCGCACATCCTCGAACAGGTGCGTCAGCACGCGCTCGGCAACTTCACGGACGACGCCACGCTGCTGCTTGTTTCCATCCAGAACACTGGCGCCAGCCTCTAGCGCACAGTCTGCAGCGGGCCGATTTCCTCCCCATTGTTATCATGCCCAAGAGTGCACCGGTCGTACGACAGGAGCCTGCATGAGAACCCGAGCCATCATCCTTGTTTGTACGCTGCTTATCGCCGCGCCCTTGCTCGCGCGAGATAAGAGCGACGTGATCGTCATGAAGAACGGCGACCGCATGACTTGCGAGATCAAGGGCCTCGATTCCGGCGTGCTGTATGCCAGCCTGGATTATGTCGATGGCACCATCTCAGTGCAATGGTCGAAGGTCGCGCGGTTGGAGAGCAGTCAGTTGTTCCTGGTAAAAACGCAAGATGGTTCCGTGTACACGGGCACACTGCGCACGCCGGAAACCACGGAAGGCCGTCCGGTGGAGATTGCCGTAGCGCAGGCTCCTACGCAGGAGGTGGTGCTCGACCGGCAGCAGATCGTCCGCATGGGCGAGACCTCCAAAAAATTCTGGCAGCGCTTCAACGGCGAGATCGACTGGGGACTTCTCTATTCCAAGGGCAATCAATCTACTCAGTACAACCTCAGCTCCGAGGTCGAATATCCGCGTGAGCGCTGGCTGGCCACCGCCAACTACAGCTCCAATCTCTCATCCAGCACAGGGACCAACGCCTCCACTCGCAATGAGCTCACGGTCGGCGCGCAACGTCTGCTGCGCTGGAACAATTACTTCTACGCGGGCATCGCCGATTTCCTGCAAAGCTCAGTGCAGGGAATCCAGCTCCAGACCTCTCTCGGCGGCGGCATCGGCCGCTATCTAAAGAACACCAACAACGCAACCGTTGCCGTCGTCGGCGGTTTCGCCTGGCAGGGAGCGCAATATCGCCAGGCCGGTTCGCCCGACAGCAGAGACGATGTTGCCGCCGGTCTGGTGGGAGTGCAGGCAAAGTTCTTCCGCTTCAAGAAAACCAACCTGGATCTCACCGCGGAGGTCTTTCCCGCCATCTCCGAGCCGGGACGCGTGCACTTGAATCTCAACACCGCCTACTACATCAAGATTTTCAGCAACCTGTCGTGGAACATCTCGTTCTACGGCAATTGGGACAATCAGCCGCCGCCGCATTTTTCCGGCAGCGACTACGGCAGCAGCTCCGGTGTGACCTGGACCTTCGGGGACCGATAAGAGCAGATCGCTTGGGCTGAAGCCACGGAGCGGAGCAGCAAGCCTTAGCCGATGCCCAAAGAATCTGTGTTAGGACCTCTGTCGCCCCTACGGGGCTCGGATCAATTTCCCATTTAACCCAGGGCTCACGCCCTGGGCTAACATCAGTTCCGCGCCTGCGGCGCTGGGTCATTCGGCAGTTCATTCGACTTCCACGATCGAGACATAGTTCTCACACAGATACACAAACAACTGCATAGCGATGGCACCAATTCTGACGACACATCAATTCTGAACTCGCTCTCCTGCCCGCTCATTTTTCGAAGGCGAAAATTCGCTTCCAATCGTTCTTCATGCTGATGACGAACCAGCCCTTGGACGTGGCTTCGTCATAGAGCGCCTGGGTGAAGGTGCCAACCTTGGTGTCCGGCAGGCCATGCGCCGGGCCGTAGGCGTACTCACGCTGCGCGTCGTCGTGCAGCACGATCATCATCAGGGGAGCGCCGCCGCTGGCCTGGGTGTACTCCAGCATCTGCTGGTCGCCCGCCGAGTTGCCGAACGCCGCCTTCGAGTGCCGTCCGGTGAAGGTATAGATGTCCTCCGCCTTGCCGGCGAAATCGTCGTTCAGCAGCAATTTCGGCGGCCGCATCAGGATGCCCTGGCCCTGCTTGTCGTAGGTATACTGCACCGCCAGCGCGGTGCCGACGATCTGCTCCGGCGGGATGCCGTAGACTTGCTCGGCATAGACGCGGACGAACTCCTGCCCGCCGCCGGTCACGATATAGGTTTTGTAGCCGTTGGCGCGCAGATATTGCATCGCCTCGATCATGGGCTGATAGACAAGTTCGGTGTAGGGACGGTCCCAGCGCTTGTCCTTCGCCTTGGCCAGCCAGTCTTTCACGATCCCATAAAACTGATCGACGCTCATGCCGGTGTGGGTCGCCAGCATGATGGCTTCCAGATCTTTGTTGGTGAACTTCTCCATCGCCGCCTTGTCGCCGGTGAGAATCGACTTGAAGGGCTCGGTAGTTTTCCACTCTGGATGCTGCGGCGCAAGGGCAACGACCCGCTCGAAGCCGAATACGAATTGCGTATACATGGGATGCTCGACCCAGGTAGTGCCGTCCTGGTCGAAGGTGGCAATGCGCTCCTCGGGTGGAACGAAATTGGGGCTCGACGGGTCAGTCGTGACCTTCACGAAATTCAGGATGCCTTGCTTGGCCGGCCCGTCATTCCACGAGGGCAGCGGGTCCTGCGCCTGCGCGGCAAGCGTCGCAACCACGAGCAGCAAGGTCCAAAGGTAAAACGCCAGACGTCTTTTCACGGATATCTCCTTGACGGCAAACTGAGGGCCTTTCCAACCTAATCGTTTCTATCCATGCGCGCGGTGACAAATCTCACCGTCGGGTGTGCGCGCCGCTCACCGTTGCTGCGCCTCCATCTGGGCCAGTAGCGCCCGGGCATCGCGATCGCCGGGGACCAGTTCCACCAACTGCTTCGCATAGGCAATCGCCGACGGGAGGTTCCCTTTATCGCGTTCGAAGGCAATCAGGCCCATCAGAACCTGCCGGTCCGCCGGACGCCGTTCATGGGCTTCCTGCAGGATGGCGATGGCCCGGTCCGACTGACCAGTGGAATTCAGTGCCACGGCATACACATAGCTGTAGCGCACATTCGAGGGTTGAAGCGCGGCGGCTTTGGCCAGCAGGCCGAGCGCCTCCTGATACTGTTTTTGCCGGACTTTCAGCAAACCGAGAGCGTGGACCGGCTCGGCCGCGTTGGGTGCGACAGCGATGGCCTTCTCCAACCATGGCTGACCTTCGGCGTCGTGGGCCGTCATGCGATAGAGGTCGGCGAGGTTGACCATGGCCGGAACCCAGCGGGGATCGAGCCGGAGCGCCGTCTGCAACTCATTCTCCGCCTCCTTCATGCGGCCCAGCTGGACATAGAGCAGTGCCAAGTTGACATGGCTTTCGGGGCGTTCGGCGGACGCGTTCTCGGCGGCGATCAGGCCGGAAATCGCCTGGTTCAGCGCGGCTTTCTGGCTGTCCTGCAACAGCTCCGGCGGGGTTCCCGCCAGCAGGCGCGCAACTTCAATGCGCACCGAGCGAACGGGATCCTGCAGCAACGGCCCGGCCAGCGCCACGCGCTCCTTTGGAGGAAGCGGTTCAAGGGCGTGGACCGCTTCGCGGCGCACCAGCGCATCGTTGTCGGAAAGCGAAGACTGCACCGCAGGCAGCGACGAAGGGGTGAGGTAGTCAGGCAGCAGGTTGAGAGCGGTGGCGCGCGCGATCCCGGGCTTCTCTGAGTCGGTGATCAAGGCAGTCAGCGCCTTCTCGGCATTGGGCAACCCACGGCGGCCGGCATCGATAGCAGTGACGAAGTGCGCTTCCTGGCGGCGGTTCGGACCGTACCACTTCACGACTGTATCGGCGGCCCAATGGGCGGTCTTGTCCTTGTGACACTGATTGCAGGCGTTGGGAGTTCCATAGGCCAGGGTGAAATCGGGACGCGGTACCCGCAAGCTGTGATCGCGCCGGACGTCGATGACCATGTAGGTGTGGGTGGGCATGTGGCAGTTGACGCACACCGCGCCGGCGCTCTCGGCTTGATGATGATGGTGTTGCGGGGTGGCGAACTTTGCCGGGGAATGACACTTGCCGCAGACCGCGTTCAGGCTAACCGAGGGCAGCTTCGCGCTGTGCGGATTGTGGCAGTCAGAACAGGTCACGCCTTCGTGATACATCTTGCTCTGGATAAACGACCCCCATTCGTAATCTTCTTCGAGAATCTGGCCGTCGGCGTAATACACGCCTTCTTCCAGGAGGCTGGGCATATAGGCGTCAAGATATGGCTGGCCGGGCTGATAGTCAGCCGTAATAGCATGGCGGCGCGAGTGACAGGGCGCGCAAGTGTCGATCTCGTCGTGCGAGCGGGCTTGGCCCTTCCAGTGCATTGTGCCGGTGTCGGGTTCCGGGAACGACCATGATCCGCTTGTCGGCTTGAGGTGCACGACCAGACCGTTGGCGACGTTGCCGGAGTTGTAGGAGCCGCTCTTGTGCGACTGCGCCCAGGCCACATGGTTGGAGCCGGGCCCATGACAGGATTCGCAGGAAACATCGATCTCCGACCACTTGGTGTCGTAGCTGTCCTTGGCCAGATCGTAGTTCTTGCGCAGATTGGTGGAGTGGCAATCGGCGCACATGTAGTTCCACGTCTGATTGTGTCCGGTCCAGTGCAGCGGATCGGCTGGCTTGATCTTCTGGCCGGGATAAAGGTCGAACCAGCGCTGGCCGCCTTGCTCTTTGCTGCGCGAATCCCAAGCTATGACAAAACTCTGGAGACGGCCGTTGGGAAATGGAATCAGATACTGCTGCAAGGGGTAGACGCCGAAGGTATAAGGAAGGTCGAAGTCCTGAAGCTTGCCGTCGGCGCCTTCGGTATGAACGTAAAACTTGGCATCTTTCTTATAGAAGGTGGCAGCAACTCCGTCTTGGGCAAAGTGAGCATCGCCGAAGTTTCCCAGGACAGTGGAGTCATTCGCCAACTGCATAGCCTGAGCGTGATGGGAACCGCGCCAGGCTTTGTCCTGTTCGGCGTGGCACTGGGCACAGCGCTGCTCGCCGACATAGCTTGCAGCGGAGGCTGAAGCAGCCGGTTTGGCGCCTGTTTCGGGAAGCCAGCGCCAGAGCGCGAACGCCACCAAACCGGCTGCGACTACCAAGGCGAGGACGAGCTTCGGCCAAATGGACTTTCGTGGCGCGGGTTGAGAGCGCTTAGGATTCCTGCGCAAAGTCAGCGACTCCGAGAAGGCCGGAAGGTGTCAGAAAGCAAAGGTACACCCTCCCCCTGCGATCGGTAGAATCAGCAAGTTACGTGATGAATTGGTCATAAAAATATGATTCTATATGGCTTATATGTAATTAATAGAGTCATAAAGACTTATGGGCCCCTGTCAACTTGTCTGCGCTTCCGCAGGCCGGGGCTAAAGCCCGTTTTCTTGCAGCAACTAGACGCTGGCCCAAAGGCCAGCTCTTCCACCGAATCCCATCAAGAATCAAATTGCGTAACGCTTTCTGGAGCATCGCGCTATCGCGGGACCTGAATCCCCCTATTTCACCCTAGCTCGTGTCGCGCGGCAATACCAAGGAAAAAACGCTGGTCCGAAAACTAAAGTAACCTCCCGCTTCTGCCGGTTCTGGTTCGAGCTGCCACAACCGGTTAGGAGCATCGCCTTTCCCGCCAAGAAGTACACCGTAGGTCAGCAACCCAGCGCTGCGGGGAGCCTGCCGGGCCGGCACTTTCCAGTAGACTGAGGATGAGGTCGGCGGTTACCATTTAGCCGAACCGCTATCAGTCTTGCCATTGAGCCCGCCGTCGGTTGGTTCCCACGTGGCTCTCTTCTGTGGGTTTGCCCAGGACCCACTCTTATTCCTACCCTCCGCTGTGGAGATTCACGCAGAGTTACCAGCCAGGAGAAATACATATGGATTTTGGTGCGAGTGTACGAAGATTTGCATTCGGAGCGCTGGCTGTATCGAGCTTTATCGCCAGCAATAACGTGGCCAGCCATGCGCAAGCCGCCACGGCTAAGCAGCCTAACATCGTGGTTATCATGTCGGATGACGTCGGCTGGTTCAACGTCGGCGCTTACAATCGCGGCATCATGGCCGGACGGACACCGAACCTCGACAGATTGGCGTCCGAGGGCATGCTATTCACCGACTACTACGCCGAGGCCAGCTGCACGGCCGGGCGAGCCAACTTCATTACCGGCGAGCTTCCCATTCGCACGGGCATGACCACCGTAGGCCAGGCCGGCGCCAAAGTTGGTATTCCCGCGGAGGCTGTGACCATCGCCACGGCACTGAAGTCCATGGGTTACTCCACTGGCCAATTCGGCAAGAACCACCTCGGCGACCTCAATGAATTTCTGCCTACCGTCCACGGTTTTGACGAGTTCTTCGGTTACCTGTATCACCTGGACGCGATGGAGGACCCCTTCCATCGCAATTACCCGCCGGCCTTGAAGGACACAGTAGGCCCGCGCAACATGGTCCACAGCTGGGCCACGAATGTGGACGATCCCACGCTGCAGCCGCGCTGGGGCAAAATCGGCAAACAGAAGATCGAAGATGTTGGACCGCTGCCTCCACACCCCATGGAGGGTATTAAGTACAACATGGAGACGGTGGACGATGCGATCCTGGGGTTCGCTGTCGATTTCATCGACAAGGCCCATGCCGACGGCAAGCCGTTCTTCCTGTGGCTGAACCCGACGCGCATGCACGTGGTGACCCACCTCTCTCCGAAGTATGAAGCCATGCGGACGCCGGAGAATGGCTGGTCGGAAGAGGAAGCCGGCATGGCGCAGCTGGATGACGTCGTCGGCGCGGTGATGGCGAAGCTTAAGGCGATGGGCGTTGACGACAACACCATCGTTGTATTCACCACCGATAACGGCGCGGAAAACTTCACCTGGCCGGATGGCGGACAGACTCCGTTCGCAGGAGGCAAGGGAACGGCGCTGGAGGGCGGCTTCCGTGTGCCGGCGATGGTGCGCTGGCCCGGTCATGTACCAGCCGGCAAAGTTGAGAACGGGATCGTGTCCGGTCTCGACTGGTTCCCGACCTTCGTGGCAGCTGCAGGCGATCCGAACATCGTCGACGAACTGAAGCAGGGCAAGCAACTCGCCGGACAGAATTACAAGGTCCACCTTGACGGCTACAACCAGCTCGATCTGATCACCGGCAAAGCTCCGTCGGCCCGTCATGAGATCTACTACTTCACCGAGGGGACGCTGAGCGCGGTGCGCATCAACGACTACAAGTACCGTTTCACCGATCAGCCAAACGGCTGGCTGGGCGCCACGGTCAAGGTTGATTGGCCGATCCTTACCAATCTTCGCCTGGACCCCTTTGAGCGCACCGGCATGCCCGGCGGCGATAAAGGATCGTTGGCGTTCTACAACTGGTTTGCCTACCAATTCTGGCGCTTTGTGTTTGTCCAGGAACAGGTAGGTAAGCTGGCCCAGACCGCCCTCGAGTTCCCGCCGATGCAAAAGGGCGCGAGCTTCAATCTGGAGGTCATCAAGGAGCAACTGGCAAAGAAGATGGCGGCACAGAACCAGTAGAGAGTTGCCCACGGAGCCATCAACCGCACCCGCTGCAACGGCGGGTGCGGGTTGTTTGCAACGAAAGATCGCATGCCCGAAACGAACCAGGAGAGCATCAAAGTGTCTACGGAGTCTGCACAGACAGATGGTGGGCCCGATATTTCTCTGGTTCGCGGAGGGCCGTTCTACCATGCCCAGGAGAAGGCGCGGCTCATCAGGCCCGGCCGCTGGAACCTGGGCCGAAGGATGCTCTTCCTTATCGCCATCGGCTGGCTCCCGCTGGTGGTTCTCACCGCACTGTTCCATCCCCATAGCCTGATGAGTTTGCTTAGGGGCTATCACGTTTATGCACGGGTTGTGATCGCCGCACCAGTTTTGCTGGCCGGGCAGATGCTGATGGAAACGCGCTTTCGCATGGTGGTGCAACACGTGCGCGATGCGAAGCTGCTGGGTGCTGATGATCTAGCAATCATGAACCGGGTCATCGCGACGCTGGCGCATTGGAGCGACTCCTGGCTGCCGGAACTGCTGATTCTCGTGCTGGGCTATGTGAATACAGCGGCGCTGTGGCAGACGCGGCTTGCGGAACACTGGGAATGGGGAATCATCGGGACTGGAGCCGCGGCCCACATCACGCCAGCGGGATGGTATTACGGGCTGGTCAGCCAGATGATTTACCGCTTTCTGCTGGGGCTGAGCTTGTGGAAGTGGCTGCTGTGGACGTTTTATATGTTCCGGCTATCGCGGCTCGACCTGAAGCTGGTGGCTACGCATCCAGACCACCATGGAGGTATCGGGTTCCTGGGGCTCTCGCCGATGGGGTTCTCTCCCATCGCGTTCGCCATTTGCGCTGCCATCGGATCCAACTGGCGGGGGCAGATACTTCATGCCGGCGCACACCTGGCGACCTTCAAGATACAGGCCCTCGTGCTGCTGGCAGTCCTTTTGATCGTGGCGCTGGGGCCACTGGTGTTTTTTGTCCCCAGGCTGGCCAGGTTGCGGCGAGCGGGAATCATGCAGTACGGGATACTGGCGCAAATCCACAGCACCGACTTCCATGAAAAGTGGATTGTGCATCGTGCGGGGCACGAAGAGGAGTTCCTGACCGCACCGGAAGCCAGCACGCTTACCGACTACGGATCCAGTTACGAAAACATCGAGGCGATGCAGCCGTTTCCATTTGATAAGGGCGCGTTAGTCTCGCTGGTTATTGCCATCATAGTGCCGATGATTCCAGTTGTTCTGGCGCAAATACCCCTGGCAGTTGTGTTGAAAGACCTGCTGGAGGCTGTGAGATAAATCGGCAGGGTCGGGCCCTGCAATCAGATTGCGGAGGAAAGAGTGGCCATAGCGAAGATCGAACCGCTACAGAAATTCGATTTAGGCAGCGAGATGGTGCCGTGGGAGCAGCGGCGGGCCGACGGCAAAGCACTGCGCCGGGCGGTGCCGCGCGAGTCCCACGCGCCATGGAAGCCGGGCAAGAACCGTCCCGATCCGCTGAAGTTGCTGGCTGAAAGCAACAAGGGCCGGCAGGCGGACCTGGTGCCGCTACGCATGGGGCGCATGGCCAGCTCGCCTTTCGCGTTCCTGCGAGGATCGGCGTGCGTGATGGCCAGCGATCTTTCCACACTGCCGATCAGCGGCATCCCCGTGGTGATGGATGGCGATGCGCACCTCAACAACTTCGGGATGTATGGCACGCCGCAGCACGAGGTCGTGTTCGACCTGAATGATTTTGACGAGGCGGTCGTCGGTCCCTGGGAATGGGACCTGAAGCGGCTGGTGGCCAGCGTCAATGTCGCCGGAAGGCAGAACGGCCTGAACCGTCGCGAGCGGGCGGCAGGAGTCATGCGTGCGGTGGAGGGCTATCGATTCAATGCCAACCGGCTGCAGAGCATGGGCGTGCTGGATGTGTGGTACCTGCACGCCTATCCCGGGCGGGCCAACCCCTTGGTGAAGATTGACCCCAAGTCGAGGGCGGTTTTCAACAAGACATTTGCCAAGGCGCAGCGCACCGACAATCACACTTTACTGCCGAAAATCGCTGACCGCACCGGGCGCGGGAAGTGGACCTTCCGCGACGATCCGCCAGTGTTGACACGAATGGGCGGCGCGGCCAAGGCGAAAGCGATCGACGCCTTGAACCGCTATGCGCTGACCCTGGGAGCGGAGCGGCGGATGATGCTGGGCCGATACCATGTTGCCGATGTTGCTCACCGGGTGGTGGGCGTCGGTTCGGTGGGCACCAGGGCGTATCTGGTGCTGCTGTTCGGAAACGGCGACGACGATCCCTTGTTTTTGCAAGTGAAGGAGTCGGTTGAGCCGGCCCATGGTCCGTACCTTCCGCCGCGCACTGAGGAATACCGCCACAACGGGAAGCGGGTGATGACCGGGCAGCGCGCGCTGCAGGCCTCGTCCGACCCCATGCTGGGCTACACCGCCATCGATGGCCGTGACTACTATGTGCGGCAGATGAAGAACCTGAAGGCATCGGTTCCCGTGGAATGGCTGACCGGGGCGTCGTTCAATTTCTACGCGTGGTTGTGCGGCGCCATCCTGGCGCGGGCTCATGCGCGGACGGGAGACCCGGCGCGTATTGCCGGCTACTGCGGCACCTCCAAAGTCCTGGATGAAGCTTTAGCGCAGTGGGCGGAAGGCTACGGAGACCAGACCGAGCAGGACCATGAGCGGCTAGTGGCGGCCATCAGGCGCGGAGAGATCAAGGCCCGCATCGAGGGAGATGACGCAGGCTGAAGCCGCAGGCAGTGGAGCAGCCGCACCGCCCGTACAGAGCGCGACGCCCGCGACCGTCCCGCGCGCAGCGAACTCCATTCCCTTCATGTAATATCGAAGATTCGCATGGCGTTGATGATCCAGGCTGAAAACGTGCGCAAAACCTATCACATCGGCAAGGTCGATGTGGCGGCGCTGCGTGGGGTTTCGCTGGAGATCGAGAAGGGCGAATTCGTCACCATTGTCGGGCCCTCGGGCAGCGGCAAGTCCACGCTGTTCTACATCCTCGGCGGCTTGACCCATGCCGACTCCGGGCAGGTCCTCATCGATGGAGTCAATTTCACGGGCCTGTCCGATTCGGCGCGCACCCGCCTGCGCAAAACCAAGATCGGTTTTGTGTTCCAGAAATTCAACCTGCTTCCGACCTTGACCGCGGAGGGCAATATCGCCATCGCGCGCGATATCGCCGGCAAGCATGACGGCGCCGACGAGCATGAGTACATCCAGCGCATCACCCGGCTGCTTGGAGTGGAGCAGCGCCTCGATCACCGGCCTTCCGAAATGAGCGGCGGCGAACAACAGCGCGTGGCACTGGCGCGTGCGCTGGTCAACCAGCCGGCCATCATCCTGGCGGACGAACCCACCGGCAACCTG
>Ga0265325_10002447_pt1 | contig 12546 bp, 2 predicted proteins | sample 41420metaG_FD_202090 | JGI IMG/M metagenome (GOLD analysis project Ga0265325, IMG submission 202090) | Rhizosphere microbial communities from Carex aquatilis grown in University of Washington, Seatle, WA, United States - 4-14-20 metaG | ecosystem: Host-associated > Plants > Roots > Rhizosphere >...
TAGACCAAATTCTGCGTTCCGCCCGGCAACGAAGCCGTGCTAACGGTCGGTGGCGCCACCACAGTCAGAGTGAGTGCCTTGGTTGCCTTCAGCGAATTCGCGTCGGACACCTGAACGGTAAAGTTGCTGGTTCCGGTGCCGGACGGCGTGCCGGAGATCGCTCCCGTGCTCGCAGTGAGCGTCAATCCAGTGGGCAGGGTCCCCGACGTGATGGACCAAGTATACGGCAGCGTCCCGCCCGTGGCCGTCAGCGACGAGTTGTAGGCCGCATTCTGCGTCCCGCCCGGCAACGAAGCGGTGCTAACGGCCAGTGGCGCGACGACGGTCAGCGTGAGTGCCTTGGTTGCCTTCAGCGAATTCGCGTCGGACACCTGAACGGTAAAGTTGCTGGCTCCGGTGCCGGTCGGCGTGCCTGCGATCGCTCCGGAGCTCGCGGTGAGCGTCAATCCGGTTGGCAGTGTCCCCGAGGTGATCGACCAAGTGTAAGGCAGCGTCCCGCCCGTGGCCGCCAGCGTTGCGCTGTAGGCGACATTCTGCGTCCCGTTCGGCAACGAAGCCGTGCTAACGCTCGGCGCGGCCACTACAGTCAGAGCGAGTGCCTTGGTTGCCTTCGCAGAATTGGCATCGGCTACCTGCACGGTAAAGTTGCTGGTCCCGGTTCCGGTCGGCGTGCCGGAGATCGCTCCGGTGCTCACGGTGAGCGTCAACCCGGTAGGCAGTGTCCCCGACGTGATGGACCAAGTGTAAGGCAGCGTGCCGCCCGTAGCCGCCAGAGTTGCGCTGTAGGCCACATTCTGTGTCCCGCCCGGCAACGAAGCCGTGCTAACGGTCGGTGGCGCCACCACAGTCAGAGTGAGTGCCTTGGTAGCCTTCAGCGAATTCGCGTCGGACACCTGAACGGTAAAATTGCTGGTTCCGGTGCCGGTCGGCGTGCCGGAGATCGCTCCGGTGCTCACAGTGAGTGTCAATCCAGTTGGCAGTGTCCCCGAAGTGATGGACCAAGTGTAAGGAAGCGTCCCGCCCGTAGCTGCCAGCGCCGCGCTGTAGGCAGCGTTCTGCGTCCCGTTCGACAACGAAGTGGTCGTGACGGCCAATGTGGCGACTACGGTCAGAGTGAGTGCCTTGGTAGCTTTCACCGAATTCGCGTCGGACACCTGCACAGTGAAGTTGCTGGCTCCGGTTCCGGTCGGCGTGCCGGCGATTGCACCGGTGCTCGCAGTCAGCGTCAATCCGGTTGGCAATGTCCCCGACGTGATCGACCAAGTGTAAGGCAGCGTCCCGCCCGTAGCCGCAAGCGTCGCGCTGTAGGCCACATTCTGCGTTCCGTTCGGTAACGAAGCTGTGCTAACGCTCGGCGCGGCAACTACAGTCAGAGTGAGTGCCTTGGTTGCCTTCGCAGAATTGGCATCGGCTACCTGCACGGTAAAGTTGCTGGTCCCGGTTCCGGTCGGCGTGCCGGAGATTGCTCCGGTGCTCGCAGTGAGCGTCAATCCGGTTGGCAGTGTCCCCGCCGTAATGGACCAAGTGTAAGGCAGCGTCCCGCCGGTGGCCGCCAGCGTCGCGCTGTAGACCACATTCTGTGTCCCGCCCGGCAACGAACTCGTGCTAACGGCCGGTGGCGCCACCACAGTCAGAGTGAGTGCCTTAGTAGCCTTCACTGAATTCGCATCGGACACCTGCACTGTGAAGTTGCTGGTTCCTGTGCTGCCGGTCGGCGTGCCGGAGATCGCTCCGGTGCTCGCAGTGAGCGTCAATCCGGTTGGCAGTGTCCCCGAAGTGATGGACCAAGTGTAAGGCAGCGTGCCGCCAGTAGCCGCCAGCGTCGCGCTGTAGGCCACATTTTGCGCCCCGTTCGACAACGAAACGGTGCTCACGGTCAGTGGCGCCACTATTGTCAGTGTGAGTGCCTTGGAAGCCGTCTGTAAATTGGCATCGGAGACCTGCACAGTGAAGTTGCTGGTGCCAGTTCCGGTCGGAGTGCCAGAGATCGCTCCGGTGCTGGCAGTGAGCGTCAATCCGCTTGGCAGACTCCCCGAGGTGATGGACCAGGTGTAAGGCAGCGTGCCACCAGAAGCCGCCAGCGTAGCGCTGTAGGCCACATTCTGCGTCCCGACGGGCAACGAAGTGGTCGTTACGGTCGGCGGCACGACCACTGTCACACTGAGCGGTTTTGTAGCCGTCAGCGAATTAGCATCGGACACCTGCACTGTGAAGTTGCTGGTTCCTGTGCTGCCGGTCGGTGTTCCGGAGATCGCTCCGGTGCTCGGAGTGAGCGTCAATCCGGTTGGCAGTGTCCCCGACGTGATGGACCAAGTGTAAGGTAGCGTGCCGCCTGCCGCTGCCAGCATCGCGTTGTAGGCCGCATTCTGCGTCCCGTTCGGCAATGAAGCGGTCGTAACGGTCGGTGTCGCCGCTACTGTCAGACTCAGTGGCGCTGAAGCCGTCTGCGAGTTGGCATCGGATACCTGCACGGTGAAGTTGCTGGTTCCAGTTCCAGTCGGAGTACCGGAGATCGTTCCGGTGCTTGCAGTGAGCGTCAATCCGGCTGGCAGAGTCCCGGAGATAATGGACCAGGTATACGGCAGGGTGCCGCCGGTAGCGGCCAGCGTCGCGCTGTAAACCCCATTTTGCGTCCCGTTCGGTAATGAAGTCGTGCTAACCGTCGGTGGCGGCACCACAGTCAGAGTCAGTGCCTTGGTAGCCTTCAGCGAATTGGCGTCGGCCACCTGCACCGTGAAGTTGCTGGTGCCTGCACTGCCGGTCGGAGTGCCGGAGATCGCTCCGGTGCTCGCAGTGAGTGTCAATCCGGTGGGCAGAGTCCCGGAGGTGACAGACCAAGTGTAAGGAAGCGTGCCGCCGGAAGCTGCCAGCATCGCGTTGTAGGCCACATTCTGCGTCCCGTTCGGTAATAAAGCGGTCGTAACGGTCGGCGGCGCCACCACGGTCAGAGCGAGTGGTGCCGCAGCCGTCTGCGAATTGGCATCGGACACCTGCACCGTGAAGTTACTGGTTCCAGTTCCGCTCGGCGACCCGGAGATCGCTCCGGTGCTCGCAGTAAGCGTCAATCCGCTTGGCAGAGACCCCGATGTGATCGACCAAGTATAAGGCAGCGTGCCGCCGGAGGCCGCCAGCGTTGCGCTATAGGCCGCATTCTGCGTCCCGCCCGGCAATGAGGTCGTGCTGACAGTCGGTGGCAGCACTACGGTCAGAGTAAGCGGCGCTGCAGCCGTCAGCGAATTGCCATCGGACACCTGCACGGTAAAGCTGCTGGTTCCGTTGCCGCTCGGCGTGCCGGAGATCGCTCCAGTGCCCGGAGTGAGCGTCAATCCGCCCGGCAGAGAGCCCGAAGTGATCGACCAGGTATAAGGCAGCGTGCCGGCAGAAGCTGCGAGCGTCGCGGTATAGGCCGCATTCTGCGTCCCGTTCGGCAGCGAAGTGGTGGTAACGGTCGGTGGCGCAACAACCACAGCCAGAGTGAGTGGCTGTGTAGCTTTCAGCGAATTGACATCGGAAACCTGCACGGTGAAGTTGCTGGTTCCGTTGCCACTCGGCGTGCCGGAGATCGCCCCGGTGCTCGGAGCGAGCGTCAACCCGGCTGGCAGAGAGCCGGAGGTGATAGACCAAGTATAGGGAAGAGTGCCGCCGGTGGCTGCCAGCGTTGTGCTGTAGGCCGCATTCTGCGTCCCGCCAGGCAAGGACGTGGTGGTAACAGCCGGTAACGCCACCACGGTTAGGCTGAATGCCCTTGTAGCGGTCAGCAAATTGGCGGATGTCACCTGCACGGTGAAGTTGCTGGTTCCCGATCCAGAAGGGGTTCCTGAAATTACGCCACTTGAACTGAGAGTTAATCCGGCCGGTAAAGGTCCTGATGTGAGAGACCAGGTATAAGGAGTGGTTCCGCCCGTGGCTGCAAGTGTTTGATTATAGGCGGTGCCTTGGGTGCCATTCGGTAAGGCGGCTGTTGTGATGTCAAAAACGGGAATTACGATAATGCCATTGCCGCTGACATCCCACAGTAAGCTATCGAATTCCCTGATCCCTGTTTGTCCTACTGCGCCCCCGTGGAATTCTCCAAAGCCTAATAAAGTCGCGGCCGTCGATCCTTGGGCCGGGCAGGTTGCCGTACCGATCAGTTGCGGATTGGTCGTCGGATTCGAATAGATTTTTATTGTATGGCGGCCGCCGGCAGAGTCGTACTGAAGCCAGATACCGTAGGTGGTATTCGCTACCGCTTGATTCGATCCGGTAATTGGATAATCCTCCGGAGAGGCGAATGGACATTCCAGCTCAAGCTGGCCCGACGAATTAATCGTAAAGGCCGCGTCGTCCACTCCAAAATTTCCAATGATTACCGGATTACTGTAAAATGTGGCGTTCGCTCCTATGTTTACATTCACGTAGAGAGTCACCGTCTTGCTGCTAATCTTCTCAAGCGCCTGTCCGCCATTTTTCATGTTGTAGCAAATTCCGCGAGTCCCTGCCCCGGCTGGGTATGTCGCCCCGCCAATGACCGTTGTATTCAAGTAGGATGGAAGGTTTCCTGCTGTACAAACGGTGAACGTCGAGTCGAGCGTCGACCAATTATTGACGCCCGCACCGTGCGTTCCCGCATTTATGATTGCCTGAGTCACCGTGTTGCCATCTGAACCGCCCTCAAAATCACTATAGGATGAAACAGTGTTTGAAGCCGGCGGAGCAGCTACGGTTATGCTCAACGCGCTTGTTGCAACAGCAGAATTCGCGTCGGACACCTGAACCGTGAAATTGCTGGCTCCTAGTCCGGTTGGCGTGCCAGAGATTGTTCCGGTGCTCGAAGCGAGCGTCAATCCAGCTGGCAGGGAACCTGAAGCGATCGACCAAGTATAAGGCAGCGTGCCGCCAGAGGCCGCCAGCGTTGCGCTGTAGACCGCATTCTCCGTCCCATTCAGCAACGACGTGGTGGTAACGCTCGGTGGCCCCGCCACGGTCAGCGTGAGTGCCTGCGGGGCGGTCAGCAAATTGGCATCGGATACCTGCACGGTAAAGCTACTGGTTCCAGTGGCGGTCGGCGTACCGGAGATCGTTCCGGTGCCCGGAGCGAGCGTCAATCCGTTCGGTAGAGTCCCCGAGGTGATCGACCATGTATACGGCAGAGTACCGGCAGCGGCTGCCAGCGTTGCGCTATAGGCCGCATTCTGCGTCCCGTTCGGCAACGAAGTCGTGATAACGATCGGAGGCGAGACCACAACAGTCAGAGTCAGTGGCTTTGCAGCCGTCAGCGAATTCGCGTCGGACACCTGCGCGGTAAAGCTGCTTGCTCCATTTCCGGTCGGTGTGCCGGAGATCGCTCCGGTGCTCGCGGTGAGGGTCAATCCGGTTGGCAGAGTCCCCGAGGTAATGGACCAAGTATACGGAAGCGTGCCACCCGAGGCTGCCAGCATCGTGCTGTAGGCCGCATTCTCGGACGCGTTGGGCAAGGACGCAGTCGAAACGGTCGGAGGCTGCACCACAGTCAGAGCAAGTGCCTTTGTAGCCGTCAGCGAACTGGCATCGGACACTTGCACGGTAAAGTTGCTGGTCCCCGTGCTGCCCGTTGGCGTGCCGGAGATCGTTCCGGTGCTCGGAGCAAGCGTCAATCCGGCTGGCAGAGTTCCCGAGGAAATGGACCAAGTATAGGGGAGGGTCCCGCCAGTAGCGGCGAGCGTCGAGCTGTAGGCCGCATTCTGCGTCCCGTTTGGCAAGGAGGCGGAAGTCACCGTAGGTCCGGCGGGTGCCGCGAAGGTGGCAACCAGGGCGGACCAGTTCGCACTGCCGCTCAACGTGAACGTCGCGGTATACGCTCCCGTTGAGGCCGCCAACTCCGACTCATTGGCCCCGCGCGAGCCTGACGGGTTCACTTCCAGAAGAGCGTATCCGCTGCCAGCGGTCTGCGTGCCCGCGAAGCTCGATGGCAGTCCGGCCGCTCCAAAAACCAGTTCATTTACGCTCGTCGTCACGGGCGTCGCTCCACTGCTGGGAGCCGCGCTGTTGCCCTGCGCCGAAATTGTCTGGTCCAGCGGACTCGTGGTGCTCAATCCGCTGTACTCGTAGATCGCCAGCCACGGGTGATTGTTCGTCGCCGAGAATGTTGCTGTCACCGTATTTGCCGCTGCGCCCAAAATATTCTTCGCATAGAACAAACGAATTTGCGAGCCGTCGGAGTTTTGCACCTGTGCCACGGCCTGGATGTACGTGTTGCCCGCGATGTCCTTCAAGGTCACCGTCTGCGTGGTTGTGGACAGCCGCACGAACGCGAGGATCAAGTTGCCCGCCGTGTTGGCGGAGGTAAAGGTAGCCGACAACGAGCCCACGCCCGCTCCCGGTGCAGCGTTCTGCTGTACCAGCCCGATCCCGCCGCCACTGGCAGGGGCGTTGATGATGATGGTGGAGTTGTTGTTTGCCACTACGCTCTGCGGGGCGTTCATTGCGATGGTGGTGGCGGCGCTATTGAAGTTAGCCACGCTGCCTGTCCAACCGGAAAAACTGTACCCGGCATTCGGCGTTGCTACGAGGGGTACCACCGAGCCCTGTGCATAGTAGCCGCCCGTCGACGGCGAGACTGTCCCGCTGCCGACTGGGCTCACCGACGTCGTTAGCTGATATGACGTGTTGAAGTTGGCACTGTAATTGGCCGTGCCTATCGTCGCCGTAACCGTATCCAACACACTGCTCGTCCCGTCCGACCAGTTCACGAAATTGTTCTGCGTGCCGACTGCCGGGTTCTGCGACGAAGTGGTGGTGAGGGTATGATTGGTCCCGAGGGTCCATGTCAGAATTTGCGTGCCGCTGTACGGTGTGCCGTCCACGCTGTACGCGAGTCCCGCCGGATTGGTGCCCACCGTCACCTGCACGGTGTTTCCCGGGGGCGTGATGTTTATTCCCGCGCCGCTGGTATCCCAGGCAAAGCTATCGAATTGCCTCGTTCCCACGAGCCCTGCCGCTCCCGCATGGAACTCCCCAAACCCAACTTCAGTCGCATAATTGCTTCCTTGCGCCGGACAAGTCGCTGTCCCAATCAACGATGGGTTCGTTGAGGGATTTGAATAGACTTTTAACGTGTGCGTTCCGCCGCCTACGTACTGGAGCCAGACACCATAGGTGGTATTGGCGGCAGTTAGTGTCGCGGGTGAAATCGGATAATCCACTGGATTGGCAATTGAACATTCCAGCTCGAGTTGCCCGGACGAATTAATCGTAAATGCCGCGCCATCCGCTCCCGCTGCACCAACGAACACGGGACTGCTATAGCTCGTCACATTCGTGCCCACGTTCACATTCACGTAAGCAGTCACCGTAAGATTGTCAGCAGGAATGCGTTCATACGCATTGTTTGCGCCGCCGGTCGCCATGTCGTAGCAGATTCCGCGGGTCCCGGCGCCCGCTGGGTACGTCGTCCCATTCGTCGTCATGCTCGCATACGATGGAAGGCTTCCTGCCGTGCAAACGGTGAACCCACTCGAGCTAGCGAGTGTCCACTGATTGATTCCCATCCCATGCGTTCCTGCATTCAGGATTGCGGCCGTCAGGGTCGTTCCGTCCGTCGAGTTCTCAAAGTCACTATAGGATGAAACCAGAGCTCCCGTTGGCGTCGTGTCGGCTACTGCCGACTTATAAAGCGCCACGCTGCTCAAGACATCCACAGCTGAAGTCATCGTCCCTAATGCGGTAAACGGACTCTGCAATCCATTCGCAATATATGCGGTCCAGCCCTCGGCTCCGCTATGTGTTTGCGGAGCATCCATGAGCGCAGTCCACACATCGCTGGGCGCGAACCCATTCGCATCGTTCGTACGATTGAGCGCCGCGCCGATCGCTAAATCGGTCTGGGACGCGAGCGCCGCTCCGGAAGACCAGTGGGTCCCTGCTCCATTATTGTCCACATAGCCGTCGCAGCCATCGAAGGGAGAAGCTGTTGCCATTCCACTCCACTCGGAAACTACCGCCGATGACGCCGACGATGAGGGGACAAAGGCTACCGATGTAATTCCAGCAGGCGCGTTCGGATAAGAAAAATACGTGATTTGGCCCGCGCTCCCATTATTCTTGACACAATCTTGCGTCCAACCCGGAGGCGTGGCAGGTGTTCCTGGAGTATTTGCAAAATCGAATTCTTGCGCAGTCAGAAGATGGCCTGTTCCAGTCGGTGCCAGAGTACACGCGTAACTCCCGCTGATTCCCGATTGCTCGCACTCCACCGACTGAACGAGTTGGATGTTCGATGCCGAACCCGTCTGGGAAAACGCCAGCTTGCCCGGTGCCAGCAAAACCACAAATAGAAAAAGGGCCTTCAACTTCCAGTAGCGATTCATCGTTCCTCTTACGCGTCGGTCACGAGCGAGTAAATTCCCATTTTTGGCCGTCTAATGCAAAGCGCCCCAGCTTGCCCGGTGAGTACGCGCAGCTATTTATCACGCGATAATTTAAATGGCAAGTACCGTTAGAACTATTGAGAGTACTGGAGCGCCCATTACCGAGTCCCCTCCTTCCCGAAACTGTCGCTTCTGTCACTATTCGTGCCACTCGCATCATAACGGGCATTTCACCGGCAAGTAGCACAGCCGAAGAGACCTTCGCCTGCAACATCGGCAGGCGGCGGGCCTCCGTCACCGGCATGCCGAGGGACGCGAACATTCTCGATGCCTAGGCGGACTGGCGCCTCGGCTAGTAAATGGATCGACATCAGGGGTTTAGAGCGATGTATTTCGAGGTGGGACGGAGACCTAAGCCGGTGGGCAGGGGGCAGTAAATGTTAGGTTCAGCAACTAGCCGATCGTTCACGCATGGACCCGCTTTGGACAGGTTAAGATAAATGGAATCAGAGGCTTGCGGATCGAAAGAAACGATCAGCCTCCGAAGCGCATAGACCCTTATTCCATGGCAATGTCCACATCAAGGGCTATTTGGTTCGGGCGCCGGCTCTGGCTACGGGCGACGCAGTGTTCGCTGGCAGAATCAGCTTTGGATCCTCGATAGTTCCGCTGAGCAGAAAAGTGGGAGGCGATGCGGAATTCGCCGAGGTTGTGGCCTGGAAGATCGACGGACGGAGCCGAAGGGTGAGCGCATGTGCGAAATTTATGGGACCTTCCACCTGCACGCGGCCGCGCGAATGATCGAGGACAAAATCGGCGAGATCGATCTCTCGATCATGGATGCGGAAAGAGCCATGCACGGCGGCTAACGGACTCACAGAAGAATCCTGGCTGTCTCCAGGGAATATTCCTGTCAAATCGAGGCCCGTTATCTCCGCGTTGCGCGAATTCAACGATCCGTTCCCTTCCAGCGTATCGATCAAGTTTTGCCGGCCGATTCCGTGAGCTTCAAGAGAAAGCGTGGCGGAGGCGATGCCTGCAATCCGATTATTTAAGAAAGGCACGGCAGCCGCCAACTGCGCCAGATTCACGCGCTCAAAACGGCCCTGAAAATCATAAGAAGGATCGGCAAGAAGGCGGGCGTCCAGCGTGCCCGAAATATTCCCTCCAAAAAAATCCGCCTGGGCCTTGTGCACAGCGATTGTGCGTCCGGAAATTTCCACGTCGCCGTCGAACGTGCCCAGGACCAGCGACCCCACTGCGATGGCACCGGCACGAAGACGGCCGCGCGCGGCCAGGCGGTCGAAAAGCGTGCCCGTTTGCGGTGCATCCGCGGCAGGGGTTCCAAAGCCCGCGAATCGCTCCAGGAATCCCGGCCGCGCTCGCGGGCCAAGCCAGCGGTCGAGTTCCGCCGTGTCAAGACGGTCCGCAGTGAGATCGAAAGTCCAGCGCGGGCCGGCATTTTTTCGCGAGATCGAGCCGCGCCATGTTGCACCCAGAGCTTCGGCGACGGCCAGCGTAACCGTTCTTTGTTGCGGCGAAAACTCGATATGCGTATTTGAGAGCCGCAACGGCTGGTTCAGGTTGGGCGGATTCACGGTGAGATCGCGAAAATCCATCGTCCCGAACCATTCTGTAGCGGGCGATTGCGCCTGGTGGTCCGCGCGCATTTTGACCGCGAGGCCGCCCGCGGCGGCCCATCCGGTATTCAACGGCTCCGCCAACGCAGCAGTCAGCGCGAGCCAATCCTGTGCGGCCGGTGTCCCGCCTTGAATCGCGAAATTCCAGTTCAGCGGCCACCGGAGCACGTTCGATGGATTCGGCCCTAACGATCCGCGCAGCGTGAAGGAATTCGCCGAAGATTCACTAGCAACTGGCGCAGCGGCATCGGATCCCTGTCGTTCGGCAGGGGAAAATGAAATCTCAGCCGGAGCAAAATCCAATCCCCCATGCGACACGGTGGCGCTTATAGGGCCGATGAGCAAAGGCCGGGGCAGCACCGCCGACGCCAGCGTTCCGCCGGCGCTGACAATGGATCCCTGTTGAAGCTGAAGCGGCCATCCGCCGAGCGTACCGTTCACGCCTAACAATCCCTCTGCCCGAAGATCCTCCGCAACGCCAGGAAGAAGCGCCCGGTACCACGACAGAATATCTTCCAGGGCAAGGCTCGAGGACTCGATACTAATCTGTGGATGAAAGCCGCGCGCCCATTCGAAATCAGCGGTTCCCTGAAGGTGCGACTGCGGCATTTCAACAATCAATTTCTCAATATGGGCCCGCGGTTCGCCGAGCCGCAAAACGCCCTCCAGCGCAAGATTCGCCGCTGGATCGGTACCGTGCTCCGGAAGCCTCCATCCGTGAATTCCTGTTAGCCGAGCCACGCCGGAAATCGACCATTGCGCACCGCCGGTTTCCGGCGCGCCATCCGTTACGGATTCCGGCGGAGCGACTCGGGCCGTGACGTCCACATCGAACAACCCGCGCATTCCGTAATCTTGCTCATGCACTAGCCGCAATGCGTCGGCCAGCGAAGCCGCCCGCCAGCTCAAGTTGAGATCGGCGGGTTGGAGACGCGCGGAAGTTCCCGCAATCGTGCCGCGAAGGCGAACCGTCCCGATGTCTTGCAATTCGACGCCAGCGCGCATCGGCCGGGCTCGGATGTCAAGCCGCCACCGGCCCGCGCTATCCTGCTCGACTCGGCCAGATACATCCAACAGCGCGAAAGGACTTTTGTCGTCGCGATATTTGAAGTTAATCCGGCCGCCCTCCACATCGATACGGTGGAGGCGAGCCGCGCTGGAAGTAGCGATTGGACCGACAAATCCCGGACGCGATGCGGCAGCCGGCGCCGGTGGCAGCCAGCGCTCGATGTTCCAATGACCCTCGGCGTCCCGCGCTAAGTTCAGACTCGGGCGCAAAAGGGACAGCGAGCCGAATTCAAAATGCCCAGAAAGCAGCGCCCGCCAGCGCAGGCCGGCCGTCAGGTTTTCCGCGCGCAGGAAATATTCGTTGCCGAAGCGCGAATCTTCCGCGACGGTGATCGAATGGGCCTCGATCCGAGCGCCGTCGAAAAGGCTGAAATCGAATCGGGCCACTTCAACGGGGCGTCCAAGAGTGGCCGCCAGGCGAGCGATCAGGTAGCGTCGCACGGCGCCAGTTCGCAACGCACGGGAGAATCCGGCGCTGGCAACCACGGTCAGGACGACCAGAATCAGAATCCGGCGCAGCCATTTTTGTTTGCGCATCGTGAGACTACAAATTGTTGCAAATGGCGGGAGAGAAGAAAAGCGCGGCGTCAGTGAACTTCATGGAGCATCCGCGACCAGCGGGTCCGGGACGGCAGGTGAAGCAGCGTATCGATAATATTCAGCGCCCATCCATTCGAGTTCTGATCCGCATCCTCATCGCGAGCGCCTTGCACCGACCAATAGATGACGACGGGCCGGCCCATGATCGCGTCGCGATCCACGAAGCCCCAGAAGCGGCTGTCCCAACTGTGGTCCCGATTATCGCCCATGGCGAAGTACTTGCCCGGAGGGACTTCAACCTCTCCATCCTTGACGAATTGAAAAATTTGATCGGCCCATTCGGGCTGCATATTTGCCTGCAAGTATTGCGGACTGCGAGGCGGAAAGTTATCTCCAAACGGGTCGTACGGCGCGGCAGGATCGCGCACGATGTACGGCTCGCTGATTCGCTTGCCATTCACGTAAACGAACTGATCGACGATCTTCAAGCGGTCCCCAGGAACACCGATAACGCGCTTCACATAATGAGGATGATCCTGGAATGGAAATTTAAATACGATGATGTCGCCGCGACGTATTTCACGATAGGGGAGAACGCTGTCGTACCAGTGGCCTCTGCCGCCAAAAATGAATTTGTTCACCAGCAGGTGGTCGCCCACCAGAAGCGTCGGCTCCATCGATTGCGATGGGATCTTGAACGCTTGCACGACAAACGTCGTGCCGAATAGCGCGAGAATTACCGTGACAAGAAGAGATTCGATATATTCGCGCAAGGTCGCGGGATGCGTTTCCTCATGATGTGTCGCTGCATCACGCGCGTCCACTGCTCGAGCTGTTTCTGACATCGCTTTGGTCCCTCAGATTCCGTCAGCGCCTAACATGTTCAATGCGGCCACGGCTGCCAATTGCTCTGCTTCCTTCTTAGTCTTACCCGCGCCTACAGCCGTGACATTGCCCGAGATGCGGACCTC
>Ga0265325_10002448_pt1 | contig 12545 bp, 10 predicted proteins | sample 41420metaG_FD_202090 | JGI IMG/M metagenome (GOLD analysis project Ga0265325, IMG submission 202090) | Rhizosphere microbial communities from Carex aquatilis grown in University of Washington, Seatle, WA, United States - 4-14-20 metaG | ecosystem: Host-associated > Plants > Roots > Rhizosphere...
GGTGGGCGTCGGTGAGCCCGAATCGGTCGGAGTCGGCGAAGCGGTCGGCGAGCCCGAATCGGTCGGAGTCGGCGAAGCGGTCGGCGTCGAGGACGTGGTCGGACTCGAGGTCGGGGTCGGTGGGATCGAGGTCGTCGGCGACGCGGTCGGCGTCTGGGACGGGCTCTGGCTGGGGGTGTCGGAAGGAGTGGGCGACGGGCTCGAGGTCGGATGTCTTCTCGGCAGCTTGCGCCCCGCCCCGGGCGCGACGTAGCGGTAGGTCAAGGTCAGGGTCGGCGCGGTGCCGGACTCCCGAGCGTGGAACTGCTCCACTTCGGACCGGGCCGAGGTGGTGATGGCGAACGCATGACTGCCGGCCGTCGCGACCGACGCTCCGATCATCAACGAGACGGTCTGGTCGGTCCGACGGGACCGTCCGGTGGCGACCAGCCGCCCGAGCCTCGGCGCGTCGCGGGCGTCAAGGCTGTGCTGTGTCCATTGACTTGGGCTGACTTCGTAGACCCGCAGATCGGCCGCCGGTAGTCGGCGGGATGCCTTTTGCAGCCTGAGGACCGCTCCGATGAACTGACCCTGGCGGGGTGCCCGAGGAAGGTTGAACTTGATATAGGCGACCCGGCGGTCGTGCCGGCTGTCACTGGCATCGATGCGAGCCCGCCCACCGTGGTGCATGCGCGGCTTGGCCGAGGCTGTGTAGGTATCGCCGGCATCTCGAACGAGCATGTGGCCCACGAGGATCGCCCGTTGCTGACGAGGCTCGAGGGTCAGGGCGTGCACCGACTTCGTGCCCGAGTGACTTCCGGGATACACCCCGCCGGCCGCGGCATAGGAGACGCCGGCGACTGAGGCCGTGACGATCCCGACCACCGGAACCGCCAGCAGCGCACGCCGGGGATGAAGCCGATGAGGGTGTCTCGGCTTCGCGTGCGAACCCATGTCCAACACCAACTTCTGTGACTAGGCGGTACCTAGTTGTTCATCGCCCTGGCTGTTGGCCTACTTGAGCCATACGCCAAGTAGCCCAGCGCAACCACTCGCTTGGCCTAGGTCATCCGACCAGGGCCGCATGCACCTGGCATCGGACCGGACAGTGGCTCCACCGTCGATCGCCGGGCCGACGCGTTGAGCAAGCCGGAGGCCCCGTTAGATGACCAACACCAAATACGCTGTTAACGTAGGTACTGGATTGTTCATCACTATCTGCGCGGTTTCGACCGATTAACGGCTCTTATGGCCGCACGGACCCGCGCGCCGGTGTCAATCCTCCACTCGAACCCTGCACCGATCACCCGATCGGCGCACTCACACTCCGCCAAAGCGCCCGTTACGAACAGCCGTGACAGCGCGTACCCTGAAAGGCCGAACCAGGGGGCCTAAGGTCTTCCTCGAGAGGTGCCGCCCACATGCCCGATCAGTCACCGGCCACGACTGAGTACGACCTCGGCCACTACCTCAGGCCACTCAAGCGGCACCGGTGGTTACTCATCGTTTGTGTCGTTTTAGGGCTTTTTGCGGGCGCGGCAGGCGCGGCCGCCGAGCCGCCGTCGTACAGCTCAGCTGCCCGGGTTCAGGTCGATGCGACCAACGTGGTGAGCCAGCAGGCCTCGATCAACGTCGCGAATGGGCGCACCAACCAGCCGGTCAATCTTGACACCGAAGCACAAATCGTCGTATCGACGACTGTTGGGACTATTGCGAAGAAGATACTTGACTCACCCAGTACGGTGGGTTCGCTCCTGAGTCGGGTATCCGTGACGGTTCCGCCTAATTCATCTGTCTTGCAAATCGCGTGCAAGGCCCGCTCGGCGCTGGCCGCCCAAACCTGCGCCAACGCCTTCGCCACTGCCTATCTTCAAGACCGCGCAGCGGTTCAAAAGGCGACGCTCGACGCCGACATCACCGTGACGCAGAAGACGCTCAGCTCAGCGCGAAAGGCGCTCCAGAACCAGGCGAAGGTGGTCGCCCAAGCAACTGCAGGGCCGGCCAAGACCTACGCGATCGCGCTTCAGGCCACCCTCCAGACCAACATCAACCAGCTGAACCTCCAGCTCGACAACCTGGTGAACACGCCCGAGGACCCCGGTCGAGTGATCGTCGTCGCAGGCCCCGGGACGGCGAGCAAGGTCCGCCGCGCCATCCTGCCGCTCACCGGACTGATCCTCGGGGTCCTGCTCGGGATCGCGGCCGTCATCGGCCGCGAGCGCTATGGGCGCTATGTCAGTAATAGTGACGATCTGGCCGCAGTCGGCGTCGACGTGATCGCAGAGATGCCGGCCCGGCGGGGCGGTCGCTCGGCAGGCCGACGCCGAGAGGCGGCCGCGCGAAGCCGCTTCGACCAACGGATCGCCAGCGTCGTCGCGGGTGCCTTCGGCCACGAGGGCGGCATCGTCTACGTAGCGCCGGTTTCACCGGGTCAGGCTGACAGCGGCCTGGCGAAGGGCCTCGCCGCGATCCTCGCCGCGCTGGGCAACGACGTGGAGGTCGTCGCGACGGCCGGCACGGCGCCGCTGCCCGCCACCGCGGTCGCGGCCGTCGCCAAGCAGTTCGCCGAGCCGCCGTCGGACACGGGCGACGTCGGGTTGCGTTGGCCCGGCCGGCGCGACCCGGACCAGCCGGAGCCGGATATGTCCGGCGCCGCACTGGGTGCATTCATCCGTACGCCGATCGAGGCCGCACCGGGCTCGTTCCCAGCCACGATGCGGGCCAAGCTCGACGACGCGCGGCGGCGGGCGCGCTACGTGATCATCGAGGGTGACCCGGCCTCCACCGACGCGAATGCCTATGTCCTCGCCGAGCTCAGCGAAGCGAGCATTCTCGTGGTCGACCCGATGCGTACCAAGCGAGGCGACCTCGGGGAGGTCATCGACCAGATCTCGGTGACCAGCAGCCGGCTGCTCGGGGCCGCGTTGTGGCGAGCGCCACGGCGCAAGGTCAACGAACCGCAGGGCGGCGACTCGACGCTGCCCAACCAGTCGTCGAGTGCCGGCGCGCACTCCTCGGGCGGGTCGTCGGTCCCGACGCGGCCGGTCGATGCTGCTCGCTGAAGCCCCGCACGTCGTCTCGCAACAGCGGCCGGCCACGGGGACGCAACGGCACCGGCTGTTGTTCCCCGGGTGGCCGTTGTGGGCAGCGCTCGTTCTCTACCCGCTCTGGTGGGCACTCGGTCTGGGCGCATTCGAGTTCATCCTCGCCGCGATCCCGATGACGATCACCCTGCTGCACCGCCGGCCGATCCGGCTCCCCGCGGGAATCCGGGTGTGGGCCGTGTTCCTGATATGGAACCTGCTCAGCCTGGTGATGTTGCCGGCGCACGCACCGGACACCACCGCCGGCTCGATCAGCGGGCGCTCGATCAGCCTGCTGCTGCGACTGATCCAGCTGGGCACCGCCACGATCTTCCTGCTCTACGTCGTCAACCTCTCGCCCGAAGAGCTTCCGCAACGACGCCTGGTGAAGTGGATGGCCTGGCTGTTCGTCGTGACCGTCGGGGGCGGCCTGCTGGCACTGGCGGCACCACACTTCTCATACAACGCGCCGTTCGAGCACCTACTCCCGCACAGCTTCCGCTCCAACCAGTACGTCAAGTCACTCGTCCACCCGCAGGCCGCGCAGGTTCAGGACGTCCTTGGCTTCCAGGCTCCGCGTCCAGCAGCACCGTGGGGCTACACCAACCTGTGGGGAAACAACCTGTCGATCCTGCTGGTGTGGTTCTGCGCCTACCTCTGGGAGCCGGCGACCATGCGCAATCGCGCCCGCCTCGCCGCCTTCCTGCTCATTGCCATTGTCCCGATCGTCTACTCGCTCAACCGGGGACTGTGGTTCGGCCTGGTGCTCAGCCTCGCGTTCGTCATCATGCGGCTGGCCCGCAGTGGCGATGCCCGCGCCACGATGGTGGCGATCGCGACGGTAGGGGTAGGCGCGGTGCTCTTCCTGCTCACGCCGTTGAACCATGTCGTCCAGCAGCGCGCCAACCACGGCGCCAGCAACGGCATCCGATCAAACGTCGACCACGCCTCGCTCAAGGGCGCGCTGGAATCCCCCCTGATCGGGTGGGGCGGCAGCCGCAAGGTCATCGGCAGCTCGCAGTCCATCGCCATCGGACCCAGCCCCAAGTGCCCGACCTGCGGCGCGGTCAACCTCGGCAGCACTGGCGAGATCTGGCTGGTGATGTTCGACCAGGGCCTGGTCGGAGCGTTCCTCTATATCGGTTTCTTCGCCGTCGCCTGGTGGCGGCTCAGAGCCGACCGGAGTCTGATCGGCTCCGCGGCCCGGTTGATCGCGATCCTGAGCGTCTTCTACACCTTCTTCTACAACAACCTGCCGACCAGCCTGATGTTGAGCATGCTCTCGATCGGTATCGCCTGCCGGAACCTGCAGGTCTGGCCCGCGCGCGACCCCGCCGGCGAGCTGGCGTGAGCCCTGACCACCCGCGGCTTCGGTACGCCGTCGCCGCGCTCACCGACCTCTTCCCGGGCGCCGAGGTGGGCGCCGCCGGGGCGCAAACCGACCCGGGGCGGACCTTTGCCGTCGCCCCCAGCGCGGCCCGGCCCCGCCTGCTCGTACCGGTCGAGCCCCGCGGCGCCGCTGCGATCGCGCTCCGCGCGTACGGCGGCCGGCTGACCCGCGGCGCCCGCTGGGGCTTGTCCGCCGCAGCCGGACTGTTCGCGGTGACCGGGACTGCGCCACTGCGTACCCGGCTGGGCGTCCACTCGCCCGGTACGTCACCGGTGGCCGGCATCGACGACCACCTCTCCCGCGCGCTGGGCCGGCCGGTTTCGGTGGCGGTCCATCTCACGCCCGACCGCGCGAACCGCAAGCCGGTGGTCCAGGCGCTGGCCGCGGACTCCTCGCGACCCGTGGCGTTCGCGAAGGTGGGCGTCGACGAGCTCACCGCCGAGCTCGTCCGCCGCGAGGGTGCGGCGCTCCCGACTCTCGGCGAGCGACTGCCGAGCTCGGTGCGGGTGCCGACGGTCACCCACATGGGGTCACTGGCCGGGCAACCGGTGCTCACCCTCGAGCCCTTGCCCACCTGGCTGCCCGGCCGCTCCCCGCAACTCGGCGACGTCACCACGGCGGCCCGCGCGGTCGCGGCAACCGGACTCGGCGTCCGGGGTCCCTTGCGGGACAGCGCCTACTGGGCCGACATCGAGCTCGGCGTGCGCACGCTGCCGTCCGGCGAGCGGGCCCGGCGCCTCGCCGACTGCGTCGAGCGGATCACCGACGACCTCGGCGACCGGCCGGTGACGTTCACCGCCTCGCACGGCGACTGGACGCCGTGGAACATGTGGCTCACCGACGATGCGCTACTGGTCTGGGACTGGGAGCGCTACGAGCCGGCGACGCCGGCCGGCCTGGACCTGCTGCACTTCCGGTTGAACGAGCTCTACGTCCGTGCGCCGGCCGACCTGCCGTCGCTCGCCGACCGAGTGGTCGCCGACGCACCTGGTGTCCTCGCCCGCCTGGGTGCCGGCGACGCGGATCCGGCGGTCAGCGCGCTGCTCTACCTCGTGCACCTCGGTCTGCGTTACGAACGCGACCGTCAGGCCGACGCCGGGGCAGCGATCGGACACCTCGAGCGCTGGCTGCTCCCGACCGTCGAAGCCGCGCTCGCTGATCTCGCTCCCGCGCGAGGCGTGTAATGGCACGTCAACAGCTCACTCACGCCTTCCAGGCATCCTTCGTCCCCGTTGTCGGCCGGCCGACCGCGAGCCTGCGCACGTTGCCCAACGTGCTCATCGCCGGTGGGCAGCGATGCGGTACGACATCGATGTACCGCGCACTCATCCAGCACCCCGCCGTCCTGCGTCCGGTCGGTCGCAAGGGCGTGCACTACTTCGACACTGCCTACGACCGGGGCGATCAGTGGTACCGCGCACACTTCCCACTTCGTGCCACGGTCGACCTGGTCCGGCGGCGGACCGGAATGGCGCCGGTCGTTGTCGAGTCCAGCCCGTACTACGGTTTTCACCCGCTCGCGGCCGGCCGGATCAATGCTGACCTGCCGGGGGTCAAGCTGATCGTGCTCATCCGCGACCCGGTCGAGCGCGCCTACTCCGCCCATGCACACGAGCTCGCCCGCGGTTTCGAAACCGAACCGTTCGAGCGCGCGCTCGAACTCGAATCGCAGCGCCTCGAGGGCCAGGACGACCTGCTCACCCGCAATCCGCATCTGGTGAGCCTGGAGCACCAACATCACGCGTACGTCGCGCGCGGACACTATGTCGAGCTGCTCCGCCGCCTCGAAGGGGTTTTCGGCCGGCGGCGGCTGCACGTCGTCGACAGCCACCGCTTCTTCGCCGAGCCCGAAGCGATTTGGACCGAGACCCTCGAGTTTCTCGACCTCCCGCTTGCCGGCGACCCGGTCTTCGAGCGACACAATGCCCGGCCCAGGTCGCCGATGGCCGAGCCGATCCGCCACCAGCTCGAGGCTCACTTCCGCCCGTGGGACGACGAGCTGGCCGAATGGCTGGGCTGGGTTCCGAGTTGGCGGGCCTGAGCGGTCGAGGCTGGAGCCGGGCCGTCGCGGCCCTCGTCTTGACCGCCGCCGGCGCGGTCGCCTGCGGCTCGAGCGAACCGAGCGGACCGAGCACGGCCCAGTGCCGGGCCGCCGTACCGAAGCCCGCTTCAGCTCGGTCGATCGCGGCCGGGCCGCCGGTGGTCCCCGCCCATGGCGCCTACCTCGGCGCCTTCGCCCTGAACGGCACGGTCTTTACCCAGGAGCAGTACATCGCGTCCACCGCCGAGCTGGAGGTCGCGATCTGCCATCCGATCGCGATCGTGCACAGCTACCTCCAGTGGGCGAAGCCGTTTCCGACCGACAGCCAACTGGCGACGGTCAAGGCCGGGCAGATGCTTCTGATCTCCTGGACGGGCACCGACCTGGCCACCATGGCCAGCGGGGCCGATGATGCCGAGATCCGGGACGTGGCCGCCGAGGTGGCCTCGTTGCGCGCTCCGGTCTTCCTCGAGCTGCGCTGGGAGATGGACCGGCCGAACCTCGCCTCGGTTGTGCACGGTCCGGCCACGTTCATCGCAGCCTGGGATCACACCCGTCAGATCTTCGCTGCGGCCGGCGTCACGAACGCCTCCTGGGTCTGGTGCCCCACCGCGACCGGGTTCGAGCGCGGTACGGCGCAGCAGTACTACCCCGGGGCGGCCGAGGTCGACTGGATCTGCGCCGATGCCTACCCCGATCCCGTTGGGCCGGAGGAACAGCTGTCGCATGAGATCAGTTCCTTCCTCGCCTGGGCCCGAAGCCAGGGCAAGCCCTTGATGCTCGGCGAGATCGGCGTACCGGAAAGCTACCCATCGGACGTCCGCGCACAGTGGATCACCAACGCCGCTGAATTCATCCGCAAGACGCCACAGATCAAGGCGGCCGTCTACTTCGACTACAACCCGGTCGGGCACTCGTCGAACCGGGACTATGCGATCGGGCCGGGTTCGCCAGCTGCCGAGGCATTGCGGCAGGTCGCGTCCGACCCATGGTTCAACCCGTCCAAACCCACTGCCGTGAGGAGTCCCTAGGCCACGGCCGCCCGACCACGCCCGCGTCGGACCAGAAGCTGATCGAGCGCCAACGCACGGCGAGACCGCCAGAGCACCGCCACGTAGAGGGCCGATCCGAGCACCAGACCGGCGAGCGCGCCGATGAAATGGCCCGGGTGCAGCACACCGCCGAGCTCGGGCAGCCCCAGGAACGCCAGCAGCGCGACCACGATGGTCAGCAGCCAGGTCCGGCTCACCGGGTGCAGCCCCACCCGTCGGTGGATCTGCCAGAGCGGGACCAGGTTGCACAACAGGATTGCCGCCGCCCAGCCCACTGCAGCTCCCTCGATGCCGATCCGGCGAATCAGGATCAGATCGATCGTGACATTGACGGTCAGGCCGAGCGCGACGTTCGCGAGGTTCCACACCGACTTCCCCGCCGTGAGCAAGGCGATATCGACCAGCCCGCAGGCCGACGCGACCAACATCGCCGCAGTCACGGTGATGGCCGCAGTTTCGCCACTGCCGTAGTGCGCGCCGAAGATCCGAAGCAGCAGCGGTGCCATCGAGATGACAGTCAGGTACAGCGGCCAGGTCAAAGCAACGATCCAGGTCGTCGAGGTCTGGAACAGGTGGAAGGCATCGGCCCGCTCGTCGCGGACCAGCAGGCGACGCAGCTGCGGCTGGACGGAGTAGGCGACCGCCTGGTTGCCGAGCTGCCCGACCACGACGAAGCGGGTGGCCCCGGTGTAGACCGCGGCGGCGGGCAAGCCGAGCAGCGCGCTGACCAGCACGATGTCCAGGCGCTGCAACGCCATCTGCAGCACGCTGGCCGCCGCCCGGGGGCCGGTGAAGGCCCAGACCGGTCGCATCACACTGGCCCACTCGCTCGACCACAGCGGGAGGCCGGCCCGGTGCATCAGTCGCCGCAGCCAGGCCGCCATGACCGCTGCCGACGCGACGTAGGGCAGGGTCCACGCGGCCACCACGGCCACCGGACCCTCGTGCAGCCCGACGGTCACACCGACCGCGGCGAGCTGCACGATCGGACGCAGCAACCGCTCGACCACGAAGGTGGGCCGGGTCGACCCGAGCGCTCGGGTCGCAGCGGTCATGACGTCGTAGGTGGCGGCGATCGGCATGCACACTGCGAGGACCACAACGATGAGCAGGCCGTGCCGGATGCCGTGATGGCCGACGACGAGCGGTTGGAGCGGGCCCGCCACTGCCAGCAGCACGATCCCGGCGAGGGTGCCGCCGAGGGCGACCGGCAGGAGCGAGGCAACCAGGACGCTGCTCGCGGCGCGATCGCGTCCGCGCGCCACCGCACCGGCCAGGTGATGGACGACGCCGACGTCCGCGCCGAGGCGGGCAAGGGCTTCGACCAGGACGAACAGCGAGGTGGCAGTGAAGACGACGCCGGCGTCGGTACGGGTCATTCCTCGCGTGACCACCGCGACGACCACGAAACTCAGCACGGCGGTCGCCGCTGCCCCGAGGACGTTCAGCGCGCTGCCGCGCGCGACGCCGTGCGCGGCAGTCGGCGAAGCCGCCGCGGCCTGGGTCGTCGGGCTGGACAACTGCCTTCCACATCCTCACTCGGAGTCCGGCGACCGCCGACACCAATCGTCCCGATCGGCTCGAGATCCGCGGGCTCCCGGCCGGCTACAATCAGGTCCACCGGTCACCCGCGGCAGGACCGCACCGAGTATGACCGATTCTTGATACGGCATTCGGGTGATATCTAGGCATTCCCCGAACGGCCCAATCAACCGGGCGCTATGTTCGACTTATGCGTGCGCTATTGGTTGCTTCGACAGGCGGCCACATGGTGCAACTCGAGTCCTGGTCGCGCCGGATCGCGGGCATCGACGAGGTCGTCTGGGCAGCCGCCGAGAGCCCGCAGAGCAAGGCGCTGCTCGCCGGTCACGACGTCCACTGGATTCCCGACATCCAGCCCAGGCAGCTCCGGGAGACGATGTCGCTGCTCGGCGTTGCCCGCCGGATCGTGCGGCAGGAGAAGGTCGACGTCGTCGTCAGCACAGGCGCAAGCGTCGCGATCCCCTTCTTCGTCGCGGCGCGGATCTATCGCGCCTCCGGGCACTACATCGAGAGCGCGGCCCGCGTCGACGGCCCGTCGATCACCGGTCAGGTCGCGGCCGCGATGCCGCGGGTGCGCTGCTACACCCAGTCGACCGACTGGGCGGACTCGAAGTGGACGTACGCCGGCTCGGTGTTCGACGGCTACACCGGCTGCGCGGTCGAGCGACCGACCGGTCCGCTTCGCATTCTCGTGACCGTCGGCAGCATGCACCACCCCATGACCCGATTGGTGAAGCACCTCAACGCGGTGCTCCCGGAGGACGCCGAGGTGGTCTGGCAGCTCGGCCACACCCCACCGATCGCCGGAATGCGGGCCGCCCGGATCGAGGAGTTCCTCAGCCACGACGAGATGACCGAGCTGATGAGCGAGGCCCACGTCGTCGTCTGCCACGCGGGCGTCGGCTCGGCGTTGCAAGCGATGAGCGTCGGGAAGTCGCCAATCCTCGTGCCCCGGCAGATCGAGCACGGCGAGCACGTCGACGACCACCAGGAGCAGATCGCGCGCCGGTTGGGCGGCCTGGGCCTGGCATTGCCGGTCGACGCTGAGGCGCTGACCACCGAGACGATCGAGGAGGCGGCGACCCGGGGGGTGCGCAACGCGGACTCGCCGGCCCCGCTGACTCTCCGTACGTCGCGCTCGACCTCGCGACTGTCCATGGCTCGACCGCAGACCGTCATCCCTCGCCCCCGCCAGCACTCCGAGACTGTTAGCCAGCCTCGGAGCTAGGTGTGCCGAACGCGGTCCTCTATCTCGCTGGCCTCGGTCGAAGCGGAAGCACCCTCCTCGAACGGATGGTCGGTGAGCTCGACGGGGTGTGCCCGGCCGGCGAGATCGTGCACCTGTGGCACCGGGGGATCCAGCTCGACGAGGCATGCGGCTGCGGTGAGCCGTTCAGCCGCTGCGATTTCTGGGCCGCGGTCGGCGATGAGGCGTTCGGCGGCTGGGGCAAAGTGCCCGCCGAACGAATCGAACGGACTCGCCGCGAGCTTGATCGCAGTCGCCGGATCCCGGCGATGCTCATGGATGGGCTGCGCCCGCGCTTCGCCGCCGAGCTCCGCCACTACACCGACAACTACGCCGCGGTCTACGACGCGATCCGAACGGTCAGCGGGTGCCCGGTGGTCGTCGACTCCAGCAAGCACCCGTCGCTCGCCTTCGCCCTCGCCGGGCGAGGCGACATCGACCTTCGGCTGATCCGCACGGTGCGGGATCCACGTGCGGTCGCGTACTCATGGGCCAAAGTCATCGAGCGTCCCGACGCCGGCGAGCATGGCGCGCCGACCATGCGGCGCTACCCACCGGCACGGACGGCTGCACTCTGGTTGGGCCACAACGCCTCCCTGACCGGACTGCGTCGATTCGGCGTCCCGATGGTGACCGTGCGGCATGAGGACGTCGTGACCGACCCGGCCCGGGAGCTGCGCCGAATCGCCGACCTCGCCGGCCTGCCCGCTGATGTCGCGCTCCCGGTCTCCGCGGACAAGGTGGCCCACCTCACCGCTTCGCACACGGTGTCGGGAAACCCGATGCGGTTCCGCACCGGCGACGTACGGGTAGTGGCGGACCAGACCTGGCAGACCGAAACCGACTGTCGGACCCGCGCGACGGTCACCGCACTATCGCTCCCGCTGCTGCACCACTTCGGTTATCCCGTCCGGGCGGGAGCCATCACCCGATGATCACGCACCCCTCGAGCGTGTGCGTGATCATCCCGACCCGCAACCGCCCGGCCCTGCTGGCCCGCGCGGTCCGCGCGGTCCTCGACCAGGAGTACGCCGGCAATCTCGAGGTCCTCATCGTCGTCGACCAGGACGATCGCGACAACGCGGTCGCCCGACTGCCCGAGGATCCGCGGATCCGGGTGGTGAGCAACTCCCGTACGCCCGGCCTTTCCGGCGCACGCAACACCGGCATCCTGCTTGCGACAACTGATCTCGTCGCCTTCTGCGACGACGACGACGAATGGCTGCCCGGGAAACTCGCACGCCAGGTCGCGCGGTTGGACGAGGACGCTGACGCAGAGTTTGCCAGCTGCTCGATCGAGGTTGACTTCGAGGACACCCGGTCCGTACGGCTGGCCAGCAAGGACGTGATCACCCACGCGGACCTGCTGCCGAGTCGCATGTCGATGCTGCACTCCTCGACGTTCTTGATCCGCCGTAGGGCGCTGACCGACGGGATCGGCCTGATCGCCGAGGACGCGCCGGGCAGCCAGAACGAGGACTGGGACCTCCTGCTCCGAGCGTCCGCGCGCAGCCCGATCGTGCACGTCGACGAGCCGCTGGTTCGCGTCTACTGGTCGGCGCGGTCTTACTTCTCCCGGGACTGGGAGACCAAGATCGCCTCGCGAACCTGGATGCTCGAACGCCATCCGGATGTCAGGGCGTCCCACAAGGGGTCAGCGCGGGTATACGGGCAGATCGCGTTCGCCTACGCGGCCTCCAAGAGCCGCATCACCGCGCTTCGGTGGGCGGGCCGCGCGATCGGCCGGCGCCCGGTCGAGCCGCGCGCATACCTGGCGGTGCTCGTGGCCGCAGGCGTTCCCGCGGAGCGCGTCCTGCGAACCTTGCACAAGCGGGGCAAGGGAGTCTGACCTCCCGATCGCCCTGGGGCCTCTAGGCGCCGAGCTTGTGGGCGCGTACAGCGGTCCCGTACGCGCAAATCTCAGTCCAGACGTCGCCCATCTCCGACGTGTCGAACCGCATCGCGAGGACGGCATTTCCCCCGCGGCGCTCGGCCTCTTCGATCATCCGGTTCATGACCTCGTTGCGGCTCTCGTAGAGCGCCTTGGTCATGCCCTTCAGCTCTCCGCCGAACATCGACTTCAAGCCGGCGCCCATCTGCGAGAACGCGTTCCGCGAGCGAACCGTGAGGCCCCAGACCTCACCGAGCACCTCATCGATCTGCCAGCCTGGGAGGTCATTGGTCGTCACGACGATCATGGCCGAACCCTACC
>Ga0265325_10002453_pt1 | contig 12530 bp, 7 predicted proteins | sample 41420metaG_FD_202090 | JGI IMG/M metagenome (GOLD analysis project Ga0265325, IMG submission 202090) | Rhizosphere microbial communities from Carex aquatilis grown in University of Washington, Seatle, WA, United States - 4-14-20 metaG | ecosystem: Host-associated > Plants > Roots > Rhizosphere >...
TACGCATGCGGCGCTCTTCGAGCACAACGTCGCGTTCCTTGTAGAACTCCCTGGGAACAGCATCGGCAAGCCGTGCACTCTCAAGCCATGCCCACAGCTCCACCCGGTTTTCCGGCATTGACCAGAAGTATTGAGTTTCATCCAGGCCCGTGCTGGCGTTCAAACCGCTGGCGCCGTTCTGCTCGGCCACTTCAGTAAATTGGTTTGGAACCACGTACTTGTGTGCCTCCGCCTGGGCTTCAAGGAATGCTTTGTGCAGTTCCTCAAGTTTTTTCGGGTCCTTGCCCACTTGCTTCAAATACTCAGCCTCATATGCTTTGTTGGTCTCTTCAACTTTGGCAAGCGCGACTTTCTCGGCTGAATAATCCGTGGTGCCAATCTCCGTAGTCCCTTTAAAAGCAAGGTGCTCAAACATGTGAGCCAGACCGCTATCGCCGGTGGGATCGTCCACATCGCCCGCATCAATAAACGTGTTGTAACTGAACACAGGTGCATCAGGCCGGCTGCAGATGATGAGCGTAAGCCCGTTGGGCAACACTTTGGTCGTGATCTTCTGCTCAAAGATTTTCAAATCCTGCGCCCGTAAGGTCGCAATGGGCAGAGCAGCAATGACCAGCGCTGCTGTGGCTGCAGCCACAAAATTCTTTAAGAACCGGGGATAAGCTCGGTTTTGCATTCAGACTCCTTGTCTGCGGGAATCGCTTGGATCGACCGGAGAACCGCGGCTTCGACCCCTGGTAAAGCCGCACATAATTTAAACCTAGTTCCCCTACCCAAGCAGGGTCAAACTCGGCCCGTGCGATTTTGGCTAGATAGTGACGAGTAACCTCATTCCGTACGCCAATCAGCGATCGCCGAGTTCCTTTGCAAACGAATAAAAAAAGTCCAGCGACTTCCAATACGAATCCACGGGAATTCGTTCATCGCGTCCGTGCGCGCGGTCGTCGTTCCGCTCCATGGCAATTGCCGAAAACCCGTAGCAGGGAATTCCTGCCTGGGCAAAATAGATCGAGTCGCTTGCGCCGTTTTCCATCACCGCTGTCACAGGAATGCCAGGCCAGATCGCCTTGACCAGGCGCGACAGAGGATCGAAGACCTCAGGAATCGGCGCAGGCGGCGAAATCGGCTTCCGATCGGGAGCCGTATCAGATACCACTCCGGCATCTGAAACATATTTCACCGTCAACTGGCTGTCACCAAATACCTCAGTCAACCCTTGCCGAATCTCCTCTGGCGAATGGCCCGGAAAAATGCGGCAATTCACAATCGCCTGCGCAGTCTGCGGCAACGCATTGTTGGCCACGCCGGCATTCAAACGTGTGGCCACGCAGGTAGTTCGCAAGTTCGCATTAAAGCTGGGCTCGGCGCTCAGTCGCTCTATGGCCGACTTATCCGGCGGCGATGCCAGAATGGCGCGAATGTTTGCGGCCACCGGCGGGCTCTCCTGGTCCGCTAACTTTTTAAAATATCCGCGCGTCACCTCGTTCAACTCGAATGGGAAAGTGAAAGCCGCAAGTTTGTTGAGTGCCGTGGTCAGCTCATAAATAGCGTTGTCAGGCCGCGGCAGGGAACTGTGTCCACCGCGATTCACTGCAGTGATTTGAAAATCCGAATACACCTTTTCGGTTGCTTCAACAGCGGCAACCACAGGCCGCCCGCGTTCCAGTTGAACGCCGCCGGCGTCGAGATTGATAACGAACGCCGCGTCTACAAGGTTGCGATGCTGATTCAGTAGCCATTGGGCGCCGTTGAATTTGCCGCCTTCCTCATCCGCAGTGAGCGCAAGAATCAGATCGCGCTTCGGCTTGTAGCCCTCGCGGTGCAGACGCAGGAATGTCGCTACCATCACGGCGTCGCCGTCTTTCATATCCTCACTGCCGCGACCGTAGAAATAGCCGTCCTTCTCGACAAGTTCAAATGGATCGGTCGTCCAATCCGAGCGCAGCGCCTCCACTACATCCACATGACACAGAAAAAGAACAGGCTTGGCTGTTGGCGTTCCTGCCGCGCGTATTCTCACAACCAGGTTCTGCTTGCGGGGATCAGGACCAAGCAGTTGCATATCCTGCGACGCAAATCTTGCATCAAGCAGCCGTTTCTGCATGGCCTCCGTCGCGGCCGTCACATTGCCGCGCTGCGTATCGGTAGTGTTGATCTCGATGAGATCTTTCAGAATAGACCGCGCCATCGCACGATCTTCCGCCGAAGCGATCGGCAATGGACTCTGGGCATACAACTGCGAAGTCACTGGAACCAGCAGGCTCAATGCGGCAATGATCGGAAGCGATACCCGGCGCAGCATGCACCCATTGTACGGTTTCCAAACATCACCGCGTTCAGGTATCCGTCAGGCCGCCAGCCGCGCCTTCGGATTCACCAGCAGCCACGCCGCTGCGCCTAAAACCGCCAGCACCGTCGCTGTCAAAAACGACGCCTGCCATCCAAACTGCGCAGCAATCATCGGCGTCAGAGAAGAAGTGACAGCGCCCCCGATCTGGCAGGCCATGTTCATGGTTCCTGAAACCACGCTAGAGTGTTCACCGGCAAAATCCGCCGTCACACTCCAGAACGAGCTCTGCGAAAGATAAAGCGCTCCGGCAGCACAGGCCAGCAGCGCCGTTGCCGTAACGGCGCTCTGCACAGTCGATCCGATCGCGAGAAGAATGCCTGTAAGGAAAAGCGAGAAAGCAGGCAGATAACAGCGGCCCACGCGGGGACTTACGTGGTGTGCAAGCCAGTCGCTGGCAACGCCGCCTATCAGCGATCCAAGCGTCATGGCCACAAACGGAAAAATGGAATACACGGCGCTGGTCTTCAAACTCAATCCGCGCACCTGCGCAAGGTAGATGTAGAACCAGCTAAAGAAAACCCAGCCAATGTAACCGAAGGTGAAGTAGCTACCGCTAAGTGCCAGCACTTCTTTGCTGGTAAAAATCTTTACCCACGGCGAGCCGCTTTTCTTTTTCGCGGCGACAACGTCCGCGGAAATCATAGCAGCGTCGCCGCGACCAGCGATAATCATTGCGCGTTCGCTGGCACTCACCCAAGGATGCTGTTCTGGTTTATCGCGCGCCACCAGGAACCACACCGCGGCTGCAAGCAGACCAACTACCGCGCAAAACCAGAACGCCACATGCCAGTCGTATGCCAGAATGATCGCCGTCAGTACCGGCGGCGCAAGTGCCGACCCCAGGCCGACGCCCCCAAACACGATGCCGCTCGCCCTGCCGCGCTCGTGCCGCGGGAACCAGCGTTCGATAAATTGATTGCTTGAGGGATACATCACGGCGCTGCTGGCGCCCAATGCCATTCGCACCAGGATGATCATCATCAGCGCGCCTGGAGCCGCCGGCGGCACCATTGCCGTCAGCACCGTAAAGACGCCCCACAGAATCACGCAGAACGAAAGTACGCGACGCGGACCAAATCGCCGCAAAATTACGCCGCCAGGAATTTGGAACCCGGCGTAACCGACAAGAAACGCGCTGAAGACCCAACCCAATCGCGAGTTATCGATCTTGAACTCTTTGGCAATCTGAACGCCCGCGATGGAAATGTTGGTCCGGTCAAGAAATGCAATGGTGCTCATGACCAGGAGCCAAAACACGAGCAGGTAGCGCATGGGCAGCCCTTGAACCGGCTGTCTTTCCGGCGATTGATTCATGCTTTTATGCTTCTCCCTGGGCCGGTCCAGGCCCGATCCAAAACTGCCGATTTCGGCGAACGTCCATTCTCTACTCTCGACCCTCAGGTTGGAAAATCAATTTCGGCTGGTGGTTCCAAAATGTAATTCCTGGCTGACTTTTATCCCGGACTCCCGCAAAATGCTCTACTCTTGCCAATGAGCGCATGAGCCTCGTGCTAACCCAAATCCGAAAAGCAATCCTGCAGGCTTTTGAGCACGACGTCTTCAACACAGCCAAGGCCGCAGCGTACTCAGGCATTCTCATGCTCTTTCCTGCCTTGCTGGTGTTAACCACAATGTTGGCCCAGGTGCAGGAGGGGCCTACTCTGATGGGTGAAATCCGCGCCGTCTTCGAACAGTTTTTACCCGCAGATGCGTTGGACTTGCTGCAGGGATATATCCTTTCCCGCCGCGTGTATTCCTGGCAATTGATCCTTTCGGCTACGGGCCTCAGCGTCTTTGCCGGCCTGGGTGCCATGCTGTCGCTCATGGAAGGATTTCGTCGCGCATATAATCTGCCGAATGAATCATGGGGCTTCGGCGAGCGGCGCCTTCGCGCGATGCTGCTGGTACCCATCGCGTTGGTGCCGCTTTCGGTCGCCACACTCGTAGTGGTCTTCGGGCACCAGATTGAATTGTGGATGGTCGAAAACGCCGGCGGTGAGACGAGGTCGATCGTGCTCTTCTTTTGGCGCATGATCCGCTGGACGATCGCCGTGGTGAGCAGCGTTACTGTTCTGTCGGCACTCTTCCATTTCGGTACAAAGCGCAAAGAACACTGGCTATGGGTGGCACCGGGCGCAATCGCCGGCACATTTCTCTGGTTCCCTTCAACACTCGCATTTGGCTGGTATGTAACGCGGGTCGCCGACTACTCCATGTTCTACGGATCATTTGGCGCAGGCATCGCCACGCTGGTATGGCTCTACATAGTTGCATTCAGCGTGCTGCTCGGTGCTGAATTGAACGGCGTTCTCTACGAAAGCCGGCAGGAGCGAACCCTGGCAAGCCAACCGGAATCTGCAAGTGAACGCAACGACGAGCTCTCTTCCATTCAGCACTAAGGCACCGATGTACAATAGAAACAGTCGTTCCCCGCTGAAAACACTGACCAACCTGAGCCCTGTTAAGTCAAACCTTGAAGTTCTTTAAGTGGAGCTATCTCTATGTCTTCCGTCGATTTCGGCCTGAAAGAGTCCCCGTTAAAGCGCCGCGCCAAGATCGTGGCCACCCTGGGGCCCGCCTCGAACACCGAAGGGGTGATTCGCGACCTGATTCGGGCTGGCGTTGACGTCGTCCGGTTGAATTTTTCGCACAGCACTCATGAGCGCAAACTCGCGGTCCTCAAACTGGTCCGCAAAGTAAGCCGCGAAGAGCGCAAGCCGCTCTGTGTCCTCGGCGATCTGCAGGGGCCCAAGATCCGCACCTCCGCTTTGAAAGATCATCAGTCAGTGTTGCTTAAGGCCGGTGGACGCCTCACCATTACTCCGCGCGATGTGCCGGGAACGGCCTCGCTCATAGGCACAACCTTCAAGACCCTTGCAGAAAATGTTGAACAAGGCTCACGCATTCTGCTCTCGGACGGCCTGATTGAGTTGCGCGTTCAAGAGGTGAATGGCGGCGATGTTCACTGCGACATCATCAATGGCGGCATGCTCGGCGAAAACAAGGGTATCAATTTGCCCGGAATTCTCGTGCGCGTTCCCTCACTCACGGAGAAGGATGCTGAAGACCTCGAGTTCGCTTTGAAAAATGGAGTGGATGCCATTGCAGTGTCGTTCGTGCGCACTGCGGAAGATGTTCGCATGGTTCGCAACCGTGTGGCTGCTCTCGGATTCGATACGTGGATCATTGCCAAGCTTGAAAAGCCCCAGGCGATCGAGCATCTCGACAGCATTCTGCAGGCTGCAGACGGCATCATGGTCGCCCGCGGCGATCTAGGCGTAGAAGTTCCGCCGGAAATGGTTCCTGCAATTCAGAAGCACATCATTCGTCGTGCATCCGAGTACTCAAAGCCCGTCATCACCGCTACCCAGATGCTTGAGTCGATGATCGAAAATCCGCGCCCTACCCGCGCAGAAGTTTCTGACGTTGCCAATGCGGTCTACGATGGCACCGACGCCGTCATGCTCTCCGGTGAATCGGCGGTGGGCAAATATCCGGTTGAAGCTGTCGCCATGATGGCGCGCATCGTGACCGAGGCCGAGCGCGACATCAAGGACCAGAATCTGTGGGAACCGCGCGAACGGCACGCGCACTTGTCCATTGCTGAGACGATTTGCGAAGCCACAGCCCACGCTTCTGACGATCTGGATCTGCGCGGCGTAGCGCTCTTTACTGAATCAGGGCAAACCGCGCGCCAGCTTTCGAAGTACCACCCATCGGCGCCAATCTTTGCGCTCAGCCCAGTCGATGTCACCATCAATCGACTGAATCTGCTGTGGGGGACAACGCCTATCCGCTGTCCCAAGGTCAACAGCACTGAGGCCATGGTGGAAACAGCAGAGAAGCTTCTCGAAGTGAACGACTATGTGCGTCCTCGCGAAGTTGTGGCCATCGTTGCCGGAACCCGCACCAAGTCGGGCTCAACAAACTTCATGCGACTGCACGTGATGGGCGAACAACAGCTTGAGGGTTATCGATTCAAGCTGCCCCATGACAAGGAAGCGGTTGAAGGCGCCTCGGCCGAGAGCAAGCCGAAGCGCGCAGCTCGCAAGCCCAAGACCTTCAAACGCTATCCCTCGCCGAATCCACCCAAAATCTCAAATCCGTAAACGCGACGCATTAGCGTTCTTTCACCTCGTAACGCGCCACCATTCCGGCCAGCATGTGGTCGCTGATGTGGCAGTGGTAGAGCCAGATTCCTGGTGCGTCCGGCACCATGTCGGCGGTGACCATCTGTGCAGAAGTAACGGCTAGAACATCGGTGCGTTGCCCCGCGACAAGCACCGTGTTGCCATGCCAGTGCGGTGTGTGTGCGTTGTTAAAGTCTCCCAGCGTGGTGACATACCAGCGCACGCGATCGCCTTTCTTCATAGTCATCATTGGCATGTTGCCATAAATGTAGCCGTTGATGGACCACTTGACGTTGGTAGCCGCAAAGCCCGTGGTGGCGACGGTACCGGCGATTCCGGTCGCTGTGGACTGACCGAAATCTGCCCGCTTGATGCCTTTTGGATCGGTCGTGTGGTCACGGATATTGTCGTCCAGATACCAGCTTTGGTTTTCATTGATGGCGATGTACATGTTCACAAATTCGTGGTCTACGTCCTTCGGGCGGCCATCCGGGAGCGCCATGCCACTCTTGGCAATAATGATTCCTCCGAACAGGCCGGAAGCTACATCGCGCAATTCATCGCAATGCGAATGGTAGAGCCAGAAGATCGAGCTTGGATCGTTTGGTCCCGGGCCGGCTCGCTCAGGAATCCGCCAGGTGTAGATATGAGACGCGCCGGGCGCAACGCAACCATCCATCTGATCTGAGCCGCTGGTGTTGTCGTTGTAGTCGGCGCCTTCAGAGTCTTTCGAGTACAACACTCCGTGAGGATGCATGCTGTAAGGATGCGTTGCATTGTTCTTGAAGACAATCTTGATCGTGTCTCCCACGGCTCCGCGTAGGATCGGACCCATGATCCCGAGATACGCATCCTCGGGGCTGCGCTTTTTGAGCGTCGAAAACGTGGCGTCGGTATATTCGCGATACATCGCCTTCTTGTTAATGCGGCCAATCTGGTGAGGTCCCGATTCCGTGAAGCCTTTGGCGATCTCGTCGAAGTCCATGCCCATCGCTTCATCGCGGCCTGAAGGCGCGTAGTCCCAATTCAATTCATCGGCCGCCACGTAATAGGTGCGCGTTTTGCCCGCATCTTTTGCTGTCGCTGCGCTTGATGCAACACCATGCAGACAGAAAACAGCGACGCACAGTTGCAGCAATCCGCCGATTGCTCGAATTATCTTTCGCGAGATCATCTTTCCTCCGGGGAACTGAACGCTGCCATCGGGCGAGGCAAACCCTCGGTCCGCCGATGCAGAAGTGAGATATTTTCGCGATCCATCCTGAATGCGAAATATTTTGGTTGATTGATCCTCCGCCGCCCAAGGGAAATGGCGAAAGGACCTCCGATGATGGGGATTTGAAACGAAGCTGGTAGCTAAGTCAATGCAAAAAATGGATCGGCGAGCCGAATCCATTTCCTATACAGAAATCGATCCCGACTCGCCGAAGAATTTCACCTTAAAATAATGGTTCTACTTCGCCGCCAACTGCCGCAGTACGTACTGCAGAATGCCGCCGTGTTCGAAGTAGCCGATCTCTTGCGGTGTATCGATGCGAACCACTGCGTTGAACCGCTGCACTTTTCCGTCAGCAGCAGTCGCTTTCACTGCGATCGTACGTCCATTTGCGAATTTGTTCTTCAGCATGGTTGTCAATCCAGGGAAGTCGTACACTTCCTCGCCTGTCAGTCCAAGTGATTCGACATTCTGTCCAGCCTCAAACTGCAGTGGCAAAATCCCCATGCCCACCAGGTTAGAGCGATGAATGCGCTCAAAGCTCTCGGCGATCACAGCACGCACACCCAGCAGTTTGGGGCCCTTCGCAGCCCAGTCGCGCGAGGAGCCGGAACCGTATTCCTTACCGGCCAGGATCACGAGCGGCACACCGCGATCAGCGTACTTCACGCTGGCATCGAAAATCGACATCGGCTCGCCTTCAGGCAGCAAACGCGTCACGCCGCCTTCGGTTCCCGGTGCGAGTTTGTTGCGCAGCCGTACATTAGCAAATGTGCCGCGCACCATTACTTCATGATTGCCGCGCCGCGAACCGTAGCTGTTAAAGTCGGCCGCCTTCACGCCATGCTCGGCCAGGTATTTTCCTGCCGGGCCGTTTGCCTTGATGTTGCCTGCCGGCGATATGTGGTCGGTGGTAACCGAGTCGCCAAGCACAGCCAGCACGCGCGCGCCAACGATATCGCTCACCGGCGCCGGTGTTTTCGTTATGCCGTCGAAGTACGGTGCCTGCCGAATATAAGTGGAATCAGGTTCCCACTGGTAAACGTCGCCTGTCGGAAAGCTCAGCCCCTGCCAACTCGCGTCGCCATCTGAAACCGTAGCGTATTCCTTGCGGAACGATTCGCTGGTTACGCCCTTTTCAATCGCAGCGGCCACTTCGGCCTGCGTGGGCCAAATGTCCTTGAGGTAAACGGCATTGCCGTCGTTGTCCGTTCCCAGCGGATCGGTATCAAAGTTGTGCCCGATCCGCCCGGCTAACGCGTAAGCCACAACCAGCGGTGGGCTCATCAGGTAGTTGGCGCGCACATCCACGTTCACGCGTCCCTCAAAGTTGCGATTGCCGCTGAGCACGCTCACAGCAACAAGTCCGTGTTCGTCGATGCTCTTCGAAACATCGGATGGAAGCGGGCCTGAGTTGCCAATGCACGTGGTGCAGCCGTAACCAACAACGTTGAAACGCAGCTTTTCAAGATAAGGCAGCAATCCTGCACGCTGGTAGTAGTCCGTCACCACACGCGAGCCCGGCGCAAGCGAAGTCTTCACCCACGGTGGAACACTCAATCCTTTTTCGACCGCCTTCTTGGCTAGTATGCCCGCCGCGATCATCACTGAAGGATTCGATGTGTTGGTGCAACTTGTAATCGCCGCAATCACCACCGATCCGTGATCGAGATATTGATCCGGGTCGACATTGAACCGCTCTTTCACGGTTGTAGTCACATGCAGCGGAGACGCGTCGGCGACGGCAGTATCGGCAATTGCCTTGCGCTCCCATGCAGCCGCGGTGCGCGTTCCAAGCGGCTTTGCGGTCGGCGCCAACAGCGTAGGCAGTTGCTGCGCAAAGCTCGCAGCAGCATCTTTCAGCAGCACGCGGTCCTGCGGGCGCTTCGGTCCCGCTACGCTGGGTTGAACACTGGCAAGATCCAGCTCGAGTGTCTGCGTGTACTCCGCCTCAGGCGAACTCGTGGTGTGGAACAGTCCCTGCTCTTTGTAATAGGCCTCGACCAGCGCGATTTGTTCATCACTGCGCCCGGTCAGTCGCAAGTAGCGCAGCGTCTCCGCGTCCACTGGGAAAATGCCGCATGTCGCTCCGTATTCGGGCGCCATGTTGCTGATGGTTGCGCGATCAGCCAGCGGCAGCTCGGCAATGCCGGGCCCGTAGAATTCCACAAACTTGCCCACCACGCCCAGCTTGCGCAGCGCCTGCGTCACCGTCAGCACCAGGTCGGTCGCGGTTGCGCCCTCGCGAAGTTTGCCGGTGAGCTTGTAACCAACCACCTGCGGAACCAGCATGGAAACTGGCTGACCCAACATTGCAGCCTCGGCCTCAATGCCGCCTACGCCCCAGCCAAGCACGCCAAGGCCATTAATCATCGTGGTGTGAGAATCGGTGCCCACCACCGTGTCGGGATACGCTAACTGCTCGCCGTCAACCTCAGCGGTAAACACTACGCGGGCCAGGTACTCCAGATTTACCTGGTGGCAGATGCCCATTCCGGGCGGCACTGCCGAAAAGTTTCGAAATGCGGTCTGGCCCCACTTCAGGAATGCGTAGCGTTCGCGATTGCGCTGGAACTCAAGCAGCGAATTCGCGCCGTACGCTCCGGCGGTGCCGTACTCGTCCACCTGCACTGAGTGGTCGATGACCAACTCCGCAGGCACCAGTGGATTTACGCGCTCCGGGTCGCCACCCAGCGAGCGGATGGCGTCGCGCATTGCGGCCAGATCCACAACGGCAGGAACACCTGTGAAGTCCTGCATCAGCACCCGCGCCGGCATGTAGGCGATCTCGCGGCTGGGCTCAGCCTTTGCATCCCATTTGGCGAGGAACTCAATGTCGCCGGCGGTGACGGTGACGCCGTCTTCGCGCCGCAGCAGGTTTTCAAGCAGGATCTTCAGGCTGAATGGAAGGCGGCTCAAGTTAAAGCCCTTGGCGGTAAGAGCAGGTAAGCGATAAACGGTATAAGACTTCGCGCCGGATTTGAGCGTGGCTTTGCTGGCAAAGCTGTTCATCAGGGAAAGACCTTTCTATCCGCACATCCTGCGGATGAATCTGGTGGTTCAAGGAGTCGAGGCACGGAGCCCGTTGCATCGCGACTCCGCCGGCTGCTGGGGCACATAGCGCTCCGAGCGGCCCAGAAAACAAATCAACTGGATAGATTACTCAGCGGGGGGAGCGCCGTCCACGGTCGGGCCGGCCTCGGCGAAAGCGCCTGAGTTGTGGCTCATCGAAATGGAAAGAATGGCTGCGCATTATTCCACCTAAATTTTAACGTGAGAATGGCCGCCGGGGAAATGGCTTCTGTGGCTTGGCAGGCGCCTTCAAGTATCCGGCAGAAACTTCGCCTTGCAGCCCGTGATAACAGCCGGTAGGCTCAAATGAACCTTGAGGAATGAAACCATGCAGTTGCGTATAACTCGGAACCTGATTGCAATCACGATTCTTCCCGGCATATTTGCAGCACCATATGTTAGCGCCCAGCCCTCCGCAAACACCACCCCGCCTGCTCAGCAAACCGTGTCGTGGCCAACAGCCGACGGCACAGTTACGCTTCAGAATTTCCGCTTTGGCACCGGAGAATCGCTTCCTGAGTTGCGCCTGCATTACATCACGCTGGGCGCGCCGCACCGCAATGCTGCCGGGCACACTGACAACGCCATACTTCTGCTGCACGGCACCGGCGGCAACGCACACTCGCTGATGAACCCGGTGTTTTCAAACGTGCTCTTCGGGCCAGGGCAGCCACTCGACATTACAAAATATTTCCTCATCCTTCCCGATGACATCGGCCACGGCCAAAGCTCAAAGCCCTCTGACGGCCTGCATGCGCACTTCCCGGCATACGACTACGACGACATGGTACGCAGCCAGCGCATGATGCTCGACGAAATGAAGATCGATCATCTTCGTCTCATTCTCGGCACTTCAATGGGCTGCATGCAAACCTTTGTGTGGGGTGAGACATATTCCGGCTTCGCAGATGCGCTGGCGCCATTCGCCTGCCTGCCGGTGCAGATCGCCGGCCGCAATCGCATGATGCGCTACATGATCATCGAAGCCATCAAGCAGGATCCGGCGTGGATGGACGGCGAATATAAAACCGAGCCCCGGCAAGGCATCCACAACGCCGACGAGCTGAGTTTCATCATGGGCTCAAGTCCGCTGCAATTGCAAAAGAACGCGCCCACGCGTCAGCAAGCCGAGCAATACATTGATAACTCTCTGGCGCGCGCCGATGCCGGCAATGACGCGAACGACATGGTCTTCTACTACAACGCCAGCCGCAATTACGATCCGAGCCCGAACCTGGAGCGCATCACCGCGCCGGTGTTGTGGATCAACACCGCAGACGACTTCATCAATCCGCCGGAGCTGGGCATTGCCGAAAAGATGGTGAAGCGTATGCCAAATGCGCGTTTTATTCTGCTGCCAATTTCAGATGCGACGCGCGGACACGGCACGCACACTGTGGCTACAGTGTGGAAAGACTATTTGGCGGAGTTCTTGCGCGCCACCGAACCGAAGCCCTGAGCAGCGCGCGGACTCTAAAACCTACGGACGCCGTTTTCCGCTAGGCCGTGGTCCGGTTCGAGGCTTTCCGCCGCGTGGCGGGCCGCTGCGACTGGCGCTTCCGCCGCGGTTCGGGAAGCCAGATCTGCCGCCCCCGGCCGGTTTGCTGAAACCCCGGGACTGTGGTCCTCTGGGCCGCGACTCTGCACCATTGCCTGCGCCTCTGCTTCCAGAGAAACTTCCAGATCCTGTTCTGGGATGTAAGCCGGTCCCTCCACCAGGCCGCGGACCCGACGCAGGTCGTGAACCGGATGGGGGTCTTGA
>Ga0265325_10002454_pt1 | contig 12524 bp, 9 predicted proteins | sample 41420metaG_FD_202090 | JGI IMG/M metagenome (GOLD analysis project Ga0265325, IMG submission 202090) | Rhizosphere microbial communities from Carex aquatilis grown in University of Washington, Seatle, WA, United States - 4-14-20 metaG | ecosystem: Host-associated > Plants > Roots > Rhizosphere >...
AGGCCCGCGTCGAGGCAATCGGCGCCCGCCGCATGCTCGGCGTGAAGAACAATCTCGCCGCGATGATCGACGACCGCTTCCACCGCGGCAAGTTCGACGAGATCAGCGATCGCGCCGACGCTCCGATCGAGGAAGCCGTCGCCATGATGGTGCGCGAGCGGTTGACCGGTCAGGCGCCACCGCCGGCCGCGAAAAAGCTCGTCGACCTGTGGCGGCCGTTCATCGAGGATCGCGCTGGCAAGGGTCTCGACCGGCTGGAGCGCCTGCTGGACGATCAACGCAAGTTCGGCGACGCCGTCCACGATCTTCTGGAATCGCTCGACATGGGCGAGGACCGCGCGTCCTCCGAGGAGGAGGAAGAGGGCGAGGAGGGCGATCAGGATCGCCGCAAGGACGAGACCGGCGAAAAGGGCGAGGCTGCCGACTCCGAGGACATGGAGAAGATGTCCATGGAGGACGCCGAGGCTTCCGCCGATTCGGCGGAGACCGCGGACGAGGCTGTCGATGCGCCGGCGGCCGACATGGCCGACGATTCCGAGATGGGCGAGTCCGAGACCGCCGCCGAGCCGTGGCGGCCGCGCAACCGGCCGAACGAGCCGCGCGGACCGGACTATCGGCCGTTCACGATGCGGTTCGACGAGACCATCGCCGCCGAGGATCTGTGCGAGCCCGAGGAGCTCGACCGGCTGCGCGGCTATCTCGACAAGCAGCTCTCGCATCTGCAGGGCGTGGTGGCGCGGCTTGCCAATCGCCTGCAACGCCGCCTGATGGCGCAGCAGAATCGCGCCTGGGACTTCGATCTCGAGGAAGGCCTGCTCGATCCGTCGCGGCTGCCGCGCATCATCATCGATCCGCTGCATGCACTGTCGTTCAAGCAGGAGAAGGAAACCAACTTCCGCGACACCGTGGTGACCTTGCTGCTCGACAACTCCGGCTCGATGCGCGGCCGGCCGATCACGGTGGCCGCCACCTGCGCCGATATTCTCGCGCGCACGCTGGAGCGCTGCGGCGTCAAGGTCGAAATCCTGGGCTTCACCACGCGGGCCTGGAAGGGCGGACAATCGCGCGAGTCGTGGCTTGCTGCCGGCAAGTCGCCCAATCCGGGCCGCCTGAACGATCTTCGCCACATCATCTACAAGTCGGCCGACGCGCCGTGGCGGCGCGCCCGCAAGAACCTCGGTCTCATGATGCGCGAGGGTCTGCTCAAGGAGAACATCGACGGCGAGGCGCTGGACTGGGCGCACAAGCGGCTGCTGGCTCGGACCGAGCAGCGCAAGATCCTGATGATGATCTCCGACGGTGCGCCGGTCGACGATTCCACGCTGTCGGTCAATCCAGGCAATTATCTGGAACGGCACCTGCGCTGGGTCATCGAGGAGATCGAGACCCGTTCGCCTGTGGAATTGATCGCCATCGGCATCGGCCACGACGTCACGCGTTATTACCGGCGGGCGGTGACCATCGTCGATGCCGAGGAACTCGGTGGTGCCATGACCGAAAAGCTCGCCGAATTGTTCGAGGAGCACGCCGCGGCCGACGAGATGCGCCGCCCGTCCAGGGCGGCGGCGCGCAGGCTGCATTAACGAATTAACCGGTCAGCCAGGTCTGCCTGTCGGCGCGATGATAAAGTGCGCGCCGCAAGGGGATAGCATTGGCGATCTGGCTTTTTCGCGGTTCAACGGTTCTGGCTCTGCTGGCGTTCGCGCTGATGCACGCGCACGCGCAGCTTCCCCGCGCTCCCGATCAGGTCCGGCGGATCGAAATTCATGCCCAGGCGATCGAGTCGTTCGATCCGCGCGAGCCGTCGCGCACGCGCTTCGGCGCGCTGACATTCCGTGGCGGCCTTGTTCTGGAATCGACCGACCGCGACTTTGGCGGACTGTCCGGCCTGCACATGGAGCCCGACGGCGAGCACTTTGTGGCGCTGAGCGATCATGGCCGATGGTTTCGCGGCCGCATCGTTTATCAGGGCAACACGCCGGTTGCGATCGCTGACGCCGAGACTGCGCCGATCCTCGGCGCCGATGGCCGAACGTTGAAAAGCCGCGGCTGGTACGACACCGAGGCGCTGGCCTGGGACGGCAGCACGGCGTGGGTCGGCATCGAGCGCGTGCAACAGGTCGTGCGGTTCGATTTCGCAAAGGACGGGCTGCGAGCGCGCGGCTCGCCGATCGCGATATCGCCCGGGATGAAGCTGCTGCCGCACAATCAGAGCATCGAGTGCCTGGCGGCGGCGCCGAAGGACAGTCCGCTTGGCGGCCAGGTCGTGTCGGTGTCCGAGCGCGGGCTCGACACCCACGGCAATCTGATGAGTTTTCTGATTGGGACGCCTGGCGGTGTGTTCTCGCTCAGGCGCAGCGACGATTTCGATGTCAGCGATTGCGCGGTGACGCCGGATCAAAAGCTGCTGGTGCTGGAGCGCCGCTTCTCATGGCTGCGCGGCCTTGCCGTGCGCATCCGCAGCGTGCCGCTCGCGGACATCAAACCCGGCGCGCTGGTCGACGGACCGGAGTTGATGTTCGCCGACATGGCCTATCAGATCGACAACATGGAGGGGCTGGCGGTGCACCGCTCAGCCTCCGGCGCAACCGTGTTGACGCTGGTCTCGGACGACAATTTCTCGCCGTTGCAGCGCACGTTGCTGCTGCAATTCACCCTGGATGGGATGGTCGCGGGCGCCCGCCCGCAGTGATCTTAGCTGGCCTTGGCCTGCTTCTTCGCGATCTGGCGCTTCAGTTCGCGCACCCGCGGCGCCAGCACGTCATCCTTGGCGTTCAGCAGATAGGCATCGAGCCCGCCGCGATGATCGACGGTCTTGATGGCGTTGGCGGAAACCCGGAGCCGCACCGAGCGTCCCAGGGCGTCCGAGATCATGGTGACGCTCAGCAGGTTCGGCAGGAAGCGCCGCTTGGTCTTGATGTTGGAATGGCTGACCTTGTGGCCGACCAGGACGGCCTTGCCGGTGAGGTCGCAGCGGCGTGACATGGCGGTAACCCTTGGACAACTCGGGCACCCTTCCGGGCGCCGGAAATGGCGTTTTCGATGGACCGCGGACGTATAGTGATGAGGCTGCAGGGCGTCAAGGCGAGCCAATTCCGGGATTCCCTATCATTAAAAGGACTTAATCCACGCCGAGACCGGGGATAAGCGGTCCTTCCCCGGCGCTTACGCCTTGATCCCGGACTCCCGGCACGGCAAAGCGGGTGGGCGCGCCGTTCCAGGAGATTTGCTCTCGTGAATTCGACGATCGTCCGGTCCGCGTTCGGCGTTGTCACCACAGCCATTGCTCTTGCAGCCGCGCATCCGGCGCTGGCGCAGACGCAGGGTCGTTTGGATGCGCGCTATGTGGTGTCGCTCGCCAACGTGCCGATCGGCAAGGGCGCCTGGGTCATCGACATCGCCGAAAATCAGTTCACCGCAGCGGCCTCCGGCGCGACCGCGGGTCTGCTCCGCATTTTCGCCAGCGGCCAAGGCAGCGGCGCTTCGCGCGGCCTGATGGTCGGGGGCAGCCCCGTGCCGGCGACCTTTGCCGCGAGCATCACCTCGGACAAGAAGACCGAGGAAATCCGCATGACGCTCGGCTCCGGCAACGTGAAGGATTTCGTCGTGACCCCGGTGCTGCCGGAGGATCCGAACCGCATTCCGCTCACCGATGCGCACCGTCACGGCGTCAGCGATCCGATGACCGGCTCGCTGCTGCGCGTCGCCGGAACCGGCAATGTAATGTCGCCGCTGGCCTGCCAGCACACCACGCCGATCTTCGACGGCCGCATGCGCTACGATCTGCAGTTCGCCTACAAGCGCATGGAGAACGTCAAGACCGAGAAGGGCTACGAAGGACCGGTGGTGGTCTGCGCGGTGTATTTCACCCCGGTCGCCGGCTATGTGCCGTCGCGCTCGACGGTCAAGTACCTGACCTCCCAGCGCGACATGGAAGTCTGGCTGGCGCCGATTGCGGCGACGCGGGTCGTGGTGCCCTACCGGGTGTCGATTCCGACCCCGATGGGAACCGGCGTGATGCAAGCGACCCAGTACATCACCAGCGCACCGCCTCGCGCCGCGGCCTACACCCGGACGGATTGACGCCTTGCGGCACGGCCGCAGCATTCCCAGTTATTCACTGGTTATCCACAGAACCTGGAGGAGTCCGCTGTTGACTCCTGCGCCAAACGGAGGTGCGCGGCGCGTTAACGAACTGAGCCCGAAATTCGCCCCCGTGGGGCAGGTTGACTACCCGATGTTGTGGCCGACTCGTTCCCCCATGCGACATATCGCGGTGAACCAAACGGGACAGCGCCGGAGTCAGCGATTCGGGCGTGTTTCGTTCCAGACTCGTTCCATGGGTTAAGTTGCGCCTTGCTCGGCGTCGCATTGTGATACAGAGAGGCATGCCCGATCGCTGAATTGGGCGCTTCCCAGCCTGGACATCGGATGCCTATTTCGTTCTCGTCGCCCATGAACCGCGACGGCCGCCTGCGTGGCGCCGGCGTGACCGCGGTGCTCGGCCCCACCAACACCGGCAAGACCCACCTCGCCATCGAGCGGATGCTCGGCCATTCGTCCGGCATGATCGGACTGCCGCTGCGGCTGCTGGCGCGCGAGGTCTACAACAAGGTGGTGGACCGGGTCGGCGCCGACAGCGTCGCGTTGATCACCGGCGAAGAGAAGATCAAGCCGCCGAATCCGCGCTTTTGGGTCGCTACCGTCGAGGCGATGCCGCGCGACATCGAAACGGCCTTTCTCGCCATCGACGAAGTGCAGCTCGGCTCCGATCTCGACCGTGGCCATGTCTTCACCGACCGCATGCTCAATCGCCGCGGCCGCGAGGAGACGCTGGTGCTCGGCGCCGCGACCGTGCGGCCGATGGTGGAGCGGCTGCTGCGCGGCGCCAACATTGTGCAGCGGCCGCGGCTGTCGACGCTCATCCACTCGGGCGACAAGAAGCTCAGCCGGCTGCCGCGGCGCAGCGCCATCGTCGCGTTCTCGGCCGACGAGGTCTACGCCATCGCCGAGCTGATCCGCCGCCAGCGCGGCGGCGCGGCCGTGGTGATGGGCGCGTTGTCGCCGCGCACGCGCAACGCGCAGGTCGCGCTGTTTCAATCCGGCGATGTCGATTATCTGATCGCGACCGATGCGATCGGCATGGGCCTCAACCTCGACGTCGATCACGTCGCATTTGCCTCGGACCGTAAATTCGACGGTTACCAATTCCGCAAGCTCAACACGTCGGAACTGGCGCAGATCGCTGGCCGCGCCGGCCGGGCGCAGCGTGACGGCACCTTCGGCAGCACGGGTCGCTGCCCGCCGTTCGACGACGAAACGGTGCGCGCGCTGGAAAGTCACGCGTTCGAGCCGATCAAGGTGCTGCAATGGCGCAACACCGATCTGGAATTCGCCTCGATCGGCGCGCTGCAGGCCTCACTGGCGGTGGTACCCGACGATCCGGCGCTGACGCGCGCGCCGATTGCGGAAGACATTCTGGTGCTGGAACACGCTGCACGCGATGAGGAAATCCGCGCGATGGCGACCGGAACGGCTGCGGTCGAGCGGTTGTGGGAGGTTTGCCAGGTTCCGGATTACCGCAAGATCGCGCCGGCGACGCATGCCGAGCTTGCAGTGACCCTCTATGGATTCCTGATGCGGGAGGGTAAAATCCCGGATGATTGGTTCTCCGCCCAAGTCGCTCAAGCCGACCGGACCGATGGCGATATCGACACGCTCTCCAACCGGATCGCGCATGTGCGCACCTGGACCTTCATGGCGAACCGGCCCGATTGGCTTGCCGACCCGGAGCATTGGCAAGCCGTTACCCGCGGCGTCGAGGACAAGCTCTCGGATGCATTGCATGAGCGCCTCACCGAGCGCTTCGTCGATCGCCGCACCAGCGTGCTGATGCGACGGTTGCGCGAGAACACGACGTTGGAAACTGAGATCAAAAAGACCGGAGAGGTGGTGGTCGAGGGGCACGCGATCGGCCGGCTCGACGGCTTCACCTTCGCGCCCGAATCTTCGGAAGGCGGCTCCGACGCCAAGGCGCTGCAGGCCGCGGCGCGCTCGGCGCTGGCCGGCGAGATCGACGCCCGCGCCACCAAGCTGACACAGGCGCCCGAGCGCGAATTTGTGCTCGCCTCCGACGGCGCGGTGCGTTGGACCGGTTCTGCGGTCGGCAAGCTGATCGCCGGCGACGACGTGCTGCGTCCGCGCATCCGCGTGATCGCCGACGAGCAGCTCACCGGCGCTTCGCGCGAGGTCGTGCAGGGGCGCCTCGATCTGTTCCTGAAGACGCATATCGAACGACTGCTCGGTCCGCTGTTCGCGCTCGCCGCGGCGGAGGATGTCACCGGCATCGCGCGCGGGATCGCCTTCCAGCTTATCGAGTCGCTCGGCGTGCTCGAACGCCAGCGCGTCGCCGAGGAGGTCAAAGGCCTCGATCAGGCGTCGCGCGCGACGCTGCGCAAATACGGCGTGCGGTTCGGCGCCTACCACCTCTACATGCCGGTGCTGCTCAAGCCGGCGCCGCGCAGCCTCGCGGCGCAGCTCTGGATGCTCAAGCATGGCGGTCCCGATGCCAAGGGACTCGAGGAGCTTCAGCGGCTCGCCTCCAGCGGCCGCACGTCGATCCCGGTCGACAAGGACACGCCGAAGCCGCTCTACCGCACCATCGGCTATCGCGTCTGCGGCGAGCGCGCGATCCGCGTCGATATCCTGGAACGGCTGGCCGACCTGATCCGTCCGGCGCTGGCCTGGCGCGAAGGCGCAAGCGGCACGAAGCCTGCCGGCGCGTTCAACGGCTTCGGCTTTACCGTGACCGGGGCGATGACGTCGCTCACCGGCGCATCGGGCGAGGACTTCGCCTCGATCCTGCGTTCGCTCGGCTATCGCATGGAGAAGCGGCCGAAGCCGAAGGAGGAGCCGAAACCGGAAACCTCCGAAGCAACGCCTGCCGCGACGGTGGAAGCATCCGAGGCGCCAGCCGCGGATGAGGCCGACACGAGCAGCGTCGAGGCCGATCTCTCGGCAGAGGCCACCACCACGGACGAGGCGGTGGCTGCCGAGCCTGCGCCGACCACCGAGGAAGCGCCGACGCTTGCACCGGATGTCGCGGCGGCGCCTGCATCCGAGCCCGAACCCGAATCTTTGCCGCCAGCGGAAAGCAAAGCCGACGAGCCGGCTGCAACCGAATCGGCGTCCGAGCCGGAGGTCGGCGCAGAGGCCACGACGGCACCGAGCGCGGAACCCGCGCCCGCGGCTTCCACCGAACCCGAGATGATCGAAGTCTGGCGTCCGGGCCGGCCGCCGGGAGAGCGTCGCCCCCGTGATGCCGAGCGCCGACGTCGGCGACCGCACGGTCGAGCTGCGGCCAAGCCGGACGAACGCGCTGCGGGCGAGGGCGCGACGGCTGCCGCTCCCACCGAACAGCCGGCCGGCGCAACCGCGGAAGCGGCACCGCAGCCCGCTCCGGACGGTGAGCGCCGTGAACAACGTCCGCGCCGGCGCCGCCATGGCAATGCATCGCCCGAGCAAGGCGAGGGTCCCGAGCGTCGTGCCGAGCGCCCGGAGCGCCAGGAACGGCGCGACCGCCCCGAGCGGCCCGAAGGTGGAAATCGTCCACCGCGCCGCGACCGCAACCGGGATCGCGACCGGCGGGACGACAACCGGCCGTCGCGGACCTGGAGCTCCGATCAGCAATCGCGCGGTAAAGAGCCCGACCCGAACTCACCGTTTGCCAAGCTCCTGGCCTTGAAGCAGCAGCTCGAGGCCAACAAGGAACAGCGCTAGAAGCCCGCAACTTGGATCGCCAACGCATCGACAAATGGCTGTGGCACGCCCGGGTGGTGCGCACCCGTTCTGCGGCGGCGGCCCTGGTCAACGCCGGACTGGTCAGGGTGAACAGCGCCCGCACCGATGCAACCAGTTACCCTGTGCGCCTCGGCGACGTCGTGACCGTTGCGCTCGATCGGAGCGTGCGGGTGTTGAAGGTGAAAGGCTACGCCGAGCGCCGCGGTTCGGCAGAAACGACCCGCCTGCTGTACGAAGATCTGTCGCCGCCGCCGGCACCTAGAGCGCCTACAGTCGGGTTCCGCGATCAGGGCTCGGGGCGGCCGACCAAGCGCGAGCGCCGTGACATCGATCGATTGCAGGGCCGCGGCGACGCGGAATAAAGGGCGGACAGGCCGGTTCGGGGTTGCCGACTCGGGGTTGCAGAGGCCTGCACCATGCGGTACCGAACCACGTCCGGAGTGATGGAATGACCTACATCGTCAACGACAGCTGCATCAAGTGCAAGTACACCGATTGCGTCGAAGTCTGCCCGGTGGACTGCTTCTATGAAGGCGAGAACATGCTCGTCATCCACCCGGACGAGTGCATCGACTGCGGGGTCTGCGAGCCGGAGTGCCCGGTCGATGCGATCAAGCCCGACACCGAACCCGGCCTCGAGCGTTGGCTCGGCCTGAACGCCGAATACGCCAAGACCTGGCCCAACATCACGGTGAAGAAGGAAGCACCCGCCGATGCCAAGGAATTTGATGGCATGGAGGGCAAGTTCGACAAGTTCTTTTCGCCGAAGCCCGGCGAAGGCGACTGACCCCAGCCTGGGAACCCTGGAGTTTCCTGCGTTAACCAATCTTAACGCTTTTTGTCGCTGCTGCGGCGAAGTGCGGTCTTTTTGCAGTGCAATAACACTTTGATTCTCAGTGGAAATGTGCTATACGTGTCAAATCATGGATTTGCACCCGAAGCTCCCGGTGGGAGCCTTATTTTTCGGGCACAGTCCCCACATAAACCCGCGAAGGGGTGTGCCTAAGGCACACACAAGCTGTGGCAGGGAAGATGCGTTCAAAGTCTAAGAAGGGTTCGACCGGCGCAGGCCGGCGCGCCAAAAAACCGTCCACGGGCGCTGCCCGGAGGACATCGCAGGCCTCGCGCGGGTCCGCCCGCCGCGCGGCTCCCGTGGCCAAGCTCGGCCGCAAGCCTGAGCAAGGAGCTGTTCCTGGAATGACTGCAAAGAAGACGACTCAACGCCAGGGCTTCAAGACCAGCGAATTCATCGTCTATCCGGCCCACGGAGTGGGTCAGATCGTGGCGATCGAGGAGCAGGAGGTTGCGGGCGCCAAGCTCGAACTGTTCGTCATCAGCTTCATCAAGGACAAGATGATGCTCCGGGTGCCCACCGCCAAGGTGGCTGCTGTCGGCATGCGCAAGCTGGCCGAGGGTGGCTTGGTGAAGCGTGCGCTCGAGACGCTGAAGGGCCGGGCCCGGGTCAAGCGCACCATGTGGTCGCGCCGTGCCCAGGAGTACGAGGCCAAGATCAATTCCGGCGATATCGTCGCCATTGCCGAGGTGGTTCGCGACCTGTTCCGGTCCGAGAACCAGCCCGAGCAATCCTACTCCGAGCGGCAGCTTTACGAGGCTGCTCTGGACCGCCTGTCGCGCGAGATCGCTGCCGTGCAGCACGTCACCGAGACCGAGGCGATCAAGGAAATCGAGGCGGCGCTTGCCAAGGGCCCTCGCCGCGGCCCTAAGCCGGCCGAAGAGCTGGTCGAAGAAGAGGCGGCCTAAGCCGCTCACCGTTCCGAAATTGGAAAGGCCCGGTTTCGACCGGGCCTTTTGCTTTTTGCGCGCCGCCGCTCTTATACCGCGACCGCAGTGGCGTCGTAAGCGTAAAGCCATTCCATCCGTTCGCGCACGCGCTCCTGCTGCCATTCACGCGCAACCTCGACTGCGATGGCGCCGCTGCCCGCGGCGAGCGCCGGGCTGAACACGGAACGGCGGTTCTCGTGGGCTTTGCGCACCACTGTCGCAGTGCGGTCGCGCCGGGCGTCTTCGTAACGGGCGAACGCGGTCGCGGGATCGCCGAAATGTTTGACGAGACAGGACCCCAGCACAAAGCCGTCCTCGATTGCCATGACGCCGCCCTGGCCGAGGAACGGCAGCGTCGGATGACAGGCGTCCCCCATCAGCGTGATGCGGCCCCGGCTCCAGCGAGCCATCGGTCCGCGCACGTACAGCGCCCATTTGTACGGCGTCGCGATCCGCTCGATCATGGCGTGTACGTCGGGGTGCCAGCCGCGAAAATCGTTGGCGAGTTCGCTTTGGGCGCCCTGCGTCACCCAGGATTCGACCTTCCAGTCGTCGCGCTCGACCAGGCTAATGAAATTCATGATTTCGCCGCGCCGCACCGGGTAGTGCAGCACATGACCATGCGGGCCGAGCCAGTTGGTCCCTTGCATTGCCTGAAGCTGCGGCGGCAGCTTGTCCATCGGAATCAAACCACGCCACGCGACGACGCCGGTGAATTCGGCACGGTCGGCGCCGAACAAGCAGGCGCGCACCTTTGAATGGATACCGTCGGCGCCGATGATATACGGCGCGCGCACACTGTCGCCGCCCTCGAAACGCGCCTCCGCATGATCGTCTGCGGCAACGACTTCGCTAAGCCGCCTGCCGAGCTTGATCGCGTCCGGCTTCAGCGCACGCACGCCGTCGGCCAGCACGCTATGCAGATCGCCCCGATGCAGCATGACGTGCGGCGTGCCATAGCGTTGGCGCGTCACCGCGCCGAGATCAAACCAGTTCCAGGTCTCGCCGGTTTGCCAATGCCGGATGATGCGGCCAGACGGCAGCACCTGCACGCGCTTGAGCGCATCCTCGAGTCCGAGTGCATAGAGCACGCGGGTACCGTTCGAGCTGATCTGAATGCCGGCGCCGACTTCCTTCAGCTCGGGCGCCTGCTCGTGGACCTCGACGTCAAGGCCGTGCTTGAGCAGCGACAGCGCGGCGGCAAGCCCGCCGATGCCACCGCCGATGATGACGATCTTTTCAGACATGCTTCACTCGATCCTTACTCCGGCCGATTTCGCTATCGCGTTCCAGCGCGGGATTTCCTCTTTGATGAATGCCGCGAATTCTTGCGGTGAACCGATCTTGGGGTCGAGGCTGAGCCTGCCCATGCTCTCCTTCATCTCGGCCGACTGCAAGGTTTGGTTGATGGCCTCGTTCAGCCGATTGACGATCATTGGCGGCGTACCGGCCGGCGCCAGGACGCCAGCCCAGAAGTCCATGGTCAGGGCCGGAAGTCCGACCTCACGCATGGTGGGAACATCCGGCAACTCTCGGATGCGCGTCTCACTGGAGATGGCGAGGCCTCGAGCCTTGCCGGCGCGGATCAATTCGATCGAGGTGGCGGGCGTCGGCACCATCATCTGTACCCGGCCCGCAAGGAAATCCGGCAGGGCGGCGGCACCGCCCTTGTAGGGGATGATCTGGATATTGGCTCCGCTCTCGCGTTTGAACTTTTCGGCCACCAGTGTCGCCACCGAGCCCTGAGTGGCCGCCAAATTGACGGTGCCTGGATTTGCCTTGGTGTAGGCGATCAGTTCGGCGAGCGTCTTCACCGGCAGCGTTGGCGTAGCGGTCAGCAGCAGATAAGTGGTGACAACGCTCGCAACCGGCGCGAACTCCTTTAACGGGTCGTATTCGACACCCCTCATCGCAGGGTCGATCACCAGCGCCGAACTGATAAACATCAGGGTATAGCCGTCGGGCTCGGCCGCGGCCGCGGCCTTGGTGCCGATGATCGTGCCGCCGCCGGGTTTGTTATCGATAATGATCGGCTGGCCGAGCCGCGGCTGCAGGTTCTGCGCCAGCATCCGCGCTACCACGTCATTGGGTGAGCCCGCTGTATACGGCACAACGAGCTTGATGAGTTTCGAAGGATAGGTTTCTCCAAGAGCCGGCGCGCTCGCTGCCGCCGCGGCGGCCGTCGCGGTCATTACGAGAGCGCGCCGCGTGAGCACCGCCATTGCTCTAGTTCTTCGGCTTGTAGTCGATGGCCTTCGCCGTCGCGGCGATGTTTGTCCGCTGCTCCTCGATCGCCTCGGCAAACTCCTTCGGCCCGGCGACATTGATGGCCTGGCCGGTGGACTTCAGCCGCTCGGCAATGGTGCCGTCCGCGGTGACCGCGCGGAAGTCGGCGGCGATCTTCTCCTTCAACTCGCTCGACATCGATTTCAACCCGAACAGCCCGACCAGCCCCTCGACCTCGAGCGACGGATAGCCTTGCTCGCGGGCAGTGGGTACATCGGGCGCCGGGAAAATTCGCGTCTTGTTGTTGACCACGAACAGCTTGATGCGTCCGGCGTTGACCTGCGGCTGCACGATGGCATACGAGGCCATGACCATCTGGATGCGGCCCTCGCCGAGATCGACAGGCGCCACGTTGATGTCGCGGTAGGGCACCTGGGTGATCTGCAGCTTCTCGTGATAGGCAAAGCCCCAGAACGTGAACTCGGTGATGCCCTGCACGGCGCCGTAGTTGAACTTGTTCGGGCTGGCCCGCACTGCTTCCGCGAATTCCTTGACGTTGCTGTAGGGTGCATCCGCCTTGACCGCGGCAGCGAGCAGCGTGTTCGAGGCCCGTGCGATCGGGACCAGATCGGCCGGATTGTAGGGCAGCTTGCTGTAGTTGAACGGATGCACTGTGAAATTGCCCGACGGGCCGAACAGCAGGATGTGGTCATCGT
>Ga0265325_10002455_pt1 | contig 12516 bp, 12 predicted proteins | sample 41420metaG_FD_202090 | JGI IMG/M metagenome (GOLD analysis project Ga0265325, IMG submission 202090) | Rhizosphere microbial communities from Carex aquatilis grown in University of Washington, Seatle, WA, United States - 4-14-20 metaG | ecosystem: Host-associated > Plants > Roots > Rhizosphere...
CTGCGCACTGCACTGCCGCTGACTCGGAAGGTCACGGTTCGAGTGCGCCAATGCTGAGCCTGCGATTATTTCAGCCGCTTCGCCGCCTCTTCGATCAGGCTGAGATCGGAATGCTTCTTCACGTCCATGTCGGTGTTGACGATGCCGATGTCCTTCACCACCGAAACGTTTCGTTGTAGCGCATCGAGGTCGGGCTTCATGCCCGGCGCGTGGAAATAATCATCCTTGGTGAACGGCCAGCCGAACCGCTCCGGCGGCTGCTTGGTCAGCTTGGCCGAGATCGCCGCGACCTCGGCGTGGTTCTTGGGATCGAGGTACCACGCGGTGATGCGCAGCGCGTCCTCCATGAAATCGACCATGGCGGCGCGATTCTTGTCGATGAACGACTGCCGCGCGCACCAGACCAATAACTGCGTCAGACCCATGACATCGCGATTGGTGAACAGCGGCGTGGCGATGGCGCGCAGCGCCGGATCGAAGGCAAATGGCGGCACCTCCGGGATGAGATCGGCCTTCTTGTCGGCCAGCACCGCGCGCATCGCCGGCAGCGGTGCCTCCATCAGCACGAAGTCGCGCTTGTCCTCGAGTCCATGCCTGCGCAGCATGGTGCGCATGGCAACATCGACCGCGGATCCTGCCGCGTTGATCGCCACGACCTTGCCCTTGAGGTCCTCGATCTTTTTGATCGGGCCGTCCTTGAGCACCATGTATTCCTGCGAGTAGTAGCCGGGCGCGCCGTCCTGGAATTCGTCGGCGATCACGCGCAGGTCATCGAGGTTGGCGTTCTGCACCGCGATCGGCAGCGTCGAGAACGCGAGGTTGGCGACCTCGAGCTCGTTGTTGGCGAGCGCCGTGACCATCTGCGGCGTGCCGGCGTAGCGCACCGGATCGAGCTTGTATGACTTGCCGAGGTGCTGGGCGAGCTCCTTCTTCTCCATCAGGAGAGAGCCCCAGTTCGAGATCGGCGCGATCCAGGCGACGCGGATCGTTACCGGCTCGGCGGCTCTGGCGGATGCGGACAACAGCGGCAGCGCCGCAACGAGGCCCGTCAGCAACAGTTTTGAAAGCCGCATGATGTCCCCCGAGGCTTGCCCCACTCGACGATTGCGAAATGTTAGGCCAAATGCCAGCTTCGCGCCACGTCAGAAAAGGCATTGCATGACCGGCTCTCCCGAATTCTCCGCACATGGCGCCGCGATCCCAGCGCTCGGCTTTGGCACCTCGCCGATGACGGGCGGGCTCTTGCCCGACACCGTTGTCGCGGCGCTCAAGGCCGGCTACCGCCACATCGACACCGCCTGGAAATACGGCACCGAGCGCGCCGTCGGCGAGGCGATGCGCGCCTCGGGCGTGCCCCGCAGCGAGATTTTCCTCACCACCAAAGTGTCGCACGAATATCTTCGCGCCGACGACTTCGCCAGGTCCGTGGACGAAAGCCTGGCCGCGCTGCAGGTCGATTATGTCGACCTTCTCCTGGTGCACTGGCCCAACCCGGACATCCCTCTGAGCGAGACCATGCCGGCGCTGGCCAAGGCCAAGCGGCAGGGGCTTGCCCGCCACATCGGGGTTGCCAATTTCAACATCGCGCTGCTCGACCAGGCGCTGAAGCTTTGCCCCGAGCCGCTGGTGGCGTTGCAGGCCGAGTACCACCCCTATCTCGACCAGACCAGGCTGCTCGACGCCGTTCGCCAGCGCGGGCTGGTCTATATCGCCTACTGCCCGCTGGGGCGCGGCCGTTTGTTTGCCGACCCGGTGCTGGGCGAGATCGCCAAGGCGCGCGGCAAGAGCATCGCCCAGGTCGCGCTGCGCTGGCTGTTCCAGCAGAACGTCGCCTCGATTCCGCGCTCGTCCAACCCGCAGCGCATCGCCGACAACTTCCATATCTTCGACTTCTCGCTGAGCGATGACGAGATGCGGCGCATCTCGGCGCTGAAGCGGCCGAACGGCCGCATCGCCAACCCGGTCGAGCGTGTCGCCGGCGGCTGGGATTGACCCGCCGGCTGCCTTCGAAACGGATTGGCAACCTTGAGCATGCACACTGGCCTGCGCTGTGGCGTGAGGCTCGTGCATGCGTATCCAGGACCAGGCGTCGCCCCATGACGTGATCGGCGTCGGCTTAGCGTTCTCCGTTGCCGGCCTCTATTTCATGCTCGGCGCCGCCGGCTATCTGCCGATGCCGGAGACCAATAGCCCGTCGTTCATCATTGGTTGCGCCGGTGCGGCGTTCCTCTTCACAGGCCTCACCTGCATGGTTCGCGCCCGCGCCGGCGCGCTGGCCGGAGAGAGCGATCTGCCCGACGAGGCGCCGGCGCCGCTCAGATTGTCCTATCGCATGCTCGCCATCGCCACCGCAGCCACGCTGGCAATCATCGGCACCTGGGTGGCGATCGGGTCGGGACCGCGACTGTTCAACGTCGCTTCTGCCTCTGGCGAAACGTCAACCGCCGGCGAGAGCGTCGGACGTGCGGTGTTCGCGCTCGGCGCGGTGATCGTCTGGATCTACCTGATCGCGCTCACGGTCGGCACCGTGCGCAAGTTCTTCGGCCGCTAGCTCACCCGCACCACGATCTTGCCGAAGTGCGCGCCGGCGGCCATGTGCTTGTAGGCGGCCTGCACCTCGTCGAAACCGAACACCTTGTCGATCACCGGCTTGATCGCATTGACGGTGATGGCGCGGTTCATCGCCTCGAACATCTGCGTCGAGCCGACCGAGATGCCCTGGATGTTGGCCCGCTTGCCCATGATCAGCCCGGGATTGAGCTCGTTCGCCGGACCGCTGAGATTGCCGATCATGCTGATCCTGCCGCCGACGCGGATGGCGCCGAACGATTTCGTCAGCGTGCCGGCGCCGCCGACCTCGACCACCTGATCGACGCCGCGGCCCGCGGTCAGCTCCATCGCCGCCTTCTCCCAGTCCGGCGTGGTCTTGTAGTTGATGGTATGGGTGGCGCCGAGCTTCTTCGCCTTGGCGAGCTTGTCGTCGCTCGACGAGGTGATGATGGTCTGGATGCCCATGGCGTGGCTGAGCTGCAGCCCGAACACCGAGACGCCGCCGGTGCCTTGCAGCAGCACGGTCTGACCGGCGATCAGCTTGGCGTGCTCCATGATGGCGTGCCACGCCGTCACCGCGGCGCAGGGCAACGTCGCGCCCTCCTCGACCGAAAGATGCGCCGGCAGCTTCACCACGCCGTCTTCTTCGAGCACGGCGTATTCGGCAAGCATGCCGTCGATGCCGCCGCCGAGCGCCGTGGCATGGGCGTCGGCCGGCGCCTCGCCGCCCGGCCATCGCTGGAAGAAGCAGCCGGCGACCTTGTCGCCAACCTTGACGCGGCGAACGCCGGACCCGATCGCGATCACCTCGCCTGCACCGTCGGACAGCGGAACGACGTTGTCGGGCGAGGGCATGCGGTAGTTGCCGCGCACGATGCCGAGGTCGCGGAAATTGAGCGAACACGCTGCGACCTTGACCAGCACCTGGCGGTGACCGGGCTTGGGCTCCGCCCGCTCGGCCTTGGACAGGCCCTCGATGCCGGCGCCGAACTTCGACAATTGGTACGCACGCATGATCCGCTCTCCTATTTCGCGTTCAGGAAGTCCTTCGACGCCTTGGCGTAGTCCGCCTGCCGCAGCAGCTTCTTCTGCAAGTCGGACGACGCGACATTCTTTAGTTGTGACGGCTTGGTGCCCTCGCGAAGCGCCTTCAGCGTGTCATGCACGCCTTGCACCCCGGCCCAGAACTGATGATGCCCCTGCAGGCAGATGCGGACCTTGCGCGCGGCAAGGTATTCGGCGTTCATCAAGGGCTCCGGCACGTTGCCGAGGAATAGCGGCTTGTTGACCGCGGCCGAGACCGCATCGAGCTGCGCTTCGTTCTTCAACCCGGCCATGAACAGCATGTCGACGCCGGCCGCTTCGTAGGCCTTCAGCCGCGCAATGGTGTCCTCGACCCCGGTGATGCCGATCGCGCTGGTGCGCCCGACGATCATCAGACGCGGGTCCTGTCGGCCCGCGAGCGCTGCGCGCATCTTGCCGACGCCTTCCTCGATCGAGATGAGCTGGGCGTCATCGCCCCCGAACGCCGTCGGCAGCAGCGTATCCTCGATGGTCAGCGCCGAGACGCCGGCGGTTTCCAGCTCCTCCACGGTGCGCTTGACCGACAGGGCATTGCCGTAGCCGTGGTCGGCGTCGACGCAAAGCGGCAGCGATCCGGCGCGATTGATGCGATAGGCCTGCTCGGCGAATTCGGTCAGCGTCAGAACGCAGAGATCGGGCGCCGCGAGCACGCTGAACGAGGCCACCGAGCCCGCGAACATCATCGCCTCGAAGCCGAGATCGCCCGCGATGCGCGCCGAAATTCCATCATAGACCGAAGCAGGGAAGATGCAGCGCTCGCCTGCAACGATGGCGCGCAGCCGCTCGCGGCGCTCCGTCCAGTTCATTCCCAACACCCCAGTTTCTTCATGTTCGATGATGCCTGTGCCGTTTTAGCACGCCCACCCGCGCTTCCAAGGGCTGCCGGTGCGAGCATCGCGTGGTCATGAAGAGTCGCCGGATCCGGGCAAGGCTTTGCTAACCGTGCGACCGCAATAACCCGCGCCTTATGTTGGCTTTCAACGCTTGTTTGGTTGCCGCCTTGTAGCTTTACCCCATGTTCGCTCATGTCGCCGCCGCATCCACTTTGCTTGACGAAATGAGTCTCGACGTCAACACGCTGTTCATGGTGACGATGCACGTCGAGATCATTCTCGGCCTGCTTTTGTATTTCGCCTGGGCGCAGAGCTTCAGCAAGCGCGCGCTGGCTTGGTGGGGCAGCGCCCACATCATGCGCGCGGTCTCGATCATGCTGCTCGGCATGCACGGCACCGTGCCGGATTCGCTGTCGATCGATTTCGCCAACGCCGTGCTGTTTGCTTCGTTTGCGCTGACCTGGAGCGGCGCCCGCGTATTCGATCGCCGCAAGCCGGAACCGGCGCTGGCGTTGATCGGGGTCGCCGTCTGGCTGTTGGCCTGCCGGCTGCCGGGCTTCATGGACAGCGCCGAAACTCGGGCGCTGGTCGGTTCCGGGATTGTCACGTCGTACACCTGGCTGACGGCGTTTGAATTCTGGCGCGGCCGCGACGAGGCGCTGGTGTCGCGCTGGCCGGCAATCTTCATGCTGTTCGCGCACGGCGCGCTGTTCCTAATGCGCACGCCGCTCGGCATGCAGATGCGCCTGACCACGGATACCAATCTTGCGATGAGCGGCTGGCTCGAGCTGCTCAGCCTCGAAGCGCTGCTGTTCACCATCTCGATCGCCTTCATCCTGCTTGCCATGGCCAAGGAGCGCACCGAGTACCGGCATCGCAACGCGGCGCGCACCGACCCGCTGACCGGCATCGCCAACCGCCGCGGCTTCCTTGAGCAGACCGCGGTGTCGCGGCGCGCCGCCACCGGCGACCTGCCGACCGCCGTGCTGCTGTTCGATCTCGACAACTTCAAGTCGATCAACGATCACTACGGCCACGCCGTGGGCGACCGCACACTCCAAATCTTCGCCGATACCGCGAAAGCGCATGTCGCGGACGGCGGGCTGGTCGGCCGTTGGGGCGGCGATGAATTCGTCGCCGTGCTCGACAACACCAGCCGCGAGATCGCCGCGACCGTTGCCGAGCGCATCCAGCTCGCCTTCGAGAAGGCCGGCGCCGACATCGACGGCCGTCTGATCGGAGCCACCGTCAGCACCGGCCTCGCCTTCAGCACGCACGGTCCGTTCGAGCTGCCAGCGATGCTGCTGCAGGCCGATCAGGCGCTCTACCGCGCCAAAGAGGACGGCCGCAATCGCATCTCGATTTTCATGCCCGAAGTGGCGTCGACTCCGAGTCACGCGTCGGCTGACGCCATCGCTCGTATCAGCCGCCGCAGCGCCGCGGCCTGAATCCGTCCGCTCGACCTCGTTCACTTTAGGTGCGTCGTCAAGCTCTGACGAAACGCCGCGCCAATGACTTGTAGCGCCGCCCGATCGTCGCGACAATCCCGCTCCCTGGGAGAGAAACGCGATGAACCGGCTTCGTTCCGTCTTGATCGTTGTGAGTGCTGCTGTCGTGCTGGCTGCCCCATCACAAGCATCTGCACAAAACTATCCGACCAAGCCGATCCGGCTGTTGATCCCCACCGCCGCGGGCGGGCTGATGGATGTCGCGGCGCGGATCGCCGCCGACTATCTCGGCAAATCGCTCGGCCAGCGATTGGTGATCGAGAACCGCTCCGGCTCGGGCGGCAACCTCGGCGTCGAGGCCGTCGTCAAGGCCGAGCCCGATGGCTATACGCTCGGCCTGATCCAGATCGGCAACGTCGCGATCAACCCCTACGTCTACACCGACATGACGTTCGATCCGCTGACCGATCTGGTGCCGGTTGCGCCGGTGACCAGCTCCGCGATCCTGGTTGTGGCCGGCGCCAATGTGCCGGCCAACAATCTCCGCGAGCTGATTGCCCTCGCCAAGAAGGAGCCGGGCAAGCTCGCCTATGGCTCGGCGGGGCCAGGCACGGCGCCGCACCTCGCCGGCGAGATGTTCAAATCCCAGGCCGGCGTCGACATCCTCCACGTGCCCTATCGCGGCGCGGGACCGGCGGTGAACGACACCATCGGCGGCCATGTGCAGCTCACCTTCGTCGGCTGGGGCGCGGTGCGCGGCGCGGTCGACGCCGGGCGCCTGAAGGTGCTCGCCGTGGCACAGTCGACGCGCCTCAAGTCCGCGCCACAACTGCCGACCTCGGCCGAGGCCGGCTTGCCCGGCTATGAATTCATCACCTGGTTCGGCGTGGTCGCGCCCAAGGGCACGCCGCAGCCGATCATCGACACGCTGGTGAAGAACATCCACGCCATGCAGGACGATCCCGTAGTTGTGAGCTCGCTGGGCGAGAGCGGCCTCGAGCCGCTCAAGGAAAGCCCCGAGCAGTTCGGCGCCCGCATGCGCCACGATCACGACCGCTTCCGCGCCATCGTCCAGGCCGCCGGACTGACGCCGCAATAGGCCGCGACCATCTGGCATCGATGAGCACCGGCAAGAAAATCCTTGTTGTTGGCGGCGGCATCGCCGGGCTGACGCTCGCAGTGGCGGCGCGGCGGCGCGGTATCGACGTCGAGGTCGCCGAGATCATGCCGCGCTGGGACATCCTCGGCGTCGGCATCAGCCTGACCGGACCGACGCTGCGCGCGCTCAAGTCGATCGGCCTGATCGACCAATGCGTCGCCGTCTCGTTCGGCTTCAATCGCATCCTGTTCGCCGACGCGGCCGGCGGCGAGGTCGGCGCGCTGAGCATGCCGCCGCTCTCCGGACCCGACTATCCCGCGACGGTCGCGATCGGCCGCCCGGCGCTGCACGACGTTTTGATCCGCGCCGCAACCGAGCTTGGCGCGACCATCCGGCTCGGCACCACGGTCACCGCTTTAACGCAGAGCGCCGACGCAGTCGAGGCGACCTTCACCGACGGCCGCCGCGCCTCCTATGACTTCGTCGTCGGCTGCGACGGCATCCGCTCGACGGTGCGCAAGCTCGCGTTCAACACGGTCCCCGAAGCGACCTTCACCGGGCTCGCGGTGTGGCGCGCGACGATGCCGCGCCATCGCGCGGTCGACGGCATGCAGATGTTCTACGGACCGAAGGTCAAGTGCGGCGTCAATCCGCATTCGCGCGACGAGATGTTCCTGTTCCTGGTGCAGCCGATCCGCGACGACAAGCGCCCGCCGCACGAGCGGATGCACGATATTCTGCGCGAGCAGCTCGACGACTTCAGTGCCGAGGTTGTGGGCTTTGCCCGCGACCACATCAACGATCCCGACAAGGTCGACTATCGGCCGATGAACTCGTTCCTGCTGCCGCCGCCGTGGTATCGCGGCCGCATCGTGGTGATCGGCGACGCCGCCCACACCACCACGCCGCACCTTGCCACCGGCGCCGGCATCGCCATCGAGGACGCCGTCGTGCTTGCCGAGATGCTGGCCTCCGATCTGCCGGCGGCAGAGCGGCTCGATCGCTTCATGACGCGGCGCTACGAGCGCTGCCGGCTGGTGGTCGAAACGGCGATCAAGCTCGGCGAAATGGAGAAGGATACGTCGATCCCGATCCAGGCTCACTTCGAGCTGATGACTGCGACCTTCCGCAAGCTTGCGGGACCGATCTGATCACGCGGCGTGGATGAATTCGTGCAGGTCGACGCGCCGCCGCGGCATCGGGATGTAGTACTTGCCGGCGCGCACCATCGGCCGCGGATTGAGCACGATGCCGAGCAGACGCTGCTGCAGCGTTTTGGGTGAGATCGGCTTGATCAGGAATTCGTGTACGCCGACGCGGATCGCGGTCTGCACCCGCGACTGAAGCCCGATATCGGTGAGCATGATCACCGGCAGGTTGGCCTTGGGATGGGTTCCGGGCGAGCGCACGATCTGCATGATCTCGCAGCCGTCCAGGACGGGCATGTCCCAATCGACGATCATGACGTCGGGGTTGACGGTACGGATCGATTCCAGCGCGGCGACGCCGTCGCCGGCTTCGTAGATCGACTTGACGCCGAGGTTGGTCAGCATCATGCGCGTCAGCCGCCGCATGTACGGATTGCTGTCGGCGACCAGGACGACAAGCCCTTCGATGGCTTTGCTGAGCTGCTGGGTAGCCATTCGTTAACCGCGACCTCACCTGTCCAGTAGGTCGCACGATACCGGCGCCGGGCTGTATTTCCGCTAAACCGATATGTCGAATTTTATGGATCGCGCCCTCAGGCCGGCGCCATGCGGCGGCCGGGCCGCAGCATCAACCAGCCCACGATCGTGACATTGACCAGGTTCCAGCCCAAACCGTTGAGGAACGCGGCCTGGTAGGAGCCGGTCACGTCGAAAATCCAGCCCGACATCCAGCCACCGAGCGCCATTCCGCCGAGCGTTGCCATCAAAACCACGCCAAGCCGCGTCCCGGCCTCCTGCGGCGCGAAATATTCGCGCACCACGATGGCGTACATCGGCACGATGCTGCCCTGGAACAGGCCGAACAGCGCCGAAATCACGTAAAGGGAAAATAAACCGTCAAAGAAAAGGTAGAGCAGCAGCGCCAAGCCCTGTAGCACCGAGCTCGCCAGCAGCGTCGCAACGCCGCCGATGCGGTCGGCCACGAACCCGCCGGTAATGCGGCTGATCAGGCCAAAGCCCAGCATCATCGACAGCATCTCGGCGCCGCGGGCCGGGCCGTAGCCGAGATCGCCGCAATAGGCGACGATGTGCACCTGCGGCATCGCCATGGCGACGCAGCAGGCGATGCCGGCGATGAACAGCAGAACCATCAGCGCGTTGGCCGAGATGCCGAGCGAAGCGAGCCGCGGCATCTGGTGGGTCGCGCTGTTGACGTGATGCGCCGGCGCGCGGCGTCGCATCAGCGTCACCAGCGGCAGGATAGCGACCACGCACAGCACGCCGATGCCGATCTGCGTGGTGCGCCAGCCGCTGCTGGCGACGAAGTGCTGGATCAGCGGCGGCCAGATCGTTCCGGCGAGATAATTGCCGCAGGACGCGAGCGCGACCGCGATGCCGCGACGGCGCACGAACCAGTGCGAAATGTCGGTCATCAACGGACCGAAGGTCGCGGCGCTGCCGAAGCCGAGCAGGCCCTGCGCCAGTGCGAACGGCCAGATGCTGTTGGCGAGACTCGACAAGCCATAGCCCGCGCCGAGTGCGATCGCCCCGATGATCACCGGCAGCGCGATGCCGAAACGATCCGCCAGCCGACCCATGACGATGCCGCCGACACCGAAGCCCAACATGGTGAGCGTGAACGCCAGCGAAGCTTCGCCCCGCGCGATGCCAAAGTCGGCCTGCACCGCGGGCAGTTCGACCACGAACGACCACATGCCGATGCTGCCGACGGTGCCGAGCGCAAGCGCCACCAACAGCCGCATCCAGGCATAACTGGAATCGAGATCCGCCGCCGGGGCACGCCCGGCTTCAACCGTCGTCGTCACGAAATCATTCCCGGCAACTTGAGCGAACAGTCCTAGCAGGGGAATGCGTCCCGCGTCCTGCTGCACCGACGCATTTCAGCGATGCGCGCCGATGAAATTATCGCGAGCGGACGATCAATGCGATGAATGGCCGGGCAACGGCCGCGCTCAGTGCAGCCGCGGCGCCTTGAGGAACCGGGTGCGGTCGCTGGACTTGACCCGCGTCTGCATGGTCTTGCCGTCGCGGTAGATCGACATCGGGATTTCCAATCCTGCGGCGCCGAGCGACCAGACCTTGCGATAAAGCTGCGCCAGATCGCGAACCTCGGCGCCCGCCACCGACAGCAGCACGTCGCCGGTACGAAGGTCGGCCTTCTGCGCCGGACCGTCCTTGGCAAGCCCGACCACCACGATGCGATTCTCGATCGCCGTGGCATAGAGCCCAAGCCACGGCCGCGGCGGCTTGTTAGGCCGCCCGAGGGTGAGCAGGTCGTCCATGATCGGTCCGAGCAGGTCGATCGGCACGATCATGTTGATGTCGCCGGGCGGGCCTTCCTCACGGCCCTCCTGAAGTTGCAGCGAGCCGATGCCGAGCAGCTCGCCGCGCGCACCGATCAGCGCGGTGCCGCCCCAGTTCGGATGTGACGGCGCGGTGAAGATCGCCTCGTCGACCACATACTCCCAATAGCCGGCGAATTCCTGCTTGGCGACGATCCGGGCTGCGACCGACTTCTGCCGGCCGCCGGCGCCGCCGACCACCACCCGCTCGCCGACCGAAACCGCGCTCGATTGTCCGATCGGGAGTGCCGGCAGGTCGAGCCGGGCCAGCGCCTGGATCAAGCCGAATCCGGTGGACTGATCGTAGGCCAGGACCGTGCCCGGCACGGCGCGTCCGTCGATCAGGGTGAGCCAGATCGTCTCGGCCTCGGTGATCAGATAGCCGATGGTGAGCACCAGCCCGTCGGCACGGATCAGGACGCCATTGCCGGCGCGCTCGGTGCCGAGCGTCTCCGCCGTGAAGGCATCCGCCGGAACGATGGCGCGGACGCCGACCACGGCGCTCAACGCGCCGTCGAGATCGTAGGCATAATCCTCCGGCTTGGGCTGTACGGAAGCCGGCACCTTCCAATCGCTCACCGATGGCATCCACGAACTCCCTGTCCGCCGCCGTCCTTGGCGTCACTTTCGGCCGACGGCAAGTATCGCCCTTCGACGGCCGGCCTCAAGGCCCAAATACCGAGCAAGAATAACCCACGATCACAGCTTTTCGTCCCTGTCGCCAACGCCAATCCGCAATTTTCGTTTCGGCCCGGTCCGCGACTCAGATAAGCACGCCGGTGCGCGCGCCAAGGCGCCCGACCCTGGGTGACATCATGCTTCCGAGCATACGGCTGATTGCGGTGACATTTCTTTGCGGCTTTGCCGTTGTGTTCGCAGGCCTGCGCATCGCGGCATCGCTGAATGACATTCACCAAGGCCTGCCGGTCGTTGCGGCGCAGGCCGCGCCCTTGGCACCCGCACTGATCGCGGACCGGCCGACGACCGACAGCCACCCGGCTGCGCCGGTGCTGTACGACCTGCGCTTTGTCGTCAGCAACACGGCCTTCACGCCGACACTCGCGAGCCTGACCGTGCCGGCCGCGCCGCCGCTCGACATCACGCCGCCGGTGATCGAGAAAGTCTCCAAAGAAGAGCTGCCCGCGCCGCCCGGCGCCACGACAGCGAAGTCCAACGACGAGCCGCCGATCGCAACCGCTGCACCGGCGGCCCCTGCATCGGTGTCGCCTGCGCCCGACGCTGCGCCGCAAGCATCGCCACAAGCTTCACCCAGTGCACCGGTCGACACGCCGCCCGAAGCTGCGCCGGACAAGCAATCCGCCGCCGATGGCGTTACCCGGATCGCAAGCCTGACCGCCACCGAAGACGCGCCAGCGCCGACCGAGAGCGTTGCGGCGCCGGCAATCGAGACCACCGCCATCGGGACCGGCGATGCGCACGAAGACAAATCTGCTCTCGCCGTGGCTTCCATCGAGCGGGAGCCCCAATTCGCAGCCCCGGCTGCCGAGCCGCCACAGCCGGAGCAAGCCCCCGCCGACGTGGCAAGCCCGGAGCAGCCGAGCGCGCCCGCGGTCCAGGTCACCTTGCCGATGCCGCATGCGCGTCCCGAGCGGACCAACACCACACGGCCGGCGCTGAAGAGGCCTGCCCACGCAGCCCATAGAAAGCGTGTCCGGGTCGCCCAGCGCGCTCCGGCGCCGCCCGCCGCCAGCACGTTCAGCAGCTTCGGCGGCTTCGGCAGCCCGTCCTCGCAGCCGTTCGGCACCACGCGGTAACGCGCCGCCCGCCGCGGCGGGCGCATGGCAAAACCGCGAGCGGCACGCTAACTCTGGGCCATGCCGCCGCTCTCCATCCTCGATCTTTCGCCCGTCACCACCGGAAACACCGGGCCGCAGGCGCTGCGCAACAGCATCGACCTCGCGCGCGCGGCCGACCGGCTCGGCTTCACCCGCTATTGGGTTGCCGAGCACCACAACATGCCGAACATCGCAA
>Ga0265325_10002456_pt1 | contig 12515 bp, 10 predicted proteins | sample 41420metaG_FD_202090 | JGI IMG/M metagenome (GOLD analysis project Ga0265325, IMG submission 202090) | Rhizosphere microbial communities from Carex aquatilis grown in University of Washington, Seatle, WA, United States - 4-14-20 metaG | ecosystem: Host-associated > Plants > Roots > Rhizosphere...
CGGGTACGGCTGGGGATACTGGGAGTAGGGCTGTGGATACGCCGGATACGGCTGGGGGTACTGTGGATCGGATTGGGGATTGGGCCCGGGTCCAGAGGTTGGCGCGGACGGAGCGATGGGAACGCAGTCCGCGTTGGCGGTGCACATCTGATTGGCCGGACAGGGCGGATTACAGGCGCTGATACACTGCCTAGCCGCACAGACGAAGCCTGGCCGGCACGCCGGTGTACAGTCCGGAGGGAACCCCGGGCGTTCCGGCCCCTGTGCCCTCGCCGGAAGGGGAACGGCAGTCAGCACAGCAGCAAGGGTCGTGATGTAAACGATTGCGTCTTTGGTTGGCAAGGGCAACGTCTCCTGCAGACTACGCCGGTTCGGATTGAAGACAAGAGAATTACAGGTCCTGTTTTCGTAGATGGGACCGGATGGCGCCGGGGGTTGACAGTTTCCATTGGCGATGTTTGAGTACTCGACGGGGACCACGATGACACCAGCAGTTGGTTTGTTTGGCAAGGCAATCGCGTCGGCAGTGTTCGCGGCAGCCCTCGTCGCCATCCCGAGTTGGTCCGCGTCCGCCCAGCCTTCGGCCTCAACCGGGGCCGGCGTGCAAGGTCCGGCAGGGGGTCAGTCTGAGTGCTTTCCTGCCTGTCGCTCTGGTTTCGTCTGTTCGTCGGGGACCTGCGTGAGCGCATGCAATCCCCAATGTGCTCCGGAGGAGACTTGCGCGGCGAACCGACTGTGCATCCCGGCGGCGGCATCCGCCGGACCCCCCTTTGGGCCAGGCGGTGCGGCGGCCTCACCGCCCCCCTACGGATACGCCCCGCCTGGGGTGCAGGCTTATCCTGCACCTATGTATCCAGGCGCGTACCCGCCTCCCCCAGTCTATCCGACGGCGCCAGCCTATCCGACAGCGGTTGCCCAATCGTCGCTCGCACCTCACCCAGGCGCGCACCAACACGACGGCTTCTTCCTTCAGATGCAGGCCGGCATCGGCGGCTTCATGTACACGCCGACGCCGCGAAGGACGCCTTCCGGCGTAGGTGGGGCACTTGATGTTTCCATCGGCGGTGCTGTGACACGGCAGCTGATCCTGTGCGGAGGATTTGGCATGGATGTCGGCGACACGGTGGACTCCGGCCCGAAATACACCTCGATGATCTTTGGCATCACCGCGAATGTCGTCTACTACCTGCCGAGCAACTTTTTTTTCGGGGGCGCGATTGGCCTGGGCGGCATCAATGCCGATGACTCGAAGACGAATTCCGAGGGGAATTACACGAACATCGGCTCCGCGGGGCCTGGGCTGTTTCTCAAGGCCCAGGTCGGCCAAGAGTGGTGGGTTTCCGACAATTGGGCGCTGGGCGCGGCCGTTCGTGTCTCGTTCATTCGTGCCAAGGAAAGCGATGCGGGGCCGCATGCACCCGTCTGGACGGGCGGCACCGCAAGCCTTCTGTTTTCGACCACCTACAATTGATGACGCCAGGTCAGGAGAAAAGAAATGACGAGATATCGATCGCTGGCTCTTGTCTTCTTCTTTCTTTTCGGGGCAACGACGATTGTCGCTGGATGCAGCGACAGTGACTGTCAATCCGATTCTGATTGTAAGACTGGCCGGATTTGCGTCGACGGTGTGTGCGCCGATCCCCGCTGGACCGAGGGCGCGGGGTCGGGCGGCGGCACCCAGTGTTCCTGCTATTGTAGGTGCTCGAGTTGCAGCTTTTCGGATGACGTCACTTGCACCCCCGCCAGCTCGGTCTGCGGCTCCTGCGCGGCCGCGTGCCAAAACGGTTGCTCCAGCAACTACTGCGGCTCTTACCTCAGTAGCTCGGGAAGTTGTTCGTAGGAAACTCTTCCTGCACTGCTCAAACTACCTGCGGTTGTGCCTCGGGGTGGCTGACTTGCAGTGGTTTGGCTTGCGCCAGCGACTTCAGTAACTGCCAGAATTTCAACATGAGGTGCGACCCCAGTCGCCCGAGATTCAACTCGGTGACCAGCTGCAACTCGGGTAACCCAGGTTCTCCAGGCACGTATTGGCAAAAATGGGAGGGGGCAAATGACGGTGGCTCAGGCACGGTTACCATCACGGCAAGTGTCTTTCACTGTAGCTCCGTACGGATACGGCTCCGTTGCCTCCGCCAATGGTGAACCGACAATGACCCTACAAGATGTCACGGATGTCCCGCTGCCAGCCCGGGATGCTGGTGAGTTCGTAGGGAGTTGCTATGGTGCCAAGTGCGGTTCCAGTCTTGAATGCGGTGATGGTGGGATCACGTGGTGAATTAGCCGCTTCGCCCGCCTTCCGTGCCGGACTACCCCTTCTTCTTCCATTCGCCGAGGGTCTTCTTGATCTCGGGCTCCAGGAAGAAGACCTCGGCCTTCTTGCCCAGCTCGTAGGCCTTCTCGCCGAGCGCGATGGCTTCCTTGTGCTCGCCTTTGGCGGCCACGATGGTCGCCTTGATCCAGAGGTTGAACCAATCTTCCTTCAGGGCGAGCGACTGGTCGACGTAGCGCAGGGCCGTCTCGTAGTCCTTCTTGGTCTCGGCCAGGTAGCGCGCGGAGCTGGCGTATGCGCGCCAAGTGTTGTCCAACGTCTTGTTGATGTTCGCGATGGCCTGCGGCTCGGTGCTGACTTTGATGGGAATCGACAGGCGCAGCTTCTCCCATTCCAGGTCGAGCGACCCCTTGTCGTCGTTGAAGTCCGAGAACAGGAAAGCCAGGCGCTCGCGCATGGGTGCGGGCTTCGGGTGTGCTTGAAAGCGGACCAGATCGAGGCTCGCCTTGTAGTCGGCGCCCGTGCCCGATTGTTCGGCTTTCTTGTTCAGGATCACGGTCCAGGCGCCCTTGGTGGGAATGGTGAACAAGGCGTAACTTCCGGCGGGGACGGTCTGGTCACCGAAGGTGGCGTCACGGCTGAAGGTAATCTTGGTGGCTTGGTTTGCACCGGTTCGCCACAGGTGATCGTAGGGAACCACCTCGCCCCAAATCTTCCGGCCCTTCACGCCCGGGCTGCTGTATTCCACCGTCACTTCGGTCAGCCCGATGAACTGCGAGACCTTGGCATTCGGGCTGGGCTTGGGCAGGTCAGGCTGGGCGTGAGCAAGCGAGGGGAGCATCCAGCAGGCACCTGCCACGGCGAGTAGCCACCCACGACGAAGAGAATTGTGCATCAAATCAGTCTCCTTTCACCGAAACACCGCCTTCCGACGGGTCGATGCTGTCTACCTAGCACGTGCCAGCCGAGTTGCACGTGCAAGCAGACCTGCCAAGCCGACCACCGCGACGCAGCCGACCAGGTTGTACCAGAGGAAGCTGGTGTTGCTTCGCAGGAACAGCGCCAGCACGAGCAGCTCGGAGGCGATGGCCGCCAGGAAGACCTGCGTCCCGCGCACCTTGCGCGCAAAGAAGGCGGTGAGAAAGATTCCAAGCACGGTTCCGTAGAAGAGCGACCCCAGGATGTTCACGGCCTGGATGAGGTTATCGAGCAGCGAGGCGAAAGTCGCGAATGACAGGGCCAAGAGGCCCCAACCTACGGTGAACAGGCGAGCTGCCCGCACGTAGTGCGCGTCGCTCGCCTGTGGGCGGAAGCTACGGCGGTAGAAGTCCACCAGGGTTGTGGTGCTGAGCGCCGACAGCTCACCCGCCACCGCGGACATGGCCGCGCACAGAATGACCGCAAGCAACAGGCCCACAATACCCCGCGGTAGGTTCTGGGTTACAAAAGAGAGGAAGACGTAGTCGGCATCCTTGGTGTTGGCCCCGGGCACGGCAGCCGCGATGACTGCCGTGGCTTGCTCGTGAATCGCGGTGGTGGTGCGATCGGCTTGGCGTACATCGTATTCTGCGGCGGCGATGGCGGATGCGTCGCCCAGACCAAGAGCGTGGTCCAGCTTCCAGATCTCGTCCCGCTTTCGCTCGAAGGCGACTCGGTGAGCGTCCTGCAGGGCGTGCAGGTGATCTGCGGATGCGCTCGCTTGTGCTCGTGCAAGGTCGGACCGATTGAAGAAGATGGGCGGCTGGTTGAACTGATAGAAGACGAACACCATCACCCCGACGAAGAGAATCAGGAACTGCATCGGGACCTTGAGCAGTCCGTTGAGCAGCAGCCCAAGCCGACTTTCGGACAACGACTTGGCGGAGAGATAGCGCTGCACCTGCGACTGATCGGTCCCGAAGTAGGCCATGGCGAGAAAGAATCCGCCGATGAGACCCGACCACAGGGTGTAGCGGGCGCCGAGGTCGGTCGATACGTCGATGATGTTGAGCTTGCCCAGCGTGCCCGCAATATGCAGGGCGTGTGCGAAAGAAAGCGCGGGCGGCAAATGCCGGACGATCACCACAAACGCTACCAGCATGCCGCCCAACATGACCAACATCTGCTGCTTCTGGGTCTGGCTGACGGTGCGACTGCCGCCCGTGACAGTGTACAGAATGACGACCGCCCCGATCACGAGGCAGGTCAGGCGCACCGACCAGCCCAACACGGAAGAAAGGATGATGGCGGGGGCGTAGATGGTGATGCCCGCGGATAGCCCGCGTTGCAGGAGAAACAAGAACGCCGTCAATTGCCGTGTCTTGAGGTCGAAGCGCTTCTCAAGAAACTCGTAGGCGGTGAAAACACGAAGGTGGAAATAGCGGGGCAGGAACAAGACCGACAGGGCGATCATGGCCAGCGGCAGCCCGAAATAGAATTGCACGAACCGCATGCCGTCCGCATAAGCCTGTCCGGGGGTCGATAGAAACGTCACGGCGCTGGCTTGGGTCGCCATCACCGACAGTCCAACCGTGTGCCACTTGTCCCGGTTGCCACCGCGCAGGTAGCTCTCCATGTCCTGCCTGCCTCGGGCTTTCCACACGCCGAAGGCGACGATGGTCCCGAGGGTGCCGAGCAGCACCAGCCAGTCGTAAACGGTCATTGGTAGACTGCGGTCAAGAGGGCGAAGGCGGCGATTTCCAACACGAGCGCGATCGCCACGGCGGCGTACAGCCTAAAAAACGGCGGCTCCGGGCCACCTTCACCGGCCTTGCCATCGGACTCGGTGTCACTGGCCATGGTGCTCTTGTCCAGCGGCCAGAAGATTGGCGAATAGCCGAAAAGCCCCTGGCACCCCCGCGGGCAGCTGGCGGAAGAACGCGAGGCCGGTGTAGATGAAGACGCCCTTGCCGTGGCGGGCGAAAAGAACGGCACCTGAAAGCGGATGTTCGTCGGGATCGCTCATCGCGAGCACCGTCTGATAGTGCGGATCCCACGTCTTGGCGAAGTACAGGCCGCGCTCCTGCACCCAGCCGTCGAAATCGGAGGCGCCGATGCGGTTGGGCCACGTGAGCAATCGATGCTCAGGCGTGGTGAAGGTCACCGCGGCGTTCTCGTCGGTGACGCGCTCGGTGCCGATCTCGAAAGGAAACGGGCCGATGGGGATCGCCAGCGGGGCCAACCGACTGTTGGTGTTGTATTGAACCACCAACGTTCCACCACGCTCCACGTAGTCCATCAAGGTGGCGTGGGCGGCTCGTAGCTTGTCTTTGGCATTGAAGGCCCGAACCCCGACCACCACGGCGCCGAAATCGGCAAGCGCGGCCGGCGTCAATCCGTCGTCGCCAAGCGGTCGCACGTCGTAGCCGGCTTGGCGCAGGCTGGCCGCCACTTCGTCGCCGGGACCTGGAATGTAGCCAATCTTGCCGAGCTTGCGGTCGAGGGGAAAGGTGACGACCCGGACTTCCGAGGGGCGGAGCAGGGTCTGGATGGGAATATGCTCGTGTGCGATGTGAACCACGGCGGAGGAAAAGTGGTCGGTCCCCACATCCGCTACCACGTCTAGCGTGGCCTTTGCCGTGACGGCAGATCCGGTCGAAGCCGAAGGACCGACACGGAAAGTGAGGTCCGCCTCGCCTCGGTCGGCCAACGAGAATGGTTGCCCAGTCGGAGCAATGGACCATCCGGTCGGTGCATCGATCCGCAGGGTGCCGGAACCGGCACCCGTCAGATGCACAGCGAGCGTGCGCGTTTCGCCATTGGGGAACATCAGGACGCCGGTCTGCGGCTCAACCGACACCCTTGGCACCACCTCCACGGGCCGGTAGCGTTCGCCCGCGACCGGGTCGGTCCATTTGAAGGTGATCGGCCTTCGAATCGTGAAGACATCGCCTTCGACGTCGAGCACGAGCTCGGCGGATAGCGCAGGTGGGATGACCGGCAGGATGGCGGTCGTGGCATCGGCCACGCGAAAGACACCGGGTTCCGGCGGCAGCGCCAACCAGTGCGGGGTAGACAGTGGCAAGTCCGGCACCGTCTGCAGGCGTCGCTTGATCTCGACCGAGCCCAGCGCGTGTCCGTCTTTGGGCCCGCCTGCAGCCGGGCTGTCGGCGACCTTGGCGCCAAGAAAGCTCACCTCGCGCAGGCGGACCGCGGCCGAGGAACGATTGACGGCGGCGACGGTGACCTCCACGGCGTCGCCGGGAACCAAGCGGGATTCTGCGGCGGTTGCTTCGGCGAAGAGCCCGGCGCAGGCCACAATCAAATCTCGGACCTCCGCCTTCTTCTTTTCGCGCCAGCCCGCATCCGGTACCCGGTCCAAGGCCCTGTCGATTTGCACCAGAACCGGAATCGTCTTCTGCGGCGACGCGGGCACAAAATCGCGCAGGGCCTGGTCGATGAGACCGCGCACGGACGCAGTACCCTTGATCCGCCGCCAGGAAAAATCCAGGCCGTCGAGTACGCCGTCGGCGTGAGCTTGGACGGGCTCGGCGGAGGCCAAGGGCTTGAAGTACTCGACAGTGGGCCCCCGGGTCCGGGCCACGCCGAAGCCCTGGCTCTTGTGCATGCTCCGGCTTTCCGCAGCCATCTCGCCGTACGACAGCCCTAGAAGCGGATTGAACCCGTTCACGTCGAGCTTGATGAAATCCGACAGGTCTTCTCCCGGTTGGATGCTCCACCAGGACCGGTTCCAGAAGATCCTGCGCGCCTGCCAGGGGCCCACGCCAGCCGAGAGCTGCTCAGGGTGGAACTTGGGGTCGGCCGCCGCACGAAAGGCCTCCAGCGCCAATTGTGCCGAGGCGGTGTGATGCCCGTGCGTATCCGAGGGCAGCGGCGAGAAGCGGGTGATGATGACGTCGGGCCGAAAACGGCGGATGACCAGTACCACATCGGCCAGCACGGCATCCTTGTCCCAAATGCGCAAGGTCTCCTCGGGCCGCTTCGAGTAGCCAAAGTCGCGCGCTCGCGTGAAAAATTGCTCGGCGCCGTCGATCCGCCGCGCGGCAAGCAGCTCCTGGGTGCGAATCACACCGAGGTCGACGCCCTGCTCGGAGCCGATCAGATTCTGACCGCCGTCGCCGCGAGTAAGCGAAAGGTAGGCGGTGCGAAGCTGCCGGCCGTCGGCTAGATAGGCGAGCAGGTTCGTGTTCTCGTCGTCGGGGTGCGCCGCCACGTACAAGACGCTGCCCACCACACCGAGCTTGCGCAACGCAAGTTGGATCTGAGCGGCGTTGGGCTGGGCCGGCGGTCCGTCGGCGTTCGAGTTGTTCGACATCAGCATGGCCATGAGCATGACAATGATACCTAGAAGCGAAGCCAGGCCGACCCGGCGGCCGGGAATTCTTCCTGGGCTCTGAAAAGCCGTCGGTGCACCTCGCATGATGCTAGTGCTAGCGCGCTTTCGGGCAACTTGCACATGTGCTCTTGGACCGGGCGCGAGCGGATTTTGCCCGTATACTCTCGGCACCAGTGGGCCGCGCATTCGCTACCGCCTATCTCGCAGCAGAGCCTGCCGCGAACGAGTTCTTCGCACCGAGATTTCGCGATCCGGGTGCGCGAATCGCGCGCACGCGCGCGGCGGCCGAAAATCCGCTGCCACCGGTTCTGCTTGGCGTGATCCGCGACCAGCAGGCGGCATTGCCCCCAAGCGCTGCTCGACAGGCCCATCTGAACGTGTTGGCGGCTGGCAGGGCGGCGGTGGTCCTCACTGGCCAGCAGGTTGGTCTCTTCCTCGGACCGCTCTACTCCTTTTACAAAGCGGCGTCGGCCGTCGTGGTGGCGCGGGCGCTGCAAGCAGAATCCGGGGTTCCCTGCGTGCCCATCTTCTGGCTGCAAACCGAGGACCACGACTTTGCGGAAATTCGGACTGCAACAATCGCCAACGCCGAGGGGGAACCGGTACGTCTGGAGCTTGCCGACGAGCTGGGCGGCGAGGGCCGAGCGTCGGTGGCTCAGCGCGTGCTGCCCGCCCAGGTATGCGACCTTCTGAACGCGCTGGCTGAAACCCTGGGTGGCGGTCCCGCGGCCGACGAGGTGATGCGACTTCTGCGCGCGGCCTACCAGCCGGGCGTGGGGCCGGCGGCGGCGTTCGCTTGCCTGCTTGCGACCTTGTTCGCCGAGGAAGGGCTGGTGGTCTTCGATCCTCGCGACGCGCGGGTCGCCTCGCTGGCGGCCCCTATCTACCGCGACTTGATCGAGAACGCTGACCGTGTCGAGGCCGGCTTGCGCGAGCGTGAGGCCGCGCTCATCGCCGCAGGCTTCGACGTGCAGGTCCCGATTCGCGAGCGCACGTCGCTGATCTTCTTTCATCGCGATGGCCCAGCGGGCTCGCGCTTTCGCATTCAGCGAACCCGTGCGACGAACGGCGGCGATCCCACGTGGCTGTTGACTGGTGCGGGCGAGAGCGTGAGCCGTGCGCGACTTCTTGATGCCTTGGCGCGGGACCCGCTTTGTTTTTCCACGTCGGCGTTGGCGCGGCCCATTGTCGAGGACAGTCTGTTCCCGACCGCCGCCTATGTGGGCGGGCCGGGAGAAATCAACTACTTCGCTCAATTACCTCCCCTTTATGAGCACGTCGGTCTGGCGCCGCCGCTCTTGATTCCGCGCGCACGATTCTGCGTTGTGGACACCCGAGCCCGTCGACGGCTGAATCAACTGGGCTTGGTGGCCGCTGATCTGGCTGCGCCCGCACACGAGCTCAGGGCCCGCCTGAAGGTAGCACCCCCCAGCCAGACCGCGGACCCGAGAGAGCTACGGGCCGTGGTCGCGCAAAGGGTGGCGCCAGCGGTGGATGAGATCGCCGCGGCCGTTGCTGGCTTCGACTCGGGCTCGCGCCGAGCGGCCGAGCGCGTTCGCAAGAGCATTGCGGGCGGGCTGGAGCGTTTGATCGATCGCTACGCACGCAAGCTCCTCGAACGGGACTCGATTACGGCGCGTCGACTTCGCGACCTTGAGCGGTCGCTCTACCCCGACCGCATTCCGCAAGAACGCTACTATGCCTGGCCTTCCATCGCCGGGCGGTTGGGCGTTCGCGAGTACAAGGAGCTGGTCATGAACCGCCTTGCGGAAGAACCCTTCACATCTACGGTGCACGAGATTCATCCATGATTCGCTCCTCAGAAAGCCTGCGCATAGGGATTGCCTGCTTCTCGTCGTTTGGAGGTAGCGGCGTGGTGGCGTCCGAAATCGGCATGGCGCTGGGCCGGCGTGGACACCGCGTCTGCTTTCTCAGCGACAGGCCGCCGGCGCGCCTCGATCTTGCCTGTCCGAACGTCTCGTTTCACGAGGTGGCCTTGCTCGACTATCCGCTGGTGGCGCATCAATCGTACGCCCTGGCGCTGACCGCGAAGATGATCGAGCTCGTGCACGCCGAAAAGCTAGACCTGCTGCACGCGCACTACGCCCTTCCACACTCGGTCAGCGCCGCGCTGGCCGCGCAAGTGCTGGGCGCGAACCCACCCAAGCTGATCACGACTTTGCACGGCACGGACGTCACCCTGGTGGACAGGGCCCACGGGCTCCTCCCCCTCACACGTTTTGCAGTTGCCGCGAGCGATGGCATCACGGCGCCCTCTCGCTGGCTGGCCGAAACCGCCTACACCAATCTGGGTCTCGACCGCACGATTCCCATCGAGGTTATTCCCAATTTCGTCGACACCGCAGCGTTCGTACCGCCGCCATTTCGGACTCGGCACCCGCCCTACATCCTCACCCACGTCTCGAATTTTCGCCCACTCAAGCGCGTGGACCTCGTGATTGGCGTGCTCGCTGCCCTGAACGCGAAGATTCCGGCGGAGCTTCAGCTTGTTGGCGACGGCCCGGAAAGGCCGCGAGCGCAGGCGCTGGTGCATGAGCTTGGACTGCAAGACCGAGTGCGGTTCCGAGGGGAGATCGACGACTTGCTGGGCATCTACCAAATGAGCGACGTCTTCCTGCTGCCGAGTGCAACCGAGAGCTTCGGCCTGGCGGCGCTAGAGGCCATGGCCTGTGGCGTCCCCGTCGTCGCCTCCGATGTGGGGGGGCTGCCCGAGGTCGTGGCGGACGGAGAGACTGGATTCCTCACCGCCGCGGGAGACGTCGCTGCCATGGCGGAAGCTGTCCTGCGGCTGGCCTCCGACGGCGCTCTTCATCGGCGCATGTCGCGCCTGGCCCGCGAACGAGTAGAGGCAGGCTTTCGCCTTGCTCCCGCGATCGACCGCTACGAGGCCTTGTACCGCCGAGTGTTGGGCTCGTAGCCCAACGACCTCGACCGCACATGCCGACCTCGGCTCGTCGGTGCGATGCACTCGTGGATTTGCCTATTGACAGCAAATATCATTATGCGGTAGCCCAACAGCGAGCCTCTGGCTTGACGTCGTACGTGTGAGTTGTGGTGGCGTTCTTTTCGAACTCAAGGAGCGGTGAGAGATGATCACCCAAGGCGTTTTGCAAGTGGTAGGAAGCAGTTCCATCGGCGCCGAAGTCGGCGATGGCGAGGCGTCGCGAATCAGGGTTTTGCTGGTGGAACACGACCAAGCATGCGCGAGGGCTTACCGATGCTCGCTCGCGCCCCATGGAATTGACGTCGTCTTTGCCGACGGCCTCGCCAGTGCTCGTCGCTCTCTTTGCGACATTGGGGCGAGTATCGGCGTGGTCCTGTTGGACTTGCACCTGCCGGACGGTCGCGGCGAGGCGTTGCTGTCCGACATCGAGGCGCTCTCCAATCAGCCGGGCATCGTCATATTCAGCGACGACCTGGATGAAATAGGACCCGAGGCAACGCTCTACCGGCCGGTTCTTGTGCCCAAGTCGTTGGCCCCCGCGGCGCTGGCGCAGATCCTGCGCTTTGCCGCCACAGGATACGCGCACACGACCGTGTGCAGATTCGCCAGGCATTTCGGGTTGACCAAGCGAGAGTCGCAGATACTGGAGCGGATTGCGACCGGCACCAGCCCTAAGGAGATCGCCAGCGACGATCGTTGCTCGATGCAAGCGGTCTACGCTCACATCGCTCAAATCGGGCGAAAGACCAAGTGCACGGGCCATCAGGAGGTCGTGGCCAAGCTCTTTCAATTCTCTTGCAACGCTCTTGGCCACGGTGGCGAGCATAAAGACTGAGCCCCGGTGCGCGCAGGTCGCGAGCTACGGAATTGGTCTTTCGAAGACCACCCAGGCATTGGGATTCTCTCGCAGCCTCACCGTGATGGTGGCGGGGGCGATGGGTCGGAAGTCAGCCGGCAGTTTTGCAATGCCCTCCGCAAGCAGGCCGGCCAAGTGCTCGGCCACGCGTTCGCTGGTGGAGGTGAAGCCGGGAAAGGCGGGGTGCTCGTCGAGATTGCTGTAGTCGACCGTCGACAGCGCCCGCCGGAGCAGCGTCCGCAGGGCTCCGATATCCATGACCACGTGGTGCGCGCCCAGCGCGGGAGCGTGCACCTCCGCCTCGACCGCGTAGGTTGCACCATGCAGGCGCTGCGCCGGTCCGAAGAAGGGATCTGCCAGGTGATGCGCCACCATGCAGTGGTCGGATACGCCAACCGTGAACATGCGACAAGACTGCCGCGATTCTGCGGCTAGGGCAACCTGCAAGGCTGCCCGGACCTTGGCCACGCCGCCCGCTCAAACGCGCCCTGTCCAGAATCGACGCGGATTGGGAATGGCGGCCCACGTGTGGAAGACTACCCACGCACCAAGCAAGGATCGCCCAACCGTGAAAGCAGTGCATGCCTCGGAGCAGCTCTTGCAGCACGCCCGCGCCGCCCGCTCTGCCGGCGAAGCCGCGAAGGCCGCCGGGCTCTATCGCCGCCTTCTCACCCGCAGCCCGCGGCACCCCGAAGCGCTCTTCGAGCTGAGCGTGCTGCTTTTCGAATCGGGGCGCTTTCACGAGTCGAGCCGCTGTCTGGAAAGCCTGCTCGAAATTCGGCCGGGCGATCCCGTTGTGCTCACGAATCTTGGCGAAGCCTATCGGCGACAGGGTGATTTCGATCGGGCCACCCTGGTTTTCGAGCGCATCCTTGCGCTGGATTCGGATTTCCCGGAAGCCCATCAGAATCTGGGCATCGCGCTCGTGAACCGTGGCAGGCCCGAAAAGGCGCTGCCGCACCTCGAGCGGGCGTTGTCGCTCCGACCGGAAAATGCGCCCTTTCACGTAAGCCTTGCCTGGGCGCTCTTGCGGCTCGGCCGGGTGGAAGAATCGCTCGCGCATTGCCGGGCTGCGGTCGAGCTTGATCCGAGTCACGGCCCGGCCCACCATCACCTCGGAAATGCGCTGGTCGAGCTGGGTGATCGAGGC
>Ga0265325_10002459_pt1 | contig 12491 bp, 7 predicted proteins | sample 41420metaG_FD_202090 | JGI IMG/M metagenome (GOLD analysis project Ga0265325, IMG submission 202090) | Rhizosphere microbial communities from Carex aquatilis grown in University of Washington, Seatle, WA, United States - 4-14-20 metaG | ecosystem: Host-associated > Plants > Roots > Rhizosphere >...
CAATCACTTCCCGAAATTCCTTGACGGCGGCATCCCGGCGGCCTAGTTTGACCAGCGCAAGGCCTTTCATGTAGTGCGCGTCGGAAGTCTTACGATTATCCTGATATTTCTCATTTACCGCATCGAACGCGACAACCGCCTTGTCGTAACTTCCTTTGCGATAGAAGATGTCACCGACGTAGAACTGTGCGTTCGGCGCGAACTGGGTGGTTGGGTAATACTGCAGAAAATCCTGGAATTCCTGCAACGCCAGATCGATCCGGCCGCCTTCGTAGTCGCGGTACGCGTTGGAATAGGACTGGTCCGCGCTCATGCCCGGCGGTGGCGTGACGGTACCCGTGCCCGGCAGTGTTGCCGGAATGCTCGCCTGCGGGGACGCGTCGGGATTCGTGTTTCCTCCGCTGGGAGGCGGTGCCGGGTGCGCCGCCAGATTCACCGTATTCTTAAGATCCGTGATGGCCGCGTCCAGCTTACCGATGCGCGCGCTGATATCCTGCACGTTATCGCGCAGGTCGTTGAACGACTGCCCAACCTGATCCAGCCGCCCATTCAGCGCGGCTACCGCGGGCGCGGTCTTGTTCGCATTCGCGTCGATGTTGTTGCCCAGCAACGCCAGCGAGGTGTTCAGCCGATTTACCGTGTCCAGCGTCTGTTGCATCATCGTCTGCAGCGACGCGATCTTCTGGTCCTGCGAACTTTGCAGGGTGCGGACCTGCTCCTGCAGCAGCGCGACATCGCGCTGTAGTTCCACGATTTCCTTGCTCGCCGCCGAGGCGAGAGGCAATGTCAGAACGCCAATCAACAGAACACGGATAAAGTTCATAGAGTCCTCAGAAAGCGGCGGGCCCGTCACCGGACCCGCCGGATGTGGTCACTGTTCCCCAGCTAGTGCTGGGCGGGAGCGAAGTGGTCGTGACGGTTGCGCTGATAGCAGTCTTCAGACGCCTCGGTACACACCGGCTTCTCCTTGCCATAGCTAATGGTCTTCAGTTTGTCCGCGCCGACGCCAAGCGTAACCAGATAGTCCTTGGCGGATTGGGCGCGCCGGTCGCCCAGCGCGAGGTTGTACTCGGCCGAGCCGCGCTCGTCGCAATTGCCTTCGATCAGCACCGTGATTGCAGGATCGCTGGTAAATACTCGCTTCAGCACTTCAGCGTCACCCTGCAGCACACTCTGCGCCTCGCTGCGGATATCGTTCTTGTTGTAATCGAAGTAGATATCCTTCACGTCGCGGTTGATGATCTGTTCCGGCGTATCTACCTGGGTTGGCGGCGGAGGTGGCGGCGGAGGTGGCGGCGGTGCACTCACTTCCACGGTGGCCGTCTTGGAATCGGACCCACCCGGGCCGTGCACAGACAGCGTGTAGGTCGTGGTGGAGGTCGGAAACACCTGTTTCGTGCCTTCGCTCTGCACCGCGCCAACACCCTGATCGATGGCCATGTCCGTGGCGTTGCTGACGGACCAGCGCAGGGTAGCGGCCTGTCCCTTCTCGATGGTGGAAGGCTCAATCGTAAAGCTATTGATCACAGCGGCCGGTGGCGCCGGCGGCGGTGCGACGGCAGCGGGCGGGGGTGGAGGTGGCGGCGGCGGTTTCTTCTTGCAACCTGCCGCGAAAATCAGAAGCGTCAGCGCCATCAGCACTGCGCTCACTTTGATAATCTGCGTTCTCAAACTGCGGCTCATCCTATGTTTTCTCCTCTGGCACGGAAAATAAAAATTCAATAGCTGCCCCGGCTCCACACCGGCTTCTCGTTGTTTCCTACCGTAGTCAACTCGCGCTTTCCCGTTCCGTCGACCAGCATGGTCCAGATCTCGGTTTTCCGGCCCTGCCGGGACGAGTAGACAATGTGGACGCCGTCGGGAGCCCAACTCGGGTTCTCGTTCCGTCCTTCCTCATGCGTGAGCTGAACGATGTCTCGTGTGGCTACATCCATGACGAAGATGTTGTAATTACCGGGAGCAAAGCCTTTGGTCCACGCAAACGCAATGTGCTGGCCGTCGGGCGACCAGGACGGGTTCACCGCCTCGCCTTCGCCGTTGGTCAATCGCTGCACGTTTACGCCATCCACACTCATTGTATATATTTGCGGCAATCCTGAGCGGTCCGCCACAAAAACGATGGTGGATCCGGTCTTGGGATTCATCTTCGGTTCTACGGCAATGGAGTTCGCAAAGGTCATGCGCTGCAGATTGCCGCCGTCCACGTTGGTCTGGAAAATTTGCGAATATCCACCCGCGGCTGTCGAATAAATCAGCAGATGATTGCTGTCGTTGGTGAAGTCCGACGCCGCATTCATGGAAGCGTGCTGGTTGTAGTACGGCAGCTTCTTACCGCTCACCAGCGAGTGCATCAGGATCTGCGGCTGCTGGTTCGCAGGAAAGCTGGTAAAGGCCAGCTTGGTCCCATCCGGCGACACGCAGGGGAATGTCGAGATGGTGCCGTAGTGTGTGAACTGCTTCTGATTCGAACCGTCGTAGTCCATCGACCAGATCTCTTTACTGCCACTGCGGTCCGACACGAAATAGATCTTCGTGCCCATCAGACTTACGCCTCCGAACTGCTTCAGGATGTCGGCCGCGAACTGCTGCGCAACATTTTTTGCGCCGGCATCGTCCAGGGTGCCGTTGTAGACCTTGCCCAGTACCTGCGCGGTGGAAGGGTCGGTCTGTTGCACGTTGTACAGCCAGCCGTAGAGGACGATCTGCCCATTCTGCGCAGCCGTGTATCCAAACGCGACGTACGTGGAATTCGTCGGCGGGCCCGACCAGTCCGAAAGGAAATAGCCATTTCCGTTAGCGCCGGGCATCGGCGGTCGTTTGAAATCGGCTGGCTGCTGCGGAATCTGCAGCGGCATCACCGTCTTGGGAACCATCCGGAAGATGCCGGCGTTCTGCACTTCGCTGAACAGTGTCGCGTTGAAGGTGTTCATGAATGCCTGCGCCGCGCCCGAGCCCCGGAAATCGGGAATGGCGATGGACGCTTTGCCGGCATTCTTCTCCACATTCAGGTGGATCTCCTGCGCGCGAACGAGGACGCTCGCCGCCAGGACTGAGAGTATGACCAGATATTTTTTCATCGCAGGTTGAATCGAACCTCCACGCTGGCGGAAGAACCGCCGTATTGTGGCGGCAGCGGCGGAAACGGAGCCGCCAGAAGAACCGCCCGTTGCGCGGAGACGTCAATGTTGTAGTTTCCGCTGTTCTGCACCACCGTCGGCGTGCTCACGGAGCCGTCCCGGCGAATGTCGAAAGTCACAATGGCTGGCGTGCGCTGCGAGCGCGGGTCGAGATTCGCCGTCTGCCACTTCTCCTCAATTCGCTGGATGATCAGGTTCACGTACGCCCCATATTGCTGGCCGAAAGCGCCCACTCCCACACCGATGCTGCCCCCGCCATGCGGCATGCTGTACATGGGGCTCGTAGCTGCCTGGCCTTCCGTGCTGTATAGCTGATTTTCGCGCTGCGGCTGCAGGGGCATATTGCGGCGCACCACCGTCTGTGGCTGCTGCCGCATCGGCTTGTCATGCCAGAGCGGAATCGCATCGGGTTCGACTTTCGGCACGGCCTTTTCCAGCTTCTTTTCAGGAGGAGGCTCGGGGATCTGCGATTCCGTATCGTTCGCCAGAGGATTCAATTTCCCCGTTTTGCCGGGGATCGGAATGGTCTTGACGGGGTTTACCCGCACCTCACCCCCGCCTGCGGTGTTGCTTCCCCAGGTCTCCTGGCTCAGATGCGCCATCCATAGCGTATAGACGGCCGCCAGAACAAGAAAGCTCACGTGAAATACCGCCGATGCAATCAGCGGCTTTCGCAGAGACTCGCTTTGTTCCAGTATGTCGGCGTGCGGCATCGCAGTCTCTCGGGCTTACTTCTTTCCGGCCAGATCCTCAGGCTGTGTAACCATGTTCACCTTCAGCTTCGCGTCGCCGCAGGCGCTCACCACCTGCGCCAGTACGTCCCACACGACGCCGCGGTCGGCTTTGATGTAGACTTCGCTGGCATTCCGAAAGCGGCGGCGCACCGTATCGCCGATGAGGTGAATATTCACCGGTTTGTCGTTCAGATATGTGTCGCCATCGCGCGTCACTGAAATTACCGGCATTTCTCGCGTTGTGGTCCGGTTCTGGCTCACCTTCGGAACGTCCACTTCCAATCCAAACTCCATGACGTGCGCGGTCAGCATAAAGATGATCAGCAGCACCAGCACCACGTCCACCAGGGGAACGATATTGATTTCGGCCAGCGTACTGGTTGTGCGAAACCGCCGGCCGCCGAACCCGCCGGGCGAACTGGTGGAAAAGGCCATTAGTCCTCGGAGTTGCGCTCGGTCATGTTGAGGAATTCCAGCGCGAAATCGTCCATGCGCGCGCCGAACTCGCGGATGCTGCTGCCAAACCAGTTGTAAGCCACCGCGGCGGGGATTGCCGCAGCCAGACCCAGCGCCGTCGTAATCAGCGCCTCGGAAATGCCCGGCGCCACGGCACGCAGACTGGCAGCGCCCGCGGTGCCCAGTCCCTGAAACGAGTCGATGATGCCCATCACCGTACCGAACAACCCGATGAACGGCGAGACTGTTGCCGTAGTAGCCAGGATGTTCATGTTGCGTTCCAGACGCGCCACTTCTTCGCTGACACCGAGCTGCAGAGAGCGCTCCAGCGTAGTTTTGTTGGTAATCGAGCCTCTCGACTTCATCTGCCGATCGACTTCGCTATAGCCGAAATCGAAAACGGCGGTGAGTGGCGATGCGCGGAATTGCTCACTGGCGACGGCCACCGATTCCAGCCCAGCGGCCTTGCGGAACGCCCGCAGAAATCGATGATTCGCGGTGCGGGCATTACGAAACGATGCCCACTTGGCGAAGATCACCGCCCAGGAAAGCAGCGAGAAAATCAGCAGGATCAGCATCACAACTTTTGCGATCGGACCGGCGCTGCGCACCAGATCCCACGTGCTTGTTTGCAGAAGTATGGCCAGCAAAAGCGGCGGCTCCTCCCTACATGTTCATGATAGAACGCCTCGACGCATCCAAACCAATAAAACGTGCGCATCCGCAAATGTTTTGGTCCCTGGGGCGGACCCCGAGTCTGCGGCCGACGCCCGAGTTGCCCGCCTGCTTGTGAGATGAGCCGGAATCGGAGAGAATGTCATGCCAGATGAAGCGAAATCTACATCTGCTGTTTCCGCTCGCCGCGTTCGCCATCCTGGTGGCGTGCTCGTCGCCTGCGACGAAGGAAACTGAGCATAAGCCGACTCAGTCGCCGGCCATCTACCGCGTGAAGTTCGACACCACCAAAGGCCCCTTCACCGTGGAGGTTCATCGCGACTGGGCGCCACGCGGCGCCGACCGCTTCTACGACCTGATCGACGCCAAATACTACGACGAGCTTTATTTCTTCCGCGTAATCAAGGGTTTCGTGGTGCAGTGGGGAATCCACAAGGATCCCGACGTAATGAAACGCTGGAACGCCATGGTCATTCCCGACGACCCGGTGAAGGAGACCAACCGCCGCGGCACCATCACCTTCGCCACGGACGGTCCGAACACCCGCAGCACCGAGCCGTTCATCAACCTTGCCGATAACAAACGCCTGGACGCCCATGGATTCGCTCCCTTCGGTGAAGTTGTGGAAGGCATGGATGTTGTAGACAAACTCTACGCAGGTTACGGCGACGGCCCACCCAAGGGCGAGGGTGTGGACCAGAATAAAGCCGAAGCCCAGGGAAATGAATACATCGAGGGTAACTTCCCGAAGTTGGACAAGATTGTCACGGCTCGGCTGGTGACTCAGTAAACCGATCCACGTTTCTGTAGGACTATCCAAATTCTCGTATAACAGTAATGTTTATCCCCTAGATAGATTTTGTACTCATCTAAGAGAAATAGAGTCTTCAGTATATTAGAATCAATACTTTAGCAGTTTTCCCTATCCAAGTTATTCATTTCATGTGGATTTGGTTACGAAGCTGCTAGGTAGAGAGGATTACGCACAAGTTAGCCCCTATGGGGGATCTGCACTCCAACCAGGAGTGTCGGGGATCGGCATGGACCGGACAGAACCACTGCCGTTGGCCGAAGCGGTCCTGTTAGCAGCAACCAGCACGTTAAGGATGGGAGATTCTAATGAACACTCGATTTATCGCGACCAGGATGCTCCTGCTCCTGGCCATTTTCGCAATCCTAACACCGGTGTTGTATGGGCAGGCCATGGACAGTGTCGTCGTTGGAACGGTGACGGACGCTTCCGGCGCCGCGGTGCCCGGAGCCGAAGTCATTGTCATCAATAAAGACACCGGCGTGAAGTACAGCGCGACAACCAATGCTCTTGGCGACTACCGTCTGAATAACATTCCAGTAGGCCGCTACGACATTTCTGCCTCGGCGAAGGGTTTTTCAGCCGCAACAGTCGGCGACGTTGCCCTTGAATTGAACCGAACCGCCACAATCAACCTGACACTGCAAGTCGGGGGCATGGCCCAGTCCGTGGAGGTTACCGCGGCCGCTGCGATGCTCGATACTTCTACCGCACAGTTGCAGACGACTTTCAGCACAAGCATTGCCCAGGATTTGGGCGTTGCTGCGAATTCCAAAGTAGTTAACGGATCGGGAATCTGGAATCTCAGCCTGCTAGGCGCGGGCGTCGCTTCCTCTGGCGGAGTTGGCCAGGGTGTGGGACCCAGCGTCGCCGGCCAGCGGCCGGAAAACAACAGCTTCAGCGTCGACGGCGTGCTGAACGACAACCACTACACCACCGGTCCTCAGGTGAGTATTCCCAACGATGCCGTGGCGGAGTTCACTCTCCTGCAGAACCAGTTCAGCCCGGAATTCGGCGGGGCGTCGGGTGGCGTTTTCAACGTTCTCACGAAGTCAGGCACGAATTCGGTGCACGGGTCCATCTATGAATACTTCCAGAACCGCGATCTGAACGCGCTGGATCAACAACAGCGCATCGCCGGGGACACTTCTCAGCCGCGTTACGATAACAACCGCCTGGGTGCCACCGTGGGCGGCCCCATCATTCGCAACAAGCTATTCTATTTCGGAGACTACGAGTACAACCCGCTGGGCCAGGCCGCAAATCCGGCCGGCGAAGTGGACGTACCCACCAGCGCGGGTCTGGCGGCTCTCGCGAACATTCCGGGTGTAAGCGCCACGAACCTCGGCATCTTCAAGCAGTACGTACCGGCGGCCTCGACAGCAACCGGTTCCGTCACGGTGGGCGGCGTCAGCGTTCCGACCGGCCCGCTTACCTTCGCGTCGCCAAACTACTTCAACAGTTACAACGCGGTGATCGCGATCGATTACAACATGAGCGATCGGGACCAGATTCGCGGCCGTTATCTCTACAACAGCAGCAAGGGCATTGACGCCGTTGCCAATCTGCCAGTGTTCTTTGAGCCGGAGCCCAACGTCAACAACAGCGTATCGGTGTCGGAATTCCACAATTTCTCTCCAAGCCTCGAGAATGAATTGCGCGCCTCCTATAACCGCAATAACGCCAACATTACCGCGGGCAACTTCAAGTTCCCCGGTCTCGATGCCTTCCCGAACCTTGCGTTCGATGACCTGAATCTCCAGGTCGGGCCGGATCCGAATACTCCTTCGGGCTCTATCGAGAACCTTTCGACGCTGCAGGATAACCTCACCAAGACCATTGGCAGGCATACTCTGAAGGCTGGTTACAGCGCCTATGATGTGATCCTGGCCGGTTACTTCGTCCAGCGCGCTCGCGGCGATTATGATTACGCGACGCTGGAAGAGTATCTTCTCGATCAGGCTCCCACAGGCGGCAACCTGAGCGGCGTATCGGGTGAGCGCAGCGCTGGCTTTGCCAACGTTCCGTTCGGTTACCTGTCGCAGGCCGGTTACTTCAACGACGACTTCCGTTTCCGTCCGAATCTGACTTTCAATCTCGGCGTGCGCTATGAATATGTGCAGGTTCCGGTCGGATCCCGCTATCAGGCGGAGAGCGCCATCGCCAGCGTGCCTGGCGTGATTACCTTTGCGGAACCGAAACCCGGCAAGAATGACTGGTCTCCCCGAGTTGGATTCGCTTACTCGCCTGGCAAGAGTGGCTTGTGGTCGATTCGCGGCGGCCTGGCGCGCTCCTACGACAACACCTACATCAACCTGAACCAGAATTCCTCTCCGCCCTTCTTCTCAACCACGCTCGATTGCAGCGGCGACCCGAACGCTCCCGCGCCCGACTGCCCCGAGAATGGCTTCCTCGCTGGAGGTGGACTGCACAGCACAGCCAGCAATGGCGGCTGGACGAACGCCGCCGACGCACGTGCGGCAGTCGCTTCATACACGTTCGATCAGACCCACCGTCCCTACGCCCTCACCGGCACTTTGGGCGTGCAGCGTCTTCTGGGCAAGGACTATACGCTGGAAGCACGCTATGTCTACACGAAGGGCGTGCACCTGTGGAACCAGACACGCCTGAACATTCTGTCCAGAGTGTCCCCCACCGATTTCCTGCCCACCTATACGACAGCGCCCAGCGCCGCGCAAATTGCCGCCCTGACCACTTTCCTGGGTAGCGCATCCGCCGGAACGGGTCTCTACGCGAATACCAGTAACGATATGGCCCAGTATGGTTTCCCGAACAATATCGTGGGTTATCATCCCTGGGGCAACTCGCGGTATAACGGCCTTGCTCTTCAGGTGAATAAGCGCTATTCGAAGAACTTTATGTATATCGCGGCTTTCACCTGGAGCCATGCGCAGGACGATTCGACGGCTACCAATTTCTCCACCATCCTGTCGCCCCGGCGTGCGCAGGACTTCCAGAACATGGCTGCGGAATGGTCCGATTCGGCTCTCAATCGCAAATATCGCTTCACGCTGACGCCGATGTACGATTTCAAGCCATTCCAGACCGGCAACTGGATGCTCAAGAACATCGTTGGCAACTGGAACATCTCCGCGACCTATACCTATCAGTCGCCGGAATACGCGACCGTGCAGAGCGGTGTGGATTCCAACCTGAATGGCGATTCCGCCGGTGACCGCGCCATCATCAACCCGTCCGGCTCCGCCGACGTTGGCAGCAATGTGACCGCCATCAAGAACGCGGCCGGTCAGACGGTTGCATACCTCGCCACCAACCCGAATGCCCGCTATATCGTAGCCGGCCCCGGAGCTCTGTCTAACGGTGGACGCAACACCCTGCCGCTGGATCCGACTAACAACTTCGACGCCTCGCTCAACAAGCGTTTCAACTTCACCGAGCGTTTCGCCATGCAGGTCGGCATTCAGGCTTTCAATGCCTTTAACCACGCCCAATTCGTGGGCGGGTATCTCTCCGACGTTTCGTCATTCCAGACGAACGCGATTTCGCGCTCGTTCCTGGTGCCGAGCAGCCCTGACTTCGACCATTACCAGTTGTATCTGCCGAGCAACGCCCGGTCGGTGCAGCTCACTGCGAAGTTCACTTTCTAGGTTCTCAGAAACCGCAGTCTAACTCGGGGCCGGTCTCTCACGAGGCCGGCCCACTTTTTTGGTCCCTGCCTTCGTTCTCAATCAGAGCTTCTCCATCATGTTAAGCATCATTCACGTGTCCTACACAATTTCGGATTGTCTGCTCCCGAAAACCGGAAATCCGAGCGCGTTAGATTTTGTAACATCTTCGTTATGTGCAAGTTAGGTTTGGAATCCAGAATGCACCAAAGCCCCCAACCCAGGTGCGTACTACCACTAAGCACCAAAATCCAGGAGAACCATGACATTCGGACGCTGCGGATTACCATCAGTTGTTTCCAGGGCTAATGCCGGCGCGACACAATCGCGAGCGGTTGAACCCTGCTCCGTTTCCCGCTTATTTCCGCAAGCTTGCAGCCTCCAGTCCTCGTCAGACAAGGTTCCTGGACTCACTCCCTGGGCGTTGACACACTGAACAGAGAGATTGGAGAACCTATGAAGAATCAGAAACTTGCGGTCAGGCTGCTCTCGCTTCTGGCTGTTTTTGCAGTACTTACCGCCAGCCTGTACGCTCAGGCGCTGGAAAGTACGCTACTGGGGAATGTAACGGACGCCACCGGCGCCGCTGTTCCCGACGCGACGGTCACGGTCCTGAACAAGGATACAGGCGTTAAACTAACTGCAACCACCAACTCCTCCGGCGACTACCGGCTGAGCAACGTGCAGGTGGGACGTTACGATATTTCGGCGTCCGCCAAAGGGTTTACGACAGCCACCGTCGCCGACGTCGCATTGGAGTTGAACCGTACAGCGACTGTCAATATCGCGCTGCAGGTTGGAAGCGTGTCGCAGTCCGTGGAAGTAACTGCCGCGGCCGCACTGCTGGATACCTCGACGGCACAGTTGCAAACTACATTCACCACGAGCGCCGCTGAAGATATGGGCGTCGCCGCCAGTTCCAAGGTGATCAACGGAGCTGGTATCTACAATCTCAGCCTGCTAGGCGCTGGTGTGGCCTCCTCGGGCGGCGTCGGCCAGGGCATGGGACCCAGCGTCGCCGGGCAGCGTCCCGAGAACAACAGTTTCAATATCGATGGTGTGGTGAACGACAACCACTATGTCACGGGTGCGCAGGTTACCATCCCCAACGATGCGGTGGCCGAGTTTACGCTCCTGCAGAACCAGTTCAGCCCGGAATTCGGTGGGGCGTCTGGTGGCGTATTCAACGTTCTGGTGAAATCCGGAACCAATTCGGTCCACGGGTCCATTTATGAGTACTTTCAGAACCGCGATCTGAACGCGCTGGATCAACAGCAGCGAATTGCTGGCGATACCTCCCAGCCGCGTTTCGACGACAACCGGCTGGGCGCCACCGTTGGCGGTCCCATCATCAGGAACAAGCTGTTCTACTTTGGCGATTACGAGTACAATCCGCTGGGCCAGGCCGCAAATCCGGCCGGCACGGTGACCGCGCCTACCGCCGCCGGTTATGCGGCGCTCGCGAATATTCCTGGCGTCAGCGCCACGAATCTGGGCGTCTTCAAACAGTATGTCCCGGCGGCATCGGCAGCGACGGGCTCGATCACCGTCGGTGGTGTCAGCATCCCGACCGGTCCGCTCACGTTCGCCTCGCCAAACTACTTCAATAGCTACAACGCCGTGATCGCGATCGACTATAACATGAGCGACCGGGATCAGATTCGCGGACGGTACCTTTTCAACAGCAGCAAGGGTATTGACGCCGTTGCTAATCTGCCGGTGTTCTTTGAGCCATCTCCCAACGTAAACAAGAGCGTGTCGGTGTCGGAATTCCACAATTTCTCGCCGAGCCTGGAGAACGAATTGCGCGCATCCTACAGCCGCAACAATGCCAACATTACCGCTGGCGATTTCAAGTTTCCAGGTCTCGATGCCTTTCCGAACCTTTCGTTCGACGATTTGAACCTGCAGGTGGGACCTGATCCGAATACGCCGACGGGCTCCATCGAGAACCTCTCGACATTACAGGACAACCTCACCAAGACCATCGGGCGCCACACTTTAAAGGCGGGCTATAGCGCATTCGACGTTATCCTGGCCGGTTACTTCGTGCAACGCGCCCGTGGCGACTATGATTACGCCACGCTGGAAGAGTATCTGCTCGATCAGGCGCCCACCGGCGGTAACCTGAGCGGAGTATCGGGTGAGCGGAGCGCGGGCTTCGCCAATGTCCCGTTTGGATTCCTGTCGCAGGCAGGCTATTTCAACGACGATTTCCGCTTCCGTCCGAACCTGACATTCAACCTGGGCGTCCGCTACGAATATGTGCAGGTCCCGGTCGGATCGCGTTATCAGGCGGAAAGCGCCATCGCCAGCGTGCCTGGCGTGATTACATTCGCACAGCCGAAAACCGGCCCGTATGACTGGTCTCCGCGGCTCGGATTCGCGTACTCACCCGGCAAGAGCGCCGTGTGGTCGATTCGCGGGGGTGTCGCGCGATCCTACGACAACACCTACATCAACCTGAACCAGAATTCGTCTCCGCCGTTCTTCGCAACCACGCTCGATTGCAGCGGCGATCCCACTAATCCTTCGCCGGTTTGCCCCGAAAACGGATTCCTGGCAGGCGGCGGATTGCACAGCACCGCCAGCACTGGCGGCTGGACTAATGCGGCCGATGCACGCGCTGCGGTTGCGTCCTATACGTTCGATCAGACCAAGCGGCCCTACGCCCTCACCGGTACACTCGGCGTCCAGCGGCTTCTGGGCAAGGACTACACACTCGAAGCTCGTTATGTTTACACCAAAGGCGTGCACCTGTGGAACCAGACTCGTCTGAACATTCTGTCCAAGGTGTCGCCGACCGACTTCCTGCCCACGTACACGACGATGCCAAGCGCGTCGCAGATCGCTTCGCTCACCACGACGCTGGCCCAGATTGAGGGGAACACCAAGAACGACCTGGCGCAGTACGGTTTCCCGAACAACATCGTGGGCTATCACCCGTGGGGCAACTCGCGGTACAACGGCCTCGCCTTGCAGATGAATAAGCGGTATTCCAACAACTTTATGTATATCGCGGCGTTCACCT
>Ga0265325_10002460_pt1 | contig 12490 bp, 10 predicted proteins | sample 41420metaG_FD_202090 | JGI IMG/M metagenome (GOLD analysis project Ga0265325, IMG submission 202090) | Rhizosphere microbial communities from Carex aquatilis grown in University of Washington, Seatle, WA, United States - 4-14-20 metaG | ecosystem: Host-associated > Plants > Roots > Rhizosphere...
TGCGTGTCCCCTCATCTGCGGTCGTCCGCGAGCAGCGAGACCTGTCCCGCCACACGTCTGCATCGGCCAGCAATCGCTGCGTCTTGAGCAACCTCGGCCCACCCGAATGGCGGGTCGCCGTTACACCACGACGCGCAAGATCTCCTCGAGTGAGGTCACGCCGGCCCGGATCTTGTCCATGCCGTCGAGGCGCAGCGTGCGCATGCCCTGCTCCACCGCGACCCGCCCGATCTCGAACGCCGACGCGCGGGTGACGGTCAGGCGCTCGATCTCCTCGGACACCGTCATGACCTCGTGCAGGGCCAACCGGCCCCGGTAGCCGGTCTTGGAGCAGTTCGAGCAACCGATCGCGCGGTAGAGCGTGGGCAGCGGCTCGCCGTCCTCCCACGGGAAGGCGGCCGAGCGAAGCACTGATGGCTCGGCCGTGTAGGGCTCCTTGCACTTTTCGCACAGCCGGCGGGCCAGCCGTTGGGCCAGCACCGCGTCGAGCGCCGAACCCACGAGGAAGGGCTCGATCCCCATCTCGACCAAGCGGGTCATCGCCGACGGCGCGTCGTTGGTGTGCAGGCTGGTCAGCACGAGGTGACCGGTGAGGGCAGCTTCGATCGCGATCTGTGCCGTCTCGTGGTCCCGGATCTCACCGATCAGGACGACGTCGGGGTCGGATCGCAGGATCGAGCGCAGGGCGGTGGCGAAGGTCAGACCGGCTTTGGGGTTGGTCTGCACCTGGTTGATGCCCGAAATGCGGTATTCGACCGGGTCCTCGACCGTGATCACGTTGATCTCAGGCCGGCTGACGATGTTCAGCGTGGCGTACAGGGTGGTCGACTTTCCCGAACCGGTCGGCCCGGTGACCAGGATCATTCCGTACGGCTTCGAGAAGCTCACCGAGTAGCGCTCGTAGTTGCCCTCGCTGAACCCGAGGTCGGAGAGGTTGAGCATCGCGGTCGAGTTGTCCAGTACCCGCATGACGACCTTCTCGCCCCAGACCGTCGGCAGGGTCGCGACGCGGAGGTCGATCTTCTTTCCGCTGGCGGTCACGGACAGCCGGCCGTCCTGCGGAATCCGGCGCTCGGCGATGTTGATGTCGGCCATGATCTTCAGCCGGCTCGTGACACCGGCCTGGATGTTGCGCGGCGAGCGCATGATCTCGTGCAGCACACCATCGATTCGGAACCTGACCCGCAGGTCGCGCTCGGTCGGCTCGAGGTGGATGTCCGAAGCCCGGTCGTTGATCGCCTGGGTGATCAGCAGGTTGACGAACTTCACGATCGGCGCGTCCTCGACGACCTCCTTGAGGTTGTCGAGTGCCGGGTCCTCCTCGTCGTCGAGCGCCATCGTGAGGTCGTCGAGGTCGGAGTCGGCCCGGTGGTAGCGGTTGATCGCCGTACTGACGTCGGACTTGGTGGCGACGACCGGCTTGACCTCGATGCCGGTGATCGAGCGGATGTCGTCGAGGGCGAAGACGTTGGCCGGGTCCGACATCGCGACCAGCAGCTTGCCGTCCTCGAACCCGATCGGAAGCGCGTTGTAGCGGCGGCAGACGATCGGCGGGACGGTCGACAGCGCCGAGCCGTCGATCGGGAAGTCGGAGAGGTCGACGAACCGCATGCCGATCTGCTGGGCGAGCGCGGCAACCAACTGGCTCTCGGTGAGCACGCCACGATCCACGAGCACCCGGCCGAGGGCGCGGCCTACCCGCTGATGCTCGTCGTAAGCATCGGTGAGCTCTTCCTGGGTGACGAGCCCGTCCTCGACCAGGATGTCGCCGAGTTGCTTCACAGTGAACTCCCGCTACTCGTGGGGTGCGCAGGCTCCTGCGCTGTTGAGTGCCCAAGGGACTGCACGGCTGAATGCCCCAAAGGCAATGACTGCTTGAAATCTCCGGGCCATGCGGCGACCGCCGCCACCCCGGTGAGGGCGACGCCGGCGAGCACCGCGACCGCGGCCAGCCGGGACGGCCCGCGCCGTACCTCCGGCTCGGCGCGCGACCAGTGCGCGGCGGCAACCAACCCGGCCAGGACGGCAACGACCTCGAAGTCGGCTGCGTACGACCAGTCGAAGTCGACCGCTGAATGGACCAGCAGGGCACCGAGACACAACGGGGCGACGAACCCGGCGGCGGTGAGCTCGCGCTGACGCACCGCGGCGATCAACGCCCGTACGACGTACCAGCCGATGAGGGCGGCGGCGAGCAGGAACGGAACTCCGAGCAGCAACCCACCGTCGGACAGCGCCTGGAGATAACCGTTGTGGGCCAGCGGCGAGAGCGGCCAGCTTCTCGGCACGTGACCCTGCGCCGCCGAGGCGAGGGAGTGGAACCCGCCCCCGACCAGCGGGTGCCGGTGGAAGACCCCGATCGCCTCGTGCCAGAAGTCGACCCGGTAGCCGCCGTTTTGACTCAGCGACTGGCCGGTGGCGCGACCGCTCGTGCCGGCGAACGGCAGCGACCGGTGTGCGAAGAACGGTGGCCCGGCGATACCCCAGACCGCGAATCCGATCGCCGCGACGGCGACCGCCAGGCGTCTCACGCCAGCGAGTCCGCGAGTGGAGAGCTGGACGATGCCGACCGCCAGCATGGCGACCGCGAAGCACGCTCCGGCGGCGCGGCTGGTCGAGTAGACCATCCCGATCGTGCCCAGCGCTGCGGCGAGCAGCCCGAAGGCCGCGACCGGCCCCGAGCGCCACAGCCAGAGGGCGAACCCGATGACGCTCCCGGCGAGCATGAAGGCGGCGAACGGGTCGTACCAATAGAACGTGCCGGAGATCGGCACACTGGCGTCCGATCCGCCCCACCAGGCCAGCCATGACTCGGCGACCTCGACCAGGACACCCGCAACCACGAGGAGCAGGATCAGGTTGGGGAGTTTGGGGTTGGACCTCGCCGCCGCAGCGACCACGATCACGGTCCAGCTCACGCAGACGTAGCTGGCCGCTGCGGGAGCGCCGGCCCAGCCGGTGGGGGCCAGCACGGCGACGCCGAGGGCGCCGGCGCTGACCGCGAGCGCCAGCCAGATCGCCCCGCGCGGAGCGACCCGGTGGGGCCGGACGACGAGCGTGGCCAGGCCGGTGAGGATCGCTCCCCCGGTCACCGCGCCCGCTCCGCGCCCGCCTTCGAGCCGGGGGGCCAGCAGCAACCACCAAGCGCAGGCGGCGATGACCAGTACGGCCTCGAGGTTGGCCTGAAGCAGGGTGAACCCACGCAGCCGGGCAGGGGTGCGCGACGGCGGCTCGAGCGCGCACGCGGAAGGGGTCACAGCGGTCGTGGGCGACGCCGTGACCGCAGCTTGGGTCACGCTGTGGCATCGGCGCGATCGCAGCGATGCTTGACCCTCAGCCGCTCGCCGAACCCTCCCCGGTCAGCAGCGCAAGGTAGGTGCTGCCCACCTGGGCCCAGGAAAAGCGCTCGGCCGCCCGCTGCCCGGTCGCCTCCCGCAACGCAGCGAGCCGGACCTCGTCGAGCCGGTCGACCTGGTCGAGCAGGTCACGCAGCTCGGCCTCGTCGGCGAAATACCAGGCGTCCGGTCCGGCCACCTCGCGGTTCTCGGGCGTGTCGAGGACCAGGCAGAGGTTGCGAGCGCCCATCGCCTCGATCAGCGCGGGATGGGTCCCGCCGACCTCGGTCGCATGGATGTAGCAGCGGGCGTTGCTCTGGAGCGCGGTGTACGTCTTGCCGTACACCGAACCCGGGAGCACCGCGGTCGGGGCCGCCGCCGCGCGGACCTCCCGTTCCAGCTCGGCGTCGTACGCCGCGTGGCCGAGCATCACGAGCTGTCGGGTGCCGTGCGACGCGGCGTGCGCGCGAGCCACCAGGTCTGGGTTGTTCTCGCGCTCCCAGCGGGCGACGTACAAGGCGTAGCCGTCCGGCTGCACGCCGACGTCGGGGGGCAGCGGCAGCCCTCTCGGCACCGGGTCGGCGCCGTAGGGCACCATCACCGAGTCGGTGTCGTGGCGGACGTGGTAGTAGGTGCGGACCTCCTCGGCATCGGTTACCAGCACGCTGGCCAGCCGCACGGACAGCCACTCGCCCAGCCGGTACCAGGCCCGGCCGGCGATGCCCCACTTGCCGCGGCGCCATTCGAGCCCGTCGACGTTGAGCACCACCCGGCGGCCGGTGAGCCGAAGGATCGGCAGGGCGGGCGCATTGGCGGCGTTGCACAACATGACGTTGCGGATCCGGGTCCGGGTGACCAGGTGCACGGTGGAGAGAAAGGTGTGCACCACCGTGTCGAGATACTTCGACCGGATGGTCGGCAACGTGACCAGGCGTACGCCGTGCCACTCAGCTCCGGCGGTGGCGTGGTGCTTGCGGCAGTAGACGGTCACCGGGATCCCGGCCGCGACCAGATAGAGCGACAGTCGCTCGGCGAAGGTCTCGAAGCCCCCGTAGTTGGCCGGGATGCCGCGGGTCCCAACGATCGCCACTCCATGACCGCGGCCGCGGGTCCGGGCGCGCACCGCGCGATATCGCGGCGCGAGTCCCGACGCGCGCAGCAACGGAACCCCGTGCAGCATCGCCACGCTCGCCACCCGCAGCTCCAGCCCGGACAGTCCAGGAGCCAGCAGGACGTCGATGCCCGCCCCGGACAGAGCACCGGCCAGCTTGCCCGCCACGATCGGGTCGGTATCGGCGGTCAGGATCAGCCCGTCCAACCGCAGCTCGCTCGCTCGCGCCGAGAGCTCCGCCGGGGACAGCTCCCGCGGCAGCAGCGTCACCACCTTGAACGGGGTGCCGGCGGCCCGGGTGAGGTCGTCGTAGAGGCGACGACCGGCACGGTCGTCGCCGACCACGGCGTAGCGCTCGAGCGCGATCCCGAACGGCGCCAGCAGCCGACGACCGGAGCGGATCAGCGCCCGCGAGCCGATCCCGAACAGCAACAGGGCGAGGGTGACCAGGCCGATCCACGATCGCGACAGAGCGCCGTGGACGCTGAACTGGTTGACCAGAAAGACCGCGAGGCCGACCGCGACGGCCGACTCCACCGCCGCCTCGACGTTGGACTCCCCCGGCCGCAGCACCCCCCGGCGGTAGAGGCCGGCCGCGCGGCCTGCGAGCACCGAGCCGACCGCCAGTCCGACCGTCATCGCCTGGTAGCGCACCACGTAGAAGCCGGGCACCGTGGTCCCGCCGAAGCGAAGAGAGTAGGCGACCACGCCGGCGAGCAGGCCGAGCCCGATGTCGACGATCCCGAGGAAGTAGTCCGTGCGCCGGCGGAACGCGAACATCGAACGCACGCCAGCAACCTACTTGCGTGACGGGTCGAACGCGCGGACCTGACGGCCTTTCGCGCGCATTCGGTGCCGGAGCCGCCAGGCCTGCCACAGACCGGGCAGTGAGCTGCGCTCCCTCGTGACGACCGCGGCGACCACCACGACATCCCGGGCCAGGCCGGACGCGAGGCCGCCGGGGCGCCGTACGCCGTACTTGAAGGCGATCAGGAACCGGTTGCGGACGCCCAGCAAGTCGATCGCCGGATCACCGCCACGCGTCGTGCCGCGCAATCGGCGGGCGTGCACGCCCCGGGCGGCCGGCACCAGGTAGCTCGGGATCCCCAACAGCCCGGCCCGGTACGCCAACTCGGCATCCTCGCGATAGGCGACGAAATCCTCGTCGAAGAACTCCCCACTCGCCCCGGTGATGCGGTCGTAGGCCGTCCGGCTGACATACAGGCAGGCTCCCGAGATCCCGTCGACCCGGACCGAGGCGGTCGGCAGGTCGACCATCGGGTCGCCCTGCCGGGCATCGAGATGCCGAGCCCCGGGCGCCCACCGGATCCCGGTCGTGTCGATCCGCCCGGTCGGCCGCAGATCGACCGGATCGGCCAGCTCGAGCAACGGGCCGAGCAGGGCGGGCTGCGGCAGATCGGTCTCGGCCGACGTCAGCTCGGCGAGTGCGTCCTGGTCGAGCACCAGGTCCGGATTGAGCACGACGACCGCGTCGCAACCGGCCCCGAACAGCCGCGCGAGCGCGAGGTTGTGTGCGGTGCAGAAGCCGAGGTTCGACTCGGAGCCGGTCACCGCGAGCCGGGTCAGGCCTGGTACGCCGCCGAGCAAGGTCGCGCGGAGCGAGTCGATCTCCGACTCGCTCGCCGCGTTGGCGTGCACGACCACCTCGACCACCGCCACCGTCTGGGCGGCCAAGCCTCGCAACGTGGCGAGGACCCCCTCGATCGGGCTGCGATAGAGGACGATCGACACGCCCAGCACGTTTGAACGCTAGTCGGCGCGCAACGTCGACCCGATGCGCCACGCTGTCGCGGTGCGGATCGCTTACCTCATCTCCTGGCGGGGCGGTGAGCTGACCGGCCCGTTCAAGAAGATGAAGGCGCAGGCTCGCACCTGGTGCGACCTCGGTCACCAGGTCGGCCTGTTCGTCGCGACCGACCCCGGCTCCGCGCCGGCCTGGAACCACCTCGACCAGGCCGTGCAGGTCGAGGCGATCGGCGCCGGCTGGGTCCGAGGGGTGCTGGGCCGGCGGCGTACCTATCGGGCGCTCGAACGCTGGAACCCGGACCTCATCTACCTGCGCCACGGCGTCTACTCCCCCGGCCTTCGGCGGCTCGTCCGCCGGTTTCCGACCGTGGTCGAGGTCAACGGCGACGAGGTGGCGATCGCGCGCCAGACCTCCCGCTTCAAGGCGGCGTGGGCGGCCCGGACCCGATCACTGGCGCTGTCCGAGGTCGCCGGCGGGGTGTTCATGACCGATGAGCTCGCAACCGGCCCGAGCTTTGCACCGTTCACGTTCGCCCGGATCATCGTCCCGAACGGGATCGACCTGGCCGCGAATCCGGCGCTGCCGCCCACGGCGGACCCGTCACCGCGGTTGGTGCTGCTCGGCCATCCGCGCTCGCCCTGGCACGGCACCGACAAGCTGCTGGGGCTGGCGCAGCGGCACCCCGACTGGTCCTTCGACGTCATCGGCCCGACGGCGGCGGATCTCGGCGGCACCGCGCCGGCCAATCTCCGCCTCCATCCCGAACTGCCCGCGGACGACTACCTCCCGTTGCTCGCTCGGGCAGACATCGGGATCGGAAGCCTGGCGATGCACCGGGTCGGCGCGAGCCAGAACCCGGCCCTGAAGGTTCGGGAGTACCTCGCGCGTGGCCTCCCGGTCATTCTCGGCTGCCGCGATCCCGACTTCCCGGACCCGGTCGACTTTGTGCTCGAGCTGCCGAACACCCCGTCGAACGTCGCCGACCACGACGAGCAGATTGCCGAGTTCGTCCGGGCCTGGCAGGGCGTCCGAGTCGGCCACGACCGGATCGCGCACCTCGACCTCACCGCGAAGGAACGGGTCCGGCTGGCCTTTCTTGCTCGGTTTGCTCGTCCGGCTGGGGTCAGCTCGGGTCGAGCCACCCCCCGCGGGCGTTGAGGAGCCTGAAGAACCTCGACTTCTTCCGGTGCAGGCCCGGATACTGCGCGGCGTCGTCAAGGAGCCAGCCGACCTCGGCCCGGCTCTTGAACAGTCCCCACCCCAACGCCGTACTCGCGAAGTAGGACAACCAGATGTCCTCGCAGAACCAGTACGGCGCAGGACACCGGAAGACCCGCTCGTCGAGGAAGATGCTCGAGTCGGTGATCATCCCGCCGGTGCCGCAGTACTTTGCCGGCTCGCCCGCGGCTACCGGCCGCCGCCGCCAGTAGTTGCGCCGCTGGGTGAAGCGGAACCCCCAGGCGGAGTGGATCTGGCCGACCGCGGCCTCGGCGCGGAAGGTCGCCACGCTGTCGACGTCGAGCAGCTCGTCGTCATCGACGAACAGGACGAACGAGTTGGTCGCGGCGAGTTCGCGTGCCCAGAAGAAGCGGCCGAAGCCGCCGATGTTGGACGCGCTGTTGGCAACGACGACGCGATCCGGCACGAGCGCCGCGCCGGCTACCGCGGTCGCGATCGCGTCGGCCTGCGTCGGGTCGTTGTTCCACAGGTACAGGTCGCACGGCACGCTCTGCCTGGCGAGCATCCCGAGGATGGTGCTCAACCGATGGTGCCGCTTCCACAGACACACGACGACGGGCAACGGTGCCTGGTCGGGGCCGGCCTCATCGCGATCCGGCCGACGGAGCTCGACCCGGGCGGCGAGCGCGGACTCGGCCACCCGCCACATCGCGTCGACCTCCGCAACCGGCGCCAGCACGGCGGCCACCCCGGCACCGCGACTCACCAGACCACCTCCGATACCTGGCTATCCGACGGCCGACGTCGTACGTCGCCGACCGCAGTGAGCAGATCGACCCACGCGGCCGGCTTCACGACGATGAGCTCGACCGCGTAGAGGACCAGCCCGGCCGCGACGAGGGCACCCAGCCGGGCCAGGTCGGGCATCGTGGGCAACACGATGTTCACCACCGCCAGCAACCCGCACAACACGACCGACAGCGCGAACGGCGTCGCGACCGCCGAGAGAAACGCCTTCGGACGTAGGTCGACCGCCCGGCCCGAATACACCGCGTTCACCGGGAGCGAGACGAAGTTCCACGCCAGGTAGCTGTAGACGACGCCCATCAGTCCCCACTGCACCCCGATCACGAACCCGGTGATGACCAGCACGGTCAGCACGATGGTCACGCGGAACATCCTCGTCGTCTGCCCGGTCGCCTGGTAGAGCCAGCCGGTCGTCGTACCGATCGATTGAATCGCAGCGACGACCGAGAACACCCGCAACACCGGAATCGCGGCGTGCCATTGCTTCCCGAGTACGCCGATCACGAACGGATGCGCGCCGACGAACAACAGCACGGTCGCCGGGAAGACCAGCAGTCCGACCACTGCGATCGTGCGCAGGTAGGCCGAACGCACCCGGGAGTGGTCGTCCTGAACCGTCGACATGGCGGGGAACATCACTCGGTTGACGACCTGCGCGACCTGTTGGACCGGGAACAGCAAGATCACGTAACAGCGGCTGTAGACGCCGAGCGCCGCACTCCCGACGACCCGCCCGATCAGCAGGTTGTCCGCGTTGCGGGACCAGTAGTTGAACACGGTGTAGCCCAGCAGCCCGCCGCTGAACTGCCACAGCTCGCCGAACGCGGCCCGATCCGGTCGCACCCGCAGCCGCGACGAGACCGCAGTGCTGAGGATGATGCTCGTCACCAAGTCCGACCCGATGAGGAACGTCACCATCGGCCACGGGCTCGGTCGCACGACGGCGTGCACGATCGCCGCCGTGCCGCCGACGACCACCCCGGCCAGCTCGGCGATCACCACTCGCCGGAACCGCAGTTCTCGGGCGAGCAACGCGCCGGGCACCAGGCCCGGCGCACTAACGATGAAGTCGACCGCGAAACCGATCGACAGCGCTTCGAGGGCGTGGCGATGGAAGAAGGCCGCGATCAACGGCGACGCCGCCGCGGTGATGCCGGCGAACAACACGCCCAACGCCAGGGTCAGCCAGGCCGCGGTTGCCACGTGTTTGTCGGTCAGGACCTTGCGCTGGATCAGCGCGTTGGAGATGCCGGCCTCGGTGAACACGGTGGCAAAGCCGGTCAAGGTGCCGACCATCGTCACCAGGCCGAAGTCGTTCGGCACCAGCAGGCGGGACAGCGTGATCACTACGGCCAGCCGCGCGGCCTGCTGCCCGAGTTGTCCTGACAGCGTCCAACCCATCGCCCGCAACGCCCGATCGCGGATCGGCCCGGGCGAGCCGTCGCTCACACGTCCTCCGGACTGAGGTGGATGTCGTACGTGGTCCAGCCGTGATGGGCGGGCTCAGCATACGTGCGCGTTGCCACCGGATCCGTGCATCCGCGCCGGTTACGCTCCACTCGATGGCCAGCTCCCACGCGTCGCGCCGAGCCCGGCAAATCGCGCGAAGGCTAGTGCCGCGGGCGGCGCGGCAGCACAACATGAACGAGCATCCCGGCGAGCGGTACTACTACGAGCAGTACATGACGGTGCTCGCGAAGCATCTCGACGGTCGGCCGCAGGTGCTCGATGTCGGCTGCCAGTACGGCCGGTTCGCACTTCCGTTGGCCGCGCACGGTCACCAGGTGGTCGCGACCGACATCGACCAGGCCTGCCTCGACTACGTCCGCGCCCAGAACCCCTCGATCGAGGTCAGGTGCGAGTCGGCCGACGAGTCGGCCCGAGACGGTTCACGCGACTTCGATGTCGTGCTGTGTCTCGAGGTGTTGTACCTCCTGCCCGACTGGCGGTCGGTTGTGGCCGGGCTGGTGCGGCGGGCCGCGCCGACCGGTGTGGTCGCCTGCTCGCACCGGAGCCAGGGCTACTACATCCATCGGTTCCTTCGCGAGCGCCGGTACGACGAGCTCGACCAGCTGCTCGCCGGCCGACATCCCGCGATCAACGCCCAATCATCCGCCGAGCTGCACTCGGCCTACCGGGACGCCGGCGTCGACGTCGTCAGCGTCACCCCGATCGGCACCTTCTCCGGTATCGAGGTCGACCCGTTCGCCGCCATCAACGACCCGACGGTGCTGACCACGACCGACCGCGAACGACTGGCGGGCTACGAGCTCGATCCGGAGCTGACCGCGCAGTTCATGGACAGCGCGCGCTACCTCCTTGTGGTCGGGACACCGAGTTAGCCGGTGCCGGCTCACGCCATCGGGCGGTCGCGGGCGGCCCGATGCGCAAGCAGCCGGCCAACCACCCGAGGAGCACTCCGAACGTGCCCGGCGAGGATCCCGGTGGCTCGGGCGACCCGGCCGGGCGGCGTCGGCAGCAACAGCTCGCGACCCTGCGCCATGATCTCGACGTAGTCCATCGCGGCCGGCAGCGAATATCCCTGGTGCCAGGTCCAGGCACCTGACTCCTCGTACAGCGCCTTCAGCTCGCGGTAGCGGGCCGGATCCGACGCCCGGGTTGTCCGGGCCAGCCCGGCCACCTTCGGGTCGTAGTAGTCCCGCCGCAATCGCATGTTGGACCTCAGTAGATCCGATGACGCCAGGCCGTCCCACGCCCACACCGAGGCACCCGCCAAGGCAGCTGCATCCAGAACGGCACGGCACACCTGCACGTGTTCCTCGTGGCCGTACTCCCCCCAGGGGTTGTGGGTGTAGACGACCGATCGACCCGCCAGGTACGGCGCGAGCAGCTCGCGCAGCTTGGCGTGGTTTGCCTCGTACTCCCGCTGGATCTGCTCGGGACAGTCCGGCCGCAGCGCCACGCCGAACATCGTCGGCGACCGCCGGCGCCAGTCCGAGCGGCCGAGCACATCGAGGCTCTGCAACGGCAGGAACTCCATCGTCCCGAACGGGAATCGCTCGCGAATCCGGGCCCGCGCGGCGGTGACCGCCTCAGCCCGCGGGTGGTTCGGGAAAGCGACGATGACGGTGGCGTCGTCGGACAGCAGCGGTTCGAACCACAGCGTCTCGTCATCGGGATGAGCGACGACGATCAGTGCACCGGCCGCCGGGACTGGCGCCTGCGCTTCCCGCGACATCCGTCGCAGCCTACTGAGACACCGGCACCTGTGGTGCGTACTCTCGTCGCAGCCGGTGGACCGATCGAGGAGCGCCATGAGCTCGATGAACCTCCCGGGCGCGCGCCAGGCGCGCGCCGCAGTGAGGCGGCTGCGGCCGTTGGGCAGCAGCGCGTCGTACTGGGAGCGGCGCTACCGCGCCGGCGGCACCTCTGGCGCCGGCTCATACGGCCGGAACGCGGCGGTCAAGGCCGAGGTGGTCAACCGGGTCGTCCGCGAGCATCAGGTCGGCTCGATCGTGGAGTTCGGTTGCGGCGACGGCAACCAGCTCTCGCTGATCGAGGTGCCGTCGTACGTCGGGCTCGACGTCTCGGCCGCGGCGATCGAGATGTGCGCCGCACGGTTCGCCGGTGACGAGTCGAAGAGCTTCTTCCGGTACGACCCCGGGCACTTCGTCGATCGCAGCCGGGTATTCGCCCGCGACCTGGCGCTGTCGCAGGAGGTGATCTTCCACCTCGTCGAGGACGACGTGTTCGAGTTGTACATGGACCACCTGTTCGACGCGGCGGAGCGCTTCGTCCTGATCTGCTCGAGCGACCTGGATCTGCGGCCGACCAAGCACGTCCGGCACCGCGTCTTCACCCGGTGGGTGTCGCAACATCGCCCCGAGTGGGTGCTGGCCGAACAGGTGCCGAACCCGCTGCCGCAGGACGCGTCGTCCGGCGAGGGGATGCTGGCCGACTTCTACCTCTACACCCGGGCCCCGAGCTAGCCGGAGCGGTTGACCCCTACCCCGCCGGTCAGTCGGGCTGCCGCCTCGCGCAGCGCCAGCGACGCACCGGAGGAGTCATCGAGCTCCAACGAGGTCCCGTCGGAGAAGCCGAGCCGGACGGCCGGCAGCTTCGGCCGGGTCGTGCCGGCCGCGGGCCTCATCGGCCGTAGGGCGGGCTGCGGGTCGGGAGTCAGCGCGGCCGGCGGGTCGGGAGTCAGTACGGCCGGTGCGGCGCGTGACGGCTCGGGCGGCGGCGGGGCCGGCGCGACTGCCACGACCGGCTCGGGCGGCGGCGGGGCCGGCGCGACTGCCACGACCGGCTCGGGCGGCGGCGGGGCCG
>Ga0265325_10002461_pt1 | contig 12490 bp, 8 predicted proteins | sample 41420metaG_FD_202090 | JGI IMG/M metagenome (GOLD analysis project Ga0265325, IMG submission 202090) | Rhizosphere microbial communities from Carex aquatilis grown in University of Washington, Seatle, WA, United States - 4-14-20 metaG | ecosystem: Host-associated > Plants > Roots > Rhizosphere >...
GCGATGTTGTCGACCGGATAGCCGCCCCAGACCAGACCCCGATCACCAAGAAACGAACTGGTCATGGGGATGCCATTCGTCAGCATCAGTACTTGTGGGTTGTATTGGCTTGCAATCCCACGAATTTCAAAGATCGGCGCGTAGGCTAGAGTTGAGTGCGAAACATGCATGCCTGGAACGGCTTCTAGGACTTGATTGAGGTCGGTGGCGCCGATCGCCTCAATCTCGCGGGCCGTGATCACTGTTGCCACCGCCGGTGCTCGGCTTAGCGGTTGCGTGACGCCCGTGGTAATGCTGACCATCTGCGCGTCGCCGTAGGATTGCGCCAGATCCTCCTCGTCCTCAAACTGCGCCCATACCACCGGGTTCCAGGCGGCAAGCAGGCAGAGCGAGAACAGTTTGATCTGGTGCCGGTGCACAATCACTCCTGAAGTTTGTCGTTTGGCGAGCCACTCGGCCAGGCCCGTGGTGGCTGTCCAAAGTAATAGACATGTTCGCATGGAATGGGGAAAAGTGCACCTTCTGTTTTCTCGACGGCATCGAGATAGCAGGGAGCCATGCCACCCATGAACGCCGAGAATCCATAGAGATAGTAGTCGCGCGGAGAGAATCCCAGGTCCGAGACGAGGGCGGCGGTATAGCCGACATAGTTGATGCGCAACCGCCACCGGCCCTCGTCCAGGTATCGATCGATCTCGAGCGCCAGCTTGTGGTGAGCGCCATCCTCGAAGCCGAGGCGACGGACCTTGTCTCGTAGCGGCGCCAGTCGTTCGTCCTTTGAGGTCAGTGGTCGGCCGTAACCGGCGATGCCACGGCGCGAATCGAGTTCCTGGCGTACAACCTGTTCGATAGTGGCGCCGGAGGTAATGGCCTGCAAAGCTCTTTGGATGAATGTGGCGGCAGCAGTGTAGACACCACCGCCGAAAATGGCGGCCTCGGAGGCGGCAAGCGCGCCCGCCATTGCCAGCACGCCGGTGCTGCGGGTAGTGCCGGCGAGCGCCGCCACCCGGTTGTTCCACAGGCGCGAATCCGGATAGCTGGTATAGGCCCAGATGGTATCGAGCAGGCGCAACTGCGCTGCTGTCAGTCGCCGGCCAGTGATGCCATAGACGAACACGTCCATCCAGACCGCATCGCGGAACTCCTCGTGCAAGTCGCAGCCGCGCAGTGTGGCATGGCTTCCCGGAACAAAGCCACCAACGCTGGACCTCAGCTTGCCAACGCACTGGTCGAGAAAATCCGGGCCCTTCATCGTGGCTGCTCCTCAATTGCCGATACCGGCTTGGTTTCGAACTCGATCTCGTAGAACGGGAACTTCTTGTGGCCAAAATCCATCTGTTCCAGGGCATGCGCTGCGGCGCCGGGCAAGCGCAGGATCAAGTATAGGATTTCTGCTTGCTCGGCGCTGAACTCGAGATCGACGAACGCTGCTGCGGCGACGCCGGCAAGGCTCAACGGCAATCCGGTCAATGACTCGAGTTCGCGACGCTGGGCGGCGAGCCAGGGCAGTGCAGGCCCGGGGCTCAGGGTACTCAAACAGGCGAGCGCTTGTTCGACGATCAAGGTCGTGCTGACGCCATGCGGATCGAACCCGGGCGGGTGTTCGGGAGCTGGCCATGCAGAGGCAGTCGGCGCTGCCCACGGCCCGGCGAGGTGGCCCTGCCAGGCCTGGAGATGGCAGCCGCATTCCGCCCAGGCCCGAACGGCCAAGAGAATTTCGCGGCCACCGGCGTACTGGCCGGCGCCGACGGCAAGGCTTGCCATCAGGATGGCCGCCGCCGGGGTTCCGCTGGTACCGCCGCACATGGCCGCGTGCACCGAGGCGTCGCGCGGCCCGGGGTTGGCAAGGGCCAGGGCCAATGTGTCGAGCAACTTTGCGGCTCTTGGCGTTGGCGGTTCGCCACGGAACAGAAGGTAGATCATTTCCGCCCAGGTGGCCTTGCCCAACATGTCGCCGTACACGTCGAAGCCATGGCAACGTGCGATACGAGTGGCGAAGTGGTTGTCGGGTTGGGGATCTTCCTGCCAAATCTTGCTGCGTATTTGGTTCGTCATGGCAATCAATCCTCTATTGGGCGATCCCTAGCGTGCGGATGCGTGACCTGATTGGTGGAACCTGATTCTGGTCAATGTGCACGTCGAGGAGGGTTGGGCCTCTGTGCCTGCAGATTTCCTCGATGGGCAGCGACCAGATGTCTTCAGGGGTGCGTATGGTGAATGCGCGGGCGCCCATTGCTCTCCCTAGGGCCGCAAAGTCGGTCGGAGGCATTTCGCAGCCGATATGCTCCGCTCTTGCAAGCATCTGACCATGGCGCACCATCCCGAGTCCGCTGTCATTGAGCACGACGAATATAACGGTGAGTTGCTCGGCTACGGCTGCCGAGATTTCCTGTCCGTTCATCAACATGCTGCCGTCGCCGGTAATACAAACGACAGGAACGTCCGGATTTGCTGCAGCGGTGCCGACGGCGGCGCCGATCGCCCAGCCCATGGGGGCGAAGTTCATTACCACCCTCAACCATCCGCCAAGACTAACTCTTCGGCTGTGTGGGTCGCCCTGCCGCCGTCCGCTGATCGACGCGCCACGGTCGCGCCTTCGCCTGTCATCGGCACTGGCAAAACGACGTTCGCTGACGCGTCGATCCGTGGGCTGCAGGAAGTGCGTGGCCCACGCTACACTGTTCCCGGTGTCGGCCAAGTAGCGCGTCGTGCTCGGGAACAGTCGTCCCAGTTCCTTCATCAGGCGCTGGGGTCGCAGCGGCGTTTCGTCGCTATCGAATTCCGGACAGTCGCGTAGCAAAGCTGTGGGGCCCCAAGAGGCGATGATCACGTCGGCCGAATGCCCATTCGGCGCCATTTCGGCCGGCAGGCGCTCGATGAGCCGTTCGAAGATCGCCCGGATGCGTCCACGGACGTGGAGCTTGGCCATGGGCGTAGTGGCGAAATTCTCTTCCGCCTCGTCGACGTGCACCAGACGGTCGTTGAGCAGGATTTCGCTCCAGCCACCGCTGTTCCATTCGCCCAAACTGGCGCCGACGACCACGATCAAGTCGACCTCGGGGTCGCTCAATGCGGCCTCGGCATCGGTGTGGCCGCCGAAACCGAAAACGCCGCGAAACCGGGGGTGGCGGGGATTGACCAGGCCCTTGCCGTCGGGCGTCGTGACAAACAGGGCGTCATGGCAAGCGACGAATTGCAATATCGCGCCCACGGATTCGCCGCAACCGCCGCCGATGACGAAAACGGTCTTGGCGGCACCGGCGAGGATTTCCTGGAACAGCGCGAGCGCGTCGTCATCGATCATCGAGGATGGCAGGAGCAGACTGTTCAGGTCGTAGGAAGGTCTGGCGAGCGGACTGGGGCTGCGGAACACATCGGTCGGGAAACTCAGATGGGCGGGGCCGCGCGGCGGCCGCACAGCCGCCTGGAGCGCTGATATCAGCTTGGCTTCAAGTTGCTTGGGGTGCGACACCAGCGAGTTGTAACAAGTGCAATGGCGAAACATGGACAAGGTATTGATACCGGTACAGGCAGATTCCTGCAGGGCATTGCGGCCATGCAAGGGCAGAGCTGGCTGGGCTGTGATCACCAGCATAGGCACGCCGTTGTCGCGAGCACAGGAAACGCCGGTAATCAGGTTGGTTGCCCCCGGTCCGGACGTCGAGCAACAAACACCCAGGCGTCCGGTCTCGCGGGCGTAGCCGTCGGCCATGAAAGCGGCGCCAGATTCATGGCGAGCCAGGACATGGCGCGGGCCACCGCGCCGCTCGCTTCTTGCCAGGGCATTGAACAGCGGTTCGATGGCACCACCGGGAATGCCAAACACGTATTCGACGCCGATCTGCTCCAGGTAGGTGACGAGCAAATCGGCGACTTCAGGGTACCTTGCCGGTTGGCTACTGGCGTTGTCAGGCGGACTGACTGGGACTAGCGGAGTATTGGTTATCATGTCTCGCGGCAGGTAGATTGCACCCGAAGTTGGTGATGTAGGGCGGACTCTCTGTGAGGACATGACCCAGCCTCGGCTCGACAGTGGCCGTGTGACTTGCGCTGTTTCGGTGTAGTGATGTGCCTGCCCGATTCAATCGTCGCCATCCTCGGAGAACCGTGCAAGCGGAAAACTGCCACGCAGCACTTGCTCGGCCAGTTGCGTCGGCGGCAGGGGCTCGGACAGGTAGTATCCCTGCATGAAATCGCAGCCCAGGGCGACAAGAAGATCCCTTTGCTCCTGTGTTTCGACACCTTCGGCAACCACCTGGAGCCGCAAACTGTGTGCCAAGGCGATGATGGCGGTGACAATGGCTGCGTCGTCGCTGTTGGTGGTCATGTCGCGGGTAAACGCGCGGTCGACCTTCAGCGCGTCAACCGGGAAGCGCTTGAGATAGGCCAGTGAGGAATAGCCGGTGCCGAAGTCGTCGATTTCAATACGTACGCCGAGACTCTTCAGTTCGCGCAGGGTGGATACCGCGTCCCGGGCGTGACTCATCAGTACGCTTTCCGTGATCTCGAGCGTCAAGTGCTTCGGGTTCAGTCGGCTCTGTTCCAGTACGGATCCCAACATGGCGACAAAGGTTCTGTCCTGAAGCTGGATTCCGGAGATATTGACGGCCATGTTGATATCGGACATGCCGGCTTCCAGCCATTGTTGCGCTTGCATACAGGCGCTGCGGAGAACGATTTCGCCGATCGGGATGATCAGTCCGGTCTCCTCCGCCATGGGAATGAACTCGAGAGGTGGAATGATCCCGCGTGTCGGATCGAGCCAGCGTACCAGCGCTTCCATGCCGAAGATCCGGCCGTCCACGGCAACGGCCTTCGGCTGGTAATAGACGACCAGTTCATTCCTCTCGATAGCCCGGCGCAAGGCGCTGTCGAGGCGCAGGTACTCGGACATGGAGGCTTCCATCCCCGGTTCGTAGAACTCATAGCCGGGCGAACCGCGACGTTTGGCACGGTACATGGCCGACTCGGCGTGCCGCAGTAGCGTGCTGACATCGTTGCCGTCAGCTGGATAGATGGAAATGCCAAGGCTGGCAGAGACGAAGATCTCCTGGCCATTGAAGTGGAACGGTTTGGCTACGGTACGGCGAATCTTCTCCGCTGCATTGGCGGCCGCACCCGGGGCAGTCACTTCATCGAGCAATACGGTGAATTCGTCGCCGCCCAGTCTGGCGACGCAATCGCCGGCACGAACGCAGCGTTTGATCCGGCTGGCAACTTCCTTGAGTAACAGGTCGCCGATCTCGTGACTGAGCGAATCGTTGATGAACTTGAAACGATCGAGATCAAGAAAAAGGACTGCCAGCGACTGCCCGGCTGATTCCGCGTGATCGATCGCTCGATGGAGGTAGTCGGCGAACATCACGCGGTTCGGCAGGCCGGTCAGCGCATCGTTGAGCGCCAGGTGGCGCATATGGCGTTGCGTCCGATTGGCGTCGACCAGGCGCTTGACCCGCTGATTGACGACTGCCAGGTTGAGCGGCTTGGCGATGTAGTCACTGGCGCCTGCCGCAAATGCTCGCTGGATGGACTGGTCGTCATCGAGCGCAGTGATCATGAGTACCGGCACATCACGGCAGTTGGGCAGTTCCTGAAGCTTCGCGCAGGCAGTGAAGCCGTCCATTTGCGGCATCATCGCATCCATCAGAATCACATCGGGAGTCATGCGCCCGACCAGAGCAAGCGCGCTGGTGCCGTCCGTTGCTTCCTCCACGGCGTAGCCATTGCGCTGCATGGCAAATCTGAGCGCTGTCCGGGTGCTGCGATCGTCATCGACGATCAGCACCAGCGCGCCCTTGCTACTGGTTTGGCGCTGCCGCCCGGATTCGCCGTCAAGTTCAGCCAGCAATGCTTCGTGCACCAGTACGTATTCGGCGCGGGCTCGCGGCAGAAGATCGGTGGCCGCCATCGCCACGTTGTCCTCGGCATGATCCTCGATTTCCTTGGCCAAGGCGGCAAGCGAGCCGGCGCCCAGATTGCCGGCCGCGCCCTTGATGGCGTGGGCTGCACGCCGCAACTGATCTGACTGACCGGCAGCTACTGCAGTTTCCATTTCCTCCAGGTAGGTCGGCATGTCCTCGAGGAAGGGGTGGATGGCTTCGGCAATCGAGCTACCCAACATTTCGCGTAGTTTGCCGAACACTGCGTAATCGAGCGGTTCGCTCTTTGGCAGCGAAGGCTCGTCGGCCATTGCGACGGGCGAATTGCCGAAATGCGGCAGCCAGCGCTGCAGCTTCGCGGCTAACTGCTCGATAGTCAGCGGCTTCGCCAAGTGGTCGTCCATGCCCGCAGCAAGGCACCTTGCGACGTCGGACTGCTGCACGTTGGCCGTCATGGCAATGATCGGCGTTGGCGAGCCGGTTGCTGCCTCGGTGGTTCGGATCGCCGTCGAAGCTTCATAGCCATCCATGCCGGGCATGGAACAATCCATGAGTATCAAGTCCCATGGCTCGCGGTGGAAAGCAGCCAATCCTTCCTGGCCGTCGGCGGCAATTTCGACTTCACAACCAAGCACGCCGAGCATGCCGCGCATGATTGCCTGATTGGTTCGGTTGTCCTCCACGACCAGCACCCGACAGCCTGAGAACACGCTTGCAGCTGCCTGGTGGGGTGCCTGCGGCGACGATTGCGCAGGTGATTTGCCGCCGCCAAGCGCGGTATCGACCGATTCGCGCAGCCGTTCGGCACTCAGCGGCTTGGCCAGATAGGCGTCGGCATGGATGGCATCGGGAACATCTTCGACGCCGTAGCGATCCATCAGAATCAGATGCAAGCTTCTGCCGTATTCGCCGCGCAGCCGCAGGAGAAGGTTGTCGTGGCAATGCCGGGCGAATGCGGCATCGACGATGACCAGGTCGTAGGCCGCGCCGCGCTGCCGTGCCGCCTGAACCTCGGTCAGCGCAGCCTCGCCGTTATCGGCGGTGACACAGTCGAAGCCCCACTTGGCCAGTGATTGTTGCAGGAATCGACGCGTGATCTCACTGTCGTCGGCGATCAGGACGCGCAAACCGAACCATTCCTGCGGTTCGCTTGCCGGCGCGGCCGCCATGGCCATCAGCGGCAGTTCGAACCAGAAGCAACTTCCTTTGCCCAGGTTGCTGATGACGCCGATCTGGCCGCCGAGCAGCGTCACCAACTGCTTGCATATTGCCAGGCCTAGCCCGGAGCCGCCGAAGCGACGAGTTGGCGACGTATCGGCCTGGGTAAATGAATCAAAGATGCTCGTTTGAATACCGCGGTCGATGCCGATCCCGGTATCGCTGACCTCGAAACGGATCCGCAGCTCCGCACCTTCCTTGACGTCGCCTATGGCTGTTGTGCTGACGCGAATTTCGACGCTGCCGCTATCAGTGAACTTAACCGCGTTGGCGAGCAGGTTGATGAGTATCTGCCGTAACCGCCGCGGGTCGCCGAGCAGGCTTGCCGGCAATTCCGCAGCGACCAGGTAACCAAGGTCGAGGCCCTTCTGGGCTGCCTGCGGTGCCAGCAATTCGATTACGCTTTCGATTGTCGGGGCAAGAGCGAATTCCATGCTATCGACTTGCACCTTGCCGGCCTCGAGCTGCGAGAAATCCAGAATGTTGTTGATCAGATCCAGCAAGTACTGGGAGGAGTCCCAGGCGATCTCGACGAACTGGTGTTGTTTCGCCGGCAGTTCCGTTGCCTTGAGGATGTCCAGCGTGCCGATGACGCCGTTCAGCGGCGTGCGAATCTCGTGGCTGACGGTCGCGGCAAAATCGGCCTTCAGTTTGGCAAATTGCAGCGCGCTGTCGCGGGCAGCGCGTAATTCCTGTTCGCGGTCGGCCAGAACAGTCATCATCTTGTTGAAGGCTTGCGCCATGTCGACAATTTCTCTCGGTCCGGCGGCTTCCGCGCGTATTCCCGTGGCGCCGGCCTCGGCGATCGCCATGGTTGCCGACAATCGCGTCAGCGGTCTCGTCAAGCGTGTGGTCAGGGCGTGCACTACCAACAAGAAGCCGAAGGCAAGCAAGAACGAGATGCCGAAATTGAGCAGAAAGACGTCGTTGCGCATTCGCTGCAGTGTTCCCTTGCTCTGAATGACGCGGACGTAGCCAAGCATTTCCCTGGCAGACTCGACGACGTCGAACGGCGAATCGGCACCGCCGCCATACACGGGTGCGATGAACGTCCAGGAGTCATCCGACTCTGTCTCCAGCGTGGCACGCTGCTCCAGGGCAGCCGGTACTTCGTCGCGCGCCGCATCGCTGCTGCCCGGAAGGCGTTGGCCAACGAGCAGTTTGCCGTCGCTGTGGCGGATATCCAGACCGACGACGTCGGGGAAGGCCAGCGTCAGTTTGACGGTCTCGGCAACGTTGTCTGCGGAATCGTAGATCAGCGCCAACTTGCTCTGCCGGGCCAGGTTCTCGGCGACCTGTCGTCCCTGTTCGGCGAGATTGGCCCGGATCAAGCGAGCGCCTTGCCAGGAGATGGCAAGCGACGATAGCAATGCCAGACAGAAGACGCCGACCGCCATCACGATCGCCAGCTGGCGTCGCAGAGAGGTCTGGCGCAGGATCTCGGCGAAGCGGCTCATGGTTCGGGGAACACCAGATCAAAAGAACGCTTCTGTTCGGCAACGTTGAGCCCGAGGTGGCCAGCGGTGCGCAAGTTGACAGCCATCAGCACGTCGCGCAGGGGCGTGACGGTACGCCCCCCCGGCGAGGCTGGACTTTGGCCCAGCGCCGACGCGGCCATGCTCCGGCCGAGTTCCAGGTTGTCGGGATAGAGCGAAAACAGGGCGCCGCGTTTGACGTGCGAAACGCTGCTGGAAAACACCAGTACCGAGTGACGCCAGGCCTCTTGCAACACGTAGGGCAAGACCGTCGATTCCTCGACTGTGACTGAATCCTGGGGCAGCCAGAGGACGTCGCGCTTCGGATCCACCGTCGCCAGGTACTCCTGATAGAGATACATGGCACTCTTCAGATCGCTGGCCTCGCGGCTGATCAGTTCCATACCGGCATTGCGCGCGGCTTCGCGGGCCAGCCGAACCAGCCAGGCATTTTGCCGCGGATCGTAAATGACGATGATTCGGCGCGCTGTCGGCATCATCGCCTTGAGGCGGTCGAACAGTAGTATGGGGTCCGGGGCAAGACTGAATACCGGCCCGGCGATGGTTTCCGATTCCGGTAGCGACAGCACGCCGCCGACGATCAAGGCGATGCTGCGGTCCAAATTGGCTGTGGCTCTGATGCCGACTCGTCCCAGCGCAATGACGACTCGGATGTTCTGTCGGCGCAGCTGTGCGGTCAGGTCGGTTGCCGACTGGTCGGCAGTGACCGCGTAGGACGCAACGTGGGCCTGTGTCCGATCTTCGATGCCTTCTATGATGCGGATGAAGATGCTGCGGTACGGTTCGCCGATGTCCGGGTAGATGACGGCGATGTTGCTCTGGCCGTTGAGGGCAAGCTGAATCGGCTTTCGCTCCGCCAACGGCGGGTCGGCGTCGGTAAGCTTGAGGGCGATGCGCACGCCCACGAAGTCGGGACTGTGCTCCATCTGCGACACGAACCGGACGAAGCTGTCACTCGCCGGTTCGTCGCCGAGCACCTTGATGATTGCCAGCGGATTGCCGGACAGTTGCGGTGGGGCCGCCGACGCCAGTGCCGCTGCCGAGCAAGTCAGCCAAAGCGGTAGCAGAAGAAACCGGGAAACGAAGACTTTGCGCAAAACAGCAGCCTTGGTGGTGTGAAACACGCAATCGTACTTAAGTTGGATTATGCATGAGATTTGCTTGTCCTGTATGCCGGGAAAGAGGGGGGGTTCCGGTGTTACCATTGCCTTGACGAAGTACAGTCCAGTGTCCGCAATATCAGCAGGGGAGTAGGTCCCGATATGGGAAAGCGAGTGGATTTGCAGTCATTCCTGATGGAACTGCACCCGCGTGTTACCGCAATTCGGCGGGATATTCACGCGCATCCCGAGCTTGCCTATGCCGAGCATCGAACTTCACAGTTGGTCGCCAGTCGCCTGCGGGAGCTGGGGATCGAAACGCACGTCGGCCTGGCTCGAACTGGAGTCGTTGGCCGTATGCGCGCGGGCAAGAGTGCGCGCAGCGTTGGACTGCGCGCCGATATGGATGCCTTGCCCATCGAGGAGGGCAATACGTTTGCCCATCGTTCTCAATTTCCTGGCCGCATGCATGCCTGCGGCCATGACGGTCATGTCGCGACCTTGCTCGGTGCCGCCGAAGCGCTGGTCCTGATGAGGGAACATGGGGAATTTGACGGCACGGTCAACCTGATCTTTCAGCCGGCCGAGGAACATGAAGGCGGCGGGCAGCTCATGGTGGAGCAGGGGCTCTTCACTCGTTTTCCCATGGATATGGTTTTCGGCATGCACAATTGGCCGGGTCTGCCGGTTGGCACCGTGGCCATTGTCGAAGGGCCGGTCATGGCAGGCACAGACCGCTTCGATATCTGCATAGAAGGCCAGGGTGGCCATGCCGCAATGCCGCACCTGGCAAGCGATACGGTGCTGGCCGGCGCTGCTTTGGTTCAAGCGCTGCAGGCGCTGGTCAGTCGTGAGACAGATCCGTTGGCGGCGGCGGTGATCAGCGTCACGCGCTTCCATGCCGGCGACGCCGACAATGTGCTGCCCGGCCAGGCGATGCTTGGCGGCACGGTACGCACATTCGACAGCAAACTTCAGGAGGCCCTCGAAGCCGGCATGCGGCGTATCTGCGCCGCCGTTGCCATGGCGCACGATGTTCGCATCAGGTTCGACTTCCACCGCGGTTACCCGCCGACCATCAATGCGCCACAGCCCTCCGCCCTCTGCCGACGCGCTGCCGCCGACGCTCTGGGCGCGGACCGTTTGCTCACCAACCTGAAGCCGAGCATGGGTGCCGAGGACTTCTCCTATCTCGCCAGCGTCGTTCCCGGTTGCTATGCCTGGATCGGCAATGGTCCAGGCGAGGGCGGCTGCATGTTGCACAGTGCTGACTACGATTTCAACGACGACATCATCCCGAGCGCGATTCGCTACTGGCTGAAGCTGGTCGAGACCGTCTTGCCGCCGACCGGTTGACCTCAAAGGCGAACCTGTCCTCCCGGACAGTGGTGCCATCCCTCCAGGCGGGCCAGAGTGGGCAATAGATTGAGTCCTGTCGCGCTCTTCAGGGCGCGGGCGGTTTGCCGCATGTCGCCCAGGCCAAGACCTATGGCAGTGCCGGCCGCGGCGAAGGCGATGACGTTACCGGAAGCGCAGGACGGGAAGGCTAGTGCCCGGCTGCCGAATGCCTCCAGCAGCCGCTCGATGCTGGCGGCGCTGCCCTTTCGGCGTGACAGCAGATTGACCACCAGCAAGCCTTCTTCGGACAGCCTGGAGCGGCAATTGAGGTAGCAGGCGAGGCTGTCCAGACGACCGGTGCGGGCTTCGGCATCGTAGCCGTCTACCATGATCAGATCGAAGTGCTTGTCGCTGCCGGCGAGAAAATCCGCACCGTCGGCGATGACGATTTGCAGGTGCGCATCTTCTTCGGGGAGGTGGAAATACTGCTGTGCCGCCGCCACCACTTTCGGTTCGATTTCGGCGACGGTCAAGCGCGCAGCCGGCCGGTGCCGGCGCAGGAACTTTGTCAGCGAACCGGAGCCGAGCCCGATCAAGAGCGCATTTCGCGGCCACGTGGGGTCCGTGCGGAGAAGCAGGCAGGACATCATCTCGCGGGTATATTCGAGTTCCAGCGACCACGGCCGGGTGATGCGCATGGCGCCCTGGATCCAGTCCGAACTGAAGTGCAGGTAGCGGATGCCTGCCTTTTCGCTGATCAGAATATCAGTCACTTGATGAAGCTGGAAAACAGTGCGGGATCAAAGCCCACCAGGAAATGTCCGTCGACCGACTCGACGACCGGCCGCTTGATGATGGCGGGAAATTCAAGCATCAAGGCGATGGCCTGGCTTTGGGTTTCGATCTGTTGCCGGTCGGCGGGCAGTTGGCGAAACGTCGGGCCACGGCTGTTGAGCAGCGTCTTCCAGCCCAATACCTGGCACCAGGCAACCAGGCGGTCGCGGGGTACGCCGTCCTTGCGGTAGTCGTGGAAGCGAAATTCCTTCTCGTGGATTTGCAGCCAGTCGAAGGCCTTCTTCATTGTCGAGCAGTTCTTGATGCCGTAGATTGTGACCATGTTGGCTCCCGGTTGCCAAGCCAATGATAACCGTGCTTTTCGTTCAAGGCAGGTAGCGCTCGATCACGGCGTAGAGATGATCGGCGTCGAAGGGCTTGGGGATGAAGTCGTCCATGCCGGCTTGCCGACACTGTTCGCGGTTGCTTTCTTGGGCCCCTGCAGTGAGGGCGATGATGGGCGTATGCCGACCGCTCGCGCGTTCTCGCCGGCGGAGACGGGCAGTTGCCGCGAGGCCATCCAGTTCCGGCATCTGGATGTCCATCAAGATCAGGTCGAAGGTCTGGTTCTCACAGGCAGTCACGGCTTCGGCACCGTCGCGAGCAAGCGTCACATGGTAGCCAC
>Ga0265325_10002462_pt1 | contig 12478 bp, 10 predicted proteins | sample 41420metaG_FD_202090 | JGI IMG/M metagenome (GOLD analysis project Ga0265325, IMG submission 202090) | Rhizosphere microbial communities from Carex aquatilis grown in University of Washington, Seatle, WA, United States - 4-14-20 metaG | ecosystem: Host-associated > Plants > Roots > Rhizosphere...
CGACTTGGCGGCCGAGATTGCTCGCGAGGCCGAGAAGAGCGGAGCCTCTCTTGCCGAGCGTACCAAAGAGATCGAACGCGAGACCGGGCTGCAGCTCTACAAGGCGGCGAGCAACTACCTGCTCTATCGGCGGTTCGCCAAGCAATACTACGGTGGTTATGCGCCGTTCTACGCCCACGATCGCGAGATGATGGAGGAGTATGTCGGCTCTCACGCGGTGCTGAGCCGCATCCTCGATCAATACCGCCCGGTGCTGATCGTTCACGAGGCACTCGACCTGATCAGCACGCTGATGACGCTGGCGCTGGCCTACCGCCGCGGAATTTTCAACGTCGGGTGGGTTTTTGCCGGCGGCATGAAAGAGGGCACGGTGTTCTTCTACTACGGTCTTCGCCGGCAGAACCTTTTGTGCTCCTACCTGATGCGGCATCCGCAGTTGATTGCGGCCGAGAGCCGGCAGAAAGCGCGGGCGTTGATCGCGGCGGCGCGCGGGGAGGGGCCTCCGCTGCTGTCGCACGTAGAGACGCGACGTGCGCGGCTTCGACAGCCTTGGCATTTGCTGCGAGAACTCATGCGCTTTGGCGGCCTACGGCATCCGCGCATCCTGTTTGAACGCATCCGTAACGTGGTCTGGCTGAGCCGCCGCGTTGTTCACGAAATTCCCGAGCAACCGTTCATCCTGTTCTTGATGCATCTCCAGCCTGAGGCATCCACAACCTCGCAGGCGCCGCGCTGGGTCGATCAGGAGCGTATCGTCGAGCAGATCGCGATCAACGCGCCGCAGGGTATCCAGATCGTGGTGAAGGAGAACCCGCAGTGCTACGGCTGGCGCGGCCGCTCTTATTACGGTGCGCTCGCCGATCTCGCCAACGTCCGGCTTTGCCATCCGCTGGTGCCGACGCGGGAGCTGATCCGGCGGGCCGCAGCGCTGGTGACGATCACCGGGTCAGCCGGAATAGAGGCGATCCTTCAGGGCACGCGGGTCGCCGTGCTCGGCCGGCCGCACTTCTCCGAGTTTGCCGGTGTGCGGGTGCTGGATGCCCCCGAACAGGTGTTCGAAGCGCTGGCGGATCCGTCCTGGCGGCCGGAAGCCTACGAGGCTGACTGCGAGACATACGTCGCGGCCTATGTGCAATCGGTATATCCGTTGGGTGATGTCGAACCGGGCCGCAAATGGCCGGCGCCGGGCGTCATGGGTCCGCGATTTGCTGGCGGGATTCGGAGCACACTTTCGTTCATCACCGAGCATGGTCTGGCGCCGCAGCAATTCGATCCGGGCTGTCCGTTGGTCGGGCCGGATGCTGCGGAGGCATCCACGCCGCGGCGTCAGGCGGCACGCGTATGAACCAGCAGCACCCGATTGCTCCCGGCCACTCGCCGTCCCAGCGCGAGGCGCTTCGGGATGCACTGGCCTATCCGAAAGAGCAGATCGAGGAGGTGCTGCGGCCTTATCTCGGCAAAGCGCAACGCATGCCGCTCGACAGCCATGAATGGCGCAATGTGGTGGCGGCGGAAAGCGCCAAACGCAAAGTCACAACACGCTATTGGCGCAAGCGGCTGCTGGGATGGTCGGAACCGAAGCGCGCAAGGGCGGACCGTGTCGAAAGTACCTACAGCCGGATCTGGTCGGAGGCTGACCTCTCGGCAATTGGTGACCCCGCGCGCAATCAGATGCCGCATCAATGGCGGCACGAGGGATTCCTGCTGAACTCCGCCGCGACGCAGAAGATGCAGCTTGATCTGGCCGCGCGCGCGGTGCGATTTCTGCGGCCGGCCTCCGTTCTCGAGGTGGGATCGGGCTGGGGCCACAACCTCCTGGTGCTCGGCTGCCAATGCCCGGACACTCAGGTCCATGGCGTGGAACTGACAACGACAGGCGTCGAACTGACGAGATCGCTGACCGCGGCAGCCGATCTGCCGGAATCGGTGCGCGCTTTCATAACAGAACCGGTGCGCGACCCTTCAGGCTATCGACGCGTCACCGTGCAGCAGGGCTCCGCCGAACGGCTGCCGTTTTCAGATGACTCCTTCGATTTCGTCATGACACGTCTTGCGCTCGAGCAGATGGAGAGCATCCGCGAGACCGCGCTCTCCGAGATCGCTCGCGTCACGCGCCGCCATGTCCTGATGATCGAATCGTTTCGCGAGGAGAACGATTGGGGGCTGCGGCGGCAATACGCCATCGGCAGCGACTATTTCCGCGGCGCGATTGCGGATTTGCCGCGCTACGGGCTCGAGCCTGTGTTCACGTTCTGCGACTGGCCGCACAAGATCACGCTGAAACCGGTGTTTGTGCTCGCGGAAAAAGCCGGCGCGTCAGCCCGGCCGGTGCTACAATAATAATCCAGGGGGGTGAGGATGATTGGTCGAGAAACGTTGTCCGATGTGCGCGATGCCCTGGTCGAGGCGCGCCACGGGGCAACCTCCTACTTCCGCCGCCTGGCCAACCGGTCGCAACTCGCTCCGGTCGAGGCGCGCGACCGCGATATCGCGGCCGGCCTGGAACGTCACGGTGCCTATTCCACCAGCCTCGATGCGCTCGCGGCGTCGGGTAGTCGCGAACTGATGCAGGCATCCGATCGGCTGTTCGACGAGATGGCTCGTCGAAAACCGAAGGAAGGCGGCAAGGACTACATGATCGCCGCCGATCCCGATCTCATCACTAACTATCCGGAAATCCTCCGCTGGGGGCTGAACGAGCGGTTCCTTGCCATCGCCGAGAACTACATCGGCCTGCCGGTCGCGTACCGCGGCGTTCTCGCCCGCATCGACATGCCTGATGGCACCGTCCGGGAAACGCGGCTTTGGCATCTCGACCAGGAGGATTCGCGCATCCTCAAAATCGTGGTGTATGTCTCTGACGTCGACGACGATGGCGGGCCATTCGAATACTTGCCGGCCGACACCCGCCAACCGCGGCATTTGGTGCACGGATCGAAGAAACGCGTCGACGACGAGGAAGCATTCGACGAAGCCGCTCCGGAATCGGCGCGGGGCGCCGTCGTCGGGCCGCGCGGCACCGTCGGTTTCGTCGACACCTGCCGGATCCTGCATCGCGGGCGGTTGCCGCTGAATGGGTCGCGGAGGAGCCTGTTCTTTGCCTACAACTCGCGCTGGCCGACGCGGCCCAGCCATTGCGGCCCGATGTTCGTTGTGGACCGCTTCAAGGCGCAGGCCGGCGCCCTCAGCGTCCGGCAAACCGCCGCTCTCGACTTCGGCTATGGCCGTTGAGTAGCGGTTCTGTTTTTCTGATCGACAGCTCAAGGTTTTTTCTCGGGTGAACGCCACGCCTTCGATCTTTCGCTGTCCGCAATGCCATGCACCGCTGGATCAGCTCAAGTCGTGCAGCAGCTGCGGCTTTGAGGTCGTCGAGGCCGATGGCATCCCCTTGCTGATCAAGGACAAGGCCGTCGTCGACTCCGCGATCGCGGCTGCCAAATCCGCCGGGCTGATCCACTGGTACGATGGCCAGCAGGCCGATCAATGGCGCGGTCCGTTCCGCCATCACCTGCTGAAGCGGCGCGCCTATGTGGACGGGCTGCTGTCGCGTTTCGCGGCGGCGGCCAAGCGGCCGCTGACCGGCGTCGACCTTGGCTGCGGTGATGGCACGCATCTGCGCCATCTACACGGATTTGTCGCCGATCTCTATGCCAGCGACTACAACCTCGTTCGCCTGCCGCGTGCCCGCGCTCTCAACGAGACACGCTGCGTGTTCCTTGCTGACATCACCAATTATCCGGTGCGCGACAACGCCTTCGACGTGATCTTCTTCAATCACGTCATCGAGCACATTCCGGATGATGGAGCGGCGCTCGCCGAAGCCTACCGCATCCTCAAGCCGGGCGGCCTGCTGGTGCTCGGCACGCCCAACGAAGGCGTGTGGTTCTGGCAATTGGCCTACCGCCTCCAGCCGCGGATGCTTCGCGCCAGCGACCACGTGCAGTTCTACACCGCCGAGACTTTGTCTCAGAAATGCCGTGCCGCCGGTTTCGTGGTGCAGGAGGTCAAGCGCATCGGCTATGGCGTGCCGCACTGGACCCTCGACGCGGGGCTGCGCCAGTTCAAGATCCTCGACGACCTGTTCGAGACTGTCGGCCAGACGGTCTTCCCCGAGCAGGCCACGAGCCTCTATCTGTCATTGTCCAAATAACGGATGTTCGACGCCATTGCGCGATGCAGATTGAGTGAGACGCAAAGTCCAGTCTGCGCAGTCCTGCAATCGCGATCCTGGCCGCGTCTCAGTTCTCGATAGCAACCGTGACAACAGCCATTAAGACTCGATCGCGTGTCGAGATCGAGCGGGATCGATGGGACGCATTTGTTGACTCGAGCGATGAAGCTTGGCTTTGGCACAGATGGGATTTCATCGAAGCGTTATCACGCTGGAATGGTTACGAAGACAGAAGCTTCGCGCTGATCGGCGACGGGGACGCAATTGTCGCGCTCATGCCCCTCCATCGCGTCACTGCGCGTGTGGCAGCCGTCTTACCACTCGTTCGACTCAACTCGCTTGGTGGGCCTGCCTGCGCCCCAAGCCTGCCGCCCAAGGTACGCACGGCAGTACTCTCTCATCTTTGCGAATACCTGTTGCAGATCGCATCAGTGAGCGCCGCGATCGTAGTAGAGGCGCAGATAGCGCCCCTCACACCATGTCTCTACAAACCGAATGCTCCCAAGGTGAATCCGTTGGTGCCGGCTGGGTTTGAAAACACTCAGGGCGAGACCTGGATGGTCGATCTGACGGGCTCACCCGAAGACATCCGCAGCCGCTATTCGGATTCGACGCGCTACGAGCTGCGGAAATCAAATCGCAGTACGTTTTACGTGCGCGAAGCTACAGGCTTGAAGGATTTCGATACCTACTACCGTTTGCATCTTGAAACCTGCGCCCGCACGGGTGCAGTCCCACATGCGGACGCTTATTTCCGAGCCATCTTTGAACGGTTCGTTCCCTTCGGTCTCGCACGCATCTTGTTTTTGGAGCGTGATAGCGAGGTCGTGGCCGCCCATAACACCGCGCTTTACAAGGGTGGCGCTCTTTATTGGACCGGGGCGTCCCTGTCAGACAAAGAGGGGGGCGATAACCGGGTGTTGATGGATGCCCAAATTATCGTAGCACGCGAAAACGGCTGTGCTCGTTACGAGACTGGGGAAGCCTTTGTGAATCCGCGAACCTCGAAGGAGCGTGGCCTCAGTCATTTCAAGCGGTCGTTCGGCGCCGAGCTGCATCCATTCTATCGCGGGTTGCTGCGCCCCGAACGTCTGAGTTCTCGGATTTTGCTCGGGCTCCGCGAAATGCTTCCCAAGGTCAGAGGCCCGCGGTCGTGAGCGACCCCGCTCTACAAGCTAGGTCAGGCAGTAACTGGATATGGACCGAATGGGCTGCAACCTATGGCTGGGACACCGATGCCACGTTGTCGAGCCGGCTTAAGGTTGATCTCCTTCGCAAATATTGTTCCGGCGGTTCGCAACTTTGCGATGTCGGCTGCGGCAATGGCCTGTTCATGCGCGTTCTCGCACCGTCGTGCACGCGGATCACCGGTGTCGACCTCAATGCCGAGATGCTGGTGCAAGCGCGCGCCATGGCTGCGCGCGATGGCATCGACAATGCAGAGTTCGTTCAATGCGGTGCCGATGCCTTGCCGTTCCCCGAAGCTTCGTTCGACCTGGTCTATTGCTTCTCGACCTTGTCGTTGATCCCGGACGTCGATCGTGCGCTCGCTCACATGGTCCGCGTGCTGCGCAAGGAAGGCCATCTGATCCTGGACGTTGCCGGGCGCAACAATCTGTCGTCCATCTACTGGTGGCTCTGGCATCGCCGCCGAGGACACTTCGGCATTCACGCGTTCAGCCATCCGGCGATGCAACGGAAGCTCGCGGCGCTCGGCTGCCGCGTGGTCGAGAGCCATGCCCTTGGCTTTTGCGATCAATGGAAATACGTGCCGGGCCTGCATCTCATGAGGCGGATTGATCGTGTTTTTCACGCCAACGCCGCGCATGCGCTCAATCTCGACTACCGCGTTTCAAACCTGCCCGGCGTGTTCCGCTTCGCCAACCGCTGGTACATGGTCGCGCAAAAGGCTTAAACGGCCGTGATCGATCTCACCACCGTCCGGCATGCCGTAAGCATGCTCGACCAGGACCTGCGGTGGCGCTGGCTTGGCCTCTGCCTGCTCAGCGTGTTCGCCGCGGTGCTCGAGGCGGGCGGCGCGCTCGGTATCTTCTGGCTGATCGGCATCGTCAGCAGCCCGGAGGCGGCAACGCGCCTGCCGATCGTCGGGCCGCTTGCCGTGAGCTTCGGCTTCGATGGCAGCAACGGCTGGCTGATCGGCTGCGCCATCGGCGTGATGGTGTTCTACGGGTTCAAGAACCTGTTCCTGCTGTTGCACTTTTATCTTCAGATCAAGCTGCCGCACGACGCCTATGTCCGTGTGTCGACTGCGCTGCTTCGCGGCTATCTCACCACCGCCTATGCTTTCCATTTCGACCGCAACTCGGCGGAGGTCGTCCGGAACCTCATGCGCTCGGTCGATGTCGTGTTCCGCACTGTGCTGCACAATGCCGTCACGCTGATCAGCGAAGTGCTGATCATTGTCGCGGTGCTCGGCGTGCTGTTGGTGACGTCGCCCGTCCAGGCGCTCCTGGCGTGCGCCGCCCTCGTGCTGCTGGCCTGGCTGCTGTTCCGCCTGGCCCAAGGTCGCGTCACGCGCTGGGGCCGCCAGATCCAGTCCCTGGAAAAAGATCTGCTGAAGGTCATCAACCAAGGCATGGGCGCCATCAAGGAAGTGAAGGTGCTCCATCGCGAAAGCTATTTCCTGGCGCAATACCAGAAGCTGCGCGCCCGCCAGGCCAAGGTCATGGGTTTTTACGAGACCTTCCAGAGTATCCCGATGTTTTCGCTGGAGGCGCTGTTCGCGCTGCTGCTCGGCGGCCTGGTCATCCTGATCACACTGGAAGGCGGCGACCGCGCCACGACCATTCCGATGCTGGGGCTGTACGGCTACGTCGGCATCCGGTTGCTGCCGGCGCTGGCCCGCATCAGCGCCAAGCTGCAGCGCCTCGGATTTGGCGCGGCGGCTGTGAATCAGGTCTATGACGACTATGTGCGGCTGGTGCGAAAGCAGGCGTCGGCGATCCCGCCAGTGCCACTGCTGCCGTTTGCTCGCGAGATCAGGTTCGAGGACGTCTCCTACACCTATCCGCAGGGCAGCCGGCCGGCGCTCAGCCACATCTCTTTCGCGGTGCCATATGGTTCATCGGTTGGCGTGGTCGGGCCGAGCGGCGCTGGCAAAAGCACGCTGATCGATCTTCTGATGGGCCTACTCCAGCCGGACTCCGGCCGCATCGTTGTCGATGGCGTGGACACCGCCGTCGTCGTGCGCGCCTGGCAGGGCAATCTCGGTTATGTTCCGCAGTCGCCATATCTGCTTGATGACACGTTGCGCCGGAACATCGCGTTCGGCGTACCCGATCGCGAGATCGACGAAGAGGCCGTCGCGGCGGCGCTGCATATGGCGCAATTGGGCGATCTGGTCGCGACCTTGCCGCAGGGCCTCGACACGGAGATTGGCGAACACGGCATTCGGCTGTCCGGCGGGCAGCGCCAGCGCATCATCATCGCGCGTGCACTCTACCGCAGGCCTGCAGTTCTGGTGTTCGATGAGGCGACGTCTGCGCTCGACAACGCGACCGAGCGTGAGATCACCGCCGCCATTGATGCACTCGTCGGTCAGAAGACCGTTGTCATTATCGCTCACCGTATGACCACGGTGCGCAACTGCGATCTCATCGTCTACCTGGTCGACGGCCGCATCGCCGACGTCGGCCGCTACGACGAGCTTTTGTCGCGCAATCCCGATTTCGGCCGGCTTGCGGCGACAGAGTCCGAAGCGCCTGCCGCTCCGCCCAGCTTCGAGGCCGCCAAGTAACGTGCTTCAGCCTGCATCGATCGCGGCTTCCGGTCCTTCACCACTCGCTCACGCAGGCGAGGGCGAACGGCTGTTCGTTATCATTCCCGACCGGCTTTCGCTCTTGGTCAGCAAGGGTGAGGTCACGCCGCGCTACTACAATCCCGGCAACCTGTTTCGCGAAGTCCACATTATCCTGACCAATGACGACCGGCCCGACCCCGCCGGCGTCCAGCGTATGGTCGGCGATGCGAAGCTCGCGATCCACAATCTGCCGGCGACAACCGGCACCTTCGCCCGAAGTCTCGGCTGGCGTCCGAGCCTGCTGCGCGGTTGGGCGGGGCCTGCCGTGCAACTCGCAAACGAGCTTGCTCCGCAGCTCATCCGCTGTCACGGCAACAACCTGAATGCCTATGCGGCGCTCCAGATCAAGCGCGCGCTGGGTATCCCGTATGTCATCTCGCTGCATGGCAATCCCGACGTCGACTACAACCGCGGCCGTCTGGCGCGGACGTGGCAGCGAAAGCTCGCCGGCGTCGCGATCGAGGCGGTCGAGATTGCCGCGATCCGGAACGCCGACTTCGTCGTTCCGGTCTATTCGCCGATCGTGCCCTATCTGCAAAAGCACGGCGTCAGCCGTTACGAGGTCATCTACAATGCGGTTGATTGCGTGCGGCCGGCCAAGACCGACTACAGCATCGGCGATCGGATTAAGGCAATCTGCGTAGGCCGGCAGGAGAGCCTGCAAAAGGACCCGTCACCAATCATCGAGGCTATAGCCGGGCTGCCGAGCATCGACCTCACCGTGATTGGTGACGGCGACTTGCACGAGGGGCTGCACGCGCTCGCCCAACGTGCCGGCATGGCCGATCGGGTCCGATTCATCCGCCGTATGCCGAACACGCAGGTGCTCGACGAAATGGCGGCGTCGGACATCTATGTCTACTGCTCGGAGAACTGGGAGATCAGCAAGACCTGCATTGAAGCCTCGCTGCTAGGGCTGCCGATCGTCCTCAACCGGCGCCGTGGCGAGCTTGCCGATGAACTCGTTGGCGATCACGTGCTTGCGGTCGAGCCATCCGCGAATGGCTATCGCGAAGCCCTGGAGCGACTGATTTCCGATGGGGCGATGCGCGAGCGTCTCGGTCGCAATGCCGCGCGCGTGGCGCAGGCGCACTGGCACCCCGACGTGATGGAATCCCGCTACGTCGACATCTATCGCAGACTGTTTCGCCAGCCGGCGGGCGCAGCGGCGGCATGACTGCAAAGGTCGTCCACCTGGTGGCCGGTGCGCGGCCGAACTTCATGAAGGTCGCGCCGCTGCTTCATGCGCTCAAGCGCGAACCCTGGTGCCGTCCCATGCTCGTGCACACCGGCCAGCATTACGACGCCGACATGTCGGATGCGTTCTTCCGCGACCTCGGCCTGCCGGCCCCGGACCATTACCTCGGTGTCGGCAGCGGCAGTCATGCCGAACAGACAGCGGCGGTCATGACCGCGTATGAGCGGCTTTGCGTCGCCAATCGCCCGGACTGGGTGGTTGTCGTCGGCGACGTCAACTCGACGATGGCCGCTGCGATCACGGCGAAGAAGTTGAATCTTCCGGTCGCTCATCTCGAAGCCGGGCTACGCAGTTTCGACCGCACCATGCCCGAGGAGATCAATCGCATCCTCACCGACTCTATTGCCGACCTTCTGTGGACGCCATCGCCCGATGCCGACGACAATCTCCGCCGCGAGGGTGTGCCGCCCGAGAGGATCGTTCGGGTTGGCAACATCATGATCGACTCGCTGGAAATGCAGCGTTCGCGCATCGAGAAGGCCCGGCAGGAGCGCCATGAGGGTTCAGCCGGGCCATATGCCATTGTCACGCTGCATCGCCCGGCCAACGTCGACGATAAGAGCGTGCTGGCTCAAGCCGTTGAAGGCATCCGCGCGGTGGCATCGCGGTTGAACGTGATTTTCCCGGTTCATCCCCGCACGCGCGAGAGGTTAGTCCAGGGCGGATTGCTGGATGGGCTGGCCTCGGCTCCGGGCGTGCGCCTGCTGCCGCCGCTGAGTTATATCGAGTTCATGAGCTACGTTTTTGGCGCGCGCATTGTCGTCACCGATTCCGGCGGCGTGCAGGAGGAAACCAGTTATCTCGGGATCCCTTGCGTGACCCTGCGGCCGAACACCGAGCGGCCGATCACGGTGACGCAGGGAACCAATCGGTTGGCCTCCATCGCAACGCTCGACCAGGCGGTCGAGGCGGTGTTCAGCCAACCATCCGGCCAAGGCCGCGCGCCCGATCTGTGGGACGGCCGCACCGCCGGCCGCGTCGTGGCCTCCTTGAAGCAAGTGCTGGTGGTGTGACATGGGGTTGATGCGCAAGCTTGCGGTCGCGGCCGAGAATCCGGCGATGGCGATCTGCTACGCGCGCTCCCGGCTCGACAGCGGCGGCCTGGTCGCATCCTACCGGCGGCGCGCCGAGCAGGCCGGGCTCGATCGCCTCTACTTCATCTTGTCATTCGACTGCGATCGTCCGGAAGATGCTGCCGCCGCGGCCGACGTGCATAATCGACTTATGGATATGGGCATCTGCGCCGCTTACGCCGTGCCGGGCGAGCTGCTGTGCCGGGGCGCCGACGTCTATCGCCGGATCGCCGCGACCGGCGCCGAGTTTCTCAACCACGGCCATCGCTGGCATATGTATTTCGACGAAGCGAGCGGCACCTATCTCAGCTCGTTCTTCTATGACGAGCTGACCCCCGACGTGATCGAGCAGGATGTGGCCGGCGGCGATAGGGACGTGACCGACGTCATCGGCGTCAAGCCGAAGGGCTTCCGCACGCCGCATTTCGGCACCTACCAGACCGAGAGCCAGCTTCGCTTTCTCCACCGCCTGCTGGAGCGGCTTGGCTATGTTTATTCGACTTCGACCACGCCGGGGTTTGGCTTGTGTTATGGCCCGGCGTTTCATCGTTACGGCCTGATCGAAGTGCCGGTCTCCGGCCGCGGCGACAGGCCATTCGACATTCTCGACTCGTGGAGCTGCTTCGCTGCACCGGGCCGCACGTTGGGTCCGCAAGACTACCAGCGCGGAGCGCTCGCCATGGCCAAGCGGCTTTCGGGCGGCGCAGGTCTCCTGAACTACTACTGCGACCCGAGCCACATCCACGATCAGCCGATTTTCTTCGAAACCATGCGCGAGCTGGTCAAGCTCGCCAAGCCGATCAGCTACGGCAAGCTGCTGGCGATGATCTGGCCATCGACGCCGAAATCGGCAGACACTTCGAAATGATCCAAGGACGCATTCTCGTCACCGGCGGGGCAGGGGCCATCGGCAGCAATCTCGTGCGCGAGTTGCTTGCCCAAAGCAATGAGGTCGTCGTCATCGACGACCTGTCGTCCGGTTATCGCGACCTGGTCCCGCCGGGCGCGCGCTTCGTCGAGGGCTCCATCACCGACGATGCCGCGCTGGCGGCGGCATTCGATCCGGCGCCGGATTACATCATCCATGCCGCCGCACTGTTCGCCAATCAGAACTCGGTCGAGCATCCGCAGGACGATCTGCAGGTCAACGGCCTTGGCCTGGTCAAGGTGCTTGAGCATGCCACGCAGGCGCGCGTGCGCAAGCTTCTGTTCTGTTCGTCGTCCTGCGTTTACGGCGGCAAGGCACTGATGCGGGAGGATGACGTCGATCTTTCTCCCGATACGCCGTATGCCATCACCAAATGGCTCGGCGAGCGCTACGTTTGCTATTGGGCCGAGCAGCATGCGTTGAACACGGTGTCGGTTCGCCTGTTCAATGTCTATGGACCGGGCGAACGCCCCGGACGTTACCGCAACGTGGTGCCGAATTTCTTTGCGCTCGCGCTGCGCGGCGAGCCGTTGACCATCACCGGCACCGGCGAGGAGACGCGCGACTTCACGTTCATGCAGGATGCCGTCGACGGTATGCTCGGCGTGCTGTCCGCCGAAACCGCGCCGGGCGATGTCGTCAACATCGGCAGCGGGCGTCCAACGCGCATTATCGACCTCGCAAACCGCATCAATGCGTTGACCGCAAGCAAGACCGCGATCCGCTTTGCGCCGCGGCGCTCATGGGATCATGTGCCGCACAGGGTTTGCGACAACCAACGTGCGCGCCGATTGTTTGGATTTGCGCCGGATACTCCGCTGGATGCCGGACTTCAGCGCACGCTCGATTGGCTGAGGCAGCACTGGAGCCCCGCCGCCGAAGGAGCCGGCACGCGCGCGTGAACCGGCGGCTGCTTCTTCTCTCCTACGCCTTTCCTCCAGCCTCCTTGCCGGAGGCGTTCCTGTCCGCGAAGCGGCTCGGCAGCGTGCCGGGCCTCGATGTGGACGTCATTGCGCTTGCGCCCGAAGCCGATATCCGGGTCGACACATCTCTCGACGACTACGTCGCCGCAAGGTTTCGCCGCGTCGAACGGCTGCGACCTCCAGCGCTGCTCCGCCGGTTCGCTGGCGGCAAGATCAGCGCGGTGGTGCAGGTCCCGGGGTTCTTCCACGTCGTCAATTCGATCGCGCTTCGTAAAGCGCTACGCATGCAAGCCGAGCGCTACGAT
>Ga0265325_10002465_pt1 | contig 12472 bp, 8 predicted proteins | sample 41420metaG_FD_202090 | JGI IMG/M metagenome (GOLD analysis project Ga0265325, IMG submission 202090) | Rhizosphere microbial communities from Carex aquatilis grown in University of Washington, Seatle, WA, United States - 4-14-20 metaG | ecosystem: Host-associated > Plants > Roots > Rhizosphere >...
GGAGCCCTCGATGGAGGAAATCCTTGCCTCCATCCGCCGGATCATCTCCGACGACGATAACCCCAAGCCGGCTGCCGCACCCGTTGCCGCCGCTCCAACACCCGCGCGACCCGCCGCGATGCCTGCACGCAATCCGGTGCCGGCTTCGCCGCCACCTCGACCGGTCGCACCGGCGGCGCCGCCGCCCGCTAAGCCCGCACCCCCCCCGGCTGCGACTGTCGTCCCGCCGCCCACCGCGGAAGAACGAGACGACATCCTGGAACTCACTGAGCAGATGACCGCACCCCCCGGCGAGGCGCCGAGCTTCCAGACCATCGACGGGCAGTCCGACGTCGTCTTCACCGACCCCCAGGCTTCGCCTCATGTCGAGTCGCTCGCCCGGCCGGCCGAGGAGCCGCGCCGCCAGCCGTTGCCACCGCCCGCGGGAATTTCCGACCGGATCTTGATGTCATCCACCACATCGGCCGCGGTCGACTCCGCCTTCAACGCTCTGGCGCAGACCGTCCTGGTGCAGAACGCCCGCACGCTCGAGGACTTGGTCCGCGAGATGCTGCGCCCGCTATTGAAGTCATGGCTCGACGACAACCTGCCTGGGATGGTCGAGCGCATCGTCAAGTCCGAGATCGAGCGCGTCTCGCGCGGGCGTTAGAGCATGATCCCGAAAAGTGGGAACCGGTTTTCGGATCGGATCATGCTCAAACGAATGATGACTTCCGCCGCAGCCGCCAAGTGAACCAGAACGCCAGTGCGGGAAGCAAGATGCCCGCAATGACGAACAACGGCTGCGCGCCGATGCGATCCATGATCGGCGCCGCGAGCGCCACGCCTGCCGTCTGGCCGAGGAAATACATCGAAGCGAACAGCGCGAGCGAGGTGCCCCGCGCCTCGGGCGTCATCTGCGTGCCTTCGGTTTGCAACGTGTTGTGCAACATGAAGAAGCCGAGGCCGACACCGAGCGTCGCCAGTGGCGCAAAGTGCCACACCGGCTCGACAGCAAGCGCGAGGAACGAGAGTCCCATCACCATTCCGCCCAAATTGGCGATGCCGCTCTGGCCGAGCCGTCGCATCAGCGGCTTCACGGTGGCGGCATAGACCAGCCCTCCGGTTGCGAAGATGCCGATGATGAGGCCGATCGCGGTGAAGCTCAGCCCGAAGCGCAGATGCAGGTCGGCGCTGATGTAGGGAAACACGCCCTGGAACAGCACACCTTCGAGGCCGACTGCAAGCAGCACCATGCGCGCCCAGGGATTTCGGAGCACGATCTTGTAGCTCGCCAGCGGGCTGCGGCTGGGCGCGGTGCTGCGGCCCCCCCGCGTGATCGGATTGGTCGCAAGCTCGTAGCCGAGGGCGAGCGCGGCCAGCGCAAGCAACGCCCCCAGCACGAAGAACACGGTGCGCCAGCCGAACTGATCGCCGATGATGCCGCCGGCGCTCTGCCCGAACATCTGGCCCAGCACCTGGCCGGCGAGGAAACGTCCGAGCACCTGCTGGCGTTGGTCGTAGGGCACCACGTCGCCGATGTAGGCAAGCCCGATCGGCAGGATCCAGGAGACCGTCAGGCCGGAGGCGAAGCGGGCCAGCGTCAGGCTATCAAGCGAACGCGCAAGCCCGCACAGCGCCACCGTCACCGCCGACAAGGCGCAGGCCAGCGCCACCATGCGGTACTTGCCGAACCGGTCTGCAATCGGCCCGGTGACGAACTGCATCGAACCGTGGGTCAGCGCATAGGCCGTGATGATGATCGAGGCCGCTCCGATCGAGATGGCGAAATCGGCCGCGATCTGCGGCAGCAGCGTGTCGGCCGCGCGCACCAGGGCCTGGCTTGCGAAGCTTGCCACCGCGAGGGCTGCGATGGCGCGCATCGGGGAGCCTGACGGCGGCGAGGGGGATGACGTTGACAGCATCGGGGGTGGCGGGCTTTCTACCGCGCCACCAGATTCAAAGCCAATTCGCCAGCGCAAGGCAGCGATGATCGACAAGACCTACCAGCCGTCCGAGGTCGAGGGCCGCATCTATGCGGCCTGGGAGGACGCCGGCGCGTTCCGCGCCGGCCGTCCCGAGCGCGCGGGTGCGCCGACCTACAGCATCGTGATCCCGCCGCCGAACGTCACCGGCTCGCTGCACATGGGCCATGCGCTGAACAACACGCTCCAGGACATCCTGGCGCGGTTCGAGCGCATGCGCGGCAAGGACGTGCTGTGGCAGCCGGGCACCGACCACGCCGGCATCGCGACGCAGATGGTCGTCGAGCGGCAGATGATGGAGCGCCAGGAGCCCGGCCGCCGCGACATCGGCCGCGACAAGTTCCTGGAGAAGGTCTGGGCCTGGAAGGCCGAGAGCGGCGGCACCATCATTCGTCAGCTCAAGCGGCTCGGCGCCTCCTGCGACTGGTCGCGCGAGCGCTTCACCATGGACGAGGGCTTGTCGCGCGCCGTGCTGAAGGTGTTCGTCACGCTCTACAACGAGGGGCTGATCTACAAGGACAAGCGGCTGGTCAACTGGGACCCGAAGCTGCTCACCGCGATCTCCGATCTCGAGGTGCAGCAGGTCGAGGTGCGCGGCCATCTCTGGCACATCAAGTATCCGATCGAGGGCACCAGCGAGTTCATCGTCGTCGCCACCACCCGGCCCGAGACCATGCTGGGCGACGTCGCAGTCGCAGTGCATCCCGAAAACGAAAAGCTCAGGCACCTGATCGGCAAGATGGCGATGCTGCCGCTGGTCGGCCGGCGTATTCCGATCATCGGCGACGACTATGCCGATCCAGAGAAGGGCACGGGCGCGGTCAAGATCACGCCGGCGCACGACTTCAACGACTTCGAGGTCGGCAAGCGGCACAGCCTGCCGCAAGTGAGCGTGCTCGATGTCGAGGGCAAGCTCGCTCTAAGGGACAACGAAGCCTTTATCGACGGCGTGCCGAAGTCGACCGAGCTTGCCGAAACATTCGACCTCCACGGCGTCGATCGCTTCAAGGCGCGCAGGATCGTCATCGAGCGGCTGGAAAACGCCGGCCTGATGGACAAGATCGAGCCGCACACGCACATGGTGCCGCACGGCGATCGCTCCGGCGTCGTAATCGAGCCGTTCCTCACCGACCAGTGGTACGTCAACGCCAAGGCACTGGCGGTGCAGGCCATCGCCGCGGTGCGCGAGGGCAAGACCCAGTTCGTGCCGAAGAACTGGGAGAAGACCTATTTCGACTGGATGGAGAACATCCAGCCGTGGTGCATCTCGCGCCAGCTCTGGTGGGGGCATCAGATTCCGGCGTGGTACGGGTCGGACGGCAAGGTGTTCGTCGCCGAGACCGAAGAAGAGGCCGTGTCGCGCGCGCTCGCGTATTATCAGGAGACCGGCGCCATCAGCGCGGGTCAGGCCACAAACATGGCAACGCATCCGGGCAAGCGCGCGCCATTCCTCACCCGCGACGAGGACGTGCTCGACACCTGGTTCTCCTCGGCGCTATGGCCGTTCTCGACGCTGGGCTGGCCCGACGACACCAAGGAACTGAAGCGCTTCTATCCGACCTCGGCGCTGGTCACCGGCTTCGACATCATCTTCTTCTGGGTCGCCCGCATGATGATGATGGGCCTGCATTTCATGAAAGAGGTGCCGTTCAAGGACGTCTACATCCACCGGCTCGTCCGCGACGAGAAGGGCGCCAAGATGTCGAAGTCCAAGGGCAACGTGGTCGATCCCCTCGGCATCATCGACGACTACGGCGCCGATGCGCTGCGCTTCACGCTCGCGCGAGGCGCGGCCCAGGGCCACGACATCAAGCTTGCGCCGCAGCATGTTGAGAACAACCGTAACTTCGCAACCAAGCTCTGGAACGCCGCGCGCTTCGTCGAGTTCAACGGCGCCGGCCGCGTCGCGGGCTTCGATCCGAAATCGGCGAAAGAGACGTTGAACCGGTGGATCGCGCATGAGACCGCGAAAGCCACCCGTGAGATCACCGAGGCGCTGATCGACTATCGCTTCAACGACGCCGCGGCCGAAGCCTACCGTTTCGTCTGGAACGTCTATTGCGACTGGTACGTGGAATTGTCGAAGCCGTTGCTGACTGGCCCCGACGGCCCGGCGAAGGACGAGACCCGCGCCACCGCGGCCTGGGCGCTCGATGAAATCCTGAAGCTGCTGCATCCGTTCATGCCGTTCATCACCGAAGAGTTGTGGGCGGTCGCGCCTGGACCGGCGCGTGCTGGCATGCTCGTGCTCGGGCAGTGGCCGGCGCATGAAGGGCTCGACGATCCGAAAGCCGAGGCCGAGATCGGCTGGCTGATCGATCTTGTCACCGCGATCCGTTCGGTGCGCGCCGAAATGAACATTCCGGCTTCGACGCCGATCCCGGTGGCGCTCGCCGGAGCTTCGGCCGAGACCCGGGCCCGTGCCGATCGCTGGGCCGAGTTTGCCAAGCGGCTCGCCCGGCTGGGCGACATCACTTTTGCCGATGCCGCACCGCAGGGGTCGGTGCAACTCCTGGTCCGCGGCGAGGTCGCAGCGCTGCCGCTCAAGGGCGTCATCGATTTTGCCGCCGAGCGCGCGCGGCTCGGCAAGGAGATGCAGAGGGCCGAATCCGACATCGCCCGCGTCGACCAGAAGCTCGGCAATCCCAAGTTCGTGGCCAACGCCGCCGAGGATGTGGTCGAAGGCGAACGCGAGAAGCGCGAGGAGGCGGTGGCGCGCCGCCAGAAGATCGTCGAGGCGCTCGATCGATTGAGAGACGCCGTCTGACCGCCGCGTATGACGTTTTCTGAAAACCGCTGTCCCGCCGTTGCATCGCCGCCGCGCTTGCGGTCTGATGACACCCGTGCATCCCGTGGGGGGAGTGTCATGGCTGACGAAGCACGCAATGTCGAAATCCTCAAGAATGCCTATCGGCAGTGGAGCGAGTCGCTGGGCGAAAGCGCCGACGAATGGATGCGGATCTGTGACGACAACATCGCGTTCGGGTCCATCGCTCAGGGGCCGCCGGGCGCCAAATATCTGACGGAATACCGCAGCAAAGAAGCGCTCAAGGAATACTTCGATGGCCTTGCGCGCGACTGGCAGATGATCGAGTACGCGGCGGAGAATTTCGTCGCCCAGGGCGACCGCGTGGTCATGCTCGGGCGCTGTGCGTGGCGGTACAAGAAGACCGGCAAGGTGGTGTGGAGCCAGAAAGCCGATTCGTGGCGGTTCGCGGACGGCAAGGCCGTCGAGTTCTTCGAGTACTACGACACCGCTCAGGTTCGCGAAGCGGTCGCGTGACGTGACGCCGATGAACGTGTTCGTGGCCGGCGCGACCGGCGTGATCGGCCAGCCATTGCTCAAGCTCCTGCGAGCGGCGGGTCATCGCGTCACCGGCACGACGCGGTCGGCGGCGAAGCTTGCCATGATCGAGGCGCTCGGCGCGCACGGGGTGGTTGCGGATGCGCTTAACGCGGATGCCGTCACCCACGCTGTTGCTGCGGCAAGACCCGACGTGGTGATCCATCAGCTCACCGACTTGCCCGACGTCAGCGATCCGGCACAAATGGCCGTTGCGCGGGAGAAGAATGCCCGGGTGCGCGTCGAGGGAACACGCAACCTCATGGGCGCCGCGAAAGCCGCCGGCGTTGGCCGCGTCATCGCCCAAAGCATCGCCTTCGTCTATGCACCGGGGAAAAAGCCTTACCGTGAGGGCGACCCGCTCGACGAAAGCGAAGCCCAGCGCGCCACCATCAATGGCGTGAAGGCGCTTGAGGATGCCGTGCTCCACACCCCCGGCATCGAGGGCATCGTGTTGCGCTACGGCCGTCTCTATGGGCCGGGAACCTGGTTCGAAAAGCCGGGCAGCGCCGGTCCGCTGAGCTGCGATGCCGCGGCCCGTGCCGCGCTTCTCGCCATCAGTCGCGGTGCTCCGGGCGCATACAACATCGCCGAAGACGACGGTGAGTTCTCCATTGAGAAGGCGCGAAAGGAGTTCGGCTTCGATCCAGCATTCCGCATTTACTGACTTGTGTTCCAGGGCGAGCCAAGCGAGACCCGGGGTGCGAGGCTCATTTGCCTTGAAACCTTGCCCTGACTCTGTAAATACCCCGTCATGAATGCACCTGTTCGGGCGCCCGGCTCTGGTCCTTCTTTGGGCCACAACCGCTCGCCGCTCGCCAACGAGATCGAGCGTAGGCGCACCTTCGCCATCATCTCGCATCCGGACGCCGGCAAGACCACGCTGACCGAGAAGCTCCTGCTGTTCGGCGGCGCGATCCAGCTTGCCGGTCACGTCAAGGCCAAGCGCAACCGCCGCTCGACGCAGTCCGACTGGATGGCGATCGAGCGCGAGCGTGGCATTTCGGTCGTCACTTCGGTGATGACCTTCGAATATGGCGATCACGTCTTCAATCTGCTCGACACGCCGGGCCACGAGGACTTTTCCGAGGACACCTACCGGACGCTGACCGCGGTCGACTCCGCGGTGATGGTGATCGACGCCGCCAAGGGCATCGAAGCGCGCACCCGCAAGCTGTTCGAGGTTTGCCGCTTGCGCGACATTCCCATCGTCACCTTCATCAACAAGATGGACCGCGAGAGCCGCGACCCATTCGACCTGCTCGATGAGATCGAGAAGACGCTTGCGCTCGATACGGCGCCGGTGAACTGGCCGGTCGGCCGCGGCCGCGATTTCGTCGGCACCGTTGCGATCGAAGGCGGCGGCGTGCGCCTTGTCGAAGGCGATGCCGGCAAGGCGGGGACGCTGCGCGAGATGAGCATCGCCGACGTTGCCGCGCTCAACGCCAATCTCGATGGAGCCGCGATCGAGGGCGAGCTCGATCTCGTGCGCTCCGCCTGCAAGCCGTTCGAGCTCGCGTCGTTTCGCGAAGGGCACCTGAGCCCGGTGTTCTTCGGCTCGGCGCTGAAGAACTTCGGCGTCGGCGATCTGCTCGACGCCATCGGACGCGTCGCACCGGCGCCGCGGGCACAGAAGGCGGACAAGCGCACCGTCGAACCGGACGAATCCAACATGTCGGCCTTCGTGTTCAAGATCCAGGCCAACATGGACCCGAACCACCGCGACCGCATCGCGTTTGCGCGGCTCTGCTCGGGCAAGCTCACCCGCGGCATGAAGGTCAAGCAGGTGCGGACCGGCAAGTCGATCTCGCTCAATGCGCCGCAGTTCTTTTTTGCCCAGGACCGCAGTGTTGCCGACGAGGCTTATGCCGGCGACGTGGTCGGCATCCCCAACCACGGCGCCATCGCCATCGGCGACACGCTGACCGAAGGCGAGGACATCAACTTCGTCGGCGTGCCGAACTTCGCGCCGGAAATCCTGCGCCGGGTTCGGCTGCCCGATGCGATGAAAGCGAAGAAGCTCAAGGAGGCGCTGCAACAGCTTGCCGAGGAGGGCGTCGTTCAGGTCTTCCGCCCGCAGGACGGCTCGCCCGCATTGGTCGGCGTGGTCGGACCGCTGCAACTCGACGTGCTCCAGCAGCGGCTAAAGGACGAATACGGCCTCGACGTCCTGTGGGACACCGCCGAGTTCGCGCTGGCGCGCTGGATTTCGTCGGATGACGCCAAGACGCTGGAGAAATTCGTCAAGGACAATGGACTTTCCATCGCCGACGATCTCGACGGCGATCCGGTCTATCTCGCCCGCAACGAATTCTACCTCGGCTACACCCAGGAGCGGGCTCCCGGCATCGTGTTCACCGATGTGAAGGACCGCCACGCCACAAAGCCTGATTAGCGCGCCTCGCGGTCCAGCAGCGCGCGCACTCTGTTGCTCAGTTCGGCGAACGAGAATGGCTTGCCGATCATCTCGACTCCTGCGTCGAGCCGGCCGTGATGTACGATGGCATTGCGGGTATAGCCGGTCGTGAACAGCACTTTGAGTCCGGGGCTGCGGCGCACGGCCGCCTCGGCGAGTTCGCGGCCGTTCAAGCCTCCGGGCATGACAATATCGGTGAACAGCAAGTCCACGTGCGCCTGTTCGATCGTGCGCAGTGCGCTGGGGCCGTCTTTGGCCGCCAGTACCTTGTAGCCGAGTTCGGCCAGGATTTCGGTCGTGTACGCGCGGAGCGCCTCGTCGTCTTCGACGACCAGGATTGTTTCGACTCCGATCGCGCCTGCTTTATCGCCAAGGGGGCGGTCGACCACGTCCTCCTCCTCACCGGTATGCCGGCGCAGATAGATTTTCACTGTCGTGCCTTGGCCGACCTCGCTGTAAATACTGACGTGCCCGCCGGTCTGACGGACGAAGCCGTAGACCTGGCTCAATCCCAAGCCGGTGCCCTTGCCGACTTCCTTGGTGGTGAAGAATGGATCGAACGCACGCGCCTGCGTCATGGCGTCCATCCCGGCGCCGGTATCGGCCACCGCGATCATCACATATTGGCCGGGCTCCACGGGCTCCGACAGCCCGCTGACATAGCTTTGGTCGAGAAAGCTGTTGGCGGTCTCGATCGTGAGCTTGCCGCCGTTGGGCATCGCATCCCGGGAGTTGAGCGCGAGATTGATCAATGCATTCTCGAGTTGATTAGGGTCGGCATAGGTCCGCCATAGACCGCCGCCCAACACCGTCTCGAGCGATACCGGCTCGCCGAGTGTCCGTCGCAGGAACTCGCACAGCGTGGCCACGAGCTTGTTGGCATCCAGCGTCTGTGGTGTGAGCGCCTGCTGCCGCGAAAACGCGAGCAGCCGGCTGGTGAGCGTTGCCGCTCGTTGTGCGCCTTGCACGGCCATATCGCGGGCACGCGCGATCCGCATCGCGGCCGGCGAGGGCGGCAATAGCGCGATCTGCCGCTCGATCAACTCCAGGCCGCCGATAACGATGGTCAGGAGATTGTTGAAGTCATGAGCGACACCGCCGGTGAGCTGTCCGACTGCTTCCATTTTTTGCGCTTGCCGCAACGACTCTTCGGCCTTCAGGCGGGCTTCGTTCTCCGCCTCGAGTTCGCGTGTCCGTTCCTTGACGGCCGCTTCGAGCGCTTCGGTGAAGTTGCGCAGCTCGACCAGCTCGCGCTTGCGCTCCGTGACGTCGATGCTGACGCCGACGACCCGAACCGGCGTTCCTGTTCCATCGTAGAAGACCAGACGCCGGGCCTGAACCCACCGCAGCGCGTTATCGTTCGGCCGGACGATTCGGAAATCGAGCTCAAATTCGCGCGCCTTTTCGGCCAAGGCGGTGGCGATTGTGCTCCGCAGGCGGACCTGATCCTCGCGATGGACGGTCGCGATCCAGCTGTCGTAGCGGCCATCGAAGGCTTGGAGCCCATACATCGCCTGAGCCGTCGGTGAAAGCCATACGGTGCCGGTCTGCACCTGCCAGTCGATGATGCCGATACGTCCGATCTGTTCGGCGAGATGCAGAAGCTCGGCGCTCTCGATGGAGCTGTACGCCCCGGGAATATCCGCCACGGACCTATCCGCCAAGTATCCGTTTCGCTTCAGTCATCGCCTGAAGCTTCCCAAACGCAACGTGTCGCGGCAAGTGATTGAAGCCGCACGAGCTCGTTATGATGATCTGCTCGGGCGCGAGCCAATTGTGCTTGCGGATACGCTCGGCGACCGTCTCTCCGGATTCCACCGTGGGATCCTGCACATCGACGGCGCCAATGCCGACCTGACGATTGCCGACGAGCCCTCGGTAGTGATCCGTCATGTCGTGTTCGATCAGGTACGAGGAGCACTCGATCTTGCAGACCAGATCGGCCTTGTAGCGGCCAGCGTCGAAATAGCGGTGGCCGATCTGGGCGTCGTATTCCTTGCCGACCGCGTAGTTGCCCTGGCAGATGTGGGTGGAAACGTGGACGTCCGTTGGCAAGCCCTCGATAGCCATGTTGATGGCGTCGACCGCAGCCGCCACCTCGCCTTCGTCCGACATCGTGAACAGCGGCTCGTCGATCTGAATGTTCTTGCAGCCAGCCTCGGCCAGCATCTGGAAGTTTCTGCGCAGCAGCTTGGCGAGATCGACCATCATGCGGCCGATGTCCTTGTAATGTTCGTCGTAGGCGACTTTGGCCAACATGTGCGGGCCGGTCATGGTGATTTTGACCGGCCTGCGAGTCAGCGCCGAGACCATCTTGAATTCGCTTACCAGTCCGAGGTCGATGTTGTCCGCGATGCGCGACCGGCAGGTCGCCGCCGGATGGAAGACATTCGGGTCGTACGGCGTGATCGGCATCGGCCGGGTGCTGCCCTGAAATGCAGGAATGCGCTGCCAGAAGTGGTTGAGCATGGCATTCGGCGGCGAATGCCTGTTGTGCGAGCGTCGATGCATCTCGCCGCCGGTCACGACGTCGATTTTGGCTAGCTCCTGATCGAGCACAGCGGCCTGGCCGGCGCGGTATTGCGCATCGGCCATGGCGCTCATCGAAAGCTGCCCGACCGACACCAGTCGATCGAGCGCCTCATACCAGTCCGGGACGCTGTGGGCGCCGACGACGGTGGTGGCGAACTTGGGATACAGGTTCATTGGGGTGCTCGCCGCCACAATAGCAGGTTACCGAGATCGCAACCGATAACGTGATGACGGCCCCTGATGTCATTCGACATGATGTCTCGCGAAAGGCTTGCTCAGAAACTTCGATCCCTTCAGCCCATAGCGCCAGGGCAAGTCCGCCGCCTTGGTGATGCCGATGCGCGGCCCCGTCGCGATCTCCGCCATCTCGTCGCGGGCAAAAAGCTGAAACGGCAGCCGATCAAGCGGAAGCCCGTTGTGCTTGTCCCGCGTCACGCCCAGCGCCTCGCCGAGCTTGCCCGGCCCCGAGCACAACATGCGCGCGTCATCCACGCCGCGGCGGCGCCGCATCTTGGCGAGCCCTTCCAGCGGTTCGATCGCTCGGATCAGCACGGCGCTGGCCGAGCCCGCCGGCTCGCAGACGAAGTTGAGACACCAGTGGATGCCGTACGATCGGTACACGTAGGCAAAGCCGCCCGGACCAAACATCACCGCGTTGCGCTCGGTCTCGCCGCCGAAGCTGTGAGCCGCGGGATCGGTGTGATGATAGGCCTCCAGCTCGACGATGCGGCCGCCGACGCCGCCAATGAGCAGGGTTGCCCCAATCAGTTCGGGGGCGACCTCGTGCACGCTGCGATCGAAAAACCGTCGGTGAAGTGTTTTGAGCATCGCATGTTGCAGCGCACGCGCCGGCTGTGTCCTGCCGGCAACATTCTTGGAACATTTGGACTATAGCCCGGCTCAACCTGCTGCGCGCCGCGATTTGGCCATACCATTCCCTGACATCAAACGCGTCCAAGCCGTTACGGCGTATCCGGTTTTCCCCGGGCGACGACGTCAGGACGGGAAGACTAACCGCAAGCGACTTCCCGCGGGGGGGATAGCGGCGGAAGGGCCGGGGGGCCCGGAAGGCTGCAACGTACGTACATGGACGCCAGAACCAAGCTTAAGGCCAAGCTGCCAAGCCGCCACGTCACCGAAGGCCCCGAGCGTGCGCCGCATCGCTCGTACTACTACGCCATGGGCCTGACGACGGCGCAGATCCATCAGCCGTTTGTTGGCGTCGCCTCGTGCTGGAACGAGGCCGCGCCCTGCAACATCGCCCTGATGCGACAGGCCCAGGCCGCCAAGAAGGGCGTGGCCGCGGCCGGCGGCACGGCGCGCGAGTTCTGCACCATCACCGTCACCGACGGTATCGCGATGGGGCACGACGGCATGCGCGCGTCGCTGCCGTCGCGGGAGGTCATCGCCGACTCTGTCGAACTGACCATTCGCGGTCACGCCTATGACGGTCTGGTCGGTCTCGCCGGCTGCGACAAGTCGCTGCCGGGCATGATGATGGCGATGTGCCGGCTCAACGTGCCGTCGGTCTTCATCTACGGCGGCTCGATCCTGCCCGGCACGTTCAAGGGCAAGCCCGTCACCGTCCAGGACGTGTTCGAGGCGGTCGGCAAGTATTCGGTCGGTCAGATGTCGGACGAGGATTTGGCCGACCTCGAGCAGCATGCCTGCCCGTCGGCGGGCGCCTGCGGCGCGCAATTTACCGCCAACACCATGGCGACGGTGTCCGAGGCGATCGGTCTGGCACTGCCGTATTCGGCCGGCGCGCCGGCGCCCTACGAGATCCGCGACGCCTTCTGCATGACGGCCGGCGAGCAGGTGATGCACCTGATCCGCGATAACTTGCGGCCCCGCGATATCGTCACCCGCAAGGCGCTGGAGAATGCCGCGGCCGTGGTCGCCGCCTCGGGCGGCTCGACCAACGCCGCGCTGCACCTGCCGGCCATTGCCCACGAGTGCGGCATCGAGTTCAACCTATTCGATGTCGCCGAAATCTTCAAAAAGACACCGTATATCGCGGATTTGAAACCGGGCGGCCGTTATGTCGCCAAGGATATGTTTGAAGCTGGCGGCGTTCCGCTCCTGATGAAAACGCTGCTGGACCATGGCTTTTTGCACGGCAACTGCATGACCGTGACGGGCCGCACCATCGCGCAAAACCTCAAGAGCGTGAAATGGAATCCGGACCAGGATGTGGTCCGGCCGGCCAACAAGCCG
>Ga0265325_10002468_pt1 | contig 12465 bp, 16 predicted proteins | sample 41420metaG_FD_202090 | JGI IMG/M metagenome (GOLD analysis project Ga0265325, IMG submission 202090) | Rhizosphere microbial communities from Carex aquatilis grown in University of Washington, Seatle, WA, United States - 4-14-20 metaG | ecosystem: Host-associated > Plants > Roots > Rhizosphere...
CTTTGTCCCCGGCATTCGGCCGGGCGAGCAGACCAGCCGCTACATCGACAAGATTCTCATGCGGCTGACTTTGATTGGCGCTGTTTACGTCACCCTGGTCTGCCTGCTGCCGGAGTTCCTGATTCTGAAGTGGAATGTGCCGTTCTATTTCGGCGGCACCTCGTTGTTGATCATCGTTGTCGTGACCATGGACTTTATGTCGCAGGTCCAGGCGTATGTGATGTCCCACCAATACGAGAGCCTGCTGAAGAAGGCGAATTTCAAGGGGGCGGGATTTCCGCTCCGGTGAGCGAATGTCGAAGGAAGATGTAATTGAAATGCTAGGGGAGGTTGAAGAGAACCTTCCTAACGCGACGTTTAGGGTGAAGCTGGAAAACGGGCACGTGGTGCTCGGCTACATCTCCGGCAAGATGCGCATGCACTACATTCGCATTCTGCCTGGAGACAAGGTGACTCTCCAGTTGACACCCTACGATCTGACGCGTGGTCGGATTGTGTTTCGCGCGAAGTAACAACGGATTTACGGAGAAACAGCATGAAAGTGAACGCTTCGGTAAAGAAGATGTGCCGCAAGTGCAAGATCATCCGCCGCAAGGGCATCGTGCGCGTGATATGCGCCGATCCACGCCATAAGCAGCGGCAGGGTTGATCTCGCAGTGCAGCATGGATATAATTGTCGGTTCGTTTTCGTCGGCCGGCGCATTGAACAAGTTTCAGCGATAGATAGGTAAGCACATGGCCCGTATCGCAGGTGTCAACATTCCGAATCACCAGCATACCGAGATTGCCTTGACGGCGATCTATGGTATTGGTCGTCCGCGGGCGCAGAAGATTTGCGACGCGGCCGGTGTCAAGCGCTCCGCGAAGGTCAAGGATCTCACCGACGCCGAGATGGATCGGCTACGCGAGGAGGTCGGCAGATTTGCCGTCGAAGGCGACCTGCGCCGCGAAGTGACCATGAGCATCAAGCGACTCATGGACCTTGGTTGTTACCGGGGTGTCCGCCACCGCCGTGGTCTGCCGGTACGCGGCCAGCGCACGCGCACCAATGCCCGTACCCGCAAGGGCCCGCGCAAGGCAATCGCTGCCGCAAAGAAGTAAAAGGAAACCAACATGGCCAAGACTCAGACGACCAAAGTTCGCAAGAAGGTCAAGAAGAACGTTGCCGAGGGCATTGCCCACGTCCACGCGTCGTTCAATAACACCATCATTACGATTACCGACCGCCAGGGCAATGCATTGTCGTGGGCGACTTCGGGTGGCGCCGGCTTCAAGGGCTCGCGCAAGTCGACGCCATTCGCTGCCCAGGTTGCAGCCGAGGCTGCCGGCAAGGCGGCTCAGGAGTGCGGCGTGAAGAATCTCGAGGTTCGCATCAAGGGCCCAGGCCCTGGTCGCGAGTCTGCTGTACGGGCTCTTAACGCCCTTGGCATGAAGATAACCAGCATCACCGACATTACGCCGGTGCCCCACAACGGCTGCCGGCCGCCTAAGCGCCGCCGCATCTAAGGAGAGTTCGACAGTGGCCCGTAATCTCGACCCCAAGTGCCGCCAGTGCCGCCGCGAGGGGGAAAAGCTCTTCCTCAAAGGCGAGAAGTGTTTTACCGACAAGTGTTCGATCGAGCGCCGTTCCTACGCGCCCGGCCAGCATGGCCAGAAGTCCGGCCAGCGCCTGTCAGGCTACGGCCAGCAATTGCGCGCAAAGCAGAAGCTGCGTCGTCTGTACGGCGTGCTCGAGCGTCAGTTCCGCAAGTCGTTTGCCGAAGCGGAGCGCCGCAAGGGCCAGACCGGTGAGAACCTGTTGCAGCTGCTCGAGTCCAGGCTTGACTCGGTGGCTTACCGCATGGGTTTTGGTGCCTCGCGCGCCGAAGCGCGGCAGGTTGTCCGCCACAACGGCGTGCTGATCAACGGCAAACGCGTCAACATTCCTTCCTACAACGTGCGCCCCGGCGACGTCATCCAACTGACCGAGGCCGCCCGTGGCCATCTGCGTACCAAGGCGGCCATCGAGGCAGCCGAAGCGCGTGGATTCCCCGGATGGCTGGAGATCAATGCCAAGGAAGCACGCGGCGTCTTCAAAGCCATGCCGGCCCGCGAGGATCTACCGCCGTCCTTGAATGAAGGTTTGGTGGTCGAACTGTATTCGCGCTAATCCATAGTTCGGCGCCTGGGGCCATTCTGGCCGCAGGCGCCATTGTCTTGAAGGAATGCAGATGCAAAGCAACACGCTTCTGAAACCGCGGATCATCGATGTGCAAACGCTCTCGCCCGTGCATGCGCGGGTGGTCATGGAGCCTTTCGAGCGCGGCTATGGCCATACGCTCGGCAATGCCTTGCGCCGTATCCTGCTGTCTTCGATGCCAGGCGCCGCTCCGACCGAGGTTGCCATCGACGGGGTACTCCACGAGTACTCGACGCTCGACGGCGTGCGGGAAGATGTCGTCGACATCCTGCTCAATTTGAAGGGCGTTGTCCTGAAGCTGCACAACCGCGCCGACGCCACGCTGCAGCTGTCCAAGCAGGGCGAAGGTGTGGTTACGGCCGGAGACATCGAGACCACCCACGATGTCGAGATCATCAATCCCGACCATGTGATTGCTCACATTGCCACCGGCGGCAAGCTCGACATGCAGATCACGATCGAGAGCGGCCGTGGCTACGAGCCAGCCAACACGCGGCCGTCCGCCAAGGAAAGCCGTGGTATCGGGCGCATCCTGATGGACGCCTCGTTCAGTCCCGTTCGTCGCGTCAGCTACCAGGTGGAGTCGGCACGTGTCGAACAGCGCACCGATCTGGACAAGTTGATCATCGACATCGAGACCAATGGTGCGGTCGATCCGGAAGAGTCCATCCGCTATGCCGCCCGCATTCTGATGGAGCAGCTGTCGGTGTTTGCCGATCTGGAGGGCACGCCGATCTCGGTGGAAATGCCCAAGACCACGTCAGTGGATCCGATCCTGCTGCGTCCGGTCGATGATCTGGAACTGACCGTGCGCTCGGCCAACTGCCTGAAGGCGGAGAACATCTACTATATCGGCGACCTGATCCAGCGCACGGAGACAGAGCTGCTGAAGACGCCGAATTTGGGCCGCAAGTCACTGAACGAGATCAAGGAAGTGCTGGCTTCGCGTGGGCTCACCCTCGGCATGAAGCTGGAAAACTGGCCGCCCGCCGGCCTCGACAAGCTGGGCTGAGCTGGGCAAAACCTCCAATAACGATTAACTGGCCGCTAGCCTGGCGCGGCGGCCACAAAGCAAAGAGGAAAGCATCATGCGTCACGGTAATGGTTACCGCAAACTCAATCGGACATCGGCCCATCGTGCGGCGATGTTTCGCAACATGGCCGTGTCTCTGCTTCGCCACGAAGCGATCAAGACGACCCTGCCCAAGGCCAAGGAACTGCGTCGTGTGGTCGAGCCCCTGATTACTCTGGGCAAAGTGGCTAGCCTGGCCAATCGCCGCCTGGCCTTCGATCGCTTGCGCGACCGCGAAATCGTTGGCAAGTTGTTCGATGAACTGGGCCCGCGTTATAACGCTCGTCCGGGTGGTTACCTGCGCATTTTGAAGATGGGCTTCCGCGTCGGCGATAACGCGCCGATGGCTTTCGTGGAGCTTGTGGACCGTCCGGAAGTCACTGACGCCGCTGCCGCGCCCGTCGCGGAGTAAGGGCTAACCGGCTGTTGGCGTCCGCCCGGGCAGAGCTAGTAAGCTTGGCCGATACGAACTGAAGCGGCGAAGCAGTCGGATGGCCAATTCAACAGCCGCATCTTCGTCGTACTCAAGCCCGGCCCGCCGGGCTTCCAGCGGCGAGAAGGCAACGACCTCAACCGATGGCTCGCGCATCACCATGGCCATTTTTGCCATGAGTTCCAGCCGACCGGCAACGCCGTCGGCATCGACATAAGCACCGATTCCCGGAGCCTCGGCCACGATATGGGCCACACGGCGATCCGGCCGGATCAAGGCGGCGATGCGCAGCTCGCCCATACTCCAGTGGGCCAGGGCATCGGCGAGGACCCACGAGCCGACAGCACGCCAGCACCGCTCCTGGCCAAGCCCACGCTGTTCCGACTCGCGCAGGAATCGCTTCAGGCGGCGCCCGAATGGCACCGCATTGGCAACCCGATTATCGGCGCCGATGATCTTCTGGTAACGCAATCTTTCGTCCGTCGCAGTTTCGCAGGGTGACGGAAATGGGCGGTTTTCGCCGCTTCACGACGCAACAACCACCGCATTCGTCAAAAAACTATTCCTGGTACCGTGATCTGCAAAAGGCTTGCCAGCGATCAGCGTCGGCCGAGTGCTGATCGCACTGCGAGCGCGACCAGGGCGAGGAAGCAGATCAGCGACCACTCGGCGATCGATAGGCTGAGAAACTTCCAGCCGGGATCGGAACAAATGCCGTCCGGGAGGAACAGCAGCGGTACTTGCGCCCCCGCCCAGTCGACGAACTCCTCCCACCATGTTTGATAGCCGGAGCAGCCGGTATCTGGCGCGAAACGCTGAATCCATGTCTGGTAGCCGGCGACGAACGCGCCTGTCGCGGCAATGGCAGCCATCAGCGCGGCCGCGATTCGCCGGCCAAGGGGGCGGCCCGAAACCGCCATGCCAATGCCGGCGGCTATCGCCAGCAAAAGGTAGAGCATTCTCTGGATAATGCACAGTGGGCAGGCAGCAAGCCGAAAGACTTCGCTCATCACCACGCCGCCGCCGACCAGGCCGAGACAGGCAGCTAAAGTCAAAGCGAACGGCAGGTAAGGCCTCACCGGCTGGGTCAGTACGCGTTCCATCATCGTGTCAGTGGCTGAGAATCTTGGACAGGAACGTTTGAGCGCGTTCCGAGCGCGGGGTTCCGAAGAACTCGTCCTTGGTCGCATCCTCGACAATGCGTCCGTGGTCCATGAAGACCACTCGGTGCGCAACCTTGCGGGCAAAGCCCATCTCGTGGGTGACCACCATCATGGTCATGCCATCCTTCGCCAGCTCGACCATGACGTCGAGCACTTCGTTGATCATCTCGGGGTCGAGCGCCGAGGTCGGTTCGTCGAACAGCATGCAGATGGGGTCCATCGCCAGGGCGCGGGCAATGGCGACACGCTGCTGCTGCCCGCCCGACAATTGGCCCGGATGCTTGTCGGCATGTGCCTTGAGGCCGACGCGATCGAGCAGCATCATGCCCTTGGTCATGGCCTCGTCGCGCGGCCGACCGAGGACCCTCTGTTGGGCGATAGTCAGGTTGGTGGCAATGGTCATGTGCGGAAACAGCTCGAAGTGCTGAAAGACCATGCCGACGTGCGCGCGCAGCTTGGGCAAATCAGTCTTCGCATCGCCGACCGAGATACCGTTGACGACGATTTCCCCGGCCTGGAATACCTCAAGCCCGTTGACGCATTTGATCAGCGTCGATTTGCCTGAACCGGAAGGGCCGCAGACGACGATGACCTCCCCTTTGCTTACCTCGGTGGAACAATCGGTCAGCACCTGGAAATCGCCATAATGCTTGCTGACGTTGCGGATCGAGACCATGCTCATGTGCCCACCCTCTTGCGGAAATGCCTGACTAGCAGCGATACCGAATAGCAGATGACGAAGTAGACGAGTCCGGCAAAGAGCAGCAACTCGACGATCCGTCCGTCACGATCACCAACCTTGTAAGCGGCGCCGAAGAAATCCGCCAATGCCGAGACGTAGACCAGCGAGGTGTCCTGGAACAGGATGATCGCCTGGGTCAGCAGCAGCGGCACCATGTTGCGGAACGCCTGCGTCAGGACGACCAGGCGCATTGCCTGGCCGTACGTCATGCCGAGTGCGTAGGCAGCGCCCACCTGCCCCTTCGGTACGCTCTGGATACCGGCCCGGATGATCTCGGAATAGTAGGCCGACTCGAACAGCGCAAACCCGATCATCGCCGAAGCGAGTCGGGTGTCGCCTCCAGGCGGCCAACCAAAGACGTGTTCGAGGAAACGCGGCACGATCAGGAAGAACCAGAGCAGGACCATTACCAGCGGAATGGAGCGGAACAGATTGACGTAGCCGGCGGCGAACCAGACGAGAACCCGGCTGGAGGAAAGCCGCATCATGGCGAGCAACGTACCCCAAACGATGCCAAAGCCAATGGCATTGACGGTGATCTCCAAGGTGATCTTCATGCCGTCCCACAAGAAGGGCAGCGCGCCAGGGATCGAGGACCAGTCGAAATCGTAGTTCATTTGCCGGTGATGTATCCGGGAACGCGCACCCGACGTTCGAGGTGCTGCATTGCGGTCATGACCACAATGTTGATCAGCATGTAGAGTACGGTGACAGCGATGAAGGACTCGTAAGGCTGAGCGGTGTAGTCGACCAGTTGCCGGCCCTCTGCGGCCAATTCGAGCAAGCCGATTGTCGAAGCCACCGCGGAGTTCTTGAAGATATTGAGGAACTCCGAAGTCAGTGGCGGCACGATCAAGCGAAATGCCATCGGCAGCAAGACATAACGGTAGGTTTGTGGCAAGGTGAAACCGAGCGCCAAACCGGCATTCTTCTGCCCAGGTGGTAGAGAGCCGATGCCGGCGCGCACCTGCTCGCAAACGCGGGCACTGGTAAAGAAACCAAGACAGATCCAGGCGGCGAGAAACTGCTGCAGGAAGGGATTCAGCTGCTTGAAGGCGCTGCCTAGGCTAGCCGGCAAGAGCTCCGGCAAGATGAAGTACCAACTGAAGAGCTGCACCAATAGCGGCACATTGCGAAACAGCTCGACGTAGGTTGCCGCCAGCAGCGACAAGAAACGGTTCGGCACCGTTCGCAGGACGCCCATGAGGGAGCCCAGCAACAGCGCCACGAGCCACGCTGCCAGCGACAATGCGATGGTGGTTTCGAAGCCGGCAAGCATCCAGCCGAGATAAGTCGTCTCGCCGGATGCCGCCGGTTGGAGAAAGATCTCCCAGTGCCAAGCGTAACTCACGACACCTACCCAGGCGATTACTCGAAAGCCTTGTCGTTGGGCGCCTTGAATAGGGCCTTCATGTCGTCAGAGAGGGGAAAGTTGAGATTCAGGCCCTTGGGCGGGATCGGATTGAGAAACCACTTGGTATAGATCCTCTCCGCTTCGCCGGAAGTCATGACCTTGGCGATGGCCGCATCAACGACCTTCTTGAACGCTGCATCGTCCTTCGGCAGCATGCAACCATAGGCTTCGCGCGATTGCGGCGTGCCGACAACGAGCCACTCGCCGGGCTTCCTGGCCTTGGCCAGTTCGCCATAGAGCAGCGCATCGTCCATCATGAAGGCCACTGCGCGCCCGGTTTCCAGGGTGAGGAAGGACTCGCCATGATCCTTGGCCGAAATGATGTTCATGCCCATCTTCTTGTCGTCGTTCATCTTGCGCAGCAAGCGCTCGGAGGTTGTGCCGGCCGTGGTGACCACGTTCTTGCCGGCCAAGTCAGCGAAATCCTTGATCCCGGAGTCGGCCCGCACCAGGATGCGCGTGCCGATGACGAAGATCGTGTTCGAGAAGGCGACCTGCTTCTGCCTCTCAGCATTGTTGGTTGTCGAGCCGCATTCGATGTCGATCGTGCCGTTCTGGATCAATGGAATGCGGTTCTGCGACGTCACCGGGACGGTCTTGACCTGAAGACTCGGCAACTTGAGCTCAGCCTTGATGGCATCAACCGCCTTGAGCATGAACTCGTGCGAGTAACCGATGACTTGCTGCTTGTCGTCGTAGTAGGAGAAAGGAATCGAGGATTCGCGGTGGCCGAGCGAGATGCTGCCGTTATCCTTGATCTTCTTCAGTGCTCCGGTCAACTCGGCGGCGGACGCAGTGGCGGCAACGAAGGAGCATGCAAGCAGGACGCAAAGCAATCGGGGCACGGACATGTTGAACCTCCTAAGGCGTTTGTGGGCAAGCGTGCCGTAGTATAGGCGCGCCGGCAGGCAAGCGGGAAGCCGCCAATGCGGACTCACGTCCGGGATCCGCTCAATGTCTGCGTCGCGGCGCGGTCAGGACCTCGGGGCGAAGGATGGCCGCCAGGTCCTCGCGATCAAGCAAACCGAATTCGGCGACGATATCGGCCACGGCGCGGCCGCTGCGCAATGCCTCGCGGGCGACGCGGGTCGCGTTCTCGTAGCCGATGTATGGATTCAATGCCGTCGCCAGTCCCGCGGAAGTCCGAGCCCGCTCCGCCAGCAACGCGCGGTTGGCGGTAATACCTGTCACGCAGTTATGCGCCAGGGTAAGGCATCCGGCCTTCAAGTGCTCGATGCTCTTGAACAGGCTGTGGCCGATGATTGGCTCGAAGGCGTTCAATTGCAACTGGCCGGCCTCCGCGGCCATGGTGATCGTGACATCGTTGCCAATGACTTCGAAGGCGATCTGGTTGACCACCTCAGGGATGATCGGGTTGATCTTCCCGGGCATGATGGAGCTCCCCGCGGCACGCTCAGGCAGCTTGATTTCGTTGAAGCCGCCTTGCGGCCCCGAAGAGAGCAGACGCAAGTCCGAGCAGATCTTGGACAGTTTCGCGGCAACCCGTTTGAGCACGCCGGAGAGTTGGACAAAAGCGCCGGTGTCCTGGGTCGCCTCGATCATGTTCGGCGACGGAACCAGCAACAAGCCCGAAATTGCCGATAAGTGCTCGATTGCCAGGCGGGCGTAGCCGATGTCGGTGTTGATGCCGGTACCGATGGCCGTGGCGCCCAAATTGACCTCCTGGATGAGCAACACAGCCTCGGCGAGCCTGGCCTCGTCTTCGCCGATCATGACGGCGTAGGTCGAGAACTCCTGGCCGAGGGTCATCGGCACCGCATCCTGTAGCTGAGTGCGGCCGATCTTCAGGATGTCGGCAAACTCCTCCGCCTTGGCCGAGAACGCTGCGCGCAGCTCGGCCATGGTGGCGATCAGGCCCTGGATGCCGAAGCAGGCGGCAACGCGCAAGGCGGTTGGGTACACGTCGTTTGTGCTCTGCGACATATTGACGTGATTGATCGGGTGCACCACGTCATAGTCACCCTTGCGCGCGCCAAGGAGTTCCAAGGCCCGGTTGGCAATGACCTCGTTGGCGTTCATATTGGTTGAGGTGCCGGCACCGCCCTGGATGACATCGACGACGAATTGGTCGTGCAATTTGCCAGTCAGGATTTCCTGGCAGGCCCTGGTGATGACGTCAAAGCGGCGATCGTCGAGGTCGCCCAATTCCCGATTGGCGTGGGCAGCGGCGAGTTTGACCAATGCCAAGGCCTTGACCAGGTCGGCATAGCTGCCGATCGGCTTGCCGGTAATGGGGAAGTTCTCCAGCGCCCTCAACGTGTGGATACCCCAGTAGGCATCCGCCGGGACCGGGCGTTCGCCCAACAGGTCGTGCTCGATACGGACGTCGTGCGTCATACGCTGGTCTCCTCCTGCTGTTGGAGCGCCCACATCTGCGCGTAGGCGCCGCTCAATTCGAGCAATTGCCGGTGGTTGCCTCGTTCAACGACTCGCCCGGCATCGAGTACCAAAATCTCGTCTGCATTCATCACGGTAGACAACCGGTGGGCGATGATCAACGTTGTCCTGCCGACCGCCGCCTGGTCAAGTTCCCACTGAATGGCCTTTTCGGTCTTGGAATCGAGCGCCGACGTTGCTTCGTCGAAGATCAGGATTGGCGGATTCTTCAACAAGGCACGGGCGATCGCCACCCGTTGTTTTTCACCACCGGAAAGTTTCAGGCCGCGTTCGCCGACGCGCGTTTCGTACTTGTCGGGTAGCCGGGCAATGAATTCGTCGAGATGCGCGGCTTCGGCAGCGGCGATGACTTCGGCCTGGCTGGCGCTGGGGCGGCCGTACTGGATGTTGTAGTACAAGGTCTCGTTGAACAGGACGGTGTCCTGGGGCACGATGCCGATTGCGGCGCGCAGCGAACCCTGTGTCAGGCTGCGCAGATCGCTGCCGTTGACGCGAATCGAGCCGCCACCAACATCGTAGAAGCGGTAGAGCAGCCGCGCCAGCGTGCTCTTGCCTGAACCGCTGTGGCCGACGACAGCGACGGTGTGCCCGGCCGGGATGTCGAAGCTGACACCACGCAGGATGGATCGCTTGTGGTCGTAGGAAAAATCGACCGAATCGAATTGGACCGAGCAGGGACCGGGCAACAGAGGCCGCGCGTCGTCGGCATCTTCGACCTCGCGACTTTCGCCGAGCAGCACGAACATGCGCTCGATGTCGGTCAGCGATTGGCGAATCTCCCGGTAGAGGACGCCCAAATGGTTGAGCGGCATATAGAGCTGGATCAGGAAAGCGTTGACCAGCACGATGTCGCCGACCGTCATGTGGCCTGCGGCAACGCCGATGGCAGCCTGCCACATCATCAACGAAACGCCCGCGGCGATGATCAACGATTGGCCGAGATTGAGATAGGAGAGCGAGACCATCGTCCGGATCTGCGCCGTCTCCCACATGCGCATGTGTTCGTCATAGCGGTCGAGTTCCCAGCGTTCGTTGTTGAAATACTTGACCGTCTCGTAGTTGATCAGGCTGTCGATGGCACGTGAGTTGGCGGCCGAGTCGAACTCGTTGGCTTGCCGCCGGATTCGGGTTCGCCAGTTGGTCAGGGCAATGGTGAACGTCACGTAGATCACCAGGGTGCCACCGGCGATCAGCGCGAAGGTGCCCTGATAACGGGCTATCAGGATGCCCAGGACGAGCGCGATTTCCAGCAGCGTCGGCAGAATGGAGTAGATGGTATAGGTGATCAGGCTGCCGACTGACCGGGTGCCCCTTTCAATATCGCGCGTCAGTCCGCCGGTCTGGCGATCGAGGTGAAAGCGCAGGGACAAGACATGCAGATGTTCGAACACCGTCAGGGCAATGGTCCGCTGAGCACGCTGAGTTACTCGGGCAAAGACAATTTCCCGCAGCTCGGTGAACAAGGCGGTCGAGAAGCGTAATGCCCCGTAAGCGGCCAGCAGGCCCACAGGCACCAGTAGCAGCGCCTGGTCACGCGGCAGCGTCAAGCTGTCCACGATATCCTTGAAGACGATCGGCACAGCGACGTTGGTCAGTTTGGCGGTCACCAGACAGGTGAGAGCGAAAATGACCCGCCACTTCCATTGCCACAAATAGGGCAGCAAGGCTTTGATGGTCGCCCAATCCCGGCGTTGGCTGGGTTCGGGACCTGGCAATGCAGCGGTGTTGATTGTTCTGCGCATGCGGTGATTTTACCGGTTGTTGACAGACGCCCCCGTAGGCTTCATGGTGCCGACATTCCCACTGTCAAGCCAGGAGTTCGTCGATGCCCGAATGCCCGACCCAATTGCCGGACGGCCAGCCGGTTTTGCGCGTGGTGCCGATGCCGGCCGACGTCAATGCGGCCGGTGATATTTTTGGTGGTTGGCTGATGGCGCAAGTCGATATCGCCGGCGGCGTCGCCGCGATGCGTCGCGCCCGCGGGCGCGTGGCGACCGTGGCGGTAAATTCTTTCCAGTTCAAACAGCCGATATCGGTGGGTGATGTGGTGTCGTTCTATGCCGAGATTGTCCGCGTCGGCCGCACCTCGCTTGCTGTCGATGTCGCCGTGTTTGCCGAGCGCCACCCGGCAGCGCCGGTGGTCGTCAAAGTCACCGAGGCGACGTTGACCTACGTGGCCCTGGATACTGCCGGCGACAAGCGCGAAGTACCACCCGCGGAGTGAGTGTCGCTGCGGAACAGGTATGATTAGCCGTCGCACCTTGCTTGGGGCTTCCTCCTTGGGGCAGAGACGTCGCATCGTTGAACCGCGGTCCAGCCGCTAGACAGTCCATGGCGAAACTTTTCTTCTTTCTTCTGGTAGCGGTGGCAGTCTATCTGTTGCTGAGGAATCGCTCGTCCGAACCGAAGGCGCCGGGCGGAGCGGCGAGCGGAGCGGAAGTGATGGTTCGCTGCGCGCGCTGCGGCCTCAATGTACCGCAAAGCGAGAGCGTTGCGTTTGGTGGCCAATATTTCTGTTCCGAGGAGCACCGACATCTTGCTAGCGGCGGTCCGAGCCACGAATAGCGCCGGCGAAGGGCAGGCCGAAGGGCTGCCCGGACAGATCACCGCTAGCCTGTGGCGGTCTCTCAGCTACTTCGCGGCCTATCGGCTTGCCGTTGCTGCCGTATTTCTAGGCACGTTCATCGTTACCCGGGGCGCTGCCAGCTTCGGTTCTCAGGATGGAGGACTGTTCCAGGGCATCGCCTGGGCCTACCTTGTGACTGCGCTGGCCTTCGTCATGGTGCTCTGGCGTGTCCGCCGCGGTTTCGCTGTTCAGTTGGTTCTCCACGTCAGCTGTGACGTCCTCGCGATCACCGGCCTGATGTATGCGAGCGGCGGAACGAAGAGCGGTATTGTCGTCATGTTGATGGTGGTGATTGCCGGCGCCGGATTGGTTGGCCAAGGACGGCTGACCTTTCTCTTTGCGGCGATGGCGACGCTGGCGACGCTCGCCGAACAAGGCCTGCGCGACCTGTATTTCGGCGCCGAGACCCAGGACTTCA
>Ga0265325_10002469_pt1 | contig 12461 bp, 10 predicted proteins | sample 41420metaG_FD_202090 | JGI IMG/M metagenome (GOLD analysis project Ga0265325, IMG submission 202090) | Rhizosphere microbial communities from Carex aquatilis grown in University of Washington, Seatle, WA, United States - 4-14-20 metaG | ecosystem: Host-associated > Plants > Roots > Rhizosphere...
TAAATTTAGACAATTACCCGCTTTTAAAAGAAAAAATAAAAGGCAAAATAGTGCATTTTGAATAAGGCCACACGCTGTCATCCCGCCTGCCTGCGGTAGACAGGGGATTTTTTGGGTCATACATAATAGTGGGTGAGCAAAGCGATGAATTTAAGAACTACCCGCGGAGCTTCTCCCTCTTTGGGGGAGATGCCCCGAATGTCCACCGTAGGTCAATCCGCCTCCGGCGGACATCTGAGGCAGAGAGGGCGCAGTAATTGGGTATAAAAACAACCTCTCCTTCGGCCCTCTCCTCAGAAGGAGAGGGAGGCTCCGCGGTTTTGCCTGCATTTCCTAATTATCGTTATCACCCTAAATCCTGTATGACCCGATTTTTGCGCATTTGATTATCACCGGCCGCAAAAATATCCCTGCCCGCCAACGATAGCGCTTTTAGCCGCGCTGATGTTAATTACCATCGACCGCTTCTATAACAATCAGCTTTGGCAGGCGGGCGGGATCCAGAAATAAGCACACCTGGATCCCGGCTCTCGCCAAGGTTTTGCCGGTGGGCTCAGCCGGGATGACACCAAACTTTATTTTATAGCTTCCCAATAGCTTCAGCCAAAGTCTTAACCTGAATTACGTCAATTTTGGTTCTTCCCGATAATTTGTTTTTTGGACAGATTATTTTTTTAAAACCAAGCTTCTCCGCTTCCGCAATCCGTTTTTCCAAATTCGGCACAAAGCGGACTTCGCCGGACAGGCCGAGCTCGCCAATAACTACGGTATCGCTAATTATAATATCCTTCATACTGGAAACAACAGCCAAAGCCACGGCCAAATCGGCCGCGGGCTCATCAATCTTAAGCCCGCCGACCACGTTAATATAGATGTCCTGGTTGCTTAAATTCAGCCCGGCGCGCTTGCCTAATATGGCGGTGAGGAGCTGGAGGCGGTTGCTGTCAAAACCAGCCGTAGTGCGTTTCGGGTAGCCAAAATTGGTAACCGAGGTTAAGGCCTGGATTTCAAGCAGCAGCGCGCGGTTGCCTTCCACAATTGAAGTAATTATATTGCCGGAAGCTTTTATGCTTTCTTCCCCCAAAAATAATTGGGACGGGTTTTTAACTTCAACCAAGCCCGCTCCGGCCATTTCAAACACACCGACTTCGTTGGTGGTGCCAAAGCGGTTTTTTACGCATCTTAAAATCCTAAAACTGGCAAAACGCTCCCCTTCCAAATACAAAACCGTGTCCACCATATGCTCCAAAGTTTTTGGCCCGGCTAAATAGCCCTCTTTGGTAACATGCCCGATGACTATAAAAGAAATATGGTTTTGTTTTGCCAAACGCATTATCTGCTGCACTGCGTTAGTAACCTGCGCCACGCCGCCGGCCACGCCCGAGGCTTGCTCGCTGTACATGGTCTGGATGGAATCAATAATCACCAATTCCGGCTGCTGATTAGCCACTCCGGCCAAAACATTTTCCAGCATAGTTTCGGCCAGAACATTTAACTGGTGATTTTTGTTAATACGGTGCGCGCGCAATTTAATTTGGTTGACGGATTCCTCGCCGGAAACATACAGGACTTCCGCGTCTACCTTCATGGCAATTTGCAGGGCCAAGGTTGACTTGCCAATGCCCGGATCGCCGCCCAAAAGCACCAAACTGCCGGGAACAATCCCCCCGCCCACCACCTGGTCAAACTCGCCAATCCCAGTTTTTATCCGCGGCCTTTGTTCAATATCTACCGACGACAAATTAACAGGCGCCGCTCCTTTTGAAATTGGATATTTGGAATTTGATATTTGGATTTGTTCTTCCAAGGTGTTCCATTGCCCGCAATTCGGGCACTTGCCCTGCCAGCGCGGCGCTTTAAATTGGCAGTTACTGCAGACAAAAACGATGGATGATTTTGGCATAATAAATTGACAAAATTTAAATGATTGACAAGATTGACAAGAATATTCTGCATTCTTGTTCAATCATTTAAATCTTTTAAATCTTGTCAATCTTACTACTGGGTTAAATCAAGATAATATAATCCCCCGTCCTGCGCGTTCCTAAAAAACAGCTTATCGCCCGTGGAGTTTAAAAACAAATCCCTGCCGTCAATTGCGGAGCTGCCGGCGGAGTATTGTTTTTTATCCAAAGTCGCCGTATTAAATTTAAAAAAACTGTCCGAGGTTAACGCGGTCCCGCCGGCTATGCCGGAAGAAGGAACCGAAGCGTAAATTGTGGTACTGTCTTTATCCCAGACTGCCTTGTCAACCGTGGTAAACAGCCCTAAATTTTTAACTTCGCCCGAAGTCAAATTATAAAACCAAAGCTGGTACTGAAAAGTTGACGGGTCTTTTTTTTCAAACAAAAACTTTTGTCCGTCCGGGCTCCACAGCGCCCCGGAATTCTGCCCGTTTTTAACCAAACCCTTCCATAGCTTTCCGTCGGCCGTTACGGAATTTATAAAATTGTTGGCTCCGGTATTTTGCGTTTCAAAATACAAGACTTGCGAGCCGTCGGGAGAAACATGGATTTCGTCGTCGGGCTCCCACATTTTAGCCAGCGTTTGATGCCCGCTGGTATCGGGGTTGCCCAGGCTTAAGCTGGCAACGTTATTGTCCAGCCAAACGTACATAATTTTTTGCCCGCCGGGCATCCAATCCACCGATTCCACCTGCTTTGGCAAGTCTGTATAATTGCCGGTGTTGTGGTTAAAATAACTCCAGCTTATTTTGCCGGTTGAGTCCGTAAATTTGGCAATAAAATCCTCGCCCTGCGAAGGCCAAAGAATTTTAGTGATGCCGGATTTAGCCGGAATATCCAACTGCTTTTTTCCGGTTAACTGCCACTGGCCGTTATTGTTAAGCAAATTAACCTTGTATAAATTTCCCTGTTTGTCAAAATAAGTAATTCCTGTGCCGTCATAAAACAGCGCCGGGGAAAGCACCTGGTCAGAAGTCAGATTCACAACGGGAGATGTGCCGCCTGAAACGGCCGGGGTACCGGAAGCTGAAGTGGGAGACGCGAAACCGGGCGCGGACGAGGCCGTGCTGGTGGCTGTGGGTGTGATGGTTATAGCCGGAGTTTTAGTTCCGGAATATTTGGAATAAATTAAAAACCCCAGGGTGGCCACAATCAGGATAAAAATCGCTCCTAAAATGGCAATCGCTTTTTTATTCATGATATTTTTTGTTATTATTTTAAATTATTTTTGTTAATTTGGACGTCAGCCACCAGCCAACTCTGGCCGTACCTGACTATTGTCAAAGTATCGCTATCGGTATAATTCTGGGGCTCCTCGGATGATCTGAGACTCAACTCGTTTTGGCTGTTTGTTTCGGTAATATTTACGTTAATAGTGACGGTAAATGTCTGCAAATCTATAGTTTTATAGGAAAAAGTGGATAACTGTGGATCGGATGACTGGCTATAGCCTGACTGCAATGTTGGTTCGGTTTGGCTAATAAAATCCAAAGACTTTTGTTGCATAGCCTGATTTTCGTAATCCCCCAAAGCCGTGAGATCGGAAAAATCATTATAACTGTAATTATTATACAATGTTACAAAGTTTTTGACAAATTGCCTTAGACTGCTTTCATCATCGGCATTCAAAGCCAGCGTTAAAGGCGGCGGCACATCCTGATTGCCGCTGCCGGCGCTTTGCTGGCCGCTTTGGGGATTTTGAGTTTGCGGCATTATGCCGCGGATAACCAAATACACCATCAAAAAAAGAAAAAAGAACCCCAATATAAATAAAATTATTTTGTATTTTCGTTCCATAAGTCCTAAATTTGCTTTTTATTGCAGTCTAGTTCCGGTTGCCGGCACATTATTGCTCTGACATAAATTATACAACGACATCCTGTCCGCGACCAACGCAGATTGCTGGCTGCTCTTACCAACATAATTAGCAAAGGCAGTAGCCACGTCGCCGCTGGCTTTGGCCAAATCTTTGCTCAGAGCCTGAGCTGTTAAATCCAAGCTTGTATTTGGATCCAAAAAATCTGTGACTGTATAAAATTGAGCGCCAAAAGGAGTACGGCTGGGAGTGTTTGCGTCCTGCCAGCGTTTATAATAATTTGCCGTATCGCTGGGCTGAGCATTAGCGTAAGTGCTTTGGTAAATAGTCCATTGAGTTAAGCCTATTCCGTATGAGCATTGCGCCCAGTTAAAATTGTAGCCTGGGTAATAAACTTTACTGCTGTCTTTACAGTAGCCCGGATTACCTTGGGCCTTACAGTCGCAACCTATAACGTTAGCCGTGCCGCCGGATTCTTTTTGTACTGTTACTCTTAATATACAAGCATCCAAATTATATTTTTTGGACTCAGAATTTATTTGATTAGTCCAGGTAGCCGTACCGTTCAAACTTCCCGGGACATTATAACTTGGCTGGTATGAACCGGAAGAAGGCAAAATAGTGCTGGCGATGTTAGATACAGTGCTGTTGTTAAAACTGTTGCAAAATGATTGAGTGCCGGTAAGCAGCCTAACCGGGTAGAGCAAAGTATAATGGCAATATCCATATAAAACCGTAATAACTATAATTAAAACCGCGGCAATTACTGCTAAAACTCCCAAATTAAAAGCTACAATATGAGCTTTAACCTGAAAACCGAATTTAATTTTAATGTTCTCCAGGCCAATGCTTTTAAATTTGCTAAGCAGAGGATTGGTTCGCAAAGCCCTCTCGAGAAGCCAATCTTTCAAGAGCCACAATAAATCCCCGACTACAGCGCCAATTAAAATAGACAAGCCAAAATCAAAAAGCGCGCTCCCCCAAAGACTCCAGGCAATACCACTTAAGTAGCTGTTTATGAATTTATTAACAGCATCCTGCGCTTCGGAAATTTCCGCTTGGCTCGCGACTTTGGCTTTTCCTCCGGCTTTAACCGGAGCTAAAGCCCTTTGGGGCGCTTGAGATTCTTCTTGCCCTTCTTCTTTCTGATTGTCTGACCCACCTTCTTTATCATCATCTTTTTTTAGAGATTCCTTTTCTTCCGGCTTTTGAGCCTGGCTTAAAGGCTCGCCTAGCTGAGAAGCTTCCTGCGCCTTAGCCTCGGGTGACTGTTCTTGATTGCCGGAAGCTGGCGAAGTATTTGGCGCCCCAGCCTGTGCACCTTTTTCCTTAGGCTCACTTGCTTTGTCATCAGATTTATTTCCGGGCAACCCTCCAGCTCCTAAAGGCCGATCGACTGGCGTATCGTCTTGGCGTGCCTGGGGTAATTTATTACCCTGCTGACCCTCGTGAAGATTTGGACGCTTGGAAGGCGGCATTACTTCCTTAAGCGGTTTTGCCAAACTTTTGTCGGCTGGGGACTGTGTTTTGGGAGCAGTACCTGAAGACGCCCCTTTCCGGCCTGGCTCACCAGCCTCGTTACCCGCAGGACCCGAAGACAGAGGCAATTCGGCACCGTCTTCACCGGACCCTTCTTTTTTCCCCTGTTTATCCTTTTGTTTAGGCTGATTGGTTTTTTGCCGACCCGAAGATTCCTGAGATATGTTTGATGACGCGGATTGCTGTTCCGTGCCGGTTTCAGAAATATTTAAATTGCCGGTCAACGCAGATCTCTCTACGTCTTTGATTTTTAAATTTTTCAAGCCCGCCGGCGGCTTGGGCATTGGCATCTGCGGTGCCGATGATGTTCCGCTGGTAATATTAAACCCGCCCCCGCTCGCGGTCCCGCCCCAGCTGAAAAACTGGCTTCCGTTTGCTGTTGAACTTTCGGAAACTTTTGAAGTTTTAAAAGCAGTCTGAGACGCGCTGACAGTTGCCCCGCCCACGCCTGCAGGCTGTTCGGCCTGAACTTTTAGCTCGTCAGATATATGCGCGCCTGCGGTTACCCCGGTTTCCTGCGAAGCCTTGGCTGTTTTGGTTTCCTTTTCGGAAGCGCTTGCATTAATGGTTGAAGATTGAGTCGCGTTTGCTTCGCCCCTTGTGGTTGAGGAACCGCCGACATTTACGGTTTGCGAAGCCGTGCCGCCGCCGGAAGCAACATCTCTGGTTCCCGAGATTGTTGATGTTGCTGTTCCCCCGCCGCCCGAAACTTTAGAGCTTTGCTGGACCGTCCCGGAGGAACTAATCTCCGACGAGTTTTGCGCTGTCACAGTTCCGGATTGGCTTATGGTTTCATTTCCGGTTGTCGAAACTTCTTGCGTAACTTCTTCGCTGTCAAAATCTTCTAATGCCTGCTGTTTGCCCGCCTGTTTTGACTTTGCGGGAGAAGCCGCGGTTTTACCCTGCGCAATGGTTTTGGCAGTTGCCCCGGCTGACCCGGCATCCCCGGCGACTGCGCCAGTCCCGCCAGCCGCGGTTTTTCCGGCCTGCCCAAAAATATCCGCCAAACCAAACCGCGCCGTTCCATTTTTTAACTGTTCCTCTTCAGCGTCTAAAGCCTTTTTTTTCTTTTCTTCCTCATCTTCCTCGCGATAAACCAAGCGATTACCAAATGTCCAATCAACGCCCTGGTTTCTTGTACTCTTAAGCCTTATTCTAAACCCCGCATCGCCAACGTTTAAATCCGGAATTATAAAACTTCTTGCAGAGTCTCCGGCATCGGAGACATTTAAGCCTGTCTTTAATATAGCGTCAGTTTCCCCATACAAAAAATCCGCTCTGTCGTAAATACCCAAGCCGAAGCAATTACCACCGCCAATTGTCAAAACGCCGCCGGCTTTAAGGGAAACCAGCTCCTTAGAACCAAGTCTGATAGGCCTGCCATTTATGGAAGCCTTATTGACAAGCACTTGATGGCCGCCAACTGTAAAAGGCTTGGGGCTTGTATAATGAATGCTTTCATCATTACCGCCGGCCAAATTAGGATCAACCTGCCCCGGGCTTATGCCGTCAATCCCGCCGGAATTCGTATTTTGGTTTGGATCTGCCATGGAAAAATGCTAAAAATTAAGGCGTCATCCTGAGCCTAAAGTAGCAGCCGACTTGTCCGCCGAAGCTTTACGCGAAGGTGGAGGGGCGAAGGATCTCACACTATGATAAGAGATTCCTCGTTCGGATGCACTCACTCGGAATGACGCCAGGGGTTTTGAAATTTAAAGTTGAAAATTTGGCACTGTCATTCGACGTGCCACCCCGTCGAATGACAGGGTGAAATTACTAATTGTTTGCCAACTTGTCCTGGCTGTCCTGAATCTCCAAAAGCTGTTTGGGGTCGGTGGTAATAATTTGGTCTTCCACGTAGGAGGCATAAATTTTAATGGCCGCATGCTTCAGCCCCGCGAAAAATATGCCTTCGCCGACTTCACTTTCCAGCAAAAGATATTTTTCCCCTTCGGTTAAAAAGAAAGTTTCCGCAATAACATTAATGGCGGCCGGAGACTGCTTAAGCAGCATCTGGATGGAAGAGTTGGTAACAATCGGTTTGCCAAAAGGGCTGGCCAAAAAATCGGCCACGTCCTGGGTAATGGTGGTCAGGCCGAGGTAATATTTGCGCGCCCGCTTGGCAATGCCGAATAAAAACCTGGCTGAGTCTTCGTGTTGCATTAAAATCCAGGCTTCGTCCACGGCCAAAATCCTTTTCTTTAATTCCGAACGGACAATGTTCCAAATATAATTTAAAATAATGTACATGGCTATGGGCCTAAGCTCCTCTTCCAAATCGCGGATGGAAAACACTACCAGCTGGTTGTTTAACACCACGTTGGTTTGCTGGTTTAGCAAACCGCCAAAGGTGCCTTCGGTATATTTACTCAGCCGCTGGCCCAGATTTTCCGCGCCGACCATGCCGTTTAAAATCTCCACCAAATCGTTCATTGTTGGATACTCCACGCCGCGGAAGTCGGCCAGGTCGGGAGTAATGTCTTTTTTGGCATACGTTTGCCAAATGGCTTTATCCATTAACGCTTCTTCGGTAGGATTTAATTTGCCAATCATTAAGCTGAACAAGCCCAAAAGGTTAATCACAGCGGTACGTAAAACATCAGCGTTGCTTTCTCCTTCTATGGCCACCGGAATATCAAACGGGTTAATGCGCGAAGCCGAATTCAGCGAAACGCTTAAATACGTTCCGCCCACGGCCGAAGCCAAATGCTGGTATTCATTTTCCGGGTCCACGATAATAACGTCGGTGCCGACCATTAAACTGCGCAAGACTTCCAATTTCACGGCATAGGATTTTCCGGCGCCGGATTTGGCAAACACCACCGAGTTGGCGTTTTCCATGGCAAAGCGGTCAAATAAAATTAAGCTGTTATTGTGGCGGTTAATGCCGTACAGGATTCCGTCGTTGCTGGTTAAATCGGACGACACAAACGGGAAACAGGAAGACAGCGGGCTGGTGTTCATATTATTGGCCACATCCAGCTCGTCCATGCCCAAAGGAAGGGTGGAGTTGAGTCCGTTTTGCGTTTGCATCAGCGCGCGCTTGGTAACAATCAATTTTGAGCCCAGCGAGCTTTCCAGCGTGCTGGAAAACTTGTCCAATTCCTTTAAGTCCGCGGCGTAAATGGTAAAGTAAAGCGCGAAGCGGAAATATTTTTCCGTGCCCTGCATTAAGTTGTCGCGCAGGCCTTCCACGTCTTTGTACGCGGTTTCCAGCATCGGGTCGCGCACCATGCCTTTTTCCTGGTTAATGGACATTTGCGAGCCGAGTTCCCCGACTTTGCTTTTAAGTTTTTTTAAAATGTCCGCCGAATCTATGGGATAAATAAACATGGACAAATCCAGCGCGCCTTCGGCCTGGATAATAAACGACAGCCAGTTGCTGGACAGGAACCTGGGGTAAGCCAGCACAAAAAATGTCCGGCCAAACTTGCCGTTTAACTCAAAATGCGAACTGTCAAACTTTAAAGACGCCGGGGCGATAAGGTCTTTTAAGGTGGTCAGTCCCTCGCGGTAGGTTTTGTCCAAATCGCCCAAACTGGCGCTGAGGCTCCGTTCGGTTTCCGCTTCCTTAAGGTTGGACTTTTTTTGCTCCAGGTCTTTTTCGTTGATTTTGCTAAAGATGCTCATATATTTTCCGATCCGGATTTACGGATGTTATCCGGATCAACAGATGACTGCGGATTAATTTAAAATTAAGACCTCACCTACGGCGTCATCCTGAGCCCGTCATCAGCAAAACCAAGCGGGCGAAGGATCTCTTAAAAGTTATCTGATAAATCTTTCCATTGGGGATTAACAGTATTGATTAAATTAATTTTCTTTTGCCTTGTCCAGCCTTTTATTCTTTTCTCTTCCGCGATAGCTTCCAGGGCTGTTCCAAATTGTTTGTAATATACGAGTTGATTAACGTTATATTTTTCTGTAAAACCTTTTACCAGTTTATTTTTATGTTCATAATTACGGCGAATGATATCGTTAGTAATTCCAGTGTATAAAACAGTGTTAACTTTATTGGTCATTATGTACACATAGAACGACTTCATAGGTTTGAGATTCTTCGGCCGACTGATGAAGTGCTTATTCGGCCTCAGAATGACGCCACCCGCACCCCTGGCGTCATCCTGAGCCCCGAGTGCATCCGAGGGGCGAAGGATCTCATTCTTGGACTGAGATTCTTCGGCCGACTGATGATGGTCGTTTGCAGCCTCAGAATGACGCCGGTGATTATATTCATTTGAAGTTTGAAATTTTTAATTGGACATTCACTCTGAAATCTTTATGTCTTTTAATTGCCCTGGGTCTATTAGCGGAGCGGCGTCAAAGTTGTAGGAATTATAATAAAGCTGGATAATCTGTTCCGTCTTAAGTCTTTCTCCTCTTACGCCAATACCGCCAAGGTTTGCCAAAATCGCCGAAACCCGAAGGTCAAGTTTTTCCTTGGATTTCTCAAAATTCTCTATTTTTTTGGCAATTTCCCTGCTTTTGCCGCCGCCCAGCATTTTGGAAAAAAATCCGGAAGCCTGGGGAAAAATGGTTTCTCCGAGCGGAACAATTATGTAAAAATTTTTATTCATAATGCTGGCGTTCTCAATAAGCCGGCTAATAAATTCGGTGTACTCAACTGTCTGGACGCGCAGCAGCTCATTGGTTTGTTTTTCCGCCAGGGCCTTTAATTTTTCCAGGTAACCGCCGATTTCCATTTTGCGGCTTTGCATCAAAATTTGCACGGAAAAATCCAGGGAATTTAAAAACCGCTGGAAATTAAAAATTATGGAATCCTGCTCTTCCTGGCTCTTTAAGTCAAAGTTGGTGCTGGAGACGCTTAAAATGGCGCGCAGAGTGCCGTCTTCCGTAACAACCGTGTCGTTTTTTATTTCGCTCAGCCTTAAAAAACTTTGGGTGGTTTTCCCGACCGGCTTTTTTTTGTTTTGCATTTCCAGTTTCATAAGAAATCGAATCTACGAATTGGACGAATCTACGAATGGCTACGAATTAACTTACACCCAACGGCGTCATCCTGAGCCCGTCATCAGCAAAACCAAGCGGGCGAAGGATCTCTTAAAAATTATCTGATAAATCTTTCCATTCTGGGTTAATAGTATTAATTAAATTTATTTTCTTTTGCCTTGTCCATCCTTTTATTCTTTTTTTCTTCCGCGATGGCTTCCAGGGCGGTTCCATACTCTTTGTAGTAAACTAATTTTGTTACATTATACTTTCTTGTAAAACCTTTTACCAGTTTATTTTTATGTTCATAATTACGGCGAATGATATCATTGGTAATTCCTGTATACAAAACTGTGTGTAACTTATTAGTCATGATGTAAACATAGAAAGATTTCATTGTTTAGAGATTCTTCGGCCACTTGGTTTTGCTTATTTTGGCCTCAGAATGACGCCTATGATGGAGAGATTCTTCGGCCGACTGATAAAGTGCTTATGTGGCCTCAGAATGACGCCGTGAAGATATCATCTTAATTTACCAGCGATATCCTTCTCCTCCGACGCGGTTTGCCTAAGCAGTTTTTGGACTTCCAAAAGTTTTTCCTGCGGATCGCTTGGCGGTTTTATCGCTTCTGGAGTTGACTTAGACAGCTGGGCATCGGACATTTTGGCGTTAGACGACAAACTATGCACTTCCTTATGGAAAATTAAGACTTTTGGCGAGGAAACAAATTTAATAACCTTGGGGATGCTGTTATAAATCGGTCGGCCGTTAAACGGGGCAAAAGCCAGCCCCAGCGCCGGAATGCCGAAAATTAAAACAAAAAATATCAGCACCAGGATGCTTTTGGTGGCCGAAAAGCCCAAAAAAATGAATATCCCGGCCATAAAAATAATCCCGAACTGCTTTAAGGTCAGCGGCCCGATAATTTTGTCTTCTACGTCGGTGAATTGTGGCACAGGGTATTGCATATACTTCTTTAATTATACCATGGATTATCCATTATTTTTGATATTATATTTGGCCTCTCTACCCCGGCGTCATTCTGAGGCCTGAATGCATCTGAAGGCCGAAGAATCTCTGTCTAGGATGATATCCTTCGGCCTTGTGCACTCCCCCGTGGAAAAAGGTCAATTTGATTGAATTTTTGCCAATAAATCGGTAAATTTTTCAAACTCCGACTTGGTTAACAAATCGGCGCCGCTCCCGAATTTTGCGTGGCCGGAAAGAATCTTAATCCCGGTATCAATATAATTTTTGTAGGCAGGACTTTTTTCTATTTGGAATACGGCTTCAAAGTAGCCGTACGCGCCGATTATGGATTTTATTTTTTGCGCAAGCTCCTCCAAAGGCAAAGTTTTTAAAACACCCGGCTCAATCAGGCTTAAATCCTGCAAATTATTTAAATTAAAATTTGCAACCGGCGTGGCTTCAGGCTGTGTCTGAGGCTTTTGTGTTATGGGCGCCTCCGCCGTTGGCAGGGGCTTTTGCGGAGACGCGGCGGCGGCCTTAACCTGTAAATTTAAGGCGTGGTCTATGGCGAGCTCCTGCTTTTGCGGCGCCTCCGAAACAGGAAGAGAGTTTGCCAGTCCGGGAACTTTGGCGGGCGGCACAGGAAGAGGAGCGGCCGATTTAGCCGTTTCAACCCTGAGCATAGGAGGAACCGGAACCTTTAGCTCCGGCTTAGCTGCATCTCTGGGGGGCAATTCCAATTCAACCGGAGACGCCGGCAATTCTTTTTCCTCCAAAACGGATTTTAACTTAGCCTCAAAAGCTGAAGGCTGTTTTTGGGCCGGCGGCAACTGAACTTTTAAAATAGCCGACTGCTCCTGACTAACCTTAGGCAAATTCGTAATATGGCTCAGCTTGGGCATCTGGCTCTGCGGTTGCGCGGAAACAACTTCAGTGCCACCCTCCCCTCCTGAGGGGAGGGTTGGGGTGGGGGTTCCAATTTTCTGATTTTCTGATATATTTGGCCTTCCGACTTCCGGACTCAATATTCTTTCCAATTCCAAAAGCTGCTTGTCGTCCATTAACTCAACAAGCTCCTGCCACTCTTCCCGCTCTTTCGGTGATAAAATAGGAGAAGAAACAATTAACTTTTGGATTTTATTAACTTCTGTAATGTTCATTATTGGTATTGACCAAAATTAATTAAAATTAAATAAAAATAAGTAAAATTTACTTTTTATTC
>Ga0265325_10002470_pt1 | contig 12460 bp, 11 predicted proteins | sample 41420metaG_FD_202090 | JGI IMG/M metagenome (GOLD analysis project Ga0265325, IMG submission 202090) | Rhizosphere microbial communities from Carex aquatilis grown in University of Washington, Seatle, WA, United States - 4-14-20 metaG | ecosystem: Host-associated > Plants > Roots > Rhizosphere...
TGGCAGACCACGGGAGGCGCCCGATGCGATCGACGACTCTGCGCGCGGCCATGCTTTGCTTGGGTGTGTTGTTCGGCGCCTCGCTCGGCTCTGGCGACGCGGCGGCGCAGGCCTTCCCGACCAAGCAACCGATCAAGGTCATCATCCCGTTCCCGGCCGGCGGGCCGACCGACGCGGTGGCCCGCGTCATCGCCGAGCGGTTCGGCACGGTGCTGCATCAGACCGTCGTCATCGAAAACCGCGGCGGCGGTGCCGGCGGCAGCGTCGGCGCCAAGGTGGTCGCGGCGGCCGAGCCCGACGGCTACACCATTCTGCTGACGCCCGGCGGACCGCTGACCAGCGGACCCGCGGTGCACACCAACATTGGCTACGACCCGGCCAAGGTGTTCACGCCGGTTGCGCTGCTGACGGAATCGCCGCTGATCATCTGCGTGCACCCGAGCGTACCGGCCAAGACGCTCGCCGAGCTCGTCGCCTATGCCAAGGCCAATCCCGGCAAGCTCACCTGGGGCACCCAGGGCTTCGGCACCGGCGCCCATCTCATTGCCGCGATGTTCAACTCCGAGGCCGGCGTCGACATTCTCAACGTGCCGTACCGCGGCACGGCGCCGGCGCTGGCCGCGATCCTCGCCGGCGAAGTCCAGATCATCGTCGACGCCAGCACCACGGTGCTGACGCACATCGAAGCCGGCAAAGTGCGGGCACTCGCGGTGACCGGCTCGGAACGCTTTTCGAAGCTGCCCGATGTGCCAACCGCGGCCGAGGTCGGCTATCCGAAGCTTGTGGCGCCGTTCTGGCTCGGCGTGGTGGCGCCGGCCGGCACTCCGCCTGCGATCGTCGACAAGCTCAACGCCGCCTTCCGTGAAGCCCTTGCCGCTCCAGAGGTCCAAGCGAGACTTGCGGGCTTCGGCGCCGAGATCAAGATCGGCACGCCCGCGGACTTCGGGAAACTTCTCACCAACGAGCTGGCGCAATGGAGCGCCGTGGCAAAAGCTGCCAACATCAAGGCGGATTGATCGCCATGTTCCATCGCGACACGCCCGCCGAAGCCGAATTTCGCAGCGAGGTCCGCGCCTGGCTCGAGGCCAATCTGCCCGCCCCGCTGCGCAACCGGACCAACCGGCCGCCACCCGCCGAGCTGATGCCCTGGTACCACGCCCTGTCCCGCAAGGGCTGGATCGCGCCGCATTGGCCCCAGGAATACGGCGGCATGGGCGCGACGTTGAACGAGCAGATCGTCATGACCGAGGAGCTGGCGCGTGCCGGCGCTCCGCATCTGCCGGTCCAGGGCCTCAACCACATCGGGCCGATTCTGATGGAATTCGGCAACGACGCGCAGAAGGCCAAGCACCTGCCGCCGATCATCGCCGGCTCGGTGATCTGGTCCCAGGGCTATTCTGAACCGGGCGCCGGCTCCGATCTCGCCAGCCTCGCGACGCGGGCCACGCTTGAGGCCGACCATTTCGTCGTCCAGGGCCAGAAAATCTGGACCACCTGGGGCCATCACGCCGACTGGATGTTCGCGCTGGTGCGCACCGACCCGCAAGCGCAGCCGCGCCACGCCGGCATCAGCTTCCTGCTGATCGATCTGCGCAGCCCGGGCATCCGCATCCGGCCGATCCACACCATCGCCGGCGACGACGAATTCAGCGAAGTCTTTTTCGACGGCGTGATCGTGCCGGCGGAGAACCTGGTCGGAAAGCTCAACGACGGCTGGCGCATCGCCAACGCTCTGCTCGGCCATGAGCGGCTCGGCACGTCGAACCCGCAATTCGCCCTGATGGCGCTGGAGCGGATCAAGACCATGGCGCGCGCGACCGGCGTGTTCGCCGATCCGGCGTTCCAGGATCGGCTTGCGGCAGCCAGCATCAACGTCACGGCGCTGGCGGCGCTGTTCAGCCATGCGGTCGAGCTGACCAACGAGAAGCAGAGTCCTGGACCGGAATCCTCGATCATCAAGATTTTCGCCTCGGAGCTGCTGCAATCCCTCAACGAACTGCTGGTCGAGGCGGCCGGCGGCCATGCGCTCGCCGACAAACCGGTGATGACCGAATTCGGCGAGGTCGACGTGTCGACACCATTCCTGCAAGCACGGCGCGTCACGATCTACGGCGGCTCGTCGGAAATCCAGCGCAACGTCGTGGCCCGCCGCGTGCTGAACCTGCCGAATTGATCACGTCATGGACCTACATCTCACCTCCGAGCAGAACCTGCTGCGCGACAGCGCCGCCAAATTCGTGGTCGCGGCCGGTCCCAAGGTGGCGCGCAGCTTCCGCGGCAAGGAGCCGAGCTTTGCACCGGCGCGGCTGCGCGAGGCCGGCGAACTGGGCTGGCTCGGCGTGCTCGTCCCTGAGACCGCCGGCGGTCTTGGGCTCGGACTGACCGAGTTCGCTCTTGTGTTGGAGCAGACGGGCCGTGGATTGGTCTGCGAGCCTATCGGGCTTGCCGCAATCTCGGCTGCCGCGCTAGCCCAGGGGCATGCGCCGCATCCGATGCTGGAGCGGGCGATGAGCGGCGCTGCGCTGGTGGTGCCGGCCTTGCAGGAAGGCGCGTTCGGCGACGATCCGCTGGCGCCGCGCACGCAGGCCACCGGCCGGGGCGACACGCTGCGCCTGACCGGAACCAAAACATTCGTCTGCGCCGACGGCGCCGATGGCTTCCTGGTCAGCGCAAGCGGCAGCGATGGACCGGAGCTCTGCTATGTGGCGCGCGATGCGCAGGGCGCGACGCTCGCGACGACGCAGACGGTGGACGGCCGCAAGCTCGCGACGCTGAGTCTCAAGGACGCAGCGGGCGACCGCATTCCGGCGCGCCAGTCGTCGCGCAACGCGGTCGATGCGCTGCACAGTTTGGCGCTCATCGCGCTCACCGCCGAGCTGCTTGGCGTGATGGAGAAGGCGCAGGAGGTCACGTTCGACTATCTGCGGATACGAAAGCAGTTCGGCAAACTGATCGGCAGCTTCCAGGCGCTGCAGCACAAGGCGGTCGACATCTATATCCGAACCGAGACGACCCGCTCGCTGCTGTTCCAGATCGCCGCCAACAATGACCCCTATCGGATCGATCCGGCGCTCGCCGTGGCGGCCAAGGCCAAGGCCTCGGAGGATGCGATGTTCGTCACGCAGGCCTGCATCCAGCTTCACGGCGGCATCGGCTTCACCGACGAGCACGAGATCGGGCTTTATCTCAAGCGCGCGATGCTGTTGTCGTCGCTGCTCGGCAACGCCGCAGCACAACGGCGGCGATATTCAACATTGAGCGAGACGACGGCGTAGCGACGTCAGGTCGTGCCGCGCCTGGTGTGCGGCACGTAGTCGTACTCACCGATGCCTTGCAGGACCAGGAACGTGGCGTTGCTATCGCCGGCATTGGTCACAAAATGCGGCCGCTGCGGCCGAACGCTGTAGGTCTCGCCCGGAGCGAGCAGCACGTTTTCCTTGGGCTCCTGCATGTAGAGGCGGATCGAGCCCTCCAGCACATAGAACGTGTCCTGGACGTTGTTGTGGTGATGCCAGGGCACCTGCTGCTCCGGCGTGAGCCGAAGCTCCGAAATGCGAAAGCCCGGGCGCTCCGCGTGGGTGGCGCGCAGATCGACCTCGTAGAGATGGCTTGCGTCCTTGACCGGCTCCATGCGCCCTACTCGCGCTGTCGGATGTAGTCGGGCGTCGGCGGCGGGCCCCAGATGTCGCGCGCCTGCTCCCAGACCTTCGGCTTTTGCGGCCGGTCGCGATGCCAGGGCCGCGGATCGAAATAGCCGAGCTTCTCGTCGAGCATCTTATCGAGCTCGGTGAACAGCTCGATGATCTGGTCGTCCGGGTTGCGGTGATAGGTGTAGACGTTGTGGCCGGGGCCGTGGCGGCCCGGGCCCCAGATGATGTTGATGTTCCTGCCGCCGAGGAAATCGCAGGCGGTCTGGATCTGCGCCCAATCCTTCAGCTCGAAGGCGACGTGATGCATCATCGTGCGCTTGCCGCGCACGAAGTTGATGGTGTGATGGTCCGGGCCGCAGCGCATGAAGGCGAACCAGTCCTGGATCCAGTCGGAGATGCGGAATCCCAGCACGCGGGTGTAGTAGTCGACGTACTTCTTCGGATCGTCGACACTGAAGGCGAGATGGCCGAGCTTGAGCGGGCCGATACCCTGCACCGGCTGGTTCTTCGAGATCGGCGTCTGCTCCGCGAACACCTCGATCCGGGTGCCCTTGGGGTCTTCGAAGGTGGCCATCTTGGGAATGCCGGGCGCGGCATCGTTCCTGGCGTCGCAGCGCACGCCCTCGGCTTCGAGACCCTTGCGGATGTCGTCGAATTCGGTTGCCGGATCGACCTGGAAGGCGATGCGGGCGCATTTCGCTTCGCTGCCCTTTTCGAGCTGTACGGCAAGGTCGCCGACCTTGGTGGCGAGCAGCGCGCGACCGTTCTCCCGCGCCGCCAGCACCAGACCGTTGACCTGCGTGAAGTAATCGATCTGGCGGTCGATGTCCGGCGTCTCGAAGGTGGCGTGGCTCATGCGCTTGGCTTGGATCATGGCGGCCTCCGGAATGCAGGCGGGCCTGTATGACCCGCGGCGCTTATTCGTTGGCGGCGAAGATGCGTCGTTTTCCCCACGCCAGCAAGACTTCACGCGTCATGCCGGAGGGGGCCTGCCCCGCCAGATTTGCAAGCCCGATCCAACAACCTGCGCGGCTGGAGCTTTGCGGCCTTCCAGGCTACGGCACCATCGTCTCAAGCGTCGGGAAGCGTTGAAAGACAAGGCCGTTGCATGCGTCACCCTCGGGCGGCAGGAACTGGACCAGGTTGCCGCCGAGGAAGGTGGCCTGCTTGGTCTCCACGCCTTGGTACGCACCGGTGGTGGTGTCGCGCGCGTTATAGCGGACGCACGCCACATAGTGCTGGGTCCCGGCCACCATCCGCAACACCGGCTCGGTGACGGCGGCGTCCCTGATCCGGCTCGGATTGTCCAGATAGGTGCGGATGAACTCGGCGATCTTCTCGCGGTAATGGTCCGGGTAGAGGATCGGATCGGGGGGTGGCGGCGCGGGCGGCGCCTTGCCGAAGCTGAAATCGGACAACGACGAACCACAACCGCCGAGCACCAGCGTCAAGAGCGCCAGCACCGGCCAAGGATTGCTCCTGATGCTCCGTTTCAAAGATTCCTCCCCTCCGGCGCCCCGCCCAAGCCTAGTCAACACGACGGCGCCAAGCCACCGACGCACCGCCGCAGCCGATTTTGCTTGAGCGTGGACCGATCCCGGGGCTATTCCGGTCCCCGACGACCGGGGTCTCGTAGCTCAGCTGGATAGAGCATCGCGCTTCGAACGCGAGGGTCGGGAGTTCGAATCTCTCCGAGACCGCCATCTCCCCATCCTCCCGGGGCCACGCAACCAATCCCGCCCTTGCCGCGTTGGTGAGCGGGCCGGGAGGTTGGCATGGGTCCGTTCATGGATCACTGGTCTAACGAAACGCGGTTCGACCCCCTGGTGGTCGTAACCCTGCTTTTTGGCGTGGTTGCGGCTGCTCTGCTGGCGACCGCCCTTTAGGCGGCGAGCTTTTTGTGTGCCGCGGGCGCGAGGGCCTCGCACATTCGCAGCAATTGTGACTATTTTGGCGCCGGGGATGGGCCCCTCATGAGAGCGTCTCGTGAGACCAGGACTTGGGTTGGTTGCCGGGCTGCTGCTGGCCATGGACTGCACTGGCGGTGCCGCGCAGGAGATGAAGCCACCACGCCAGACGTTTGCCCAGGCTGACTGGCCGGCGGCGATCGCAAGCTTGGGGACAACGGAAGGGGTGCGGCCCTGGGCTGTCCGGCTGCACCACCTGGGGTCCCGCCACGGCGGCAGCACAGCCACACTAGGCCGGCTCAATTCCCTGATGGCCCAGCGATTCACCGGCATTGCCGGCAGTCCCGTGCCCGTCCTGCTGCCGTTCGACATCGAGGCGCTGAAAAACGATCTGGCGGGAGACGATGGCGCGGCCGGCGACGACCGCTATCTCGCCGGGTTTCATGCCACCGCGTTTTTTGATGCCGGTCCGGCGGGCTACGACGCGGCCTTCACGATCCAGCCCGCTGATGTGCCTGAGCTGGCCGATGTCAAGTTCGTCGAGCCGATCCAGGTCCAGATTTCCGGCTCGAGGGTGCTCTACGAGCTCGACCCGCCGATCACGGCGCAAGGCTCGGCGGTCGCGGCGCTCGAGCCGGAGTTTCCGGGAATCCGCCGGCTCATCATCGAGCACAGCCTGCGCTACACGTTCATGCGTTTCGGCGTGCCCTACCTCGTGTCGATTCCCTGCTTCGATACCAATACACCGCGCTACAAGATGCCGACCTGCATCGCCGCGGAGCGGGTGGCTCAACGGTTCTTGCGCGCGTTGCGCTTTGTCGGCGGAGCGCCCCAGGACGTCACCGCGACCGCGCCGCTGCCACGTGAACGGCCCACGGCGGTGTCGCAGACCTTCGGCTTTTTCGCGCCGGGACAGTTGGTCCCCGGCACGGGATTCCGCGGGCAAGGCGGTCGCCAGGACAACACGGTGTATTCGCAAATCCGCTTTCCGCTCGGCGAGGCGCCGGCCTACGCCAACTCCGAGGTGTTCCAGAACCGAAATCGCATGCGGGTCTCCGCGCTCGACGATTCCCCGAACATCTCCTACGCCTGGCGCGACAACTTCTGCGAACGCCGCGGCTTTCCCGTGGCGCAATGTCCGGCCGGCATCGGTCATCAAGGGCAGGACATCCGGCCGGCCGGCTGCAAGCTCATTCCCGGCACCGAGCGTTGCGAGCAGCACGGCGACATCCTCGCCGCACGCGACGGCATGATCCTGCGTTCGCCCGGGCAAGAGGCGGCGTACCTGTTCGTCAACACCGCCAACGAACACATCCGCTTCCGCTATCTGCACATGAGCCCCAGCCGGATGGATGCCGACAGCCTGCTCAGCGGCCGCCGCGTCACCGAGGGCGAGGCGATCGGCGAAGTCGGCAACTTCAGCATGAAGGCTGCGGGCACAAGCTATCACCTGCATTTCGACATTCAGGTGCCGACGAAGGACGGTTGGGTGTTCGTCAGTCCGTACATGACGCTGGTTTCGGCGTACGAACGTCTGATCGGAGCGCGCGGCAGCGAGCTCGTCGATCCGATCGGCGCCGAGCCGGCGACCACGGGTTCGGTGTCCGAGCACGCTGAGCGCTCCGAACGTGCGAAGCCGCGGCACCACTACGTCAAGAAAAGCCGGCATCTGGCGCGGCACCGGCATCGCATCCGTCAAGCGCGGAACTAGCCTTGGGGCCGCCGCGCAACGCGACCCGCATTCGCTTAAGCTAAATCTTGAAGCTCTCCAGCGTGCTGGGGTGGAACAGTTCCTCCACCTTCAAGCGGCGCGACGACAGGCCCTGCGAATGGTGATGATGCAGGAACGTGTCGAGAGTCTTGCGGTTGGCCTCGACGCCATAGGGCCAGTAGTCGTCCCCCATCATGGCGCGCGTCTCGGCGACGCGCTCCTCGATGAACGGCATCGACACCTTGGTGGCCGAGGTGTCCCAGAGGTGCGCCATCGCGGCAGCCTTGGATTGCTCGAACGCCTTCAGCACCGCAGCCGGCAGCCATGGATGCTTTTCGGCCAATGTGCGCCGCACGCCGATCAGATGCATGATCGGGAAAATGTTAGTGCGCTTGTAGTAGTCCTTTGCGGCGGCGACAGGATCGCGGAATAGCCAGCCGATGTTCTTGTTCACGATGGCGGGCGGCCGTGGCGCGATGAAGCCGTCGATCTTGCCTTCGGCCAGCAGCTCGGAAATGGTCTTGCCCTCCGGCGCGTCATCCATCCGCACGCCCTTCGGCAGCTTGATGGTGATCTTCTCCGGCCGCCCGGCATGCTCGATGCCGCCGCGAATCCATTGCATATCCTTCGGCTTGACGCCGAAATCGTCTTCGAGAATGGCGCGGGCCCATACGTTCGCCGTAAGCTGATACTCCGGCACGCCGACCTTCTTGCCCTTGAGGTCTTCCGGCTTCTTGATACGGTCGGTGCGGCAGAAGATCGAGGTGTGGCGGAACATCCGCGACACGAACGCCGGCACACCGACGTATGGGTTGTTGCCGGCCGCGGTCTTCACCGAGAAGCTCGACAGCGAGCATTCGCAGATGTCGAAGTCCTGGTTGCGGAACGCGCGGAAGAAGATTTCCTCCGGGTAAAGCTTCATAAACACCGGATCGACGCCATCGATCTGCACCGCGCCGTCGATCAGCGGGCGGTTGCGGTCGTAGTCGCCGATCGCGACTGAAAGATTGAGTTTGGACATAGGCCCTTCGCCTTACTTGGTTGGACTGCGAGTATGACGGCCGCAGACGCAGCCGTCATCCCGGCACGGGCGCGGCCACGTCCAGCAGGCGGAGTTGCACCCGCTCGGCGCCGTTCCAGCGGTCGATCGACAGCGTGCCGGCGGCATGCAGCGCCTCGCCGCGGCTTTTCATCAGGGCCTGGCCGAACGGCTGGCCCGCCGCGCGGAAGGCGATGGCGTTGACCACTGCCCCATCGCCTGCGCGCAGCCGCGCGCGGACGTGGGCCTGACCGACTTCTTCGGCATAGATGAGCTGGTGGTTCGGCAGCGCCACCACCGGGTCCGGATTGCCGGCGCCGAACGGGCCAGCCCTGGCCAGCGTCTCGATCAGCGCGACGTTGGCGCCGCCGGCACTGACCGCGCCGTCGATCAGCAGCGCCTGATCGGACCGCGCCGCGGCGACTGAGGCGGCAAGCTCGGTTTCGAGGAATGCGCGAAACTCGGAAAGCGCGCCGTGGCGCACCGTGATGCCCGCCGCCATCGCATGGCCGCCGCCCTTGAGCAGCAGCCCCTCCGTCACCGCGCGCCGAACCGTGCGGCCGAGATCGACTCCCGCGATCGAGCGCCCGGAGCCGGTGCCAGTGCCCCCCGGCTCCAGCGCAACGGCAAACGCCGGCCGATTGAAGCGCTCCTTCAGACGCGCCGCGAGCAGGCCCACCACGCCCGGATGCCAAGTCGGCGCGGCCGTGACCACGGCGGCGCCCTTTTCCTCCACACCGAGAGCAGCGGCCGCTTCGGCCTGGGCCTCGGCCAGCATGGCACGCTCCATCGCCTGCCGCTCGCCGTTGAGCCGGTCGAGCTCAGCCGCGATCCGCCCGGCTTCGACGGAATCGTCGGTGCGAAGGAGTAGCGCCCCGAGATCGGCGCGACCGATCCGTCCGCCGGCGTTGATCCGCGGTCCCAGCAGAAAGCCGAGATGCCAGGGCTCGGGCGGGCCGGCGAGCCGCGCCACGTCCATCAAAGCGGTGAGCCCGACGTTGTCGCGGTTGCGCAGCGCAATCATGCCCTTGGCAACGAACGCGCGGTTGAGCCCTTTCAGCGGCGCGACATCGGCGATGGTGCCGAGCGCGACGATATCGAGATGATTGAGCAGGTCGGGCTCGGGTCGCGATGCCGTCCAGAAGCCGCGCGCGCGCAAAACCCGGTTGACCGCGACGATCGCCAGAAAAACCAGCCCGACCGCGGCGAGGTGGCCGAGACCGGACAGATCGTCGAGCCGGTTCGGGTTGACCACCAGCGCGTCGGGCAGCCGCTCATCGGCCTGGTGGTGATCGATGACGATGATGTCGAGGCCGAGCTTGCGAGCTTCGGCCAAGGGCTCGATGCTGCCGGTGCCGCAGTCGACCGTGACCAGAAGTTTTGAGCCCCGGCTGGCCAGCGAACGGATCGCTTCGACGTTGGGCCCATAGCCCTCGAAAATCCGATCGGGAATGTGAACGATCGGGTCGAGCCCGCAGGCGTTCAGAAAGCGTGCGAGCAACGCCGACGCGGTCGCGCCATCGACGTCATAGTCGCCGAAGATCGCAATCTGTTCGCCGCGTTCGACCGCGTCGGCGATGCGCAGCGCTGCCTGCTCCATGGCGGTGACGACATGCGGATCGGGCATCAGCCGCCGCACGGTCGGATCGAGGAATGCTTCGACCTCGTCGACCTCGACGCCGCGGCCAGCCAGAACCCGCGCCAGCAGCTCGGGAATGTTGTGCCGCTGCACCATGGCCAGCGCGCGACCTGTCGCGCGCTCGTCGAGCCGGTCGCGCCAGGGACGGCCGCAAACCGACCGCTCGACCCCGAGGAAAAGTCGGGTCGACGCCTTGGGTGGCGTGGCAAGCGCTATTGTCATGTTGAACCGGGCGAATCGCTCCGCCCAAGCTTGGCACAGGGCGCCAGCCACGCGCATGTGGGGCGGCGCGGGTGTTGCCGCAATCCACCGGCCGCGGAACGCGGTTCCGCCGGCCGCGTCCGTCGCAGCTTCGACTATTGGACCACGATATTGTTGCGGACGACGATTTCCGTCCACTGCCGGATGTCGCCTTCGATCCGCTTGCGGAATTCGTCCGGCGTCGACGGCGCCGGCACCACGCCGGACTCCGCCGCCCATTTCTTCACATCGGGCAGATCGAGCGCGAGGCGGATCTCGCGATTGAGCTTGTCGACGATGGCACCCGGCATGTTCGCCGGCCCTGCCAGGCCGAGCCACGACTCCACTTTGATGCCCGGAACCGTGGCGGCCATGGTCGGCACGCCGGGCAGCAACGGATAAGGCCCGGCCGACGAGACTGCCAGCGCGCGGAGTTGCCCGCTCAAGACCCGCGGGATGCTGCTGGTCGCGGCATCGCTCAGCACGTCGATGCGGCCGCCGAGCACATCCTGCAGGGCGAGCGCCGTGCCGCGGTAGGGCACGGCATTCATCTCGACGTTCGCGGCGTTGTCGATCCACTTGCCGAGCAACTGATAGACATTGCCGCCGCCGACAATGCCGTAGCTCACCTTGTTGGGCGCGGCCTTGGCCCGCTCGATCATGTCGGCGAAGCTTTTGATGTCGGAATTGGGCGCAACCGAATACACCATCGGATAGCGCACCACCGATGTGATGAAGGTAAAATCCTTCAGCGACTGGTACGGCAAGCTTTTCATCACGGCGGCCTGCGTGGCAAAGCCGCCGGTGAGCATGGCGAACGTGGTGCCATCGGGCGGCGACTTGGCGACCAGCGCCAGCCCTGGCACGCCGCCCCCGGTGGTCATGCTTTCCACCACCACGGACTGGCCAAGCCGCGCGGTGATCTTCTCGCCGAGCAGCCGGGAGGCGATGTCCGGGCTGCCGCCTGGCGAGGTCGGGATGATGATGCGGATCGGGCGCGACGGCCAATTCGTATCGTCCGCACGTGCCAATCGCGGTGACGCAAATGCTGCCGCGCCAGCGGCGAGCAGGTGCCGTCTTGTTAGCGGCATGGGCCATCCTCCCTTCGTTGTTGCCACCATCATCCCAATGCGACGGGGTGGACCGACCTATGCAAACTCCATGATCACGGCATCTACGGCGAGGCTGTCGCCGGCCTTGACCTTGATCGTCTTGACCACGGCGTCACGTTCGGCGCGCAGCACGTTTTCCATCTTCATGGCTTCGACCACTGCCAAGGTCTCGCCAGCCTTGACCTCCTGGCCTTCCTTGACGTCGATCGAGCGCACCAGGCCCGGCATCGGGCAGAGCAGCGCCTTGCCAGTGTCGGCCGCTTTCTTCACCGGCATCAATTTGGCCGCGGCGGCCTCGCGCTCGGTGTAGACGAAGGCGCGGACCTCGACGCCGCCGTGCGCCAGCAGGAAGCCGTTGACCAGCGGCCGGACCTGGACCGCGATCGGCTGTTCTTGAACGAACCCGTTCCAAACCGGATCGCCGGGCTTCCATGACGACACCAGCACGCGCGCCGGACCGACATCGCCGTTTTCACTGACGATGTGGACGGCGATGCCGTTCGCCTCGCGGCCGACATCGAGCGTCATCCAATCGTCGCCAAGCCGAATAGCGCGGCGGCGCTCGCGCGTCACCTCGCGGCCGGTCATCTGACCCGAAATGCGGCGCTTGCGCTCGCCCAGGACATGATCGATGGCCGCAGCCACGGCGGCAATCCGTTCGGCCGCTTCGCCCTTCGGCGCGACGGCATGAAAGCCATCGGGAAACTCCTCGGCGATGAAGCCGGTCGAAAGTTTCCCTGCCTGCCAGCGCGGGTGCGCCATGAGCGCCGAGAGGAAAGGAATGTTGTGGCGGATGCCGTCGACCACGAAAGCATCGAGCGCATTCGACTGGGCGGTGATCGCCGCCGCCCGGGTCGGTGCGTGAGTGACGAGCTTGGCGATCATCGGGTCGTAGTGGATCGAGATTTCGCCGCCTTCGGTGACGCCGGTGTCGTTGCGCACGGTGATGCCGTCGAGGCTGGTCTCGGCCGGTGGCCGATAGCGCGTCAGCCGCCCGATCGAGGGCAGGAAGTTGCGGTACGGGTCTTCGGCATAGACCCGGCTCTCCACCGCCCAGCCACTCAGCGTCACATCGTTCTGCGCGAACGAAAGCTTCTCGCCGGCAGCGACGCGGATCATCTGCTCGACCAGATCGATGCCGGTGATGAGCTCCGTCACCGGG
>Ga0265325_10002472_pt1 | contig 12451 bp, 9 predicted proteins | sample 41420metaG_FD_202090 | JGI IMG/M metagenome (GOLD analysis project Ga0265325, IMG submission 202090) | Rhizosphere microbial communities from Carex aquatilis grown in University of Washington, Seatle, WA, United States - 4-14-20 metaG | ecosystem: Host-associated > Plants > Roots > Rhizosphere >...
GTGCGGAGATGTCGGTCTCCTTCTTTGCTGATGTGTAGTTGTGGCTGACTCATACCCGAGTTCCTACGCCCAGGACGCAACCCGACAAAGCACCCCGCGTCGCGGCTGCGGCGAAACCGGTGCGGGTCGTCCAGGGTCAGAACATAGGTCAACGCAATCAGCGTTCCCACTCCCTTCACCTGTTTGAGCAGCGCCACCTGAGGATAGACTTCCTTGGCGATTTGCTCGATCCGCCGATCGTATTCCGCGATCCGCGCGTTCAGCGATTCGATTTCTGCCAACAACGGATCCAAAGCGTCGCGCAACTCCTGGCTCAGCCCCTTGGCGCTCTCCCGATTCATTTGTTGGGTGCCGCATTTCTGCAGCCGCTCGCCATAGGACTTCGTCAACCCGCGGGCGGCATTCACCAGCGCCGTGCGAGCGCTGACCAGGCCCGCGCGAGCGCGGATCACCGTCAGATGGATTTGCGCTTTGGCACTGCGATGTCGCACCGGTCCCAACAAGCCGGGATCGATTCTGGCGAGCCGCGCCAATGTCCGGGCATCGAGCCGATCATCTTTTCGACTGCTGTCCCCGATCAGTCGCACGTTGCGAGCATGGGCCACGATCACTTCGTGCCCTAAACGGGCCAACTGCCGGCTCACCCAGGGTGAATGCGTTCCGGTTTCTAGTGCCACCCGGCTGGGCGGAATCTTGCTAAAGACTTCGTCGATTCCTTTCGGCGTCGTTGGCAGCCTGTCTTCCCAAATCACTTCGCCCGCTCCATTCAAAATGCAGTAATGGCTGAATCGGTCTCCCAGATCCACTCCGATGGTCAGCTTGTCTTCTTTGAAAATCTCGACTCGGTTGCTCACCACGGTGCTACTCTTGCTCATAGCCGGTCTCCTTTATCTTGCGCCTCGAGCGCGTCGATCATTGGGAGCGTATCGCATCCCGCTGGAGACCGGCCTTCTCATCCCATCTGATTAACGACTTTGGACGCCAGCGAATGCGGCCCTGTGAATTGCTCAATCGATGGATGACACCCCTTGATCGCCGTGTGGACTTCCTCACGCTGCCCGGAGGCCAGAAATTCGAGATTCCCTTCGAGCTGATCGTGGTATTCGCGACCAATCTCGATCCGAATGAATTGGCCGACGAGGCGTTTCTGCGCAGAATCCCCAACAAGATCAAAATCGACTACGCGACCCCAGCCCAATTCGTCGAAATCTTCCGAAATGAATGCGGGAGGCGCCTGCTAGACTGCGACGATGCGATCGTGCAGCACGCGATCAGGTTTATCACCCAGGAAATGAAGCAGCCTCTCGCACAGCGATCTCCTCAATCAGATCGTCTGGGCCGCCGCCCATATGGACAATGAGCCGTGCCTGACTCCCGCCACAGTAGAGCAGGCGTGTCGCAACTATTTTCTGCCAGCCGCAAAGTCTCGCGCCGCCTCCACGTAATCGGCTACGTCCTGCGGAGTCTTGTATCAAAGTTCCGGCGCAGCCACTGAAAGTAAGACGAACTCTCTCTGTATTTTAAGGCGGATGCGCCTCCATCTTAAAGCTGTGGGTTTGGCAGAGTCACAGCGGAAAAGCCGGGCACATCCTCTGGCAGCAGATATCCTTGCTGAACAAGCTTCTCGGCCGCTTGTTTCCGCTTGGCCACAAAATCCGCCTGGTCCTTATATCGCTCTTCGATGGAGGGTCTGGGGTCGTGATTTGCGAGACGCTCTTTCTTTGTGACGGCGAAGGGGATGTAACTCCCCGCGAGGTTGCACAGCTCTCCTTCTGCAAAGCCCTTCGCACGGGGGTTTCGTCCCGAGTACGTACCAAGTGGCACGGAGACTTCCGGCGGCTCGATACCGCCAACGGGATTTCCATCGGCGTTGGTGCGCGGGACAAAAAGCGGATACTCGGGCTTCAATTCCACCGGCGGCTGGTGGCTGAAATCCATGAGATGAAACCTGTTGATCACCGGGCTGAACGGAACTCCCGGGATGGCCGGCCAGATTTTCGCGGCCTCTTCTATCGTGATCAACGTGCCGTCCTTCAAGTTGGGGTAAAGACTGGGAGGTGGCTCGACTCCCTCGGTGACCCAGCGGTCCAGCGCCACAAAAAGCGCGCGGCCGTAAAATCTGTAATGCAGCGGGCTCCTGAGTTCCGTGCAAATCCCGCGGTCCGCGGTCCCAGCGTTTGTCTCTTCGAGGTCATTCGAGTTGTGCGGCATGCCTGTCGGTCTGTAGATGCGAATGTTGTCCGGTATGGGAACAGAAGCCTTGCCGCTGGGATCGGTGACAACAAGCGAAACACGCCGCTGCCAAACTTCGGTGTCCGTGTCGATCTGAAATATCTTCGGACACGAGTGAGACTTGGTGCATTTCAAGAGAATCCCGTCGGTTTTTCCGGTGATCGGGTCGGTTGTTGTCGCGTAAGTGAAAGGAAACTCGTCGTCAGGATAAAGGTGATCCTCGTGTTGACGTGAAACGCGGCCGGGCTGGGCAAATTCGGCGTTGACCTGTATCTTCCCAGAACCCGAGACTACGCCCATGATGCCATCGAACACTTTTCGGCCGGAATCATCGATGTTGAAATCCTGATAGACGAAATCTTTCACCACCTGGCCGCTTTCCGATACGCCCATGCCCAGGATGGCTTTGAACGAAGATGCAGGGCGGAGCGGATTCGGCTGGCCTGTGGAATCGCTCGCGGCGTGGTGCAGGAAAAGCACGAAATCCCGGATGGAGGCATATGCCATCCCCTCCACGACGGGATTCGTTGCCGGATAAATGAATTCGTAGAGCGCACCCCTGTCAAATCCGGGGGCGGCATTGATCCGCACGTGGGTGGCGTCAATGTAATTCCAACTCGAAGCAGGCAGCGGTTCTCGCGAGTCCGCTTCTTTTTCGCGAACCGTCAGGCTTGCGGCGGCCTTGTCCAAATTTGCCGCGGGGTACGACAGAAGCTTCGTGAACGACGGGCCAGCCGGGGTGTCGGTAATTTCTTCGCGATTGACCCCGGTGATCGGTTTCCCGTTGCGCATTGCGATCGGGAAATTGGCCTTCAGGAGGCCCGGGTGGGAAAGCACCTCGTCGGAGCGCTCTCCTTCCCAGCCACTCCATGCCACGGTGTAACCGCGTTTCATGATGAAGGCCGTGGCCGGATCGTTCACTTCCTCAGGCCCCGTGCGGCTGAATTCGCTGAGATTCAAATCGGAAAGCGCTTTCTCGTGCCCGCGATTGATCACATCATAGATAAGGCGCCCGTTGCCCTTGTTTATATCGACCGGTTTCAGAAAGGTGATGTCCATGCTGTATTCCACATGGCCCTCGGCATTCACTGGAGCGAACTGCAAATTGACAATACCGCGGTTCATGGGGGCCTTCGGATCGAGTTCTCCATACGCTGTTCCGACCAGCATCTCGTAAGGTCCCGCGCTCCCAAAGGATTTGCCTCCGAAAGCCGAGTGGCGGTTGGCAATCACGATCCGTGTGATACCGAAGCCGCTGGTTGGCTTCGACTGACCGCTGGCGTGGTAAGCAAGTGCCAACGCGCATCCCATCAGCGCAATTCCAAAACCAAGCGCTCCGACTCTTTTCATATTTGTTTTCAAGTTCGCTCCAGCACGTCGTGGCTTCACCATTGAGTGCGAGCCTGTCGTCAGAAACAATTTTCGCGGAGCCAAGGCTTCACGGTAAAGGTGGCGCTTCTGCCGTGTAGCCGTTGGGGTAAAAATGTACCGCCGTGGTGATGGGCAAGTTCCGCGTGCCAAACCAGATGGTATTGTCTTCAGCCACCTGAATCTTAGGAACGCTCTGGTCCGGCTGGGGCATCGGATAGAAGGTGAATTTGCGAGTCTTGTGATCCAGCCTGATCATCGTGCTGTGGACTTGGTCGCTGCTCCACACGTTATCCTGCTTGTCGGCCCAAGCCTCGTACGGCTTGGCCCCGCTTACGGGGATTTTGTACTCGCTGATCTCGCCGGTCGCCGGGTCCAGCCCGACGATATTGCCGCTGGGATATTCCGAGGCCCACACCATGCCTTTCGAGTCCACACCAATCCGGCGCACCTCGCCCCATGAGTTGGGAACCGGATATTCCTTAACGAGTTCGGTGTCAGCGTCCCATTTGATGATGTCGCCCTTTTGCCACCCGCCGCCCCACATGTTGCCGTGCTGGTCGACGGCAAGTCCGTAGATGCCGTTGTCCGGCGTCGGCGTGGGATACATATGAATCTTGCGCGTGACCGCGTCGATTCTTCCGAAAAGCGAACCCCAAATCAGGCCGAAATCGATGTTGTCGTTTTTGTCGACTACCACTTCTTCGATCGCTCCGGCCTGCTCGGGCAGCGCATACCGGATCTGCTTCCCGGTCACGGGATCCAATTCGCCCACGAGACCCGTTTTCAATTCCGCCCAGTACACGTGGCCTTTCTTATCGATGGCGATGCCGCTTGGCTGCACAAAAGGATCGCCCTTGATCGGGTAATTCTTCCAGCGCGCGACGGGGTCGAGGCTCTTTGAATCCAGCCGCAGGAGCGAATTGGAGTGCGAGCTGAACCATATGCTTCCGTCGACCGGAGAAATATAAGCTGCCTGCAAATGGTGGAATTTGATCGCGGGAACCTGGGGGATCACGCCGTCCACCATATCGGCACCCACTTTGTTTCCTCTGGCAATCAGCGGCAGATCGGCGGGAACGTCGTAGGAGACGTAGATGGATTTCGACGCAATGTCTTCGTCCACCACCAGAGGATCGACGCGGAGTCTTTTTTCAACGGTTCCCGGGCCGAAGTTCTTCACCAGATAGTCCGCCAGAAGGTTCTTCTGCTGCCTGCTCATCGGCGTGCGGCCCAGAGCGAGCACGAACGGGTTATAGCCAGGCCCAGTCTCGGTCATCATTTCAATACTTTCAAGGAAGCGTTCCTTGGTGTAGTGCATGGCGCCGAAACCATTGAAACTTTCGAAGTGGCAGCCGGTGCAGTTTTTCTTCAAATTGTCCAGCCCGGGCCCGGGAGGAAACATGTCCTCGATCCGATTGACGTACTCGATTTTCCCGGAACTCGGCGCCGGTTCCCGGATGTTCCCGCCCACCAGCACCGGAGCCCGCTTCTTGATTGCGAGATCAGCCGTCTGGCTTCCACCGGGACCGAGCTGCACCGTATCGCTAGAGGATTCATAATCGGGCTCGAATACGGTTACTTCGTACTTGCCCGGAAGAGCCTGCGGAACCGTGTAATGGCCTTTTTTCGTGAAGACGGTGTACCAAAGCCGGCGATCCAGATTGTGCGACGCCACGCGAAAACCGATCACCTGGCCTTGATCGCCGGTCACTTGCCCGCTGATCGTGCCGCGCGCCAGCTGCTGCGCAAAAGTTGTGTGGCCCAACCACGCCGATATGAATGCAAATAGGCAAATCACTGCAAGACGTAGTGTCGCTGTATTCAGCCCGCTTCCCATAAACCGGAATCTCCCTTGGTTAATTCTTCTGCTTTGTGAGGTCGCGATACACGGCCTCGATGAATTTCTCGCCGCTCTTCGTTCCGTAAATGCCGTCGTAGTCGAGCGTGGGCTTGGCGGCCTTCACCTGATCGAGCGTAGTCCCGTTCTTTATCATCTTCTGTATGCGTCCACGAATAATAGTGACCATATCGCGATAGTTCACCACGTCGGCCCTGTCGGAAAGATGCCCGTGGCCGGGGATCACGTAGGTGCCGCCTTCCTCTCCGTATTTCGGCACGAGGATTTCAACCAGGTCGTTCAGCGCGTCGATAAATCCGTCCACACTCCCGCCGTTGTCGGCCTCGATCACCGGATAACTGGTAGTCGTAAAAATGTCCCCCGCGCTCACAACGTCCGACACCCGAAAGAAAACCATCGAGTCCCCATCGGTGTGGGCCTTTCCCATGTGGTAGAAAACCACCGGCTCATCGTTGTAGAGCTTTAGCCCTTCCGGACCGTACGTGACCGCGTCATTCTTGACGCCCGTGGGAAGGTCGATTCTGTTCATCGCTTTCAGACTCGCCAGAATGGAGGCGCCGGGAGGCAGCGTCAGATGCGTGTTGTCAGGATCTTTTCGCGGAACAAGGTCCACGCGATCCGGATTGGGTAAGCTCCATCCGGCACGGTAGAGCTTCTCATCGCCGCCAGTGTGGTCCGGGTCGGAGCTTGTATTCTGCAAGAACAAAATCGGCAATTGTGTGAGCTTCCGGACAGTGGCGATCACGTCGTCGGTAAATTGCGGCAGTCCGGTATCCACGACCATCACATACTGTTCGCCCACCTGCACCGTGATATTGCAGCCGGCGCCGACCAGCATGTAGACGTTGCCGCGGACGTGCAGCACGTGGATCTTCGCGTTTTCATCTGTCGAATTCGTTTCTAAAGGCCCTGGCGCAGCCGATGTTGGAAGCATCGACGCAACGCCGGCCAGAATGAACGCACATGTTAGCTGTGTGCGATTCCACATCCGCCCGATTCCCCCATGTACCGCCTTCTTATCATAATTCGTGGTCCTGCACGAAAACATATCGACGCCAACCGGGGCGAGATCGAGGACAAACTTTCACGTTTCCGAACGAGCTGGGAACTAAGCGCCCAAAGCTTGGAACACTTCAGGGCAGTTAGAAGAGAGGATTGAGGGATGATTTATAGGCTGGGGTCCATTGGGGGTTGATACACTCGTTGTATGCCATGAGATTTGTAGCAACAGACTGGAAAGCGGCGCCTCCGGAATTCAGCTTGCCGGACGACGAAATAACGATTTGGAGGGCCTCGCTCGATTGCGAAGCGGCGGCCGCGCGGAACCTCGAGGCTTTATTGTCTCCGGACGAGATATCGCGCGCGGATCGCTTCCATTTTCCTCGAGACCGTGCTCATTTCGTTGCGGGGCGCGGCATTTTGCGGACGTTGCTCGGAGCGTATCTCAAGCGCGAACCTCCAAGTCTCAACTTTAGATATGGTCCACAGGGGAAACCGGAACTGGAGCAGAACCAAGCGAATTCATTGCATTTCAACCTGTCGCACAAGGAAGGGCTCGGGGTTTATGCTTTCGCTCGCCAGCGGAAGTTAGGGATCGACGTCGAAGCGATCGCAACCGACTTTCCCGGCGAAGACATCGCGAGGCGGTTTTTCTCTCATCGCGAACTCCAGGAATTGATCGCTTTATCACCCGATTTGAGGGCCGAAGCGTTTTTCCTCGCTTGGACGCGCAAAGAAGCCTATATCAAGGCTCAGGGTCAAGGCCTTCATATTAAACTAGATAGCTTTGATGTGACTCTGACGCCTGGGGAGCCTGCGAGATTCTTGCGAGGGATTGGGCCGGAGTGGCAGATCTTCACATTTTGGGCAGGTGTCACTCATCCCGGCGCATTGGTCTGCAATGGCGATTCCCCTGCAGTTCTTCGATTCTTCTCGTGGAACGCGTGATTTCGCAAATTGAGACGGAGCTTGCCGACAAACCCTGTCTACAAAGACGATCAGGGTGAAATCCCATTGGGAAAGCAGTTCCCTGCTGGCCGTAAGTTTATGTAGGAAAGGGATATAGCCTTGCGACGTCGTTTGCCAACCTTTCATGACGTTTTGCGGCGGCGAAATGAAAACTATGGGCAAGGAATGGCAAGACTTTTCACTCATTTGCCCTTCTAGGAGGGAAAGAGGTCATTTTCGAGTGGGACATTTTGGATTTATTCGTAACAAGTGTTTTATTTTCAGCTGCATAATTTCCGCAACACGAAATTCCTTTTTTCGCACCATCGCAGGGATGTGGCAGGTCGATTGCGGTAATTGCAGCGGAGTTTGTTTTGTGGCGGTAGCCTAGATTCTTGTCGCTGGAATGCTCCAGCTTTCTTGTCCGGGGGCCTAAATTGCTTAGCCAGCAGTGGTTTGCGTTACAGGTAAAGTCTCGCTGGGAAGGCTCCACCGCGCAGTTCCTGTCGGGCAAGGGTTACGAAACGTTTCTACCCCAATATCTACTCCGCAAGTCGTGGAGTGGGAAGAGTAGAGAGGTGATGGCCCCCCTGTTCCCAGGCTACATTTTTTGCCAGTTCGACGCCCAGAAGCGCCTGCCTATACTGGTAACCCCTGGGGTGGTGGCGGTCGTTGGAAGAGGCCGGATACCGGTTCCCGTCGAGGATTCTGAAATTGCGGCGATTCAGACGGTGGTGTCATCCGGCTTTCATGCAGAACCGTGGCCTTATCTTGAAATCGGCCAGAGAATCCGGATTGAAGATGAGGCACTGAACAGCTCGCTCAACGGGTTGGAAGGGATTCTGATCAATTTCAAAGGACGGCAACGGATTGTGGTCTCGGTATCACTTCTGCGCCGTTCTGTCGCGCTTGAGATCGATCGCTCCCGGGTAAGGCCTACGACCCCGGTGAGAGCGGCTGCTCTCGGTCCGATCGTTCAACCTGTGGCACTCCAGGAAGCGGTTGCCTAGAAATTTTCGGCCAGGGTTAGGCCGATCAGTGACAGCAGAGTCGGAAACTTTGTAACAGTTTTTTAGGCCATAAAAACAATATGCGAAATAAGGACAGTAAGACTTCCGCCGCAGACGCATTGTCCTCCCAGAATCTTGCGGGGAGGCCGGGGAGAATTGCCGCCAGGGAAGTGAATCGTCTGGAAGAAGACACGTTCCACACGATGCTCGCGCTGGAACGACGGCGGGCGGAACGTTCGCGCAAGCCCTTCGTGCTGATGCTGCTTGATGCACACGCATTGTTTCAAAACGGAAACTCGGGCCGATTGCTCGAACAACTTACTTCAGCCGTGCTCGCCTCCAGCCGGGAAACCGATTTGATTGGATGGTACAAGCAGGGTTCGATCCTCGGTGTGATATTTACCGAAGTAAATTTGTCCGAGAAAAATCCTATCACGCAGGCACTGCTCGGCAAGGTCGTAAAAGCTCTTCATGAGCGGGTGGATCGGCAATATGCATCCAAGGTGGTAATCACAGCGCACCTCTTCCCGGAAAATTTTAACCAGAACGGTCCCGATTCATCTGCCGATGTTTCACTTTATCCCGACCTTACGCAGCAAGGATCCCGCAAGCGGCTTCCTTTGATTGCAAAACGAGCCATAGACATCGCAGGAAGTGCGGCACTGCTTCTGGTTCTTTCGCCTATTTTTGCGGTGATCGCAATAGCGATCAAGCTGAGCTCCGAGGGGCCTGTGTTTTTTGCCCAGGAGCGACTGGGGCAGTTCGGGGCGCCGTTCAAGTGCCTGAAGTTTCGGACGATGTATTCAAATAATGATCCGAAAATTCATCGCGACTATGTCGAGCGATTCATTGCCGGGAAAGCGACGGAAGCGCGAAGCGATTCCGGTTCCGTGGTTTACAAAATCATGGACGATCCGCGGATCACCCCTGTCGGACGCTTGCTCCGCAAGATAAGCTTCGACGAGATTCCGCAATTCTGGAATGTGTTGTGCGGAGACATGTCTTTGGTTGGACCGCGCCCTCCGGTGGCCTATGAATTCAGGGTCTACGACATCTGGCACAGGCGGCGCGTGCTCGAGGTGAAACCGGGAGTTACCGGATTGTGGCAGGTGAGCGGAAGAAGCCGCACATCCTTTGACGATATGGTCCGGCTCGATCTTAGGTATTCACAGTCCTGGTCCCTATGGCTCGACCTGAAGATTCTTGCGGCAACCCCCCGTGCGGTCCTTACTGGCGATGGGGCCTACTGACCTGGGGAAGAGCGCAAGCTGATCCAGCCGACCTTGTTTTTTTGAGGCCTCCCCCGATTCTGGTGAGAAACTTCCACAAAATTAGGCATTCTGTGCGAAGTGGCACGGCGTATCATGAATTATAGATTTTCACCTGTTTGTCCCTCCCTTCGGAGAGAGGAATTGTAGAAGAATATGATTCGATTCGGCGTTATCGGCTACGGCTATTGGGGTCCCAATATCGTCCGGAATTTGCACGGACTGGATTCCACGCGCGTAACAATGGTGTCGGACAAAAATGCCGCAGCCCTGGCCCGCGTGCGCAAGTCTTATCCCGACATCCAAGCCGTTACCGACCCGATGGAAGTTGTGCGTTCGTCCAATATCGACGCTGTTGCTGTGATTACGCCCGTCTGGACTCATTATGAGCTGGCGAAAGCCGCGCTCGAACACGGGAAGCACGTTTTTGTGGAGAAGCCGTTTACCTCCAGCACTGCCCAAGCGGAAGAACTCGTCGAGCTCGCCGCACGCAAGAAGCTCATGATCATGGTCGATCACACGTTCCTGTTCACCGGGGCGGTGAAAAAAATCAATGAATTAATCGAAAGCGGCGTATTGGGAGATTTGTACTACTACGATTCGCTGCGCGTGAATCTGGGTCTTTTCCAGCATGACGTAAGCGTTATTTGGGACCTGGCTCCCCACGACCTCTCGATCATGGATTATCTGATCAAGAGGGAGCCCGAAGCGATCGTGGCCACCGGCGAAAAGCATTTAAACGGTGTGGAGGATGTCGCTTACCTGACCGTCTATTTTCCAGACAGCATCATCGCTCACATTAATGTCAATTGGCTTTCCCCCGTAAAGATGAGGATGACTATGGTGGGAGGGCAAAAAAAAATGCTGGTGTGGAACGACCTGGTCGCCGATGAGAAGATTCGCGTGTACGACAAAGGTGTGGACATCTCCTCGGGCGAAGGTCTGCGAGATATTCTGGTGAGCTATCGCACCGGAGACATGTGGGCGCCGCAGGTTCCGCAAGTGGAAGCCCTTCGCGTGGAACTCGATTATTTTGCGAAATGCCTCAGGGAGGGGAAAACTCCCTTCAACGACGGACACGCTGGCCTGCGTATCGTGCGCATGCTGGAAGCGGCTGACCGGTCCATCCAAAAGAGGGGAGAGCTGGTCCGCCTGTGAACGAATTCTGCAGTATTGCCCCCGACGTAAAGCTCGGCAAAGACGTCAGGCTCTCGAAGTTCATCAATCTGTATGGCTGTGAAATCGGTGAAGAAACCAAGGTGGGAGCGTTCGTCGAGATTCAAAAGAACGCTCGCGTGGGCCGCCGCTGCAAAATATCCAGCCACACCTTCATCTGCGAAGGGGTCACGATTGAAGACAACGTATTCGTGGGCCATAGCGTAACCTTTGTTAACGATTCCTATCCGCGTGCAACTGCCGCGGATGGTGGCCTTCAAACCGAAAAGGACTGGAAAGTCGAAAAGACGCTCGTAAAGCGCGGGGCTTCGATCGGTTCAGGCAGCACCGTTTTGTCCAACGTCGTGATCGGGGAAAACGCGATCGTCGGGGCGGGAAGTGTGGTCACCAAAGACGTCCCGGCAAACGCGATTGTTGTCGGCAATCCCGCGAAGGTCCGGCGTTATATCACACAGGAGTGAGAGAAACCCACATGGCGGATGCGAAGAACAAAACCCCTTTTCTTGATCTCGTGACGATGCATCAGGAGCTTGAGCCGGAACTGGTTGCGGTGTTCCAGTCGGTCTTGCGGACGGCCGGATTCGTGGGCGGTCCTTTGGTTGAGGGATTCGAACGGGATTTTGCCCGGTTTTGCGGCAGCAAACATTGTGTGGGCCTTGCAAGCGGCACCGACGCGGTGCGTTTTGCACTCATGGCTGCTGGCGTCCAGCCGGGGGATGTCGTAGTCACTGTTCCCCATACGTTCATCGCGACAACCGAAGCGATCACTCAGGCTGGAGGGCGGATCGATTTCGTCGATATCGACGACCGCACGTACTGCATGGATCCCGCTAAGCTTCAGTCCTATCTGGCCAACAAATGCTATGTCGACCAGGCCTCCGGAAAGCTCTACCACCGTGAATGGAAAGCGCCGGTCACCGCCGTGGTTCCCGTACATCTCTACGGCCAAGTTGCCGATATGGACCCGATTATGGCGCTTGCCGAGCGCTATCGCCTGATCGTCATCGAAGACGCCTGCCAGGCTCACGGCGCAGAATACTTCTCGAAAAAGCAGAACCGCTGGCTCAAGGCTGGATCGATCGGCCACGCGGCTGCATTCAGTTTTTATCCGGGAAAGAATCTGGGAGCCTGTGGTGAAGGCGGCGCCGCCACCACAGACAGCGAGCCGATAGCCCAAAAAATGCGCATGTTGCGCGACCACGGCCAGGCCAAGAAGTATTATCACGACATGGAAGGCTACAACGGCCGGCTCGATGCTATACAGGCTGGAATCCTCGGCATCAAGCTGGCGCGGCTGAATCAATGGAATGAACAGCGCCGTGAATGCGCGCACCGTTACCAGGAATTGCTCGCTCCGATATCGGACAGCATCACCCTTCCTTACGAGCCTTCGCATTCGAAGGCGGTCTACCATCTTTATGTCGTGCGTACGCCGCATCGCGGCGAGCTTCAGGATCAGCTCAATCAGGCGGGCATTGGCACTGGAATCCACTATCCGATTCCACTACACCTGCAAAAAGCATATGCCGGGATGAACCATAAGCAGGGTGATTTCCCGGTTTGCGAGCAGGTGGCATCGGAGTGCCTGT
>Ga0265325_10002474_pt1 | contig 12447 bp, 16 predicted proteins | sample 41420metaG_FD_202090 | JGI IMG/M metagenome (GOLD analysis project Ga0265325, IMG submission 202090) | Rhizosphere microbial communities from Carex aquatilis grown in University of Washington, Seatle, WA, United States - 4-14-20 metaG | ecosystem: Host-associated > Plants > Roots > Rhizosphere...
CCGCCAAGAACCACGGTGACTGCGGCCAGAGCCGCCAGGATAATCTTCTTCGTCACGCTCATCCCCTGTTGCGCGTTTGCTCGATCATACACATATCATTTATTCAAGGCACGCCAGAAGCGCATCCTGATTGGGCTTTGCGGCGATGCGGCACTGCGCAAAGACCAGGGGCGAAAGCGCGTCGGCTGCAGCTTTGCTGATGCAAACGGCGATAACCCGAGGACAGGTTTGCGCGAGGTTCGCACTTACGATGCAATCCTTGAAAACCCGGGCGCTGCGCGGCGAGAAAAACAGCGCCGCATCCAACGACCCGTCCGACAGCGCTTCGACGACGGCGGCCGGCAAGCTGCCCGCCGCAACCACTTCGTAAAGAACTTCCGTCCGAACCGTGAAGCCTTTGGCGCCCAGCAAGATCGCCAGCCGCCCTTCGCCTTGCATACCCGCCGCGTGCAGCAGCATGCCATTTTTTGCTTGCGCCCAGCGCGGAACGGCATCGGCGAGGGCCGCCGCGTCGCCATCGGCGCTTTTTACATGTTCGAACTTGGCGAGGCGTGCCGCTTTCGCGGTCTGCGTGCCGACGGCGAACAGCGGCAAATCGCGCCGTTCGGAGCGCCGTGCCAGCGCACGCACGCCGTTGGCGCTGGTAGCGAGCACGCCTTGCACGCCGTCGAGGTCTAGCGGTGGCCCATCGTGAAAACGCACGGACAACAGCGGTGCCGACAGGATTTCATGGCCCGCCTCCCGCAGCTGTTCGGCGACGATCCTGGCGTCTTCCTTCGGGCGCGTTAGAAGAACACGCATGACGCCCCTTTCGGCAAAAAGCTTCAGCGCGGTCGCGACGCTTTCTCTTCCAGGCCGGAGCGTCCTTCGCGCGCTCCGAGCGCGGCATAGACATCTTCGGGCGTGACGTCGCAGGCCGCCCACAAAACCAGCAGATGATACAGTACGTCTGCCGATTCGGCGACAACGGCCTGCTTGTCTGCCGACACCGCAGCCAGCGCGGTTTCCACCGCTTCCTCTCCGAATTTCTTGGCGCAGCGTTGCACGCCGTCCGAGAGCAGCTTCGCGGTATAGGACGTACCGGTATTGCCGGACTTGCGCTCGATGATCGTAGCAAACAGCCGGTCTATAGCGTGATTGGGCATCAGTTTCCTCGTTCTTCCAACAGGCGCCGGGCGATGACCTCAGCCTGGATCTCGGCGGCGCCCTCGAAGATGTTGAGGATGCGCGCGTCGCACAGGATGCGGCTGACCGGATACTCCAATGCGAAGCCGTTACCGCCATGGATTTGTACCGCATTGTCGGCGGCGGACCAGGCGGTACGCGCCGCCAGCAGCTTCGCCATCCCCGCTTCCAGATCGCAGCGCCGTCCGCCGTCGCGCTCGCGCGCCGCGAAATAGGTGAGCTGGCGGGCGGCGGCGATCTCCACCGCCATCGCCACCAGCTTGTCGGCGACGCGCGGGAACTCAAAGAGCGCCCTGCCCGATTGCCGGCGCTCCAGCGCATAGCGCAACCCCGTATCGAGCGCCGATGCCGCGACGCCGATGGCGCGCGCCGCGGTCTGGATGCGTGCCGTTTCGAAGGTTCCCATCAATTGCTTGAAGCCATGTCCTTCTTCGAGGCCCAGAAGATTTTCCGCCGGAACTTCGAAACCGTCGAAAGCGATCTCGTATTCCTTCATGCCGCGATAGCCGAGCACGGCGATCTCGCCGCCCCTCATGCCCGCCGCGGGGAACGGATTGGCGGCGCTGCCGCGCGGCTTCTCCGCGATGAACATCGATAGTCCGCGGTAGTCGGCGCTGGCAGGATCGGTGCGCACCAGCAAGGTCATCAGATCGGCGCGTGCCGCATGCGTGATCCAGGTCTTGCTGCCGAAGATCTTGTAGTCCCCGCCCTCTCGAACCGCGCGCGTGCGCACGCTGCCCAGATCGGAGCCGGCATTCGGCTCGGTGAAGACCGCGGCAGGCAGGAGTTCGCCGCTGGCAATGCGCGGCAGCCAGCGTTCGCGCTGCTCTTTTGTGCCGCCGCTGAGAATGAGTTCGGCGGCGATCTGCGACCGCGTGCCCAGGCTGCCGGCGCCCAGATAGGCGCGAGACAGTTCTTCCGAGACGACACACAGCGCGGTCGTGGAGAGACCGGCGCCGCCATATTGGGGCGGAATAGTCAGCCCGAACACGCCCAGCATCCCCATCTGCGCGATAATTTCGAGTGGAATGAGTTCGTCCTTGAGATGCCATTGATGCGCGAAGGGCGCGATCTTGTCCTGTGCGAAACGGAAGAATTGCTCGCGCACCAACCCCATGGTCTCGTCGAGCCCCGCATCGCCGACTGTCACCGCGCCGGGATGGGACGCCAGATGTAACGCCAGCGCGGCCCGTGTGTCCGAATGGGTGCCGAGCGCAATCAGCTCTTTGACAGCGTCGGTTTGAAACTCGTCCACATTCTCGCTGTCGAGCCAGAGATCGAGCGGGCGAACGAACTCGCTTTGGCTCATGGGTATGCCGCCCACGATCTGCGCCAGATACTCGCCGAACGCCGCCTGCAGGATCAGACGTTCGACGTCGGTCAAACGGGGTCCCAGCGCATGCGCCCACCGCGCCATTTGGCGCAAAGCTTCCACGGTCGTGGCGAGCCAGGCCAGCCCGTGAGCGGCGCGCTGCTCGCGCACCAGCGCCTCCCGATGCAGGATACCGTCCGGCGCGAGGCGGGCTGCCACCCGCGCCTTCGCAGCCGCGAACAACCCTTCGCAGGACAGCATCGCCTCGTCGCAGCGCGCCAGAAGATGGGGAGCGATTATGCCTTGCATGGGCCGCCTCTTGCCACGGCAACCATAATGGAGTCGGCCTTGCAGCGCATCTTAGGGCTTGTCGACGCCACCGATATCGAGTTCGAATTTGTAGGTCCCGTCGGTCTGGCGGCGCCATTCCGTCACGTAATAGCCCGTCGCTTTGAGCACCGTTCCGTCGGTCTTTTTCGAGGACCAGATCCAGGTGCCGCGCGTCCAGCCCAGGACTCCGTCCGGCGAGACGTCGGCCTCCACCGGCGTCCATTCCAGCCGCGTCGCCGCGTAAGTGGGATCGGCCTTCTCGGCCTTCGCGTAATAGGCGGCCGCAGCGCTCTTTCCGATGATCGGTGGATGATCGCCCTCATAGAGCCTGACATCGTCGGCCATAAAGGCCACGAACGCGGCGTGCGAACCCTTGGCGACCGACAGATCCGAGAATGCCTGGTCGGTGGCGAGAAGAACGTCTTTGGCTCCGGCGCTCGCCGGTCCCGTAATAAACATGGCCGCCACGGCAAGTGCCCCTACGATAAGGCGTGTATTCATCCCGGCCTCCTCCAATTGTGGCGAATTTGCCTAACTTCTTCCCCAAAAGCGACACTTAAAGAACTGTTAACTATAGGAGCGAGGTTCTGATCTCGCGGGGCATACGACGGGGGCACGTCATGATTGCCTATATGAGACCACGCGAAGAAAAGCCGCAAACGAAGACGCGCAAGGCTCTTTCCCACGACATGTTGCAGGGACTGAGTCCGGAAGAATTCAACGAGCAGGCCAAGGCGCTGGCGGCTGCCGAATCCATGACGCCCGCGGTGCGGGCGCGGATGAAAGCCCAATTGATCGAACGATTGAAGACGCCGGTCGACGAGCCGAGCTGGGGTCCCGACTGGGTCAAGCAGGGCGAGCGTGTCGCCGCCAAAGGCCGCAAAGGCAAAGGTGCGCTTTCGAAACTTCTCACCTTTGGCAAGAAGAAAGACGATGACGAGGAAGATGAAGCCCCCGAACCCGCGCTAAGTGAGGATGAAGCGGACGATGCAGGCATCATCGCGCGCAACATGGAAAAGAGCCGCCAGGTTGCCCACTACAGGCCGCTCTATTTCGCCACGGCAATCCTGGCGTGCTGCATTCTGCTGATTGCGATGTTCGTCGATTACCACATCATCCGCGAAGTGTGGACGCGTGCATTGTCCAACGAATTCATGGTGGTGCCGCCGGCCCTGCAATCATCTGTGATCTTCAAGAGCCTTCAGGTCGTCTTTGCTGTGTTGATCATCCATTTCATGCTCAAGATAACAGGCGTCTATGGCCGCAATACGATGGTCGCCGCCGCTTTCGTGATGGCGATCGTGATGATCGGCGGGCTGGGTTATCTGGTCGCCTACAACAACATGTCGGGTGCCACCTCCGCGACGCTGGAACAGCGTCAGGCGCCCGCGCAGTCGAATTCGATCGATCAGCTTTTTGCCCCGGGTAGTGGGGCCCAATCCGCCTCGTTGACGCGCCCGGACCCGCAGGATGCCTCGGCAGGTACAACCGTCAGCACAAACGCCAACACAAACGACGGCGTCTCGCTCGGCCTTCCCAAACTGTCACGGGCCTCCTTGGCCGACGCCGATTCCTGGTTCTGGCTTGCCTTCGCCAGCGTGGTATTCTTCATTGTGACGACGGTTGCGGCGCTGTACATGCAGACGGTTGAGAACAACGTGCGCAACTATCACATCTCGTTCGACTATCAGCATCGCCAGAAACAGTTCGCCCAGCTTCATCTGCTTGAACTCGCCGAACGAAAGGCCTCTTGACCGAAGGGTATGGTGTCATGAAGCGCATCATGATCGCGCTGGCGACGGTCGGGGCTCTGGTCGGCGGAGGCGCGCTGGCCATGCAGCTGACGGGCGATGGCGATGGCGGCAGAGTGCTCCATCCTCAGCGTATCGTCATCGGACTGGATCTTTCGCGCAGCAATCCGCTGATTGCCGATCCCGCGTTCGCCGCCAGAGTTGCAGCGCGTGTGGCAGACATCGTGCGCAATCTGGACTTCTCTTCGGAGGTCCATGTGCGCACCTTCGGCAGCTACGACCCCGTGTCGAACAATTTCGCCTATGACGTGGTGCTGTCGGTGCGCAACCGGCCGGAAATCGTCGCCGCTCAAGTCCAGAAGCTGATCGCCGGTACACCGCTTCTGGTCAGGAACGGCAAATGGCGCGCCCAGGAAAACACCAACATCCTCGCCTTCCTCGACAATGTCGCCCAGAGCATCGGCTGTTCCGGCAAGCCCACGACCGTCGTATTGGCGTCGGACGGGATTGAGGATTCCGATTACACCCGGCTCACCCGTCGCGATTCCCATCTGCCGGAACCAGGCGGACGGCTGTTCCAAGGCTGTGCCTCATTCGAAATCTATGGGTTAGGCCAGGGGACCGACGATCCACGCATGACGACGCATCTGCGCCAGGAATGGTCGAACTGGGCGCGCGGCGCTGGTTTCGCCCGCTTCCAGGGTCTGAACGACTGGTAGATTTGCATTAACTCAATGATTCAAAAGGAAATAGTGTTTAGGTGTTGTTCCGTTGACTTAGATTACTCTATAACATAGAGTTATCTACGAAACACTCAGAGCACATACCCAACATGTCCCTGTCGTCAAAGGAAGCCGCCGAATCCTTATCGGATGTGGAGCGTGCCGCACGGCGCAGCGCACAGGCCTTCGGCTACAGCAAAGCCGCCCCGCATCTGATCCTGTGGGGCGCGATTTGGGTGCTCGGCTATTCCGGCACCGACTTCAGCCCAATGAACGCAGATTGGATTTGGGGTCCGCTGATCCTGGCTGGCTGCGTCGGCGGATATCTTCTGGGACGGGGCACCCTCCCCACGGAATCGAGCGGCGCCTGGCGCGTCTTCGCACTAGCCGCCGTGGCGCTGCTTTTCATCTTCTCGACTTACACGATCATGTGGCCGGTTCACGGTCCGCAGCTGGCGGCCTTTCCGGCCCTGCTCACCGGCACCGTCTATGCCGGCGTCGGGCTGTGGTTGGGAACGCGTTATCTGATCACCGGGCTGGCGATCATTGCACTTACGATGGGCGGCTATCTTTAATCTGCATGAGCATTTGATGCTGTGGATGGCCTTTGTCGGCGGCGGCGGGATGATCCTCGCCGGCGTCTGGTTTCGGACGGTGTGACATGGAACAGCCAGATCCCATCATCCATCAGCCTGTGCGCCTGAAGATCATGTCCGCGCTCAGGGTGCTGCCGGCGAGCGAGCCGATCGAATTCGTCCGCCTGAAAGCCATCGTGGCGGCGACCGAGGGCAATCTGGGCGCGCACATCTCGACCCTTGAAGAGGCAGGCTATGTCAAAGTCGAAAAGGATTTCGTCGGCAAGCGCCCGCGCACGCGCATCGCGCTGACCAAGCAGGGCCGCCGCGCTTTCGAAGATTACGTCGCCTATCTGCGCGACATCATCGACACCTCTCCGTCTTGAACATCACAAATCGAGCCGCGCGCGGATTTCCCCCGGCGTTATGCCAGACTTCCGCAAGGCCCTGAGCGTTGCCGCCCCGTCGCGTTTGGAGAATTTCTTGCCGCTGTCATCGAGGACGAGGCGGTGGTGGGCATAAGCGGGCCGCGGCAGTCCGAGCAGTTCCTGCAGCAGTCTTTGAACATGACTTGCCGCGAACAAATCTTTGCCACGCGTCACCAGCGTAACGCCCTGGAAGGCGTCGTCGACGACAACGGCCAGATGATACGCCGTGGGCATATCCTTGCGCGCCAGAACGATGTCGCCAAACTGCAGTGGGTCAACGGCAATGCTGCCGGTCTCGTCCTGCGGCCCCCTACCATGTTCCTCGAAGAAAAGACGGCCCGTCTCAGCCGCCGCTTTCGCAACGTCGAGCCGCAGCGCGTAAGGCGCGCCGCTTGTCATTCGTCGTGCCCGTTCGCCTTCGCTCAGTGTCCGGCAGGTGCCCGGGTAGCGCGGTCCGTCCGGACCCTGTGGCGCCTCGCCCGACCGTGCAATCTCGTCGGCGATCTCCTTACGTGTGCAGAAGCAGGGATAAAGCAGGCCGCGCTCTGCAAGCGTATCCAGCGCTGCGCGATACGCCACCATGCGCGCGGATTGGCGCAGCACAGGCTCCTCGAAGCCAAAGCCCAGCCATTTCAGATCCTCCAGGATCGCCGCTTCGTATTCCGGCCTGCAACGGGCCACGTCGATATCCTCGATGCGGACGATAAAGCGCTCGCCAGCTTCGCAGGCCGTAATCGCGGCAAAAGCATGGCCCAGATGCAGATAGCCGGTCGGGCTTGGTGCAAAACGGGTGGTAATCACGGTTGGACACGATGGTGCATGCGTGACAATCATGCCGCCAGAACCAAGCTGGGGACAAGTCAGTGGCACTTTTGGGCCCGCGTCTCGAACCGCAAGACGGCAAAGCCACGCATCTCGTCGTGCTCTGTCACGGCTACGGCGCGGACGGCAACGATCTGATCGGTCTGTCGGCGCAATGGCAGCACGTGCTTCCAGCAGTGGCATTTGCCGCGCCCAATGCGCCTGAGCGCTGTCCCGGCGCAGGTTATCAGTGGTTTCCCATCTCCCGTATCGACCCGCATGAGATGCACAAGGGCGTCGAGAGCGCGACAGGCGCGCTTGAGACGTTTGTCAAAGCCGAGTTAACCCGTCTCGAACTGACCCCCGACCGCCTGGCGCTGGTCGGCTTCAGTCAGGGCACGATGATGGCATTGCATTCCGGACTGCGGGGCTCTCTCAAACCAGCTTCTATCGTTGGCTTTTCCGGTCTCCTGACGGGCGCACCGCCCCACGCCGACGCCAGCCCGCCGCCGATCCTGCTTGCCCACGGCGGTTCCGACACGATGATCCCGCCCGAGGCGTTGTTCATAACGGCTACGGCGCTGGGTGCGGCAGGATTTTGCGTGCAGTGGCATGTCTCTCCGGGCATCGGCCACGGTATCGACGCCGTCGCACTTGATATCGCGGGGCGATTTCTCGCGTCCGCCTTCCGCGGCGAATTCAAGATGAACGGCGAGGCCTGCTGCGCACTTTCCTGAAAGCGTCGCCATTCCGTCACACCGAATCGCGTAACGTGCTGGCTATATTGGCTTTGCGCGGGCTTGCCCGTAAGATAGAGCCAGACAAGAGGAGGTACGGTCTTCAAGGGAATTTCGTCGTGTTAGCCGCCGCGCGCAATCCGGCGAATTGCCCGGCACTGGTGCTCAATGCGGATTACCGCCCGTTGAGTTACTTCCCTTTGTCGCTCTGGTCCTGGCAGGACGCGATCAAGGCCGTGTTCCTCGAGCGGGTGAACATCCTGGAGGAATACGATCGCACGGTGCACTCGCCCAGCTTCGAGATGCGCATTCCGTCCGTCGTCTCGCTCAAGACCTATATCAGGCCGGCCCGCAATCCCGCATTCACGCGGTTCAACGTCTTCCTGCGCGACCGCTTCGAATGCCAGTATTGCGGCGCGGATGAGGATTTGACCTTCGATCACGTGGTGCCGCGTTCGCGCGGCGGGCACACGACGTGGGACAATGTGGTGACGGCCTGCGCGCCGTGCAACCTGCTCAAGGGCGGACGGCTGCCGCATCAAACGGGCATGCAACCACGCCATCGCCCGCACCGGCCCACCATCATCGAACTGCGCAACAACGGTCGCCTGTTCCCGCCGAACTATTTGCACCAGAGCTGGGCGGACTATCTTTATTGGGATAGCGAACTGGAACCCTGACGCGCCGGCCTCCACATCGCGAGCAAAGGCGGACCACCCGGCGGGGCGATATTGCGTCTGGAACTGAACCCACAGCGCTCATAGAGCCTTGTATTCTTGGGATTGGAATTTTCCAGATAAGCGGGCACAGCCTTTTCATCGGCACGCGCCAATGTGGCCTCGAGCAGCGCGCCGCCTAATCCCAGACCCTGCAGACGCGGCGCGACGGCGATGAAGGCCAGGTAGAAATGTGGTTCGGCAGGATGGTTTTTTTCCATCGCCTCAGCCATGGCAGCGCCGCGCATCAGCCGCGGCAATCCGCACAACCGGACGAACAACGGCAGCAGCTTCATCTGCTCGACGAAGCCGCCGGGACTTGCAGGCGTGCCGGGAGGCAGCCAGGCAGCGCAGGCGCCTTCGCACATCCACACTTCGCCGAACGGAATGGCGCGCGTCTTGAGCAGCCAGAAAAAGAATTGCTCCAGGGCGCGGGCCCGCCCCGGGCCCGAACGCGCGATCCAGTCGAATACGGGGTCGTTCAGGAATGCGGCTGTGAACAGAAGCGACAAGCTTTCGGCATCCGTCGCACTCGCCCGGCGCGCGGCGCCCGCCTGGGCCAGAAGAATGTGGCGGTCTTCGCTCATAGGCGCGTGGAAAGTGCGATCGCCAGACGGCATCCGACCTTGATCGCGCCGCTCAGCAGGCGATAGGCGGGAGCATCTTCGGCACCAAAGGCCAGCGCGGTGTCCCGATGGGCGATTTCGTCGGCGCGGAATGTCTCGACGGTCTGTCTGAACGCCGGATCGGCGTCGCCAAGGCGCGAGATCTGCCCTGCATAATGCTGGTCTATCACCTCTTCCACCGCGGCGGTGCAGGCCATGGCCGCCTTTTCGCCCATCAGCGCCGTCGCCGCACCGAGCGCGAAGCCGGCCGCGCGCCATACCGGTTCAAGCACGGTCGGTCGCACGCGCCGTTCGTTGATCAGCGCGTCGAAAGCTTTCAGATGTCCTTGCTCCTGCTCAGCCATGTGCCTGATGGCAGCAACGGTTTTTGACTTGGATTTGTCCGTCCCGAGCACCGCAAGTTGACCTTCGTAGATCCGCACCGCGCCATATTCGCCGGCGTGATCGACGCGGATCATGGCCGCGATGTCTTCGTTGGCGTCCACGCCGGGCGGCGCGGGACGGTGCGCCCGTGCAGTAGATTTCTTGCTCATCGCCTTCTCCGCGTCAGCAGCAATGCGCCAAGCATCGCCGTGCCAAGCGAACAAAGCGCGTTATATCCGGCCAGCGAAATGCCGAAGAGCCGCCATTGTGCCACGTCGCAACTTATGACGGGCGCGTTGAGATCGGCCGTGCCGTGGAAAACGAAGCGGGTGCCCGTGCAGCTTGTCGGCCCGGGCAGCAGCTTCCATTCCACGCCCGCCTGCCAGGCGCCGATGGCGCCCGAGGTTGCAATCAAGCCGAGCGACAGCCAAGCCAGCGCCACCATCGTCTTGCGGCCGATGATGCCTGTTGCGAACAATCCTGCCGCGCCAAACCCGGTGACGATCGCCACATCAAGCGGCCAGCGCTGCCAATGGCACATTTCGCAAGGCAAGATGCCGCCGAGATATTGAAAGCCGAATACGCCCAGGATCATCGCCAGAGCATAAGCTCCGGCGAGGGCTGCAATTTTATCTGCAGTCAGGGATTTCATCGCGCAAATATCCTCGTTTCGTCGTCATAGCTCTTGAACTCAAGCGAGTTGCCGCTGGGATCGTTGATGAAAAAGGTCGCCTGTTCGCCGCTCTGCCCCTCAAATCGCACGGTTGGCGCGATGACGAAATCAACATTCGCGCGTTTCAATTTCTCCGCAAGTGTGCGCCACTCATCCATAGCGAGAATCACGCCGAAATGACGCACCGGGACTTTCTCACCGTCAACCTGATTATACGCTTTATGTGTGCTCTCATCCGGGCTTAAATGCGCGACGATTTGGTGGCCGAAGAAATCGAAATCCACCCACTCCGTGCTTGAGCGTCCTTCGGGACAGCCGAGCAGCCCGCCGTAGAACATGCGCGTCGCGGAAAGTTCGCGCACCGGAAAGGCGAGGTGGAATCGGGGGACCATTTGTGTTCTCGTAATATTGCGGGATCAGAGAACCAAGATACGCGGTAAAAGGGAAGCCCATGCGTAAAAAAGTGGCAACCCGCGGAAATGTGCCCCGGCGTGTGGTGCATCGCGAGCTTTTGAAGATCGAAGGCCGCGCCGTGGAAGTGAACGTGAAACTCAATCCAAGGGCGCGGCGCCTAATCGTCAAGGTCCATCCCACCAGCGGCGAGGTGAGCGTCATTGCGCCGTCGAAGCGGGCGTTGGAGCGCGCGCTCGAGTTCGCCCGCGGCCAGTCCGACTGGATAGCGCGCCAGCTTGCGCATGTGCCGCAACACGTGGCGCTAGTTCCCGGCGCGCGCATTCCGCTGCGTGGGCGTGAGCATGTAATCGCGCGTGCCGAACAAACCGCTGCGCCCGTGCGAATCGACGAAGACGGCGCAATCATTCGCGTCGGCGGCCGTGCCGAACACGCGCCGCGCCGGCTGCTGGATTTCCTCAAGCGCCAGGCGCGGCGCGAGCTGGAGCAGCGTTCGTTTGAATTCGCGGCGCGCATTGCCGCCAAGCCGAGACGCATCACCGTGCGCGACACGGCCAGCCGCTGGGGTTCGTGTTCGTCCACCCGCTCGCTGTCGTTTTCCTGGCGCCTGATCCTGGCGCCCTCTTTTGTACTCGATTACGTTGTGGCGCATGAAGTGGCGCACTTGCGCGAAATGAACCACGGTCTGGGATTCTGGCGCCTGGTGCGCGAACTCGTCGGCGACGTCAAGCGTCCGCAGGCGTGGCTGCGCCAGCACGGCAGTGGCCTGCATCGCTACGCGCCACGATAGGCTCTAAGTCCCGAACAGCTTGTCGAGCAATTGCTTCAGCCCGTCGGGTTGTTCCGGCGGCTTGGCTTCGTCGCTCACCGTAGCGATGGTCTGACCCGCCAGTGGCCGCGACGGCAATCCTGATTCGGCGTCTTCCATGAAAGCCTTGAAGATGTGGGCCGGCAGGCCGCCGCCCGTCGCATGTTTCATCGGCCGGTTGTCGTCATTGCCGACCCATACGCCACAGACCAGATCCGCGGTGAAGCCGATGAACCAGGCGTCGCGGAAATCTTGCGTGGTTCCTGTCTTGCCGGCGCTCGGCCGGTCGTCGAGACGCGCGGCTTTGCCGGTGCCGTAGGCGACGACGTCCGTCATCATGCCGGTGAGTGCCGCCAGATTGGGTGTGGAGACCACGGTACCAAGCCCCGAGCCTTTGCGCTGCCACAGCACGGTCCCGGTCTTGGTGCGTATACGGATTATTCCGAACGGCACCACGGCCTGGCCGCCATTGGCGAACGGCGCATAGGCGGAGGTCAGTTCCAGCGGCGTCACCACGCTGGTTCCCAGCGCCAGCGAGGAGACCGCCAGCAGCGGCGTGTCGATGCCCAGCCGTTTGGCCGTGCGCGCCACGGTGGTCGCGCCGACCTCCGCCGTCAGCTGCGCCGCGATCGAGTTGGAGGAAATGGCGAAGGCTTTCGCCAGCGTTATCTCACCCTGGTACTCGCCCTCGAAATCGCTGGGCTTCCAGCCGCGGATGTCCACCGGTCCGTCGTTCATCACGTCGCCGGGTTTGCGGCCGTGTTCGAAGGCGGCGAGATAAACGAACGGCTTGAACGCCGACCCCGGCTGGCGCTGCGCGTCGGTGGCGCGATTGTAGGGGCTTTGTTCGTAGGAGAGGCCGCCGACCATCGCGCGCACGGCGCCGTCCGGAGTCATGGCAACAAGCGCCGCCTGGCTCACTTTGAGCGCCGCACTCTGTTCGGACATGCCGGCCGTTACGGCGCGCTCGGCCTGGGATTGGGCGCCCAGGTCGAAACTGGTATCGACG